>Ga0224508_10000285_pt1 | contig 52232 bp, 43 predicted proteins | sample SF_Jan12_sed_USG_4_FD_170157 | JGI IMG/M metagenome (GOLD analysis project Ga0224508, IMG submission 170157) | Sediment microbial communities from San Francisco Bay, California, United States - SF_Jan12_sed_USGS_21 | ecosystem: Environmental > Aquatic > Marine > Sediment | place: USA... | reverse complement strand
CAGGCGCTCGGTCAGCTCAAGGAGGTGAAGTCCCGTTCTTCGCGCGGTCTTTCGATCGTGACCGCAAGCATGAAGGACGAGTTCGATAAGTCGCGTCTGCCACAGGTCTGGGATGAGCTCCGGCGCAAGGTGGGCGACGCCCAGGGCAGGCTGCCGCCGGGCGCCGGTCCGTCCATCGTCAACGACGACTTTGGCGACGTATTCGGCGTCCTCTTCGCCATCTACGGCGAAGAGTACAGCTATGCCGAGCTCTACGACGTGGCCAAGCTCCTGCGACGTGAGCTGCTCCTCGTTCAGGACGTCGCGAAGGTCGAGATCTACGGCTACCCGGCCGAGGTCGTGTATATCGAACTCGACCGGGACCGTATGTCTCAGACCGGCGTCCCGATCAGGGCCGTGATCGACGAGTTGCAGGCCCGAAACATCGTCACGAACTCCGGGCGGGTCCAGGTCGGCTCGGAGTTCATCACGATCGAACCGTCCGGGGTGGTGAACTCGGTCGAGGATCTCGGGAACACCCTCATCACGGGGGCGCCCGGCGGAGCCCAGGTCTACCTGCGCGACATCGCCAACATCCGCCGGGGCGTGCAGGACCCCCCGACGAACATCATCCGCTACGACGGTAAGCCGGCCGTCGGGATCGGCATTTCGACCATTGCGGGCGGGAACGTCGTGACGATGGGCGAAGGGCTCTACGAGCGGATGTTTCAGCTGGTTGGCGATATTCCGCTCGGCATCGATTTCGGGATCATCTCGCTCCAGTCGGAGAGCGTGACGACGGCGATCAACGGGTTCGTCGTCAGCCTCGCGCAGGCGATCGCGATCGTCGTCGTGGTGCTGCTCTTCTTCATGGGGATCCGGAGCGGTCTCCTGATCGGCTTCGTCCTGCTGCTGACCATCTGCGGCTCGCTCATCCTCATGGCGAGTCAGGGCGTCGCTCTCGAACGAATCTCGCTTGGCGCATTGATCATCGCGCTCGGCATGCTGGTCGATAACGCCATCGTGGTCGTCGACGGCATGCTCGTGCGATTCGGTGCGGGGGAGGATCGCGAGCAAGCCGCCATCGCCGTGGTCAAGCAGCAGGCGGTCCCGCTCTTCGGAGCCACGGCCATCGCGATCCTGGCGTTCGCGGCGATCGGAACCTCGCAGGACTCGACGGGCGAGTATACCCGTTCGCTCTACCAGGTGATCCTCTTCTCGCTCGGCTTCTCCTGGGTGACGGCGGTCACCGTCACGCCGCTCCTGGGGGTGATGTTCCTGGAGACGCCCAAGGTCGAGGGGGATCCGTATGGCGGCAGATTCTACCGCGGGTTCAAGGGCTTCCTGGGCGGCGCGCTGCGACTGCGCTGGCTGACGATGGGGTGCGTAGTCGCGGTGTTCGCGGCGTCGGTCTGGGGATTCGGCGCCGTCGAGCAGAGCTTCTTCCCGAACTCGACCCGGCCTCAGTTCATGGTCGACTTCTGGATGCCCGAGGGGACTCACATCCGCGAGACCGAGGAGAAGATCGCGGAGATCGAGGAGTACCTGGGCGGTATCGAGGGGGTGCGAAAGGACTCCGTGACGGGTCGGATGTTCGTCAGCTCGTCGATCGGCGGCGGGTTCGCGCGCTTTCTCCTCACGTACGTGCCGGAGAAGACGAACAGCGCCTACGCACAGCTTCTCGTCGATGTCGACGACTCGAACGTGATCGACGCGATGATGCTCGAGGTGCAGGAGTATCTCGAGCGCACGTATCCCGAGGCGATCCCTCAGACCCGGAAGTTCATCCTCGGCCCCGGCGAGCCCGGGAAGATCCAGGCGAAGTTCGTCGGCACCGACCCGGACGTCCTGCGAGGGCTCGCCGAGCAGGCGCGCGCGATCATCGAGGCCGATCCGAGGGCTTTCGGGATTCAGCTCGATTGGCGCGACCGCGTGAAGGTCGTCCGCCCCCTCGTCGCGGAGGAGCAGGCGAACGCGAACGGGATCACACGGCGCGACATCTCGATGTCCCTGCTCCAGGGGTTCCAGGGCATCCCGGTCGGCGTCTATCGTGAGGCGGACGAGTTACTCCCCCTCATCCTTCGTGCGCCCGATGAGCAGCGGGTCGATGTCACGAGCATCCAGAATCTGCAGATCTGGAGTCCGGCGGCCGGCAGACAGATCCCGGTGAGACAGGTCGTCTCGGGTTTCGAAACGACCTTCGAGGACCAGATCATCGAGCGGATGAATCGCCGGCAATCGGTCACCGTGAGGGCGGATCCACGCGTGGGCGAGGCGTCGCCGCTGTTCCTGACCGTCCGCCCGCAAATCGAGGCGATCCCCCTTCCTGAAGGCTACGAACTCGAGTGGTGGGGCGAATACAAGGACAGCGGCGAGGCACAGGCGGCGCTCGCGGGGAGCCTGCCAATGTTCCTGCTCCTGATGGTCCTGGTTACGCTCGCGCTGTTCAACAGCCTCAAGCAGACCGCGATCATCTGGCTCGTCGTGCCCCTGGCGATCATCGGCGTGACGATCGGGCTGCTGTCCACGTCGCAGCCGTTCGGGTTCATGGCGATGCTCGGCTTCTTGAGCCTCTCGGGCATGTTGATCAAGAACGCGATCGTGCTGATCGATCAGATCAACCTCGAGATCCGCGAGGGCAAGACGACCTGGGACGCCATTCTCGACTCGGCGGTCAGCAGGCTTCGTCCGGTCGGGATGGCCGCCGCGACCACTATTCTCGGAATGGCGCCCCTCTTCCCGGACGCCTTCTTCGTGTCGATGGCCGTCACGGTAGCGTTCGGTCTGGGCTTCGCCACGATTCTCACCATGGTCGTCGTACCGACCCTGTACGCGGTCTTCTTCCGGGCGCAGCCTGGAGCCGCACAGGCGGCATCCGCGACCCCCGCTCCGTCCGAATCGTAGCAATCCACCCGTTATCGGCTTTGGGGATCGCCTGGCGTAATTGACCAGCGTGGCCGTCAGGGACGGCCCGCCGAAGTCGTGGGATGTGACGAGGGGTCCGGCGGTGACGTCGGACCCCTCGTGTTCTTATGGCGTGCCGCAGGTGACGGTGTCTAGCGGCGTCTGCCCCCGATGTTGATTCCACCGTAGAACTCGATTTGCGCGACGACATCTCCGCCGGCCCCGACCGCGCACCCCCCGGGCCCGCACCAGAAACCGCCGCCCGCATTGGTAAGCACCAACCAGAGCCGTGAACCGACCTTGATCCAGCGAGCCACGTCGGCGCCCAACCCGAAGTTGAACCCGAAACGCGTCTCTGTGGACGGCTGACCGAATCCCGTGAGATCGCCCGGGTTCATGACCGAAACGCCGAGGTGGCCGTCCACGAATGGTGTGACGTTGTCGGACCCTCCGAATTCGTAGGATCCTCCGCCCTGGAGGTGCCAGACGGCGACGTCACCGAGCACGGAGCTGACGTTCGTGCTTCGATTTCGCTCGGTGAGATCGGTCGACATGTAGTTGAAGATGAGCGCGAAGTTGCTACCCCGGGCGACCCCGAGCCCCAGGATCCCGCCCCACGAGAAGCCGTCACCGAGCGAGTACGAAAAGTCACGACCGCTCAGGCTCCCCCCCAGAGTATACCCGGCCGTCGGGGTCAACTTGACCCGCTGCGCGGCGACCGGCGCGGCCATCAAGGCTGCGAGTCCGGCGATCATTAACGTCCTGGAAACTGAACGCATCCCTTCCCCCCTCGTCCTCTAGAATTCGAAGCTTATTCCCAGCAGAAAGCCGTGCTGGCGAATGTCGTACGCGAACGTCGTGCCGTCCTTGTAGTCGTGCGAGATCACTCGATAGCCCAGCTCGGCGGATGTTACCGTCGTGAACTGATACCCGATCGCACCGTAGAGCTGGTAGGTAAGATCCGACGCGATCCCGAAGCCGCCGATATCCCCGTAGCCGTTGAAGTAGACGCGGTCGCCGACGGTCCCCTGTAGCGACGCGATCGGGTCGACCCAGGTTCGACTCCCTTCTTCGCCTCCCCCGACGGGTCCGACAATCATCGCGTCGGTCGTGAACAACCGAGCACCCAGGCCTACCCTGACGTCCGAGGTGGGGCTGGCGTTCACGTCGAACGTGACGACGGCGGTCCAGATGAAGTTGTCGATGTCGAGTGCGCTGTCGCCCGCCCGAATGGTACCCGGCGTGAACGCCAGGTCACTCATGAACCCCCAGCGGGGCCCGGAACCCGAGAAGACGAACATCGGCGCGAAGTCGAAGTCCGACACGCTGCCGTCTACGGGGACGAGCGGCCCGTCATTTACCCGTAGGTTGCCGGACATCCCGTTAGCCCAAACGTAGGGGCTGACGCGAAATGTCCACTGAGCTTCCGCCGGCTGGGCTACGAACAGCCCGAGACCCACCGCCGCGAACGCGAGCACTCTATTCATGGTCGAACTCCGTGTTGAGCATCGATCCCCGGCTCCGGCGAGAGTCCGCCGGCTCAGGCCGCAAGGACAATAGAGGCCGCTCAGCCGTGATTCCAGTCGGACAGAGGCCCGCGTAAGACCCCACGCGGCGGGATCATGCACCCTCGTCGGCGACGGCGGCGTCCAGGTCGGCAATGCGCCGGTACGCCAGGTAGTACTTGAAGATGTTGCTCACGTATTGCGTGGGCTCTCGCCCTACGCGACGGGCGACCACCCGTTCGACATTCTGGAACCAGATGTTCGGGTCCAGGCCCTCCCGCTCTGCCTCCGCGCGCAGTCTGGATATCCGGCCGGGGCCCGCGTTGTACGCCGCGAACGCGAGAAAGTGCTGGTCCAGCGGCCCGATGGCGGGATCGTCGAAGTAACGATCGGCAACGAATCGCAGGTACCGGGTGGCGGCGTGTACGTTGCTGTCGATGTCGGATACGTCGGGGATTCCTACGTTGGGATCGGCCGCGGTCGAGGGCAGAATCTGCATGATTCCTACTGCTCCGACTCGGCTTTGCGCCCCCTGGTCGAGACCCGACTCCTGGTAGCCCTGCGCCAGCAGCAGGAGCGGATCGAACCCGTACTCACCGCCGTAACGCTCGAATACGGGCCGCACCGCCTCGAATCGTGCTGCCCCCCCGTCCGAGTGCGGGTGCACCAGATAGTCGGTGCTCCGGAGATATCGACGAAGGACGATGTTCCCCAGACGGGTTCCGGCCCGGTGCGTTCGGGCGAACTCGTTGATGACGGCGGCGAGTCGTGGGCTGTCTTTCCGGAAGGCCCAGCCGATCGACCCGTCGTCGCGCACATGGATGTCCGCGTGGACGATGATGTCCTCGAGGATCTGATCCCATAGGGCCGCTACGTGGCTGTCGACGACGGTCGCGGGCAGGACTCCCGCGTTGACGAGCTCGAGGATGTCCTCGTTCTCGAGCCGTTCGTCTGCCGGGATGATCCGCACCGGCTCCCGACCTTCGGCGGCGAACCGTTCGTTCAGGGCCACCAGCGACTCGTGGTAGCTGCTCGACCGCCGAACATGGATCTCGCGGCCCGACAGGTCCTCGAGCACACCGATCGCGGGTCCCCCGGGCCCCGTCACCAGGACCTCCCGGACCCCGGCCATGAGCGGATCGGAGAAGTCGACGAGCTCGAGCCGAGCCGGAGTGATGGTCAGGTTCGCCGCGGCGATGTCCGCCTGCCCGCTCACCACCGCGTCGAACAGGCGGTCGCGCGGTACGGGTTCGATCACGACGTGCACCTTGAGGGCGCGCGTTCCCAGGTCCTCGTTGATCCCTCGCTCGAACATGGTGAGGGCCTCGTATGTCAGGCCGCGGGGGCGAGGCCCGTCCAGGAAGAAGAGCGTGCGGCTGTGTGCGACCGCCACGCGAATGAGACGACGCTCGGCCATCGCGTCGAAGTCACCGAGCCAGGGCTCCCGGATCGCGCTCAGCTCGTCATCCTCGAGGTCGTCCGGCGGGTCGAACACGAGACGGGGCGCGTTCGCTGAGTCCCTCAGGGCATCGCCGGCCGCGACTGCCCCGTCCGGCGGGCCCATGTCGGCGGACTCCTCGCGGCCGGAGCCGGGGTCCGGCGCGCCGCACCCGGTGGCCAGGAGAAGTGCCCATACCGCGTTCCGTCTCGAGCGCATTCATCCTCCTGCCCCGGGGGCTACGCGAGCGAGCGAAAGCATACCGGGTGCAGCATGCCGGGACCACCGGGTTGCGACGTCCCGCCCTCCGCTGGAGGGCCTTCCTCGGGTGGCCATCGTCCGGTACCGTGTGGGCGACCAGAGAAGATCTCACCTGAACCGAAGCGTTGACGACGTGACGAAAACCACTCTCAAAGCTCTGGCTTCAGTCGCGGCCATGGCCGCTCTCCTCGCCGCGCCAGCACCGGCTACTGCCCAGCAGATGTCGGTGAGCGAGCGCTTTCGCGAAGTGAGCGACGCGGTCGTTGTACTGTACACCGTCGAACGGGAAGCCGCGGCCGACCCGCGGGCTGGCCAGGTCGCCCTGCCCGGTCTGGGATCCGGCGTGCTGATCGATCGCGAAGGTCATGTCCTGACTGCGGCGCACGTCGTCGAGACAGCCGATCAGATCGAAATCGAGTTCCGGGACGGAACGCGGGTCGGCGGCCGCGTGCTCGCGTCGGACGCGGCGTCCGACGTCGCGCTGGTCAAGATCCCTGCGATCCCCGCCGGCGTGGATCCGGTCCCGATCGGCGACTCCGATCTCGTCGAGGTCGGGGACCAGGTCTTCGTCGTGGGCGCACCATACGGGCTCGGACACACGCTCACGGTCGGACATGTATCGGGGCGTCGGGCCGACTTCGATGAAGAGCTGGATCTGGGCGTCGAGTTCTTCCAAACGGACGCGGCGATCAACCAGGGAAACTCCGGCGGCCCGATGTTCAACCTCGACGGCGAGGTGGTGGGGATCGTCAGCTACATCCTGACCCAGTCCGGTGGCTTCGAAGGATTGGGGTTCGTCGCGACCTCCAACGCCGCCTACGAAGTGTTGTTCAACCGCCGCATGTACTGGTCCGGGATGACGGGGATCCTGATCGAGGGCGAGCTGGCGGGGGCGTTCAACATCCCCCAGGAGGCTGGCTATCTGGTCCAGAAGGTCGCTCACGAATCGCCCGCGGAGGAACTCGGCATGGTGGCCGGCGTCGTGCCGATCGAGATCCTCGACAGGACGATCCTGATCGGTGGGGACGTGCTGCTCGAGGTGGACGGGATCGAGATCAGCCGTTCCACATTTGGCAGGATTCGCAACTACATGTCGGCCCTGGAGCCCGGCGTCGAGTACCGGGTGGCAGTTCTCCGGGCCGGAGAGCGGCTCGAGCTAACGGGCGTCCGTTAGCGACAGGACCCTGGGGTGATGGTCTGAACCGTAGCGCTCGTCGATCCGCTCGTACGAATCGGCGAGCGCAAGCAGGGGTGAATCGGCGCCCGTCCGCACGAAGATGTGATCGGTGGGGAACCCGCTGCGGGTGGGCTTGCCGTCGGGCGCGGGCGAATCCGGAAACGCATCCAGCAGATGCTCGATGCTCTCCTGTCCTTCGGACCAGGTGTTCAGGTCCCCGCCGGCCACGATCGTCACCCCCTCCAGATCGAGATCGGTGACCGGGCCGCCCAGCCCCACGGCCTGCAGCAACCCGAGGGTCTGGCGCTCGCGGGAGGCGCCGCCGGTGGTCAAGGCCCTGGCGATCCCGGGGAACGTATCCAGATGGAGGCTCACGGCTCGTATCGACCCTCCCGCCGGTGGCGCGACCGTGGCGGTGACCGCCACCCGACGCTGCACCTCGTGCGGGAGCTCGATGGCGAGCGGGTCGGAGAGCGGCATCGTCGAGAGGATGGCGTTCCCGCGATCCTCACGTCCCGTTGCGTGATCGGCGTCGCCGTTGCCCATCGACGGGACATAGAAGTACGCCAGCCCGCACGCCTGTGCGGACTCGATGATGTCGAGCGGCCTGACCTGCGAAGCCGGGTCGAGGGCGATTGCCACCTCTGTTCCGGCGACACCGCCCGGGACGCCGCGCGACCGACGCACCCCCTCCTGGACGAGCAGCACGAAATGGCGCGCGCCCGTCTGGCGATCGCAGTCGAACCCGACGGTCTCACGGAGGAACTGCGGTACGTCACCGGCCCTGCCGTAGATGTTCCAGGAAACGACATCGATCCGGCGATCGCCTCCCCGTGCGATGTCCACCTGGCCCGGCTCGGCCTCGAACATCGGCGGCCCGACTGCAAGGCACCAGCTGGCGAGCTCCGAGCGATCGGCCTGCCGGTCGGGAACCGCCCACCCGACCAGGGTTCCGTGGCCGTCGGGCCCGCACGTAGGCTCCGCCTGCGGGCGCATCTCATGTACGACACCGCACCCCGAAGCGGACAAGGCCACGAGGACGATCGTGGCAAAGTGGCCGGTAGCGTGGATGTTGGGCTTCACCGGCCGCCTCCCAGCGGGATGGTCACGTGCATCTCGAGACGCGAAGACGATTGCGCGTCCGCGGCCCGGACGAACCACTCCACCGCGGACCCGATTGCCATCCCGACGAGCCCCGCCCCAAGGGCGTTCGCGACGCCGATCGTTTTGGTACCCTTCCAGAGAACGACTCCTATGGTTCCTCCGGCCAGCGCGCCTACCGTCGCTCCGATCGGCGCGGCGCCATAGGCGCCTCCAGCCATGGTTAGCGCGAGGACGTCCAGCCAGCTCCACTCGTTCGCCAGCAGATGGGCAGCGAGCCCCACGACCCCTCCGGCTATCGAGCCGAGCCCGATACCCCGAAGGACGGGTCCAAGTTCGCCTCGCCCATCTCCGTAGAGAAAACCTGCGGTGAGGCCGAGCGCGGAGCCACCGATCGTCACCCCCAGGACGCAGCCCCTGCCGCCGAGCTGACGACATGGTATGAGCGAGCTCGCCGCCGACAGGACACCCACCGAGTAGGCGCCGAGCAAGGCACCCCCGATGGCGTCGCCGGTCGATCCGTTGCCGGGGTCGCCGGGAACGTCTTGGGCGCCCGCACCGCTCGCCGCGGCCAGCCCGAGGAATACACCCGCCATGAGGCCCTGCAGCACGCGGCGATGTCGGTCATGGAGATCACGAGGGCCTCGCGGCAGTTGACCCCCCTCGGAGACTCGCGTGTGGTTTAAAATGGCGCCGCTCCGGCTCTTTTGACGTTGGGCGCGAACGACCGGTACGATACCGGCCGGTCGGCTCATGCTCCCAGGGGAGACTCCGATTCGCCGCTTTCAAAGATTCCCGCAGCGACACCCGCGGCGCCACCACGTGAGCGGCCTCGGCCCACGGGCCGTCCTTCTCGGGCTCCTGGTGCCGGCACCGGCGCTCGCGCAATCGGGGGCCGGCCCCGCGGTCGCCCCGGGGGCTCGAGCCGGCGACACCGTCACCGTCGCGATCGGTCCCCAGTACCCGGGCAGCGGCTTTAGGCACTGGCTATGGGGCGACCACTACCGAGAATCGTGGGGCACCCCGATCGACATCCCCGTCCTCGACCTGGACGTTCTCGCCGGAGGGCTCCGGCTCGCGGAGCAGGTCGTCGGGGCCGAGACCCGCTCGCTGGTATTTCTGGGCGACGACGGTCGGACCTACGTATTCCGGTCGATCGACAAGGACCCGACGCTCGGGTTCCCCGGCATCGTCGCTGCTTCGCCGGCCGGGGACATACTGCGCGACCAGGTGAGCGCGGAGCACCCGCTCGGCGTCCTGGCGAGCCAGCGCTTCGAGCAGGCGGTCGGCCTTCCGGCGCCAGAGCAGCGGATCTTCGTGATGCCCGATGATCCGCGACTCGGCGACGCGCGTGACACCTTCGCGGGACTCGTCGGGATGCTGGCCGAACGCCCGGGAGGCCACGCCACGGAGGCTGTCGCGTTCGGCGGCTTCGCGGAGATTCTGGACGGAAACGAGATCTTCGACCGCATCATCGGTTCGCACGAAGACGTCATCGACTCGCGCGCGTTCCTGACCGCACGGCTGGTGGACATGTTCACCGGCGACTGGGACCGCCACCGCCTCCAGTGGCGGTGGGCACGCCGCCACGGGAGCACCGTCTGGACACCCATACCTGAAGACCACGACCAGGCGTTCCTGCGACTGGACGGCGTCATTCCAGGTCGCGCCCACATGTTCGTCCGCGAGCTCGTGAGCTTCGGGGAGGAATACCCCGACATCGTCGGACTGCACTTCCTCGCGCGTGAAGTCGATCGCCGCTTTCTCGTCGATCTCGACTGGCCTGCGTGGGACTCCGTGACGACCGCGACGCTGGCCGTGCTGACCGACGAAGTGATCGATGAGGCGATCGCGAGGTTCCCGGACGCGATCCAGGAGAACGATGCCGACTTCCTCCGGCGATCGCTCCGTCGCCGTCGCGACGAGCTCCCATACGCCTCGCGAAGACTGTACGAACTTCTGGCCGACGATGTGGAGCTCCAGTTCACGAACGAGCCGGATGTCGCGCACCTGCGCAGTTTCGCGGACGGGTCGCTGGAGGTGGCGGTCTCGGCGCCCGGCGGCGAGCCCTACTATCGGCGCGTCTTCGACCGCGGGGAAACAAGCGAGGTCCGGCTTCATCTCTGGGAGGGCGACGACCTCGTGATCGCCAGTGGCACGCCACAGATGGCGATTACCGTACGCGTCGTCGGCGGATACGGTGCCGACGAGCTTCGGTTCGAGGATCCCCTGGAACGGGTGCGCTTCTACGATCACCGGGGTGGCGCCCGAATCGTGAATGGCCGCCCCTACGATACGATCGACCGGACCGAGTACGAGACGTGGGTCTACTCGGCGGATCAGCCCAACAAGCCCGTCGATTGGGGCACGTGGATCGTGCCGACGGGGGAGTTCGGGATCAGCTCGGACTACGGGATGTACGTGGGCGGGGGTGTGACACGGTACAGGTACGGCTTCCGACAACACCCGTACGCCTCCAGAATCCGCCTGGTTGGTGGGATCTCTACGCAGGCCAAAGTCAAGCTCGAGGTCGCCGGCGACTTCCGAAGGGTGGGGAGCTCGAGGCACACCAGCTTCCTAACCCGGTTCTCAACGCTCGAAGTCGTCAATTTCTTCGGATTCGGGAACGACACCGAGCGGCCCGCGGATGGCCAGCGACGCGGGGTGGACCGGGGCGAGTTCGTTCTCGAGGGGGCGCTCGGTCGCCAGTTCGGGCCGGTCGATCTGACCCTGGGGACGGCCTTCGAGCTCTCGAACACCCAATCGGAGGACAACCCGTTCTTTTCGGACACCCTCACCGTCTATGGCTCCGACTGGTTCCAGCAGGTGTCCCTGTTCGCGAACGCCAGCATGGATACACGGGACTTCGCGGGGGTCACCACCCGGGGCGTGCGGTTCGATGCGCGCCTCAGCTACTACCCGATCATCTTCGCCATCGAAGATCGTTACCTGCGTTTGGAGGCGGTGGGGTCGACCTATCTCTCGGCAAGGAATCTCATCTTCGAGCCGACGCTGGCCCTTCGGTTGGGAGGCGCCCGCGTGTGGGGCGATCAGATTCCGTTCTTCAACGCCGCTCTCGTGGGTGGAAGCGACAATCTTCGCGGCTTCGACGCGGAACGCTTCGCCGGCGACGCGTCGCTGTTCGGGAGCGCGGAGCTGAGGCTGCTGGTCCGACGATTGCGAGTCGCCCTCTCGGCCGATTTGGGGATCCTGGGCTTCGTGGATGCGGGTCGGGTGTGGTCCGATGGCGAGTCGCCCGGCGGGTTCCACCTGGGGGCAGGTGTCGGCATCTGGGCGGTCGTGCTCGGACCGCAGAATACCATCTCCGGGACCATCGCCTTCAGCGAGGAGGGGACGCGCTTCTACTTCCGGTTCGGGATGCCGTTCTAGGACTCGCGACTATGGCATGCGCTCGATGTTGAGGATGTTGGTTCCGAGGTTCCAGCGGATGACTACTCTCGCCACGTCGGTGATTCTCTGTGACGTGATTACCTCTCGCTGCGGGACCTCGGCGCTCAGGACGAATCCTCCGGCGATCAACCGGGTCTCGATGACGAATGTCTCCGTCGAGTTCGATCGCACTGTCCCCAGACGTCGTGCCCGCCCGCCACCGGACATGTAGAAGGCGTTGACGGTAGCCGCGGGGATGAGGTTGTTCCGGATTTCCACGGCAACTCGCGTGTCACCCACCTCGGCGAGCGGCGTTCCCGCGTCAGCCGGCCGGGGCTCGCCGCTGCTTCCGCAGGCGGACACCGTGACCGCCGCCATGACCGCGAGAACATTCAGAGTCTTACGCATCTGTCTCTCCGGTTGGGTTGCTTTGGGCGCCACGCGTCGCCGGCGACGCGTCCCGCCGCGTCTCGATTCAAGAACGCTCTCCACGTCCCTCATGCTGACAAGCTGGGGGTGTCGTTCGGTGGCTGCAATCGGGTCCCGCTGCTCTCTGTCGACCCGGCGAGTTAGCTTTGCGGGCACCCGATCGTATCTCACGGTGTTGAGATGCCGGACGTTCCAACCGACTGAAGCCATGGCAGAGACAAACGATACCATCCAGATCCCCATGACCGGGGAGACGATGACGGCCGGCTCCTCGTTCGACCGCGAGATGGCCCCCGTCACGTGGGAGCGCACGCGCCTGATCTTCATCGTCGGGCTGATCGCGAGTGCGATCGTATTCCTGTTCAACAGACTCTACGACATGCTGCCGGTGACCCCCGGCATGACCGCCTGGCAGAGTCCCCTGCATCTGGTGCACCCGCTGTCCTTCGCCGTCGGACTGCTGATCGTGCACCACGGGGAGCGCACGCTGAACAAGGTTCAGGGGACCGCGTTTCTCGTCGTCGCCCTGAACCTTCTGGTCGTGATGCCGGCCGTCACGGTGTTCTACCCCCTTCGCGAGCCCTTCCTGCCCGTCGCCCTGCTGCTGTTCGTCACGGCCGCGTTCCTGCCATGCAGAATGGCCCAGGTCTGGCTGGCCGTCGGGGCGGTGCTGGTCTCGGCGGTCTCGGAGTTCATCCTGCCGGCGCTGGTTCCCGCGGTGGGCGACTACTGGGTGGCTCAAGGCGCGCGGACCGCTTTCTTCGAGCACCTGTGGCGAGTGACCGGCGTCGCCCTGCTGGCCGGCGTCTCGGTGCTGGTCAGCCGAACGCTGTATCGACTCCAGCGAAGCGCCCACCAGGCGAAGCGGCTCGGCAACTATCTGATCGAGAAAGAGCTTGGTGCTGGCGGCATGGGCCAGGTGTTTGTCGCCCGCCACGCGCTCATCTGCCGGCCGACCGCCGTGAAGGTGCTAACCAACCTGGACGGCGATCCCTCGGCCGGCATCGCCCGGTTCGAGCGGGAAGTGCAGCTCTCGGCGTCCCTCACGCACCCGAACACCATCACCATCTTCGATTTCGGTCGAACCTCGGACGACACGTTCTACTACGCGATGGAATACCTCGAGGGCCTGGATCTGCAGCGTATCGTCGAGCAGTTCGGGCCGCTCCCGGCCGAGCGGGTCGTATACCTGCTCCGCCAGATGTGCGGCTCGCTGGGTGAAGCGCACCAGCGCGGGATCATCCACCGAGACATCAAGCCGTCCAACATCTTCGTTACACAGCGCGGCGGCCTGCAGGACTTCGTGAAGGTCCTGGACTTCGGACTCGCTCGTCGGGTGAGCGGGGCCCAGGACTCCGGCGTGACCAAGACCGGGATGGTGTTCGGTACACCGCGGTACATCGCTCCCGAGTCCGTCGCCGGCCAGCAGAAGAGCGATGCGCGCTCCGACCTCTACAACGTGGGCGGCGTAGCCTACTGGATGCTCACCGGACGCCCACTGTTCGCCGGTTCCAGCAGCATCGATCTGATCATCGATCACGTGAAGACGATCCCGGACCGGCCCTCGCAGGTCTCGGAGGTTCCGATTCCCGCGGAACTCGATGAGATTGTCATGAAGCTTCTGGAGAAGGATCCCGAGGACCGTTTCCAGACTGCCGAAGAGCTGGCGGCCGCACTACATCGAGTCCCGCTGGAGGCTCCCTGGAGTCAGGAGCGAGCGCGCGACTGGTGGGAGCTGCACGCGCCCGAAGTGAGCGTCGTGAGCGCCTCCGGCGGGACCGTTCCGCCAACGGCGGACAAACGCCCGAGGGCCATCGCACCCGCCGTAGCCACCTAGAGCGGGGCTCCCGTGCGAGAGCGCATCGCGATCTGGCTGGATCTTCGGCCGGACGAGATCGCGACGGTGTCGCTGTCCTTCCTGGGGGCGTTCTTCACGCTCGGCTTCCTGGTGCTGGGGCGTTCGATCCGCGAAGCGTTCTATCTGACCCGATTCGAAATCGAGACGCTCCCCTACATCACGGCGGCCGTGGCGGTGTTGAGCGTTCCGACCGTCTTCGTGTTCGCCCGGCTCCTCGTCGTCCACAGGCCGCAGGCGGTGTTTGCCGGCAGTCTCGTGGTGCTCTCCGGGGGCCTGCTCGCACTCTGGCCCGCCGTCTCGTCCTCCCGGGTCGCCGTCGTCGGCTTCTATCTGTGGACCGCCCTCGGAACCATGCTCGTGACGTCCGGCTTCTGGCTGGTGACGGCCGAGCTGTTTCCGATTCGCGGCGCGAAGCGTGTGTTCGGGCTGGTCGGGGCCGGCGGGACCGCGGGGGCGATGGTAGTCGGCAACGTCCTGGCGCTGGTCTCGGATGACGTTGCCCTCGCCCTCCTGATACCCGCGCTCGTCGCCATGCTGGGGTTGCTGCTCCTCGTCCAGCTGAGGCTCCCCCGGCTCGATGCCCCCACGAAGTCCGGACGCAGCGCGCGCACGTCGGTCCGCGACGGATTCCGACTGGCTCTCACCGACCCACACCTCCGCACCATCGCCTCGCTCGTCGCGATCTCCACGGTCGCGAGCACGCTCGTCGATTTCCAGTTCAAGGACCTGGCGCGAAGCACATTCGATACGGGGGAGGCGCTCGCCGGGTTCTTCGGCGCCTTCTACGGGTGGACGGGCGGCGTGGCCCTGATCATCCAGTTGTTCGTGAGTGCTCGATTGCTTTCGCGAGCGGGGATCGCGATCACGGTGGCCGTTCTTCCCACGGTCCTGCTCCTCGGCTCGGCCGGGCTCTTGATCGTCCCGACGCTGCTGACCGCGACGCTCGTGCGAGGAGGCGACAACGCCCTACGGAAGTCCCTCCACCGGGCCGTGCTGGAGGTGCTGTACGTCCCGGTGCCGGCGACCGTTCGGAGGCGCACGAAGACGTTCATCGACTCGGTTGCCGACAGCGCGGCCGAGGGCGTCGGTGCCGCGATCGTACTGGTCATGGTGACGGCGGTCGGCCTGCCATCGCGGTGGCTGTCGATCGTCGTCGGGCTTCTCGCACTCGCCTTCCTCCTGCTCGCCCGTCGTGTCCAGACGAGCTATGCGGCGACGGTTCGCGAAGAGCTCAGGGCAGGTGCCCGGGACGCGTCCGGCGCGCACTCGAGGGACCTCCTGGACGTCGAATTCACGCGAACGGACCTGCGCCCCGTCCTCGATGCGGGGGAAGTCATGACGCCGTCGGAAGAACTGGCGGTCAACTCGGCGGTGGTGGGTGAGACCGCACTGGTTCAGGCGTTGGTGTCCGATGTGGCACCAGGAGCCGACGTCGTGACCCCGAGTGTCGTGGACGATGGTCCACGAGCCCGCGCGCCGGCCAGGGGCATCGAGACCGAACGGATCCTCCGCGCGGGGCGGCCCTCCGAAATCCTGGAGCTTCTGGAGAGCTCCGAGGAATGGGGGCGTGAGTGGGTTCCGCACCTGACCCGGTTGCTGGCGAGGGACTCGCTCTATCCGGTCGTGACCGAGCGTTTGCGGGCGCTCGAGGAGGACTCCATCGACCACCTGGCGGCTCAGCTCCTCGATCCCGCTGTGGATTTCGCGATCCGCCGTCGCGTCCCCGCCGTGCTCGCTCGCTACGCCGCGGTCGAAGCGGATGAGGCCCTTCTGGGCGGGGTTGTCGCCCCTCGTTTCGAGGTCCGGTATCGGTCGGCCATCGGGCTGGTGGTTCGGCGGAGGGACGGGCTGCCGGAAGCCGACGAAGCCCCTGATCGGATCTGGTTGGCGATCCGCGGCGAGGTCTCGCGGGAGCGACCCGTGTGGGAGCTACAGCGGCTGCTGGACGATGATCGCCCCGATGACGGCATGATCGCCGAGTCGGTCGACGCCAGGGGCGCGCTGAGCCTCGAGCACACGTTCCGGTTGCTGTCCCTGGTTCTCGACGCCGACGCCGTGAGCTCCGCGTACCGCGGCCTGGGTACGAGCGACGAGCGGCTCAAGAGCCTGTCGCTCGAATACCTCGATCAGGCTCTCCCGGACGACGTGCAGATCCGGCTCTGGCCGTTCATCGGGGATCTGAGCCAGCGCGAACGGGCCCGCGGCTCCCGACCGCTGGACCAGGTGGTGTCGGACCTCGTGACGACCAACGCGACCTACTTCGTGAGCGAGGAACAGCGCGCCGCGATCCGCGAGCTCCTGGACGACGATTCGGAGTCCTCCTGAACGCGCATCAGCGACGCTCCAGACGGGTCTCCAGCCGCCACGGGTCGTGTTCGTGCAGCGCGAGGACGACGAAGACGAGTACCAGCCGAGGGAAGATGTGGGTGGTCACATCGAAGAACGGCTCCACCAGTAGATGCCCGTAGGTCACCAGCAGAAGAAGCGCGCCGACCCCGATCGCTACCTGCCGCACCCCCAGGCCAACCAGCAACAACGCCCCGGCCGCAAGCTCGAAGACGGGAATGGCCGTGCCGAACGCCCAGAGCAGGGCGGACGGGATCCACGTCTCGGCATAGGGCTCGACGAACAACCGCCTCGCATGCCCGACGGGCCCCATCCGGAACACCTTTTCCCAACCCACCATGAAGAACAGCAGGCCGAGCGTCCCTCTCGCGAAGAGGGCGATCCAGGCGAATCGCCGGTCCCGCTGGCTGCCATCCATCCCTCTCCTCCTCGAAAGCGTCGGTACCCGAGCCGTTCTCTCGATTCGACGGCCAGGACGTCTCCACGATCAATGTGACTACTTGACCCGGCGTGGGCACTTCGTATATTGGTAACCATATGGTTACCAGTGAGCGAAGCCTCGACCTGACCTTCAGCGCGCTGTCGGATCCGACCCGGCGGTCGATCCTCGCGCGTCTCGCCGGGGGAGAATCGACCGTCGGCCAGCTCGCCGAGCCGTTCGACATGTCGCGGCCGGCGATTTCGAAGCACCTGCGCGTCCTCGAGCGGGCCGGACTGGTCCGGAGGACGAGAGACGGTCGTGTGAGCCGGTGCTCGCTGGACGCGGTCCCCATGCGGGAGGCCGCGGAGTGGGTGGACCGATATCGCCGCTATTGGGAGGGCCAACTCGACTCGCTATCGCGCTACTTCGCGGACGACATCAACTCGAAGACGAGAACGGAGGAGTAGGACATGGATACCGGAACCCAGACATCGCTCAGCATCACGAAGGTCATTCCCGCGGGTCGGGACGCCGTGTTTCGCGCCTGGACCGACCCGGAGGAGATGAGGAAATGGTCGTGCCCCGAGGGCGCGGAGGTCGCGGGGCTCACCGTCGATCTTCGGGTCGGCGGCGCGTTCCGGATCGAGATGAAGGGGGAAGACGGTTCCGAATACACGGCGTTCGGGACCTATCGCGAGATCGACGCCCCGAACCGCCTGGTCTACACCTGGGACTGGGAGCAGCCGGATCATGCCGTCGGCGAGACCGTGGTCACCGTCACGTTCAACGATCTGGGCGAGTCGACGGAGATCGTACTCGAGCATGACCTGTTCCCCGCCGTCGAGGCGGTGGAGGGGCACCGACAGGGGTGGACGAGCGCGCTCGCCCAGTTCGAGGCCCTGTTCGTCACGGACTGAAATGTCATCGGCCGGTGGTGGCGTCCGGACACCACCGGCCGGAACACGCGTCGGGTCTACGGACCGGCCGGGACCAGCTGGTCGAGGCCGTCGATGACTTCGTTCACCAGGACCAGGAGATCCGTCCGTTCGGCCTGGACCGTGAGTTTCCTGGACGCCTGGACGTATGCCGCGAGGACGGCTTCGCGGGATTCGTCGATCTGCTCCTGGTTGCGGAGGGAGATGCCCGAGTGGAGCCGGTCCACGAGGTGCTCCAGGCCGAACTTCATCGTTTCGAACGTCCAGTGAGGGGGCGAGAAGCGGGCCGTGTTCCGCACGTCCATGAACGGCGCCTGGCTGTTCTCGGCTCGCGCCACCATGGCCCGCAGCGAATGGAACGTCGCGTGTCGGGGCAGGCCGAGAGCCTCGAGCGCGAGGCTGAGGTAGACGCTTGCATGCCGGTCGGGCTCGAAGGCCCACCCCAGGTACATCCACTGTGCCCAGTTTTCGAGCGCGTTGTCTACCTCTTCGGGGGTCTGTAGCGACCGCCGTGCCGCGTTCCCGACATCCCACCAGCCGTCGTGGAGTATGGCGTTGACCGCGTCTCGCTGCCCGTAGCGGAGCATGTGCTGCGCGGCGAGCGTGGAGATCCAGCGGCGCGTCTCGAAGCATTCGGTCGGGCGGAACCTGTCGAACGGCTCCATGACGCACGGCGCGTCGGGATTGTCGACCGCGCGCTCCGCGATCCGGAGGTTCAGCACCGCGAACACGAGGTCGTTCTCCGCGTGCGTCGCATGATAACTCTCCAGGAAGGGCCGGGCCGTGCCGTAGGGGGTGGGGTAGTCGAGAAGCCGTTCGTCGAGCGGTTTGTCCGGCATCCAGTCGATGTTGTCGAACTCGACGGACCACCGGGGAAACTCGACGGCGATGGGCACGTCCAGGGGATCGATGGCTGCCAGCTGCTCGGCCGTCATGTCGGTCGGCCAGCGGTCCGCAACGAACAACTGAGTCGCGAAGTTCGCATCCCCCGCCGCGCGAGTGCCGCCTGGCTGGAACGGCCGAAAGTCGCGGGACGTCGGCAGCGCGCGAACTGTCCGTACGTAGGCGACGATGTCGTGCGCCGTCGCCGTGTCCACGTGGGCGACGGCTCGCCGGACGATGGTCGTGTCGGGGAAGGCGAAGAACGCGATGTCGAATGCGTCTCGGGCCGAGTGGCAGCTCGCGCATTCCCGCTCGAACGCGTCGAGGCCTGCGATGGCGTTTCCGGAGATCTGCGGGGAGTCGTCCCGCGGCGCGAGCGTCGAATCCGAGTTGCAGGCGGCAACGACGGTGAGACCGGCGGTCGCGAAGAGATACGTCAAGAACCGGGAAGCTAGTCTCGCCTTCAAGGTGGACCTCGCTGGTGACGGTTACCCCCGCCCCTCACCCCGCACCTGTGACGCATACGGCGACGTGGTCGTTAAGCGACCTCAGTCGTCGCCACTTGCCGCGGCTGCCGTGAACGTGGCATTCGATGTCCCGATCCGGTATCTAAGCTGGGCGGATCGAGGCCACGCCCGCTACGCCGCGGCACCACGCTAGAGCCGGGCCACGCCTCCCGACTCCAACGCCTTGTGAGGACGGCCAGACGTGAACTCCATACGTCCCAATCACTTGCAGTCCACACTCAGGAGCCGTGCGGCGCTGGTCGCGCTCCTGGCGCCTCTCCTTCCCATAATCGGCTGTGGCGCCGATCAGTCGGTCGTTCCCCCGCTCGATGCCCTGGATCTCATTGACGAAAACGGCCTCGCGGACCGCACCCGAACGCTGTCATCGGACGAGTTCGAAGGCCGGGGACCCGCGACGGAGGGCGAGCGACGCACCGTCGAGTTCCTAACGAGCGAGCTGCGGGAGCTCGGTCTTCAGCCCGGAAACGACGACTCGTGGGTCCAGTCGGTGCCGCTCGTGTCGATCGAGGCGAATCCGGACATGACCCTCGAGGTCGACGGCGACCGCACGAACATGTCGTTCCGCTACGGGGACGACTTCATGGCCTGGACCAAGCGAGTCATCGACCGGAGCTCGATCGATGCGTCGGAGATGGTGTTCGTCGGGTACGGAGTCGTCGCGCCGGAGTACGGCTGGGATGACTACGCGGGAGTGGATGTCGAGGGAAAGACCGTCGTCATCCTGGTGAACGATCCGGGGTTTGCGACCGGAGATACCGAGCGATTCAACGGTCGTTCGATGACCTACTACGGTCGCTGGACGTACAAATACGAGGAGGCGGCGCGGCAGGGGGCGGCCGCGGCTCTCGTCATCCACGAGCCGGAGCCGGCCGGATACCCGTGGGAGGTGGTGGAGGGCAGCTGGTCCGGACCGCAGTTCGGGCTGGTATCCTCCGATGCGAACCTCTCGCGACTGGCTATCGAAGGCTGGCTCTCGCACGATGCGGCGCGCGCGATCTTCGACGCGGCGGGTCTGGATCTCGGGGCGGTGTCGCAGGGGGCGGCGACCCCGGAGTTCGAGGCTGTATCGTTGGGGCTGACCGCCGGCATGGAGATTCGAAACCGCGTGGAGCGATCGACATCGGACAACGTCGTCGCCGTTCTTCCAGGCTCCACGCGACCGGATGAGTTTGTCACATACATGGCACACTGGGACCATCTGGGGAGAGACGATTCCCTCGAGGGCGACGGCATATACAACGGGGCGCTGGACAACGCGACCGGGACGGCCGGGCTGCTCGAGATCGCCGAGGCGTTCGCGTCGCTCGACCCGCCGCCCGCCCGCTCGATCGTCTTTCTCGCGGTTACCGCCGAGGAACAGGGGTTGCTGGGTTCGGCGTACTTCGGACAGAACCCAACGCAACCTCTCGACCGGACCGTGGCGGCCATCAACATGGACGGGTTGAATACGGTCGGCCCCATGCACGACATCACCGTGATCGGTCTCGGCAATTCGGACCTGGACGACTATTTGACGGAAGCCGCGTCCGCCTACGACCGTGTCGTGCGGCCCGATCCAGAGCCGGAGAAGGGGTTCTTCTACCGGTCCGACCACTTCAACTTCGCCGTCCAGGGCGTGCCGGCGCTGTACACGGATTCCGGTATCGACCACGTCGAGTACGGCGAAGAGTACGGCAGACGCAAGCGCGAGGAGTACACGGCGGAACGATACCACAAGCCGTCGGATGAGTTCGACGAGGAGTGGGATCTCGGCGGCGCAGTGGACGATTTGCGTCTACTGTTCGAAGTTGGATACCGACTGGCTCAGGAATCGAGCTGGCCGAACTGGCGTGACGGGAACGAATTCCGGGCGCGTCGAGACGAGATGATGGGGAACCGAGGCGGTGGGTCATAGGCGCCCCATGCGATTCGAAAACGAGGAGGAAAGCATGAAGGCGCTTCTACGCAATCTCATCGTTCCGGCGGTTATGGCCTTCGCCGTGGCTGGGTGCGGCGGGGACGACCCGATAGGCCCGGGCAATGGCGGACCGCCGCCGGATATTTCAGGGACCTACGACATCGTTTCGTTTACGCAGGGCGGATTCACGCTCACACCCCCCGCGGTTTCCGGGACCTTCACGGTAGGTCAGACGTCGAGCTCGGACACCGAGGCGAGCGGCACGATCAGTCTCGACATTACGGTCCCGGACGGCATGGGCGGCTTCACCAACATTGTCGACGCGGGGACGTACACGATCCGTTCTAACGGGAGCTGGGAGCAGGACACGCAGCAGCAGGCGCTCGGGACGTACTCGTTGGTGGGGAACACGCTGACAGTGACGGTGACCGAGCCCGCGCAGGCGGCGAGCACCTCGGTCTGGCAGAGACAGTAGGGGTCTCGGCCCTCGTGACCAGAGCATCGTTCTTGTCCCCCCGGCGGTCGTCGTCGTTGACCGTGACGTCGTTCTCCGGGGCGCTCATCTTCCTGGGGCTGCTCGGGTTCGCGCCGGACCGGCTCGCCGCGCAGGACGGAGCGATCCGCGGCCTGGTTGTGGACGCGGAGACCCGGACGCCTGTCTCCAACGTAAGCGTCGTCGTGCGGGGGAGCGGCCTGCGCGGCATCAGCGGAGAGGACGGCCGGTTCGAGATCGCCCCGCTTTCGGTCGGCGGCTATACGCTCCTCATCGCACACGCCTCGTTCCAGGAGACCACGCTTCGGGTCGAGGTGACGGCCGGACAGGACACCCGGATCGAAGTGATTCTCGAGCGGTTCGTCTTCGAGGTACCGGGGCTGGTCGTCACCGCGAATCGCTCCGAGACCCGGCCCGAGGACGCCCCCGTCAGCATCTCGGTGATGACGGGAGACGAGATCGAGCGCCGCAACGTGATCAGCCTCTCCGAAGCGCTTCCGTTCACGCAGGGCGTGATCTTCAACTCGGGTCAGATGGACATCCGCGGCGCGACGGGACTCGCACGAGGGGTGGGCAGTCGAGTCCTCATGCTGCAGGACGGGCACCGCGTTCTGTCCGGAGTGGGCGCCTCGATCGAGTTCGACGCGCTCCCCACGCTCGACATCGAGCGAATCGAGGTCGTGAAGGGACCGCATTCGACGCTTTTCGGCAGCAACGCTCTCGGTGGGGTGGTGAACGTCATCACCAAGCGGCCCACGTCTCGCCCCGAGACGATCGTCCAGGCGTACTATGGGGTCTTCGACACGCCGTCGGAGTTCGAGTTCACCGACGAGTCGCTCGCGATGTCCGGCCTGAAGGCGCAGCACTCGAATCAGTTCGGCGGGGTCGGCGCGACCTTGTTCTTCGGGCGCGAAAGCACAGACGGCTTTCGCCAGAACGGACGCGTCGACCGGTGGAGTGGCCGGGTGAAGACGGTCTGCCCGGCGGAGTCGGCCAACCCGTGGGAGGTCTTCGCGAGCTTCACGCGCGAGGATGAGGAGGAGTTCTTCACCTGGCTCTCCGCGGATCGGCCGCTCGAGGTCGACCCGTTGGAGCTCGGGGACTGGAAGCGAGAAGACGACTTCGTCCTCGGAGTCACGGCGAACCCGATCGCGACACCGGACGCCCGTCTCCAGATCCGTCCGAGCATCTATCACGCGCGCGTCCGGAACCACTTCCACGATAACGAGGACTTTCACAGATCGACTCGTTACGGTGCGGATCTGCAGCTCTCGCTGTATCCGGCCGCCGATCACGCCCTGACGGTCGGTGGCGAAGCCGCCTACACGCCGGTGTCGTCGAACTTCCTCGGCGACGTGGAGCCGCGCGTCACCGACCTCGCCGTCTTCGCGCAGGACGAGATCATCCTCTCCGATCAGGTGCGCGGGTCCATCGGCATTCGTCTCGACTACCATAAGGCGACGGGCGCCGAGAGGGACCTTGCGGTCAACCCGAAGATCGGCGTCGTGTTTCAGCCGACGAGTCGCCTGAGCCTGCGGAGCTCGATCAGTCGCGGGTACCGAGCGCCGAGCATCTCTGAACAGTTCACCCAGACGACCGTTTTCGGGTTTTCGGTGATCCCGAACTTCGCGCTCAGCGGCGAGACGGCGTGGGCGGCCGAGATCGCGGGCACGGCGAGGCTCACGGACAGGATCTGGCTGGATGCGGGCGCCTTCTGGAGCGAATACAGAGACCTGATCGAGCCCACTGCGGTAGCGGGACAGTTCTTCGTCTTCCAGTTCCAGAACGTGGCGGAAGCGAGGGTGCGCGGCATCGACACCGGCATTCGATTCGCGGTGCTGCCGGACCACCTGAACTTCAACGTCAACTACGTCTTCCTCGACAGCGAGGACTCCCGAACCGGCGACCCGCTGCCGTACCGGTCGAGCCACAACCTGACGACGACACTGTCGGGCTGGCGCGATCGATTGGCCCTGGATGTCCGGTATCGCAGCCGGGTCGACGAGGTGCTCGCGTTCCCGCTGGACGATCGCGGCGATGTGACCGTCGTCGATCTTCGTCTCGGCTACGACATCTCCGGTTGGGGGATTCAGGCCAAGGTCGAGAACCTGTTCCAGAACAGCTACGTCGATGTCCAGGAGCGCAGCCCCGGCAGGACACGGAGCTTCCGACTGACCCTCACCCCCCGGTTCTAGCCGACCCGCGATCCGGGTCGTGGAGCCGCTGACGGATCTCGATCGGACGTAATGGAAGAGAAGTACGAGAACCAGCTCGAGACGGTCGCCCGGGCCGTTCCGGACGAGGGTGGCTTGATCGCGCTGGTCGCGACGATTGCGGCGGATCAGGCGGCCGCTCTGGCGAGCGATCTCGCGCAGTCGATCAGTCGCGGTCGCACGGGTCATACCCTTCTCCTGTCGATCGAGAACCGGCCCGCCGCGCTGGATCACGAGATCGGCGCCGAGGTCGAGGCCGGGTTGACCGAAGTCCTGGCCGGCAGCACCCCGCTCGCCGAAGTTGCCTCGCGCGGTGGCGCCCGTGGCTACGTCTACGTCCCCGCGGGTTCGAGACCGGCAGACGCGACTGAGCTCCTCAGCTCTTCGGCGTTCGCCTCTCTGAGTGCTTCGGCTGTCGCCAAGGGCGCGACCGTTCTCGCGTTCATCCCGGCCGGCGTGCTTCGACGGGCGACTCCGCCGGCCGTCGAAGGAGTCGTCTGGCTTGGCCCGGCCCCGGGCGCGTCGGAGACGCCCACCGGCTGGGCGACGGTTGGGGCACTCCGTCCGCCCGACGGCCCCGCCGAAGAGCCGGAGAGCGCCCCGGCCGACCCGGCTCCGGCTGAGCCTGCTCCGGCTGAGCCTGCTCCGGCTGAGCCTGCTCCGGCCGCGGACCGCGAATCGCCGGCGCAACCGCGGCGAGAAGCATCTTCGACTGGCGGCCGGAGGGGCCGGACCGGTACCAGGTGGGTGACGGGAGGGCTTGTCGCCATCGCGCTCGTCACGATCGTTCTGGCCAGCTTCATCCTGACCCGGTCCCGCTCGAATACGTCTTTGCTTCCCCAAAACGACTCGCTCTGGCTGGCTCCCCCCGGAGCGGCCGGCGACAACGATTCCATTCCATGAGGTCACCGAGATGAGCCGTCACCTGTTCGCCATCGGGCTCGCGACCGTCTTCTCCTGTCTCCAGCCGAACGCGGTAACGGGGCAATCACGCGACGGGCTCGAGGAGGCTCTCGAGGGGCTCTCGTGGCGTTCGATCGGACCGGCTGAGATGGGCGGACGAACGACAGACATCGCCGCCATCCCCGGGGACCCGCTCACGGTCTACTTCGCGACCGCGACCGGAGGGGTCTGGAAGACCGAGGACGGTGCAATCACCTGGCGTTCGATCTTCGAGTCGGGCGGGACTTCGTCCGTGGGGGCGATCGCTCTCGCACCGTCCGACCCGAACGTGCTCTACCTGGGAACGGGTGAGGGGAACCCCAGGAACTCTACCTCGATCGGAGACGGCGTGTACCGGTCGACCGACGCCGGCGAGACCTGGGTACACATGGGGCTGGCGGACAGCGAACGTGTCTCGCGAATTCGCGTGCATCCGCGCGACCCGGACGTCGTGTACGTCGGCGCGATGGGTCACCTGTGGGGCCCAAACGAGGAACGGGGCGTATACCGCTCGCTCGATGGCGGAGCGTCCTGGGAACGAGTGCTCTACGTCGATGAGAACACCGGGGTCGCAGACCTCGCGCTGGATCCGACGAATCCCCGCATCCTCTACGCGGCGATGTGGGACTTCCGGCGGCGGCCGTGGACGTTCCGAAGCGGTGGACCGGGCAGCGGCCTCTATCGTTCGATGGACTCGGGTGACACGTGGGAGCATCTGAACGACGACGCGCCGACGAACGGCTTACCCACCGGCGATCTCGGGCGGATCGGGGTCGCCATCGCCGAATCGAACCCGCGCCTCGTGTTCGCGATCATCGAGTCGAACGATGAGGGCGTGCTGTGGAAGAGCGAGGATCGTGGCGCCAGCTGGTCGGTCGTCAGCAGCTCCTCCCAGATCGGCGGTCGGCCCTTCTACTACCACGACATCCGTGTCGACCCGACCGACGAGAACACGCTCTACGCGGTCGCGGGCGGTCTGCACAAATCGATCGACGGCGGGCGCACCTGGCAGCGGATCGCGGCGAATATCCATGGTGACCATCACGCGCTATGGATCGATCCGGAGAACCCCGACCGACTCATCAACGGAAACGATGGTGGATTCCACTTTTCGCCGGATGGCGGTGACACCTGGGAGTTCTCCAATACGGTTCCGCTCGCCCAGTTCTACCAGATCGCCGTCGACAACTCGACTCCGTACAACGTGTGTGGGGGGCTCCAGGACAACGATTCGTGGTGCGGTCCCAGCCGGACCCGGAACGTCGCTGGATCGCTGATCAACTACTGGCACGAGATCATCGGTCCGGGCGACGGCATGTATGTGCAGTTCGACCCCAGGAATCCGGATCTCATCTATGCGAACACGCAGGGAGGAAGCTTCTTTCGCGTGAACCTGGCCACCGGCGAAGCCCGGTCGATCTCACCATATCCCGTCTCGTCGGGCGGGCTCCCGGCCGGCGCGCACGAGTACCGGTTCAACTGGAACGCACCCGTCCACCTCTCGCCGCACGATCCGGACGTGGTGTACGTGGGCGGGAACGTCCTCTTCCGAAGCGAGAGCGAGGGCCAGAGCTGGACCGAGATCAGTCCCGATCTGAGCCGCGCCGATCCCCAACGTCTCGGCATCTCCGGAGGTCTGACCCCGGACAACACAACCGCGGAGTACCACGCAACCATCTACACGATCTCCGAGTCGCCCGTCCGGGCCGGCGTGATCTGGGTCGGCACCGACGATGGCAACGTTCAGCTCACCCGCGACGGTGGTGTCACGTGGACCGAGCTTTCGGGGCGGATCGACGTCCCCGACGGCTCGTGGGTCTCTCGCATCGTGGCCTCCCGCACCGACCCCGGCACGGCATACGTCACGTTCGACCGTCACCGCGACGACGACATGTCTCCGTACGTGTTCGCGACCGACGCCTACGGAGAGACGTGGACCAGCATCGGCGACGGATTGCCGACGCCCGGCCACGTGCATGTGGTTCGAGAGGACCGGCGGGTCGAGGGGTTGCTGTACGTGGGGACGGAGACCGGGATCTGGTTTTCGTTGCCCCCATCGGGCGGCAGCGCGTCCTCGGGGCGAGTATGGGCTTCGCTGCGGCTCGGGCTCCCGCCTGTCCCCGTGCGTGATCTCGCCATCCCGGAGACGGCCAACGATCTGGTGATCGGGACGCACGGCCGCGGCGCGTGGGTACTCGACGACGCGGCTCCGATCCAGGAGCTCGGAGCCGCTCTGGCCGGGCAGGGGCCGTATCTGTTCGATGCGTCGCCCGCGGTTCGTTTCGAGCCCGCGATCCGTCGTTTCCGCTTCGACATCGGCGACGGCGTGTTCGTGGGGCAAAACCCCCCTTACGGAGCTCTCATCACCTATTACCTCTCCGGGGACGCGGCGAGCGAGCAGGAAGCGGCGGAGGCGGACGCGGCCGACGCATCCGAGGCGGACGAGGCCCCTGGGGCGCCCGATCTCGATCTCGCGATCGTCGATGCGGAGGGCGACACGATTCGCGTGCTCGAGGTGCCGGGCGAGGCCGGTCTGCACCGCGTTGCCTGGGATCTGCGGCACGAACGCTTCGACGACAGCGAGGACGGGTACCGCTTCCCGGCCGCCGGGCCGAAGGCTCTGCCCGGCGACTACACCGCGCGACTCACCTGGAACGGGGTAGCCACCGAGACGGTCGTCTCCGTCCAACCGGATGATCGCCTCCCGTCGGCGGGCTCCGAAGCTGCCATGCAGGTCGAGGCGCTTCGGCGGGCGGGATCGGTCGGGGTCGAGGCGGCGGCCGTGGTACGCGACCTCGACGACGCCCGCGAGCAGATCCAGGCCTGGGAGGCCCGTCTACGGTCCGCCGCTGACACAGCCTCAGATCTCATCTCCTCGGCGGCGGGGCTGGTTGACTGCGTGGACTCGCTGCGTGTCCGTCTCCTGTGGCCCGACGACGAACGGGCCGAGATGGACTACGTGCCTCTACTGCCGGGCCTCTCCGGAGTGATGAGAGCGATCGGGCGTGCGACGTCGCGGCCGACCGACCCGCAGGCTGCTTGGATCGAGAGGTACGCTCGCCAGTGGGAGGAAATCCGGGAGGATTACGAGGAGTGGCTCGTGGACCTCGCCGGCTTCAACGAAGCGCTCGCGGCGGCCGGGTTCGAACGGATCGACCCGGGGCGCTGAGCCCGAGGCAGCGCCTTCGCTGTCTTCCACTATGTGGAGGAAGGAGGACCGATGTCGCGAACGGATGCGGCCGCGCCTGCGGCCCCAGCGCTCGACCCGTCGACAGAGAAGATGACCGCCGCCTGCCAGCGGATGGCTCGTACGGTCGAGTTACGGCCCTCGACGGCGATCGGCACCGCGACGACCAGCGTGCGCGTGACTCACGGCATGACCTGCGAGGTCGCGGATGGCGACTGGGCTCTGACCCTGGACATGCCCGACCGCTGGGGCGGGAACGACCGTGGTCCAAACCCTGGCGTGTTCGGGCGAGCGGCGCTGGGGTCGTGTCTGGCGATGGCCTACCGTCGATGGGCCGCCGAGAACTCCCTCCCGATCCACTCGCTCGAGGTGACCGTGGAGGCGGACTACGACGCGCGAGGCGAGTTGGGACTGGCCGACGTCACCCCCGCATATACCGAGGTGCGTTACATCGTCGCCGTGGAGAGCGACGCCTCGGAGACGGAGGTCCGAAGAGTGTTCGATCTCGCCGAGACACGCTGTCCGTACCTCGTCGTGTGGCGCGACCCGATGCCCATGCGTCGCGAGCTGCAGGTCCGGAAACCCTGACAACCCGACGAGACGAACGATGGATGCGAGACTACAGCGACGGGTACAGCGTTACGGTTGGGATCGGGCGGCCGGTGACTACGAGAAATCGTGGAGTCGTCAGCTCGAGCCGGCACAGACGCTCACGCTGGAGCTGGCGGATCTGAACCCCGGCGAGCGTGTTCTCGATGTCGCCTGCGGTACCGGACTGGTGTCGGTGCCGGCGGCCCGGGCAGTAGCCCCCACCGGAGAGCTGGTGGGAACCGACATCTCCGCGGTCATGGTGGAAACGGCGGGGGTCAGGTGCTCGAATGCTGGCGTTTCGAACGCGAGCTTCGAGCGGATGGGAGCCGAGGCGCTCAGTCTGGACGACGCGTCCTTCGACACAACGCTCTGTGCACTCGGGCTCATGTACGTTCCCGAGCCGGTGGAGGCGCTTTCGGAAATGCGCCGTGTCCTTCGACCCGGAGGTCGGGCCGTCGCATCGGTATGGGGGGCGCGGGTGAGCTGCGGCTGGTCCGGCATATTCTCCGTGGTGGACGAGCGGGTGAACACGGAGGTCTGCCCGATGTTCTTCCAGCTGGGCACGGGAGCCACGCTCAACCGGGCGTTCGAACAGGCCGGCCTCACCGATGTTCGTTCCGAGCGCATCTCCACCCGTCTCACCTACGACTCCGAAGACGAGGCCCTCAAGGCGGCCTTTGCCGGAGGCCCGGTGGCGATGGCCTACTCGCGGTTCGACGAAGACCTGAAGCAGGACGCTCACGACGCTTACCTGGAGACCATCGAGACGTTTCGCGTCGGGTCGGCGTACGACATGCCCGGTGAGTTCGTCGTGACGACGGGAACCCGTCCGATCTGACGATCCCTCGTCAGCCGAAGATGCCGGAGATGATCTCGATCAGGGTCGCGAACACGCTACCCGCTGCCTCGCCAACCGTCTCGAGCACCGCCGGAGCGACCTCGATCGCGGCGGAAGCCACCTCTCCTGCGGCGATCGCTCCGTAGAAAGCGAGGTCCGGAGCCCAGATCAGCGTTTCCAGGAGGACATCCGATCCGTCCCGGGCGACCTTCGCGACCTTCCCCTGACCGCGGTACTTCTCGACGAGCCTGTCGCGTTCGAGCGTCCAGATCGAGTTCAACTCGTGGTGGTCGAACCAGACCCCCTTGCAGTGCTTGCAGACGTCGAGAACGAGTCCGTCGTGCTCGACCTGCTTCAGCCGCCGGGTGCAGATCGGGCAATCGATGCGGTTCTTCGTACCGCAGGCTGGGCAGCGCTCGTCGTTCCGGGCCATGAACGCGCCACAGGAATGGCACTGGGCCCGGTGCACGTCGTCCCGTTCCTCGACCTGCTTCCAGAGAGCGTGAGGGCCCTCCCCGCCGAGCGCCTGCACCTCGCCGAGTTCGAACCACATACCGCCGCACCGCGGACAGTGGTCGAGGACCAGAGAGTCGGAGCCGATCTCGAGCTTCTGGAGCTTCACGCCGAGACAGACCGGACAGGGCCACCGGGTCTCGAGCTCCTTCACGGGTCCGTCCTATCCATCAATCGGCCTCATCCGGTCGGTTCATGCCGGGACGGTCGAGTCCGGACTCGACGTCGAACCCGCGATCGGGCCCGGCATCGAGAATCCCGCGTGCATCTTCCTTCTCGGACAGGTGTTTCAGATCGTGGAACTCGTATACCAGAAGACCCGACTCGGTCACGGCGACGTCGGAGACCTCCTTCGCCATGAGTTCGTTCAGGACCTCCTCCGCCGTCGATGCGGGTATCCCGAGCTCGCCGGCCACCTCGACGACGGTCAACCGCCCTCCGTGCACTCCGGCCAGCCGCAGCACCTCGGCCTGGATCGTCTCGAGACGGAGGGCCTCCTGCCGTTCCGTGAGAGCGCGTCCGCCCCCCATGGACGACTTGATCATGAGGCCGCCCGTCGTCGCTGGCAGGACGACCGAAACCAGGAACGCCGCGACGGTGGCCGCCGTGGAGAAGGCACCGCCCGAGACCATGAAGCCGAGAAACATGAACGCGGCGACACCGATGAGAGCTCCGCCACCCCAGCGCTTCGCGGGGACGGACCAGTTTCTACTCATCGGGCTCGCCCGCCGCGACCGTGCCACGAATCCAGTTCGCACCGTCGGCATTGAAGTCGGCTGAAGCCAGGCCTGCCTCCTCTGCGCATGTGGCTCGAACCCCACGAGCCAGGTCCGTCACGTTAGCGCGTCGGGTTTCCATGCGGCAGTCGTGACCTTTCGAGCCGTCCCGCATGACGGTTCGAGCCGCGCTAGCCCTGACCTCGGAATCCGATTTCGGACCCGATGGATCCGATCTGGGCGTTACGCCGAAACCTATTTACGGAGACAGTGTGTCGATGGCTAGTACACATAGATACCTGGACACCGGCCTTGCACGACCGCAAACGTCCTACTATTATCTTGGACAACAAGTGGACGTCAGGGCGAGCTCCCAGTCGTGCCCGGACCAGAACCAGATCGACAAACCACGTTCAAAAGGAACAAGCCAATGAAGACCTCCAAGATCTTTTCCCTCGGGTTCGCTGCCGTCGTCGCCCTTTCCGCGCCGCTCGCAGCTCAGGACAAGGACATCGTCGACACGGCTGTCGCGGCCGGTTCCTTCGAGACGCTCGTCGCCGCGGTCCAGGCCGCGGGGCTCGTCGAGACGCTGAAGGGCGATGGTCCGTTCACCGTCTTCGCGCCGACCGATGACGCCTTCGCCGCGCTACCGGCCGGCACGGTCGAGACGCTGCTCAAGCCCGAGAACCGCGACAAGCTGATCGCCGTACTGACGTATCACGTCGTGCCCGGCAAGGTCCTGAGTTCCGACGTCGTGAATCTCTCCTCCGCCAAGACCGTGCAGGGTGAGAGCGTGAAGATCACCGCCGGCAGCGATGGCGTCATGATCGACAATGCCAACGTGCTCGCGGTCGACATCGAGACCACGAATGGCGTGATCCACGTGATCGACCAGGTGATCCTCCCGGGCATGTAGGCCCGACGGTCTGGTGCCTCAGTAACGCTCCTCAAGGCGTGGAAGCGGCCCGCCGGCTAAGCCGGTCGGGCCGCTTTCGCATCGGGACGATCCTCCGGCCCCGTCTCGCACCCGAGAGCCTTCGAGGTCGCGAGCGACCCTAGGCCAGTCCGTGTCCCCCGCCGCCCGGGGTGTGCACCCGGATGACCGAGCCAGCCTTCACCTCGCGGGAGTCCTTGCCGGCCAGCGCCGAAGGTTCGCCCGATGCGTCCACGACGGAGTTCGCGCCCGGCGCGCCCGGTTCGCCCCCCTCGAGGCCGTAGGGCCGGCCCACGCGCCGATCGCTCAGGATCGTCACCGTCGCGTCGCCGAGCATCTCGAGTTCGCGCTCGATCCCGTCGCCGCCACGGTACTCGCCCGCGCCGCCCGTACCGCGCCGCACCGCGTAGCGTCGGACCCGGTAGGGATACGCGTGCTCGAGCGCTTCGATCGGAGTGTTCAGGCTATTCGTCATGTGGCAGTGCGTCGCGTCGAGCCCGTCCGCCCACGGCCGTGCCCCCATGCCGCCCGCGATCGTCTCGTAGTAGGCGAACGGCTTGCCGGTGCGCGGGTCCACGCCGCCGATCGTCAGGTTGCTCATGGTGCCGTAGCTCGCCGCCGGGATCCTGTCGGGCATCGCCTGCGCGAGCGCCCCCAGCACCACGTCGACGATCCGCTGTGAGGTCTCGACGTTCCCGCCCGCCATGGCCGCGGGGGGGTTGGCGTTCACGAGCGAGCCCTCGGGCGCGATCACGGTGAGCGGCTGGATCGTCCCCCAGTTCGACGGCACGGCGAACGGAACGATCACCCGGAAACAGTACATCGTCGCCGACAGCGTGATCGCGTCGTTCGCGTTCACCGACCCCGCCGCCTGGTCGCACGTGCCGGTGAAGTCGACGGTGGCGTCCTCGCCGTCGACAGTCAGCCTGACGATGATCGGCAGCGGGCCGTTCCCCTGGCCGTCGTCGTCCATCGCGTCCTCGAACCGGTACTCGCCGTCCGGGATTCGCCGGATCGCCTCTCGGGTCATCCGTTCCGCGTAGTCCTGCAGGTGTCGCATGTACTCCGATACCATCTCCGCGCCGTACCGCTCGACGAGACCGAGCAGTCGGCGGGCGCCGGTGCGGTTCGACGCGATTTGGGCGGTCAGGTCGCCCTCGCGCTCGACCGGAGTTCGCACGTTCGCCAGCACGAGGTCGAGGATGTCGCGCTGGATCTCGCCGCCTTTGACGAGGAGCACTGGTGGGATCCGAATCCCCTCCTGGAAGATCTCGGTAGCGAGCGGCATCGAGCCGGGTGTCATGCCACCGACGTCGGAGTGGTGCGCGCGGTTCGCGACGAAGAAGGCCGGTCTCGGCGACGCGGAATCGACGACAGGCTCGTCCCCTGCGCCGCCCTCCGCTTCGTCACCGTCGTCGAGAAACACGCCCTCGACGAGGGTGATGTCCGGGAGATGCGTCCCACCACGGAAGGGGTCGTTCACCATTACGACATCGCCGGGTTCGAGATCTACCGCGGCGATCGCGGCTTCCACCGACGTCGGCATCGATCCGAGGTGCACGGGCATGTGCTCGCCTTGCGCGACCATGCGGCCCTTCGCGTCGAAGATCGCGCACGAATAGTCACGCCGTTCCTTGATGTTGGGGGAGAACGACGTCCGGCACAGCGTGACCCCCATCTCCTCGGCGACGGAGTAGAAGAGGTTGCGAAAGATCTCAAGCGTGATCGGATCCCAGGACGACAACGGCTCGGGTCGCGTCATGAAAGCGTCGCCTTACGGCCGGCCGGAAAACGGGTCACCTCGATCGTCATAGGGTGGCCACCGGGTCGTTCCTGTGGTGCTCGACGACCCCTATCGCGGTGACCCCGATGGTCGCGATGCCGAGAGTGACCGCCGGTGTGACGCCCGCTACGGACACGATCGCGGCGCCGGTCGCGAGCGCAAGGACGAGTCGCAGCGCGTGGACCCTTCCGGACGCTCGCCACAGGGCGAGCGCCATCACGCCCGTGAAGAGAAAGATTCCGGTGGCCAGAGCGACGCGGTTGGGCAGGTCGAGAGGATCGGAGGGGTGAAGCACGATCTCCTCGATCGCGGCTGCAAGCCCGATCACGCCAAGCACGAGCGGGAAGTGCAATAACGAGAACACATCCCGGCCGAGCTTCGAGAGATCCGATCCCGTTCGGTGCTCGAGCTCTCGGTCGAGGGTCGGCTTGGCACACCCGAAGTACGTCCACCAGAGAGCACACGTCGTCGTGACCGCGAGTCCCCCGATGAGCAGGACCGTGCCGGAGATCCCGGCGCTCGTGAGACCGGCCGCGGCGACGATCAGGGACTCGCCGAGCGCGATGATCACGATGAGCCCGTGACGCTCGGCGAAATGCTCCGGGTGGAGGTCCCAGTCGTCGGTGTCTCCGGCCACGCTCGTGGAGATCACATCGAGCAGGATCGCCAACCCCCAGAGCCAGATCTGCGTCGTCCCCCCGGCGATCGCGCCCCCGATGACGGCGACCAGGCCTCCGACGGACATGAGCGCAAACGACCTGACGGCCGCGTGCTGCCCGGCATGAGCGGCCCAGGCAACACGCATATACAGGCCCAGGCCGATGACCCGCACCGCCACATACGGCAGCGCGAACCAGAGCGCATCCTCGCCGAAAGCACCCGGCACTGCGACCGCCATGAAGAAGGCGACTCCTGTCGCGAGAAGAGTCGCCAGCTCGACCCAAGCGTGCGTCGTGTCCGCAGCGTTCAGCGCCCACGTGAACTGCGTCCACGCCCACCACACGAGCCAGAACAGGAGCACGGTCTGCCCGACCCCCACCCAATCGAGGTGGTGGTGCAGATAGCCCACCGACTGGGTGACGGAAAAGACGAACACGAGATCGAAGAAGAGTTCGACGAAGGTGACGCTCTGGTCATCCGGCGACACGATCGAGGCTTCGTTTACGTCTCCCACGCTTTTCATGGGGTCAGGACGAGGTTCAGGTGGGTGTCGATCTGACAGGCTGTCCCGGGAGGGACGAGCGTAGTCGTGCTGTACTCCACCACGACGGCCGGACCGACGAACTCGTGCCCCGGGCGGAGCAGATCCCGGTCGATCAGCGCTCCGTCGTGTCTCCCGCCGTCATGGACAAGGCGATGCGAGCCGATCACGGCCGCGCTCGCGTCCGTATCGCCAGACACGGCGGTGGTCAGTTCGGGCTTGTCCGTAACCGCGATCGCGCGGACGCGCACAGTCACGACCTCCACCGATCGACCACGGTCGGCGTACCCGTAGCGGGCCTCGTGGGCGTCGTGGAAATCCGCGGCCAGGGTATCCGCGCGGGAGGCTGACGCCGGGCCCGGGTCCTCGAGGTCGGTCGTCGAACCGACGGACACTGCCAGCTCGAATCCCTGACCGCTGTAGCGTAGATCCGCGAGCCGTTCGAACCGCAGACTGGATTCGGCGAATCCCTCGGCGACCAATTCCTGGCGCCCGAGTCCCTCGAGCGCGTCGAACACCGCTTCGAGCTCGTCCGCCTCGAAACCGTCGAGCGGCCGAAGAAGCGAGCGCGAGAAGTCCCGAATCGGATCGGCCAGAAGCATCCCGAGTGCGGAGAGCGTCCCGGCTCCCGCCGGAACGAGGACCCGCGGGATCCCGAGAGACCGTGCGAGGTCGACCGCGTGCAGGCCGCCCGCCCCGCCGAAACAGATGAGCGTGAAGTCGCGCGGATCGAACCCGCGCTCCAAAGAGATGACCCGAATCGCCCGCTCCATCGTCGCGTTCGCGACGCGCACGACGCCTTCGGCGAGCTCGACTGCCTCGAGTCCCAGCTCCGCCGACAGCCTCTCGATCGCCGCCGATACTCCCTCGGACTCGAGCTCCTGTGCCCCGCCGAGGAAATGGTGTGGCGACAGACGGCCGAGAAACAGGTTCGCGTCCGTCACGGTCACCCCGGCCCCGCCTCGCCCGTAGCAGATGGGACCGGGGTCCGCCCCCGCGCTCTCCGGTCCGACCCTGAGCGAGCCCCCCGGGTCGCGGTACGCGATCGAGCCACCACCCGCGCCGACCGTGTGGATGTCGATGACGGGGACGCGAATCGGCAGCCCGCCGATCTCGGCCTCCGAGGTCCTGCTCAGCTCACCCGCGCACAGGCTGACGTCGGTCGAGGTTCCGCCCATGTCGAACGTGATCACATGGTCGTGACCCGCGAGCCGTCCGATCTCGAAGCCGCCGACCGCGCCGCCGGCAGGCCCCGAGAGGATGGTCTGGACGGCGAGGCGACTGGCGGCGTCCAGCGAGACCACCCCGCCATTGGAGGCCATGATCCGCACCCGCCCGGGGTCCAGACGCTCTCCGAGCTTGCCCAGATAGGACGACATGACCGGCCCTACGAACGCATTAACCGCCGTCGTACTCGTCCGCTCGTACTCCCGGAACTCCGGAAGCACGTCATACGATGCGGTCACGAATCCCGAGTCCTCCAGGGCGCGCACCAGGGCATGCTCGTGCGCCGGATTCGCATACGAATGGAGCAAACAAATGGCGACTGATTCCGCATCGCTCGCGGCCACCGCTCGCGCCACCCGCTCCACCTCGGCCTCCTCGAGCGCCGTGATGACCGTTCCGCGCTCATCGAGCCGCTCGCGTGCGCCGAACCGTCGCTGTGGTGGCACCAGCGGCTCGGGCTTCGAGACGGCCAGGTCGTATATCTCCCTCCGAGCCTGACGCCCGATTTCGATGACGTCCTCGAACCCCGCCGTGGTCACGAGCGCGACTCGTGCGCCTTTACGTTCAAGTAAAGCGTTTGTGGCTACTGTCGATCCATGGATTACACGCGCGTCGGCAAGCGCCCCGTCGTCGAGGAGCCCGGCGAGCCCCTCGAGCACCGCCAGGCTGGGATCGTCCGGAGTCGACGGCACCTTGTAGATGCGGACCTGGTCGCCCTCGACAAGAACGACATCCGTGAACGTCCCGCCCGTGTCCACTCCGACGAGGTGGCTCAAGTCGTGCCATCCATGTGACGTCCGAGCAGAGGGATGCTCCGTCTCACGCGGGATCCCCCTCGTACACGAACCGCTCGATCGCTCCGTGGATGCGCTCGACGGTCGCGTCGGTCGGCGGTGCCGTGAATCGGCTCACGAGAATCGTCGCGGCGAAATTCGCGAGCAGCCCCCACACGCCGCCGTGGAGACCCAACGGATGAGGCCAGGCTACCAGGGTCGCGTACAGGGCGACCATGCTGGCGGCGATCCCCGCGAGCACGCCCGCCTTCGTGGTGAGTCGGCGTGACGGGAAGAGGACCCCGAGCATCGCCGGCATGAGCTGAAGCGCGCCGGCTCCCGATAGCGTGACGAGCACGACAAGGAACTCGAACGTCCCGACCGACAGCACGTACCCGACGGCGAGCAACGCGACTACGATCAGCCGGCCGACGAGTATGTAGTGGCGCTGATCCGCATCGGTGACCATGTACCGCTGATAGATGTCCCGCGTAAGCACCGTCATATTCGAGTGCAGGATCGAGTCGAGCGTCGACATCGCCGCCGCGGTCGCGCCGGCGAGGATGATCCCGGTCAGCCACGCCGGCGCGTACTCGAACAGCATCTCCGGGAAGATCCGATCCGCCACTTCGATGTCCGGCATCACGAGCGCCCCGCCCAGACCCACCAGAGCGGCCGGGATGAACAAGGTCATGAGATAGATCGGCGTCGTCGCGCCCAGCCACTTGATCGTCTTCGCCGAGGCTGCTGTGTAGTACCGGATGATCAGATGCGGCTGGAAGACGATCCCGAAGGACAGGACGATCACCATCCCGAACCACATCCCGGGCGTGAAGAACCCCTCCGGTCCGGGGAGCGTCAGCAGGTCCGGCCGCTCGGCCGCGACGCGCTTCCAGAGCTCGAGCGGGCCGCCGAACAGCTCGTACGCCAGCACGAGCGCGCCGACCCAGACGGCGATGTACATCCACGCCCCCTGAATCACGTCGGTCCAGTACACGGCGCGCAGACCGCCGGCGATGAGATAGCCCGCCGCCACGACGAGGAGGATGAGCGTCCCGAGCTGGAACGAGATCCTGTCGCCCGACGCGACCGAGAGGATATACCCGAGTCCCTGTGCCTGGACCTGGATGTAGAGGATCGTGAAGAGCACCGAGACGAGGGCGGTCACGACCCGGACGGCGTCGGATTCGTAGAAGTCCGCCAGCATATCGGCCGGGGTGATGTATCCGAAGTTCTTCCCGAGCGCCCAGATCCGGCTGCCCAGGACGTACGTGATCGCTCCCACCAGCACCGTCCACGCGCCGGCGGCCCAGAATCCGATCCCGTGGGTGTAGAAGAACCCGCCAGAACCGAGGAAGGCGAAGGCCGAATGGTACGTGGCGCAGACCGTCAGGTAGAGGACGACGAACTTCGCCTTCCGCCCGTAGAGCAGAAAATCCTCGAGATCGTCGGACATCCTGCGGTTCGCGACGAATCCGATCACGATTGTCGCGAGCAGATAGATGAAGATCAGACCGGTCGCGACGACCCAGGCCTCCACTAGCGGCCCTCGTCCGGGTATCGCGCCCGTGCCGCGGGAGAGGGCATCACAGGTTCTTTCCGCGCGCCCACAGCAGGATCCCGATCAGACCGACGTAGATGACGAACAGGTAGGCGTAGAGGAACGGCACGCCGGCGATCCACGGGTCCGTCCGGTTGGCCAGCCAGAAGACGAGCGGCGGCTGGGTGAACGCGAAGAGACCCAGGAACGCACCGACCGCGAGGCGGCCTGCCGCTGTCCGCGGGACGTAGTGAGAGCGCACGGGTTCCATGGTGGGAGCCAAGCTATCCGTGCGCGCGGAATCCGCGCGAGTGTGCGGTCGGGCGGCGGTCGCGGCCGCCGCCCGTCAGAAGACCCTAGCGCTCGCCCTCGACGATCTTCACACCGAAGCGGTTGAGGACCAGGTCGATCGGGTTCGCGATCGTGCGGGTCTGGTCGCCGGCGAACAGAAGTGCGACCGGCTTCCGGTTGTTCGGGCCCTCGGTCCCCTCGTCGTCCAGGTCCTCGACAACGATGAGCGAACCGGAGTCTCCGCCGGCGCTGAAGCTGCAACAGATGATGATCTGGCCGGTGAACCGGGCGATCTGCGACCCTGCCGAGCCGTACGTGACGTTGATCGAGGTGTTGATCGACTCGACCGCACCGTGCGTGTGGCCAGTCGTCCGTCCGTACTTCTGGACCTGCAGTCCGGGTCGCGCCTTCATCGTTTCGCTGCGGGCCGATCCGTAGCCGTTGGCCGGAGTGAACGGGCTCACCTCGTCCGTCTTCGCGATCGCGGCGTCGATCTTGTTGCTCGCGAACATCGAGAGCTTCACGGGCTCGAAGGCCGCGAGCGTCCCGATCACGTCGGCCGGGTTCGCTCCGCCGTCATACGGACCGGGCTGAAGCAGCGGATCGCCCACCCTGGCCTGCCCGGCCGGCACGAAGACGTGCCAGTTGCTGAGCGCATAGGTGTCGATCCCGTCGGTAACCACCGCGCCGATGGTGCCGGCAGTGGAGTTCAGGTGCCCGGTGGAGATCCCGACGGGAACCGGTCGATCGAAGCGGGAGGTCGGAAGCAGGTCGGACTCGTCCGCTTCGGCGGTCACCGGCGCCGGCATGCCGGCATGGAACGGTCCGGCTTCGCTGATCACGACCGGGAAGTTCGCCAGCCGGGTGGGCACCGCGCTGACCTGCCCGGGTTCGACGAACACTCTCAGAGCCGTGCGCCCATCGGCCGTCCAGCCGACACCCGCGCCGATCACGCCGGCGATCGCGAAGAGATCCTCCTCCACCATCGCCTGCACTCGTAGCGCGGCTTCAACCGACTGATCGCGGGGATCGAACGACGGGCTGGGAGCCACCCCGGGTCCGGGAGCCCAGATCGTCCCGTCCGGCCAGGGCACCGGAACCGGTCCGGCCCCGAGGTACAGGATCCCGATATAGCCCAGGACCGCCGTGAGCATCGCGAGGATGAGATTGCGCTTCGGACCCATCAGCGGCCTCCTCGGTCCTTCGGACCCTGAGCTCGGAAGCCGTCGCTATTCACCACGACGACCCGGTGACCTTCGTACTTGCTCGGTACCCGGTCCGCGCCCGACTTCGACGCGTACACCCGAAGCACCGGCTCCCCGTCGTCCGCGCCAATGCCGACCGCGGAGACATCGCCACCCTTCATCAGCTCGTCGGCGAGTCGCTTCTGAGCGTCTTCGATCGTTCGCCCCATTACATCCTGTCCGTCCTGAGAAGAAACACCCTCTGACAATATACGAGTCAGCCGTCGTTCTGGTGTCGCGGCCCCGGTCTTTCCTTTGATGCCTGGCGCGCCCGCTGCGTTGGCACGGCCTGATCCCGGCTTGCGACCCGGCGCGCAGGCATCTCAGTTGGGCGGCCTCACTCGACGACAGGGAGGGAATTACCGATGACTACCAGACGCGACCCGACACGGGGCGACCTGCGCCGATCCAGCCCGGGTGGACTCCTCGCGACCTGCGCTCTCGTGCTCCTGTCCGCCCCGGCGCTGCTGTCTGGCCAGTCCGCCGACGAAGCGGCGGTCTCGGGCGTGCTCGATGCACTCCACCAGGCGGCGTCCGACGCCGACTTCGAGCGCTACTTCGGGCTCTACGCCGAGGACTTCATCTTTCTGGGCACTGACGCGACCGAGCGCTGGGACCGCGCCCAGTTCATGGAGTACGCGCGCGGGCCGTTCTCGCAGGGGCGCGGCTGGACCTACACGATGACCGAGAGACATGTGTACGTCGCCGCCGACGGCCGGACCGCCTGGTTCGACGAGCGCCTCGACAACGACAACCTCGGCGAGACGAGAGGGAGCGGGGCATTGGTGAAGGGGGACGATGGGTGGAAGATCACCCAGTACAACCTCACGATCCCCGTTCCGAACGAGCTGGCTCGCGAATTCGTGGCGAGAATCAGGGAAGTCGCCGGCGGAGGTCGGTGAGAGTCGTCGCCGGCAAGTGGGCCGGCCGCGACCTGGTGTCACCCGGAGCGCGGGTCCGCCCGACTTCGGAGGCCGTCAGGGACCGGTGGCTCACCTTGCTCGAACCGGAGCTCCCCGGCGCGCGCGTATTGGACCTGTTCTCGGGCTCCGGCGCACTCGGAATCGAGGCGATGTCCCGGGGCGCGGCGAGCGTCGACTTCGTAGAGGACGGCCCCGCGAGCCTGCACGCCCTCAAGGCGAACGTGGCGGCGTTCCACCTTCGAAAGCGCGCCCGCGTGTTCAAGCGCGACGCGATCCCGTTCGTGGAGAAGCTTGAAGCCAGCTCCTACGATCTTGCGTTCGCTGACCCGCCGTATGGCTCGCGTAAGCTCGACCGCGTCGTTCGCCGGTGGTTGGAGGTGCCGTTCGCGGGCGTCCTGTGTGTCGAGCACGACAAATCGCACAATCTTCCCGGCCGCGGGAACACGAGTCGCTTCGGTGACGTCAGCGTGACCGTATATCGGGCAGACGGTGGACCCGGCCGCGCTTCATCACGAACCCGACGCGGCTGAGCGCCGAGATGTCGGCCGTGGGGTCCCCCTCGACCGCGATGAGATCCGCCGCGAACCCCTGCGCCACGCGACCGACCTCGTCCTCCAGCTCCAGTGACTCCGCCGCCCGGCTCGTCGCGGACACGATCGCGTCCATCGGATCCTGTCCCCCCGTCTCGACCCGGTAGGCCAGCTCCTCCCAGTTCCGCCCGTGCGCGCCGGCAACGGCGTCGGTCCCGTAGACGATGTCGAGCCCGGTCACATCCAGGGCGATTCTGAACGACTCGAGCGCCGTCGGGATCGCCCTCTCCATCGCCTGGAACCCCTCTTCGTTGTAGTTGCCGAGGCCGAGATACCGTTCCTTGTTGTCGAAGTAGTTCTGGAAGATCAGGTGGGTGTGCGGGTCGAAGTACACTCCGCGTTCGGCCATCAGCTCGAGCGTCTCCCGGTCGAGGAGCGCACCGTGCTCGATCTGCGAGCAACCCGCCCGTACCGCGCGAGTCGCGCTTTGTGGACCGTGCGCGTGGACGACGCTGCGCAAGCCGTGCTCGGTCGCCCGGCCGCAGGCGGCATCCAGCTGCTCCTGGCTCAGCGTGGGAGTCCCGCCGTCCCGGATGCTCCCCGAGGCGAAGATCTTGATCACATCCGCGCCGCGGGCGGCCACGTCGTCGACGAATGCCGTGATGTCGTCGGGCGAGCCGGTGCTCTCCATCACCGGAGCGATGGACGTAATGATCGTGGGCCCCTCCAGCTCGCCGGATGCGATGCCCTCCTGGAGCAGGAGGTCCTCCGGCCCGCCGAGGCTCTGAACGGTCGTCACCCCCGCGTCGAGCATCGCGAGCGCGTTGTCGGCTGCATAGCCGAGCGTCTCCTCGACATCGCCGAAGTGCAAGCGGTCGGTGTCGTGATCGAAGTGCCAGCCGACATGAACGTGGGTGTCGATCAGCCCCGGAAGGAGCGTCATGCCTTCCAGGTCCTGGACCTCGGCGCCCTCCGTTGTGCCCGCCTCGACGATGCTCTCGATCCGGCCGTCACGTACGACGACCTCGACGTCCTCCAGCGAGCCGCCGAGGCCGTCCAGCACCCGGTCTGGGCGCAGAACCACCGCCTCGCCGCGGCTCATGAGAAACGCACCTTCGGCGAGCTCCTCGTCCGGTGCACCGCAGGCCGAGCACAGGCCGGCGAGGAGTAGCGTAGCGAAGCCTGTAATCCGTTGCCGTTCGTTCACGAAGCGCCCTGCCGTTTTGATCGGGAGTCCGGTTGAGCCGCCCGTCGGCCCGCCTGAACCTCTGCCTACCTGCCGGCGTGAACAATGGGAATCTCACCGGAGGGGGAGCTGTTCAAGCCCCTTCGTGTCGTGACGACCGTGGAGTTCCTGCTGAACTGACGTCATGTTTCGTCGCATGAGACCCTGCCTGTCACCATTGATGCACCCGTCGATGGCGGTACTCGCGCTCTCGGGGGCCGGATGCGTGGCCGAAGTCGGCGAGGACACCCCGGTCTTCGACGAGGACGCTGGTGCCGACTGGCTGATCGTTTACGTAGACGCGGATCACTACCCGCCCGAATAAGGCCGTCCCAGTGGGCCTCCCCCGCCTCCACGTTTTCGAGCTCGAGGATCTACCGTGGTTTCCGGCCACGATCAGGGACCTGGCCACCGACTATCTCCGTTTCATGTCCTCGAGGTTGAGTCTCCACCGGCCGATGGTGCCCCTGATCGCCGGCGCGCTTCGCGAGTCCGGAGAGACCCGTCTGGTCGATTTGTGCTCGGGCGGTGGCGGGCCGGTGCTCGATATCCAGCGTGAGCTGGGCGCGGAGGGCCTGGATGTCGAGGTTCTCTTGACCGATCTGTATCCCAATGTCTCCGCGTTCGAGGGAGCGAAGGCGGCCGCGTCGGGGAGGGTCAGCTACCTCGGGGAGCCCGTGGATGCGACTCGTGTCGATCCCCGGCTCCCCGGGTGTCGGACTCTCTTCAACGGCTTTCACCATTTCGCGCCCGCGGAAGCCGAGAAGATCCTCGCCGACGCCGCGACCGACCGACGTCCGATCGCGATCTTCGAGATCCCGGAACGAAGTCTCCTCGCCCTGGTCCCCTTTCTGTTCACCCCGGTGTTCGTCTGGCTGACCACGCCTCTCATCCGTCCGTTTCGTTGGTCTCGGCTGTTCTGGACCTACATCCTGCCGCTCGTCCCCGTGACCTGCTGGTGGGATGGCATCGTCTCGCATCTTCGTGCCTACACGGTGCCAGAGCTGGAATCACTCGCCGCAAAGGTCGAAGTGCCGGGCTACCGCTGGCGGGCCGGCCGGACGGGTCTCGAGAGGTCCCCCGGAAACGTCACGTACCTGATCGGCGTCCCGGACTTGCTGTCCGGCTCCGCCAGCGCCTAGCCTTCTCCGCGATCGCAGTGTTTTCGGTCGTCATCCACCAGCAGTTCAACGCCAACCTGGGAGTCATCATGGCGGCATACACATGTGACAAGTGCGGCATGAGCATCGGGATCATGACGTGTGGACAGTGCGGAGCCGATCTCGTTCACGAGACGCTCGCGAAGGAAGACGGCACCTCGGTCCACGTCTCGAAGTGTCCGGACGGGCACGGCATGGTGAAATCGCCGATGTGCTGCGGTCAGGACATGGCCTGCGCCGTCTGACTCGCAGCGGCATTCTGTTCGGCCAGCACCTCCTCGAATAGCGCTTCGTAGTTCTGGGCGCAGTGGTGGGCGCCGAACCTGGAGTAGAAGAGCTTTCGATTGCTCTCGCCCATCCGGCGAACGAGATCCGGTTCGGACGCAAGCCGACCGATCCCGGCGGCCAGCCGCTCATTGTCGCCCAGCGGCGTGACGAACCCCGTCACTCCATCCGTGAGGTAGTCGGTGTGGCCGCCGAAGTCCGGGCAGACGACCGGGCGCCCCACGGCCATCGCCTCGAGGAACATCAAACCAAAGCCCTCGTGCAGGGTGGCGCTCACGAACGCGTTCGAGGTGTCGAGGATCTGCCACTTCACCTCTTCGTCCACCCGGCCCGGGAAATGCACCCGATCCCCGGCGCCCAGCTCGCGGGCGAGCTGCTCCAGGTTGTCACGCTCCGGCCCGGAGCCCACCAGGGCGATATGGACGTCCTCCAGCCCTGGCCGCGTGATGGCGTGGATCAGCTGATCGTGTGCCTTCCGTCGAATCAGGCGAGCGACGGTCACCCCGAGGAAGACGTCCTCCGGAAGCCCCAGCTCCGTGCGGGTCGCTCGTCGAAACTCTCTCGGTCGTATCCCGAGCGGAATCAGATCGACGCCACGCACGGCCGAGCCGAAGTACCGAAGGGCGTTGGCCTTCGTGTTCTCCGAGGCGGCCACTACGCGAGCAGAGGCCGCCAGAACTCGCTTCACGGACCAGCGAAGCGGCGGGAATATGTGTGGAGAGGCCTTCTTGGACGGATCGTACAGGTCACCGCCCTGCACAGTGATCACGTGCGGGACCCCGGCCCGCCGTGCCAGCCACGTCGATGCGGGCCCCGTCGGGACGGCGAAGTGTCCGTTCACGATGTCGAAGTCGATCTCATCGATGATGAACCGTGCGTGGCGCGCCACGGCCTGCGGGAACGACAACATCGAGCTCCAGGTGGCGACCGATCTGCGCGAACGTCCCCACACCGGCACCCGGATGATGTCGACTCCGCCCCTGGTCTCCCGGAACGGCTGGTCCTGATAGGCGGACGTGACCATCACGACCCGGTGGCGCTTCGCCATCTCCTCGCACACGAAGCGGTGGATGACGCCTCCGCCTCCGCCGAGAGGCGGATACTCGTAGTTGACCATCAGGATGTTCACGCGCCGACTCCCACGCCCAATTCCGCGTGATCGGAGGAAAGGGGATAGGCGTGGCGGACGGCGTCGATCTCGTCGGCTATCCGCTCGGCATTCCAGGCGAGCTCCTCCGCCATGTGTCCGGCCGCTCGTCTCAGGACGTCGGCGGGCGGCGGGCCAAAGAGGCCCAGGCTCGTCCGTCGGACGACGACGTCTTCCAGCCTGACCGCCATCTCGTTTCGAACCGCGTGGCGTACCGTACGGTGGAGAACATCGGCGGACGCGATCTCCCCGCTACCTTCCGCCTCCAGCACGCTCGGCACTTCGGTTCCGTAGTCGATGAGCAGCTCGTCGATGTCGGATGAGTCGAGACCCGGCCACCGGTCGCGGTATTCCCGGGCGAGGGTCTCGAGGCTATCGATGTCGCCGCCCGGAACCGGTGAGCTCGCCGTGACGCAGCCCGTGGCCCTCCAGCCACGAGTGTCGATGATCCGATCGAGCAACGCCTCTGCCTCGGCCCTCGCGGTAGTGTAGCGGACCCCGATCAACGAGTAGAGCCCGTCGACCCCATCGGATGCGCCGTAGTCGGTGACACTCGAGCGGTGTCCGTATCTCAGATCCTCGGCGCCGGGCCGATTGCGGCCGAATAGGACGAGGCCGGTGTTGTAGTGAGTGACCTCGCTGCGTTCGAGCTCCAGTCCTGGATACCCCGCGTTGATTTCGCCGAGGAAGCTCGTCAGCTCGTCCTCGCCGACCACGATGTCGTCTGGCGATCGGTCGTACGGCAGATGCCAGACTCCGACGATCGATCGGCCGCGCCACGGGACGACGAAGAGGTGACGGCGCGAACGGCTGAAGACCGCATCCGGGTCGGAGGTCCCTCCGAGCACGGCGATCCCCATCTCTTCGGCTGGCCGGTCGACGACCAGACATAGGTCGCGCGAGAACGTCGAGGGTTCGGCGATCTCGATGCCGGTGTTGGCACCGAGCAATCGTTCCGACCAGGCGCCCGCGGCCACGACGACGGCTTCCGCCTCGATCCGGAACGCGTCGCCGGAGAGACCGTCTCGCACGTCCAGCCCCTCGACCCGGCCGCTCACGACCGCGACCCGGGTCGCCTCCGCGTAATTGGCGACGGCGGCACCGGCCCTCGTGGCCGACTCGAGCATGCCGATGCCGAGCCGCTGTGGGTGCTGAAGCTGGGCGTCGGCAAACACGCCGGCCCCCGTCATCCCCGATTTCTCGACCCCGGGAAAGAGCCTCTCTACCTCGCGGCGCGAGATCGTACGCCCCGTCCGGATCTGACGAGTCGGCTCCCGCACGTCCCGGTTTCGGTCCCAGGTGAGGAGGTCGTAGGCGGCGATCCCCGCGCGAAGGACGGCGCGCCCCTGCATCCCGTGACCGAACGTGGGAATCGCGATCGGGAGAGGCGCCACCAGGTGCGGAGCGGTCGCGAGGAGGATCCGGCGTTCGCGCGCCGAGGCCCGGACCCGTCGAAGATCGCCGTGCTGGAGATAGCGAATCCCGCCGTGCACCATGCGATACGAGTTGCCTGAGGCCGCGGTCATGAAATCGGCCTTTTCCACGAGCGCGACAGAGAGGCCGCGGAGCGCGGCATCACGCGCGACCGCGGCTCCGAAGACCCCGCCGCCGACCACAGCCAGCTGGAACCTCCGATCGGAAAGCGCCGACAGCTCGCGCTTCACGGCGCGTGGCCCCCAGAGGGCGCACGAGCCACCGCCCCGAGCTTCTTGGTGAAGATCCGGGCGTCCTTGCCTACCAGCCGGAAGTTGAGACGGAGAACAAGCGTGCGGAGCCAGTGGACGCCGAGCGCGACGTAGTTGAGCGGGTTCGTCCAGAAGACATACAGGTCGAGCGGAAACGCTCGCGCCGATTCGAAGCCCGAGTACTCGAGGACCTGAACGAGACTGTACTCCGTGAAGCTGTTGTAGTGATCGAAGTTGCCGTGCCGTGACTCCGAACCCGTGAGCGGAGCCGTGCCGTTGATCGAGTGAACGATGAGCGTGCCGCCGGGCGCCAGCCGTCTTCGGCAGAGAGCCAGAAAGCGAAGGATCTCGTCCTTCGTCAGATGGTTGATCTCCTGCTCGGCGAAGATGACGTCATACGGGGTCCCGTCCGCTTCGAGCAGAGGGAACGCCCGCGCCACGTGGCACGGCAGGCCACGCCTCGTCGCGTGTTCGACCTTCGCCGGGAACGAATCTACCCCCTCGACGGCGGTGTATCCCCGCTCACGGAGCAGGTTCACGAAGTACCCCGGGCCACATGAAGTCACGAGGATCGAAGCGTCCCTCCGCTCGGGGATGTGCGGGAGGTAGTTGTGGGCGTAGAACCGAGCGAAGGACGAATATCCCTTCTCGATGTCCCGCGGCGCTTCCCAGAACGAATCGAACGGCTCGATGCGGGCGGTAAGCTCCCCCCCCGCCCGGTCGACGTCTTGTTCGTGGTCCGTCACTGGAGCAATCCCTCCGCCCGATACCAATCCGCGGTGATGCGCGCCCCCTCGTCGAACGCGACACCCGGATCGAAACCTAGCACCCGACTGGCCTTCTCCGACCCCAGCTCGAAGCTGTTACGGAAGAAGTCGAGCCGCCTCCGGTGAAGCGGCGGCTGGATGCCGAGGGGTCGAAGTGTAAGCTCCATCGCCGTCCCCACCGCCAGCAATGGCCACAAGGGGATCCGCATGCGGGGCGGCTCGGCACCGACCGCGAGGGCCACGGCGGTGATCATCTCGTCCGTGGTGATCGGGGACGGGCCACCGAGCTGAAACACCTCTCCGACCGCGTCAGGGCTGCGCGCGGCCAGAAGCAGCGCCTCCACGAGGTCGTCGACGAACAGGACGTCGTGCAGGTTCTTCCCCTGGCCGATCCGGAAGAACTTCCCACCGGCGAGGGCACGAAAGAGCTTTAGAAGCCGTCGATCGCCCGGTCCGTAGATCTCCGGGATCCGAATCGCGACGGTCGGGACGTCCACGGCGGACAACGCGAGCCGTTCCGCTTCGAGCTTGGTCCGGCCGTAGATGTTGTGCGGCTGGCACGGGCTCGATTCGTCGACGCGACCCATAGCGACGCCGTAAACTCCGATCGTGCTGCCGTAGACCACGCGCCCGACGCCTGCCGCCGCGCTCGCTTCGAGCACGATCCTCGTTCCGTCTACGTTTACCTCGTGGAATCGCCGATCCGGTATCGACATCTCGTGCTGCGCCGCCGCCAGGTGCACGACGACGTCCGCCGCGGCCACCAACCGGGACACGGCCTCGCGATCGGTAACGGAGGCGAGGGTGACATCGGCTCCCGCCTCGCGGAGGCGACGCAGGTTGGAGGCCTCCGCGGCCGTGTTCTCCTCCCCGAGGATACCGACCCGCCACCCGCGCTCGACGCAGGCATGAGCCAGTCGAGATCCGATAAACCCTGTTCCTCCCGTGATCGCGATGCGATCGCTCACGGACGCGTCACCAGGGTCAGTGCGGGCGCTCGGTTGATCGGGCCACGAAGTCGGCGAGGGTGCTGATCGTACGGAGATGGCTCTGGTCGGAGCTCGTTGTCGCGGCCAGATCGACGTAGATCCCGGCCCGCTCGAGACGGGCTTCGGCGCTGACGATGAAATTCACGAGCGCCAGGGAGTCGAGCTCGCCCCCGATGAGCCTGGTGTCGGGCGAGAGCGCGATGCGGGTATCCGCGCTTCTCGTCTCGTTCAGCTCCGCGACAGCCTCGAGCAGGGTTGCCGTGATGACAGGCGGGGTCGGCCCGCCGCCTGCAGGGCGAGACGTCTCGCGCGTGTCGGTAGCCTCCCCGGCCTCCGCGTCGGCCGTAGCCTCCTCGTCGACCGTCGACCCGTTCTTCTCGCCATGCGGGACCATGAGCCCGCGGTGATACGGGGCGAAGGTCATGTTCGGGGGGACGTCCTCCCGAACCACAGCCGCGGCTCCGACGACCGCGCCGGCCCCGACCTCCACTCCGTCGAGCACGATCGCGGCGGGCAGCACGGTGACGGAGTCCCCGATGCGGACCGGCCCCGTGGTGTATCGGTTCGCGCCGTCCGTACCCGAATCCACCAGACCGCCGCCGATCCGGCAGCCGCCCGCGATGCTCACGGATTCGCCGATATCGATGCCACCCTGAGATATGATCGAAGCATAGGACCCGATATCCGTGCCGGATCGGACCCGAATCCCGCCACCCTTTGAGATGACGACCGCGGCTCGGTGCAGGATCACGTTGTCGCCGAGCTCGATCCCTTCCTCGCCGGCCCCGCGCCCGTCCACGAGGCATCGATCGTCGATCACGACGTCGTCCCCCAGGCTGACGCGGTGCGCGTTCCGCAGGGTGATGTCCCTACCGAAGACGGGGTTTCGGCCCACGCTGCGAAAGAGCGCGGGACAGAAGAGCCGCCGTAACGCGATCCCGAGGGCTCCCGGCACCGGGAGGATGAGCAGCGAGATCAGCTCGTAGCGGATCAACCTCCACAGCGAATACTCGCCGATCACCAGCTCGGCGTATCGCTGAAGGCTGCTCTTGTCGCTCTCGAAGAGACGCTGTCGGGCGATATTGGCTTCGTCGAGGTGCTCTTTTTGCGCAGAGGTCATATAGAAATGAGATGGCGCAGGCGGCGTGCCGCGAGGCCGCGGTTGAAGACGGGTTTCTAAGCCAAAGCCAAGTGGCGGTGCAATACAGCGTTGCGTCAAGACGCGCGCCAGCAAGGATCTGGTTCGCTATCGTCCTGGCCGACGCTAACTCGCTGACTGAGGCGCCGTTGCCACGACCGCGGCGGGTTCGGCGACACACGAGCCCGCTGGCCGGAACTGGCGGCGGGCGAATCGAACGGGACAGGGGAAGCTCATGTGCGGCATCGCCGGCATCGTAGGCAGCGAGCGGATCGACCCGGCAGCCGCCCGTCGAATGCTGGATGCGCAGCGGCACCGCGGGCCGGACGATCTCGGCCTGGAGGTCACGCCGTTCTCCGCCCTGGGCCTCGCACGTCTTTCGATCATCGGTCTCGAGAACGGTCGCCAGCCGATCGTCAGCGAGGACGGGCGCTACCACCTGGTCTGCAACGGTGAGATCTACAACTATCCCGAGCTTCGCCGCCGTCTCGAGACCGAGGGATGTCGGTTCGCGACAGATTCCGACTGCGAGACGATTCTCCATCTGTACCGTCGGAAGGGGCCGGAATGCCTCGACGACCTGCGGGGGATGTTCGCCTTCTCGATCTGGGACACGGTCGACCGAACCCTCTTCGCAGCCCGTGACCGCATGGGACAGAAGCCCTTCTATTACCACGCGGAGGGCGGGCGACTCCTTTTCGCTTCGGAGATCAAGGCCCTTCTGGCCGCCGACCCGGGGTTGGCGGAGCTGGACCTCGCGGGACTCGATCAGTACCTGGGCCTTCGGCTCATCGCCCCACCTCGCAGCATGTTTCGCGGGATTCGCAAGCTCCCGCCGGGTCACTCTCTGACGTTCGGCCAGGATGGGCTCGTCGTTCGCCGCTACTGGGAGCCGGTCTACGAGCCGAAGCACGATCGGCCCGAGGACGACCTGCTCGACGAGCTCGAGGAGGTCCTCACCGAGGCCTGTCGCAGCCATCTGTTGAGCGACGTGCCCGTCGGCGCCTTCCTCAGCGGCGGTCTCGACTCGAGTCTGATCGTGGCACTCCTGGGCGGTCGCGTGGGCGATCGACGGCTCCCGACCTTCACGCTGGGCCTGCCGCACGAGACGTACGATGAGTCGCCCGCCGCCAGAGTCGTGGCCGACCGGTACGACACGGAACACCATGAGCGCACCGTCACGCCGTCGCTGGTGCAGACCCTCCCCACGGTGATCCAGCAGCTCGACGAACCTTCGGATCCGCTGTGCGTCCCGACCTACCACCTCGCCGCACTGGCCCATGAGCACGTGAAGGTCGTTCTCGGGGGCGACGGCGGTGACGAGGCGTTCGGGGGGTACGACCGCTATTACGCCAACGAGTACGCGAGCCTGTATGCGCGAATCCCGCGCGTGGTGAGGCGGGGTGTGATCGGGCCGATTCTCGGACGCGTCCCGGATGGGCGGTGGTACAAGAGTCGGGCGCACCAGTTGAAGTGGCTCCACCGAGCCTCGTTCCTCGAGGGCGGCGAGCGGTACGCCGACAGCCTTACCTACTTCCACTTCAACAGGGAGCGACGGCACCGGCTGTTCACCTCCGAGGCGATCGCGACGTTGGGGGGCCAGGCCGCCGAGGGGGTGCTCGCGGCCCCCTACGAGTCTGCCCGAGCGACCCACCCGATCGATCGCATGTTGGCCGCCGACGTCGCGGTGCGGCTACCCGACCATCCGGTCATGCTGACGGATCGCATGACGATGGCGCATGGCCTGGAGGCGCGGAGCCCCTATATGGACTCGAGGCTCGTGGACTTCGCGGCTCGGTTGCCGGTGGATTTGAAGGTGAGGGGGCGAGGCCTGCGGCATCTGCAGCGACGGCTGGCGCGGCGACATCTCCCGGCCGAGATCGTCGACCGACCGAAGCAGGGGTTCTCGTCCGCGCTGCCCTACATGCTTCGGGACGAATACCGGCTCCTCTACAAGTTGTTTCTGTCAGAGTCTCGTCTTGCCGGAGAGGGGATTCTGCGACAGTCGTCCATCGACGGCTTCCGGGCCGCCCACGCGTCCGGACGGGAAGACCACGGGCAACGGCTGTGGCTGCTTTTGAACGCGGAGATGTGGTATCGCATGTTCATCTGTGGCGAGTCGCGCTCCGATCTCGATGACCGGATTGCCGGCGCCGCGGGAGCCGGGGGCGCGGCCGGCGCAACGCCGCTGGTGCCTCAGGCCGGTGTCGTTCGCCGTTCCGCCGGACCGCGCAGGTCCACTCCCTCGGGAACGGCGTAGCTCTCCGCCGCCGCCCACTCGAACACCGCGGTCTCGTCGACTTCGAGGAGCCCCGACGAGCGGAGGAAATCCAGACAAGGCCTGTTCTTCCCGGTCGGCCTGTATCGGGCCACCAGCCGGCGGAGACCGGCATCGCGGGCCCGGCCGACGGCCCAGGCGATCATGCTTCGCTCGAGGTTCCGACCCAGGACGCGACAGCTCATCACGAAGTCGACGACCTCGAGCGAGTCCCGGACACGCGCGAGACCGAGCAGGCCCGTGACCCCGTGATCCCCGAACCGGTCCGCCAGCCCGAACGTCCAGAATTCATGAGCTTCGTCGGCCGCCCACCCCACGAGACCGGCCTCGCTCATCCGCCGGGTCGCCAGGTTCATCTGATTCGTCTTGTTGAGTAGCTGGGCGGCCCGCACCCGATTCGCGTCGCCGAGTCGCTCGACGTGGACGAGACTTCCGAGAGAGCGGAGCCAATCGTCGACGGATTCCACGTTCACTGTCTCCGCGGCGACTTCGCGACGCGCGCGATACATCGCGGCGCGGTCGCGGTCCTCGCCCGTCAGGGCCGGAACGTCGAAGCAACGGAGCGCCCG
>Ga0224508_10000284_pt1 | contig 52267 bp, 48 predicted proteins | sample SF_Jan12_sed_USG_4_FD_170157 | JGI IMG/M metagenome (GOLD analysis project Ga0224508, IMG submission 170157) | Sediment microbial communities from San Francisco Bay, California, United States - SF_Jan12_sed_USGS_21 | ecosystem: Environmental > Aquatic > Marine > Sediment | place: USA... | reverse complement strand
CGAACGGGTGCTGAAAAACCATAAAGGTGAGAATCCCCGGCATCGTCTCGAGCACTGCTCACTCATCAACCCAAGCCTGTTGTCACGCATCAGGAAGACCGGCTCGGTGCCGTTTCCGTTCTACACCTATGCGTATTTCCACGGCAACAAGTGGACCGAGTACGGCGAAGAAAAAATGGAAAGCATGTTCGCGCATCGGAGCTTCCTTGATTATGGCATTCCGGTCGCGCCCGCTTCCGACTATCCGCCCGGCCCTTTCGAACCCATGATGGCCATACAGAGCATGGTGACGCGACAGGACACTCGCGGTCGCGTTTGGGGGCCCAGCCAGCGGATATCAGTGACCGAGGCGATGCGCATTTGTACGACGCACGGCGCCTATGCATCGTTCGAGGAAAATACAAAGGGATCCCTGACCGCCGGGAAGCTGGCTGACTTCGTCATTCTCGAGAGGGACCCACACTCGGTCGACCCGCTGTCTATCGTTGACATCAAGGTTCTGAGAACCGTGATGGGGGGTCAAACAACGTACGAGGAGTGACCTGTGTTTGTAGGACACTATGCGGCCGGCCTGGCACTGAAGAAAAAAGCGACAGCAAGATAGCGCTGGCCGTTTTCGCGCTCGCCGCCTACACCCTGTTTGCCCTCATCGCATTCTGGCTCGACAAGAAACGCATCTGAGGCCACGCTCGCGACAGCGACCAGCTCAGTCCATGAACTGTGATAAGTTAATATTATGGAAACTTTGCCATAGTATTTTTAATTATATTAATATATACTCTCTTTTATGCATCAATGTTTAAATTGTCATTCGAAGCTTGTTGTCGAAAAGCTGCATTGCGAGACTTGCGAGGTCTCCTTTACGGGCAGTTTTCAGATGCCGCGCCTGGCGCGTCTATCGCCCGCACAGCAACAGCTCTCCGAACATCTCGTGCTTGCTGCCGGCAATCTCAAGCAAATGGCGGCCATCCTGGAGATCAGCTACCCGACACTCCGCAAGCGCCTCGATGAACTCGTCGAATCGCTCGAAACATTGCGATCGACAGACGATGCCCTTACCGCCGGGTACCTTAATGATGTCGAAGCCGGTCGACTGGCACCAGAGAAGGCGGCGCGCCGGATCAAGGAGTTGAACGGTGCAATCTGAAGAACGTATTCGGCGTATGCAGGCGGACGGCATACTGACGGCAACGCAGGCCGCGTCGCTCAGAGAAAGTCTCAACCCGCAAACCACCACCGATTACACGGCGGCGATTGACAGCCGTCGACACGCGCACAAGCGTCTCGTTGGCTGGGCAATCGGTCTGCTTGGCGCCGTCATCGTCATCGGTTTTTTCATGCTCATGACCGGATCGGGCGGGACGCCGCCGACGCCACAGGACGTGGCATCTACGTTGAATGATCCCGGAGGTATAGGACAAATGAACAAGAGCTTCTCAAGTGTTCTGGCTATTGCGCTATTCCTGATTGTGCCGCTTCTGCTCTGGATGTGGCTGCACAACTCAATGGTCACCAAAGAAGAATCCGTATTCGAGTCATGGGCACAAGTCGAGAGCAACCTCGAGCGGAGGGCCGACTTGATCCCCGCGCTGGTCGACACGGTATCGCGCTACCTGCGGCACGAGTCGGAAACACTCGAAGCCGTGACAGCCGAGCGCAGCAACGCAAATCTCGCGGCTGCACTCGAGGAGTTGCTTGCGGCACAGAAAGCCACGGCGGATATCGTCGGCGGCGGCAACAACATTGTTGAAGACGAGTCGGATCTTGCCCTGCTGTTCGCCGCGCAACAACGCGTCGGCCAGCAAATGCATTCATTCCTGGCTGTCGCTGAAAGTTATCCGGAGTTGCGCTCGTCAGATCAGTTCCTCGAACTGCAGGCACAGCTCGAAGGCACGGAAAACCGGATCAACGTGGCGCGAATGCGGTTCAACGAATCGGTCGCGGCTTATAATTCCGCGATCCGCAGGCTCCCTGCGAGCCTCGTTGCCGGTGCCGGCGGTTTCCGGCGCAAAGCGTATTTCCAGGCCGATGCCGAGTCGCACGATGACCCTGACCTTGCGTTCGATTAGTCCAGCCCTTCTTTGTGTGGTGCTTGCGACGGCCTGCACGCCTTCTTCGCCTGACGGCACGGAGCTTGTCGCCGACGACGCGAATCTCATGGACGCATATCAACAGGACCGCATCGCCACGTTTCATGGCCTTTTGTTATCCGATTTCGACATCGACTACCGTGTGGTTACGGCAGGCGATGTGGGCGACATCGATAATTTCGCAGTCTCCCAATTTGCAGCAATGGGCACCGGCGACGCGAGCGAGACAGGCCGCGGTCTCCTGCTCGTCATCGATCCGCTGCAGGACCGGGTTCGTCTCGAGGTCGGCTATGCCTTGGAAGGCACATTTCCGGACGCTTTCGTGGCGTATGTGGAACAACGCCAGATGGTGCCGTTCTTCAAGGCAGGGCGCGTGGCCGATGGCATTCTGGCGACGACTGAAATGATAGTCGACCGTGCTCAGACGGCAACCAGGAATGCCAGCCTCGAAAGTGAGATCCGACTCGATGGTAGCGGTGGTGCGGGTGCAACGACGGCGGCACAACTGGGTGCCGGACAGGACCGCAACTTCAGGGGCGCTGAGGTCGACGCCGGTAATAGCCCGGCGGAAACGCTAGCCAGGTATTTCGCGGCCATGCAACAACGAAACGCGAACCCTGATCTCGCTATTTACACACCGGATACGAGGCGGATGCTCGAAAACTGGGTGATGACGCCGGCGCAAATGGATAATCTCGTCGCTTCCTACCGAAACTGCCAGGCGGAAACCGAACGTACCGACCCAACCCGCCGTTACGCTGTGATTCGCTACCCGATCGCCGAAAGGCAGTGCTCGCCGTGGTTTTTTGAAAACATCGACGGCGACTGGATGCTGGACCTGACGATGATGCAGAGCTCGATACGCTTCGGCCGCGACAACTCATGGCATTTCGTGAGGGGAGCCAGCCACCCCTATGAGTTCGCCTTTACTGACTGGTCAATTGACCGGGTAGGCTACCCGCACGAAAAGTAATCTGCCCTCGATACCCTCTGAATGGCCTAAATATATGATATTTATGCCGAATTCCTGATTTTGGGACAACTGTCGCGAGAACAGGGTTCTTCTGATTCTGTGCGATTCGTCATATTCCATGACTTGCCGGACGCCCATACTGTTCGGATGCAAGCCCTGACGTCTGAAACAGTGCTTTATCTGTTCGCTGCCGCGGTTCTCGGTATCGTTGTCGGCTTGTTGATTCGAGGCGCCCAAACCAGGCGCGTTCTTGATCAGGTCGACGACGAGTGGCAAGAAAAACTGGACGACGCGATCCGTCAAAAGGACCAGCTTGCTGCTGAAACTGCAATCTTGCGATCCAATATTGAGGATCAGCAAGTAATCGTACGCCAGCAGGAAACGGCCATTATCCAGAATCGTACCGACCTCGAGTCCGCGTATGCAAAAGAAAAATTGATGTCCAAGGACCTGTTCAATCTTCGCGCAGAGCGTGAGGGTTTCAAGAACAAGGTTCTCGCCTTTCAAAACGCGTTGCTTGTGGCAAAACAGCAGTCCGCGGAGCTCCAGGAAGAATTCATAAAATCCGGCGAGGTATACAAACGCGAACTTGCGAAAGCGTTCGAAAAACGCAAAGCCCTCGAGGTGAAGATGGACAATGCGAAGTTGGAGCAGGAATCCTTCGTCAACCTTTTGCAGGCCTCAAAATCGGAACAGGAATCCGTCAACAGGATGCTCGACTCGGCACACAACCGCCTTGTGCACCTCGATGAACTTGAACAGACCGTTGTCAAGTTAGAGGCGGAGAACGCACAGCTTAATCACGATGCCCGCCTCGCGCAGCAGGAAATTCAGTCATTGCAACGGGACGTCGTTGAGATCGACGAACTCAAGGTTCAAAACAAAGAGCTGGCGCATTGTCTGAAGTCCATGGAGAACAGCCGCAGGCAGTACGAGGAGGACGCCAAACGGTATCGCGAGCAAGCGGGTCAGTACGAAAAACATTCCGAAACCCTGCGACTACAGTTGGACGAAGTTGAGAGACATTTCGCCGATATGGAAAAACAACAGCGTCAGGCGCTCAAGGAGGCTCGAGCGGCAACAGCCAATCCGTCGTCAAACGGAAAAACGCCACCGGTGCCGGCGCCGGAGCCGGAGCCGGAGCCGGAGCCGGACGATCTTCAAGAGATCGTTGGCATCGGCAAGGTGTTCGAGCAGACACTGCACGGTCTCGGCATCGTCAGCTTCGAACAGATCGCCAATCTCGATGGGATTGAAATCGCGCAGCTCAACGAGGAGCTAAGAGAGTTTAAAGGTCGCGTGGAACAGGACGACTGGGTGGGCCAGGCAAAGGACCTTCATCTCAAAAAATACGGCGGCGCCAATTAGCACGAGACGAGCACGCTATCCATCATTTTCCTTCGATCGCATCGATGCGATCCAGCAAGTCAACGCATTCCCTGGCCGTTTCCCGTAGCTCACTCTGGTCACCCCTGGCGATCTTCTCGAGCACTTCGCGCGCCTTCTCGCCGCCAATGTCGGGCAGTAGCCGGATAACAGGCGCTGAGACCTCCCCCGCTTTTATTCTGTTCTCAATTAAATCGAACGAGCGTTGCCCTGCTTTGACCAACGATATGCCGGCCAGCATGCGATTCTGTTCGTCGTCACCCGACATCGCCTGCAGCAGCGTTTCCGCCGCGCGGCGGGAACCGAACAGGCGCCATGAGGTTGCTGCGATAATGATCCTGATTGGTGAGATGCGTCGTTTCACGGCGATGCTAGATGACGCCCCACAGCCCGTGCTCGTCCCAGTACGCGGCTTCGTGTGTCGAGCTATGGTCGAACCAGCCGTTGCGATGTTCTTCGATGTCGAAGTCAGCGCTACGGAAACGTTGGCTGCCACCATCCATCAGTACCACGAGATCGAGCCGCACCCGCACGTCGATAATGCGCTTCACCTTCGTGAAATCCGGGAACCACTTCTTGTGCACGGGCCAAGCCATCAGTACGAGTCGATCGAACTGCACTCCCTTCCGGGTCGCGAGGTGCGCGACCGTGCCCCCGTGGCTGTGGGCAAAGAAATCCGGAACGGTCAGGCCCTGGTCGGGGATCCACTGTTTGAGGAGTTCGGCGTCGGCACGTCTCGCCGGGTCGGAATACGCGCCAGTCCACTTGAAGCTCCGGTCGTGCACATGGAGATCCGGCCGCTGCGCGTTCAGCGCCTCGTAAAAATCGCCACCGGGACGATACCATTTGCCATTTGCGGCGAAGGTGCCGTGGGTAATGACGGCCGTGTCGGACAAACGGCGACGCTTGCGTGACCTGGGTTGCTTGACCACCTTCTTTTCGACAATCGATTTCATGGGTCCGATACGACCGATCGCGGCCAGCGCCAGCCGTGAGACGAGGCGGTCCCTGCTCCTGGCGGCCCTTTCGAGGGTCTCGCGAATTCTCGGACGCAAACGGGTCGTTTCGCGCGCGCCTGCCGCGCCCGCTACCGCGACCAGCGGATGCGGACTCCTCATAGCCGCTTCAAACAAAGCTGCGGCGGCTTTTAGCGACGGTTTCTCGTAAACCTCCTGGGCGACTTTCGTCATCTCCTGTTCGAGCGCCGGCTCGGGCTCCTGTCGAAGTTCCCGCTCGCTGACGCCAAGGTAATGGCATGCCTCCGCGACCTTGACGTGATGATCTGCCTTGAGCTTTTGCAGGTTCGGCAAGGGAAACTCGGCCAGCTTTTCCGTAGTCGGCGCATAGCCCAGAACGCCGCCTCGAAGCGCCAGCAGGAATGCGGCCTGTGAAGCGGCGACCGACTCCGATTCCACTGCGGCCGCCATCGCCGCATCCTTCGTTGGCACGCGCGCTGTGACCGTAAACGCCTCACGTGGATCAATCGGCTCATAACGCCTGTAGCTCATGCTTTGCTTCCTGAAATTAGTGCCTGGTCGGACGACGCAAGTATAGCGAAGGGTGATCTTCGTAGCGTTCGCGTCCCATATGCGGCGCTGGACCGGCTGCGGAATATTATGTAAAATCCCGAGAGCAATTCACCGCTGAATTCCCACAAACAACGGAAGGCAATTTGCATTCTGTAACGGTGGTAGCTCGTGCTGATTGTTCGCCAACGGAGAGGGGGTGACCCCGGCAGAACGATGTTGATTGCACCTGATAGAGGCAATCTGCACAAGATTGTCATTCTCAATCCCAAAGGTGGTTGTGGCAAGACCACGCTCGCCACGAATATCGCTGCTTTTTACGCAATGCGCGGACCAGCGCCGACCCTGGCCGATCTTGATCCGCAGGGTTACAGCATGCGCTGGCTCGAGAAGCGGCACCGCAACCGACCTTCAATTCAAGGCGCCGGGGCACATCAATCAATGATGCAAGGCAGGCAGGCCCTGCAATTGCAGCTCAGTGCTGAAACCGAAACCCTGATCATCGATTTGCCGGCAGCGCTCAATTCCGCCGATTTGCAGGACGTCACCTACAATGCCGGTAGTATCCTGATTCCGGTCCTGCCATCCGCAATTGATGTCAACTGTGCATCGCGTTTTATCGCCGAACTTTTGCTGCTTGCGCAGATCGACCGACGGAACCAGCAACTGGCCGTTGTCGCGAATCGTACACGGCAGAACACGAAAAGTTATCGGATGCTTTCACGATTCCTTACGAGCCTGTCGATTCCTCTCATCGCGGTTCTGCGGGATAGCCAGAACTATGTGCACGCTGCCGGCCAGGGGATCGGCATTGGGGAGATGCCACGCTACCAGGTCCGCAAAGATGTCGAGCAATTGGAACTAATTATCGACTGGCTCGACCGCTGGCGCGTACGCAAACGTGAAGCGGCAAGATCGTTGAAATTCGAGCGTTTCTCGGGTGCACAGGCACCGACTCCAGCGCATCATCACCATCGGCATTAGGCAACGCAGATCCACACTATTACGCGACAACTCCGTAGACGATCTCTGACGGAAATGTAAACTGACTCATGTACTCCCGCCTGCACTGCACAAATCCACACGCTTCCAGCTGCGGGAGTAACGACACACCTCGGCAACCACCGAGCAATGCCGGATTTACTCGGTAGATTCGTTTCCAGATTCCGTTGTACCAACGCTCTCCATTCGTCATGTTGACCATTGCCAGGCGTCCGCCCGGGCGCAGCACTCTGTTGAATTCATGAAGCACTTTGAGGAAATCTTGCTGCGGTAACAAATCGAACATGTAGTTATTAATGAGAACGTCGAAACTGTGATCGGGAAAATCCAGATCATAGGCGTCGCCAACCCTGAGCCGATAATTGTTTAATCCTGAATTGGCTGCTTTTCTCGTTGCACGGATCAGCATCGCCTCGGTCAGGTCAATACCCTCGTTTCGGCCCGATGGGTTCGCTCGTAATATCCTCTCGAACGCCAGGCCTGTTCCTACCGCCACCTCCAGCACGTCCTCGCCATCCTGGATGGCGGCCAACTCCAGGCAACGTTCCCGGGCCTGGCTTTCCGTCAGCCACGCCCACAGGTCATAGGACGGAGCAATTTTCCGGTAGATTTCCGGAACCCGGCCCTTCTTTATTTGTGCGTCTAACATTTGCTACTTCCCGCCTGCTTTTGGCCTGCTGATACGATCCGCCAATGCAGAGTCGATTTCATTTTCCGATTGTACGCCCTTTGCGATCAGTCCCAGGCGAGTGACGTCGAGTAAACGAATATGTGCACGATCGGAGTGGATGACACTCGCTTGCTGCAGTTTCGAAATCACTCGGCTTACCGTTTCGGGTGCGAGCCGCAGGTAATTTGCGATGTTCTCGTGCGACATCGGCAGATCGAATTCGTTTTCGACTGAGTATTGCCGCCTTAGGCGGGCCTCGATATCCAACAAGAAGATCGCGATCTGTTGCGTGGCGTCGGAACCCTCAACACACAGTTGCTGCCGGGAAAAATCCCGGCTCATCAGGGCCAGGATTCGAGTCTGCAGGCCGGGAATTTGCCGCGACAGTGCCGCTATGTCCCGATAGGGGATGATGCACAGTGAGGCGGCCTTGAGAATCATTGCATTGAAATGATGTTGTTCGGGGTAGACCGCATCGAATCCCAGAAGCTCACCGGGCAGGTGAAAGTCGCGCACCAGTTCATGTCCTTGCAGGTCCGTGGTGTACGACTTGATACAGCCACTGCGCACGGCATAGAGGGCCGTGAACGAATCATTAGCGCGAAAAAGGTGACGGCCTGCAGGCAAGACGCCGGTGTGCCGAACGATACCATGCAAGCGCTCGAGGTCGCCCACATCCATCTCCGGCGGCCAGCACCATTCCCTCAGCGAGCAAAGCCCGCACGCATGGCGAATCCCAAGGACACTCGCGGTCCGCAATTCAGCATGGGCGCCCAAGTTAGCAACTCCTCCTCCAGAGGCAATTTTAAAGACATGCAGCGAGCTTGAAAATCGTGGAACTTACTTAGGGTTTCCTGACTTTTGTCAATGCGCGCCTCGATTGTCGATGATCAGATGCCTTATGCGGCGAGCTTCGCGCGTCGGCTCGCTACAGGAAGACGGAGATGCGTTGCTGGTAGAGGATTGGAGGAGTTAATCATGTTTGTTAGACAGGTAAAAGCACATTTCAAACCGGAAAAATTTGATTTATTCAACAAACGGTTTGAAAAGGAAGTCATTCCCATGCTGCAAAAGCAAAAGGGCTTCCGTGACGAACTTTCGTTTTTTGACAAAGAAAAAGACGAAGCGATTTCCATGAGTTTTTGGGATACCAAGGATCATGCAGACAAGTATGCACGAGACCTATACCCGTCAATCCACACGAAGATGGAAGAAATGCTCAAGGATACGCCGCAGGTTCGGTTTTTTGAGGTCGCGAATTCTACTGCCTACAATATTCACGCGTTCTAGGCACGAATAGTTGTTACGCGAACGGGCGGCATTGCAATTTTGCCGCCCGTGTTTTTTTGATTCGCGTTTGACCAGACCGGCTGGTTCAGTCCGGTTGACCTAGCCCCGGCCGAAGTACATGTCAGCGCCGGTCAGGAACATCTGGATGGCGATGGCCACCAGGATCATGCCCATAAGCCGCTCGATCGCGATGAGACCGCGTGAACCAAGACGCTCAGCTACCTGGCTGCCAAACAGGACGATTATCGAAGTACCCGCCCACGCCGCAGTAATCGCGATTAGCCAAACGGGCCACCGGGTCGGTTCATCGCTCATCAGCAACAACTCAACCGCGAGCACTGACGGTCCCGCTACATAGGGAATTGCGAGCGGCACGATGAAAGGCTCTCCTTCGATATCCTCCTGGGCCGTTCGTCCACGAATCGGAAAGACCATGCGCAGCGCTATGAGAAAAAGAATGACGCCTCCTGCAATCGTCAAAGCGGGACCCGATATGCCAAGTACACGCAGCAGTGGCTCTCCAAAGAACAGGAACACAACCATCACCGCGTAAGCAATCAAAAGCTCTCGAATGACCACACGCCGGCGCCGCGCCGGGTCGACCTGGTTCAGTGCCGAAACAAAGAACGGGACGTTGCCAAACGGATCGATGACCAGGAACAATAATACGGTCGCTGATGCCAGTGTCATGAAGCTCCTTGAATGCCGCCAGCGTGCGGTCGGAATGTTTCTGCCGCCATCCTATCATCGGGCGTTCGGTGAATTCTTAAGATGGGTGGATACACGAAAAACTGTCTCACGCACACGGACATGCGCCGCGAGCGGGCCCTGCTGGGATAGTTAACGCGAGAAGCGTAGTATTTGGCTGGAGAATATGTTCGGCGTGCTTCTTGCCGACGAATAAAAAGGGGTAATGCAATGAACTTCAGTGGGTTACGAGCTTTTCTTACAATCGTTATGGCGTTGACCGGGGCACAAATCGCCATCGCAGATTACGTGGCGTACTCGGTCGGCGAAAACGACAAGTCCCCATTACCCGAGCGAGTGGACAAGGTTGACACGAAATACCTTCTGAATATCGAATGGGGCGACTACTCGGGCCGCAAGGCCAGGCTCGGTGTATTGGAGGTCGACAACAACAGCTCCGCCAACTCTTATACCGTCTCAACCATGATGGGCGACATTAATTATTCGGATTCGTCGACAGGTGTCCCGGTGAACGGCATCGAAGCCATCGTCATCGATTCATTATCACAGACCGGTCGATTTCGGCTTGTAGAAAGAACGGAACTGAGCAACGTTCTCGCGGAGCAGGACTTGGCAAGCTCCGGTCGGGTCGCGAAACCATCGGGCGCCAAAACGGGCAACGTACTGGGTGCTGAATACCTGGTTCAGCTGGTCGTCACGGATTACGAAACCAACACGTCAGGCACGGACAAAGGCGTCGGCGGTCTGCTCGCGAGCAAGATTCCGTTGCTTGGTGGCGTAAAAGCGGGCAAGAGTACCGGACGTGTTGGCTTGAACATTCGGCTGATCGATGCGGAGACCAGCGAGATCACGTTTACCAAGCAGATTGAGGCCGTCATCAACGAAACCAACCTCTCGTTTGGTGGGGCAGCCTTTGTCGGCGATGTCGGCCTCGGCGGCTTCATGTCGGAATACTCGAAGACACCCGTCGGCCAGGCTGTTATCGCCGGCATCAACCAGGCGGTCTTCGAGCTGATCAAACAGGTAGGTTCGAAACCGGCCGAAGGCTCGATCGTCAAAGCCGACGCCTCGCAGATCTACACCAACCTCGGCCAGGACGCCGTCGCCGTTGGCGACCGTTTGCAAGTGCTGAAGAAGGGTGAGGAGCTGATCGATCCTGAGACCGGAATTTCGCTGGGCGGCAGTACCACGGTGATCGGCGAAATCGAGGTGAGCCAGGTGCAGGAAAAATTCTCGATCGCGAGGCCGGTATCCCTGAACGGGACTGCAGACAGGGGCGACAAGGTCATGGGCACAAAGATTGCCGCGCCGCTCGAGTTTGCTTCCCAGTGGAAGAAGCCCAAGTAGCTTCTAAAGTCGAGATCGGCCGGCGGCCAGCAGCTTCGTCCAAAGACCCAGTAGATAGCCCCTGGGGTTGCTGCTTTCGATCAGCGTCTTGTACAAGAGCACAGCGCCGCTGAACCCATCCGTTTTCCATTCGGTGCCGGCAGGCAGTTGCAGGTTGGAGAAGTCGGCAGGAAGAGGATACGCGGTCACATAAAAGTAGGGCTCCGGAATGCCGTCGTCGCCGAAAGTGAAACCGAAATTCATCTGCTTGTCCGAGTACTCTTCGTTTTCCGGGTCCTGACCCTCGATTTTCTCGCCAGGCAGCCACAACATCGACAGATCGAAATGATGCGGCCAGAGCTGTATCGGGCTGGTTTCTTCGCCAATAGCAGAGCGAAATCTGGACATCGCGGCGTTCACCGCGCCCACGACCTGGCCCATGCAGCTGGCGTTCTCAGTTGAGTACCCGGAAAAAACATTAGTGCCGTACGAATCTCCCGGTGGAACCCGGGCGGAATCAACGCCATTGGCCGTCAGAAAATCGGAGATCCTTGCCGCCAATTCAGCTGCAGGCTGACCGTCAACCGCTTCGATCATTTGCGCACCTTCCGCTGTACGGCCGACTAGCAGGCTTTCCTTGAGGTCGAGTGCCAGTTCGAAGTCGATCCCCGCATCTACCACACCGGTGGTCAGTCCAGTCAGAGAAGGCCGCAGGCTCGCATGCCACCAGTGTTTGCGTTTCGGCCGACACGATTTTAGCCAGTCGCCCAGCACACGCGCGTAGGCGTGAAGAGCGTCACGCGTCGGACCCATCGATTGGACATCCAGTTTGGGAAACTGTTGCGTTGCCGTCATTTCATGACTCATTAATTTGCCGTCACTCCGCCATAGGCAACGCCGGTGAGCTGCGCCATGTCGGTCTTGAACGTCGTCAGATCCTCTCTCGAGAATTCGCTCAGATGGCGATGACCGGCCGCGCGTGCCAGGACCTGCATCAGTTCGACCGATGCCCCGAAAAACCGCGCAAGCCGTTCGGCTGCGATGTCGACCGGCAGGCGTTCGCGAAGATGCGGTTTCTGCGTCGCAATACCCACCGGACAGTTGTTGGTATGACACGCGCGCATGCCCAGGCAACCGATCGCCTGAATCGCCGCGTTGGACACGGCGACGCCATCGGCGCCTAACGCCATTGCCTTGGCAAAGTCCGCCGGATGCCTCAAGCCGCCGGTGGCAATGAGTGTCACGTTGGATGCGTGGCTTGTGTCCAGATGTCGTCGTGCTCTCGCGAGCGCCGGTATCGTCGGCACCGAGATGTTGTCCCTGAAGATAAGCGGCGCCGCACCCGTGCCCCCGCCACGACCGTCGAGGATGATGTAATCCACGCCAATTTCGAGTGCCGCATCGATGTCCTTCTCGATGTGCTGTGCCGACAGTTTGAAACCGACGGGAATACCGGCGGTTTTCTCGCGCACCTCGGCGGCAAAGTCGCGAAACTGGCTGAGCTCGGTCCACGCCGGAAAACGAGCCGGTGAAATGGCGGACTGGCCTTCCTCCAGCTCGCGCACTTCGGCAATTTTGCCGCGCACCTTGTTTCCCGGGAGGTGGCCGCCCGTGCCCGTCTTGGCGCCCTGCCCGCCTTTGAAGTGAAACGCCTGGGTTTTTTGCACCTTGTCCCAGGAAAAACCGAAACGTGCTGATGCAAGTTCGTAGAAGTACCGCGAGTTTGCCGCTTGTTCTTCCGGCAGCATGCCGCCCTCGCCCGAGCAAATGCCGGTGCCTGCGAGCTCCGCGCCTTTCGAGAGCGCGATCTTGGCCTCCTCCGACAACGCACCGAAACTCATGTCCGAAACGAACAGCGGAATGTCGAGGCGCAGGGGCTTTTTAGCGGCCGGACCGATGACGAGGTCGGTGCCGACTTCTTCGTCGTCAAGCAGTGGCAGCTTGTGCAACTGGCCAACGACGAATTGCAGGTCGTCCCATAAAGGCAGACTGTTGCGCGGTACGCCCATGGCGGCCGCGGGGCCATGATGGCCCATCTTCGAGAGCCCCTCATCCGCGAGTTTGCGAATGAACTTGACATGTGGCTCGATCGGGATGCCGCTCGGGTCCTGGTACAGACCCTGGTACGCATCGCGCTGATAGGGTTGTGGGTGCTGCTTCGCCCAGGCCGCGACTTCTTCTTCGTCGATCATGACCTTGCCATTCTCGACCCAGGCAGCAAACCTGGGCAGAGTCTCGCTGTTGTTGTATTCGCTGACGCCGGTGTCGAGACGGTAGTCCCAGCCATGCACGCCGCAGATCAGGTTGTCACCTTCGACATGACCGTCGGACATCAATGCGCCGCGGTGTGCACAACGACCGTACAGCACGGTGACCGAGTCATCGTAACGAACAATAACGAGGTCAACATCGGCGACAAGCGCGTAAGTCGGTGTGCGATCTTCAAGATCATCCCAATTGCATATGGCTAAATCTTTCATTGATTGACTGTCCTTTCCTGATTGTTTCCAACCTGAATGTGCCCTTCTCGCGTGGGCATCTCTGCAACCACCCTGGTTTCTTCACATTCACCCATGCGATCGGCCAGGCGCCCAAAAATACGCGCCAGAGGTGCCGCGCTAACGCCGTGCAACAAAGCACTCAACGCGACCGTTATCACTGTGATCGAGAGCAATTGCTCGCGATGCGGGACGTCCGATTCTTCGAGAATCAGTAGTACAAATAGTATCGACGCAAGACCCCTTGGGCCAAACCAACCGAGAAACAATTGTGTCGGCAGGCGCACGCCGGATCCGATCAGCGAAACCGCGACAGGAATCATGCGTATCACCGTCAGGCTCAACACGGCGTAGAAAAGGTTTGTCGGGTTCAAGTGCGCGATGCCCTCAGGCAATAATGCGGCACCAAACACCAGGAAAGTGATCAACATCAGGAGCTGGCCCTCGCTTTCCATGAACTCGAAAAGAAACGTGCAGGGATGACGAATGGTATTGCCGAATACCATGCCGCCGACAAACGCCGCGATGAACCCGTTGCCGCCAACGAGTTCGGCCGCAACATAAGTGAACACGGCAAGCGACAGAATACCGATACCCTGAAACGCCGTGTTGGCCCAGCCGCGCTCGATCGCGCTATCGAGTGCTCGTGCGCCAACGTAACCCACCCCGACGCCGGCCAGAGGTCCAAGGACGACCTGCAACAGTCCGAAGCGGACCCACTCGCCCGCCTCCGTTGCCCCAGGTGCAGTCCCGGCAAGCGCTGCAAGCAGGAAGACGACAGGTAATGCAATGCCGTCGTTGAGCCCGCTTTCGATATTTATTGCCTGGCGAATGCGAACCGGTACCGCTTTTTCAGATATTACCGATTGACCGAGCGCGGCATCGGTTGGCGCGAGCAGCGCCGCCAGCAACGCTGCCTCCCACAGAGAGAACGCCGGGAATAGCTGCGATGCCACAACGGTTCCCGCCACGATCGCCAGCGGCAACCCGACGATTAACATGCGACTGGGCAGATTATGGTCTCGTCGCACCTGGTCAAGATCGATGCGTGCGGCATCCGTAAACAACACCAGGATCAGCGTGAACTCGGCAATGAAATGGATCGTCGAATGTCCTGGATCGATGTCCGCCACGTTAAGCCCGCCGGCGCCAATGATAAGACCGAACACGATGAACGCCAACGGTGCCGTGATTATTGTTCCCTGCAATCGACCCGAGATCAGGGAGTACAGCAAAAGTCCGCCGGCGGTGATGGCGAGTGACAACGCGTCCATCATGAACTCCGGTGGCGGTCAGAAGCGATCGAGTCTACCATCTCTTCCTATGGCTGGTGGCTTTGCAAAAGACGGCGCGGTGCAGGACCAAATCGATGCAACGATCGAGGATGCGGTTGCTCGCACCCGTGCGCAGCTACCGCGCGGCGAAAGCCTCAAAAAATGTGAAGAATGTGACGTGCCCATCCCCGATGGCCGCCGCCAGGCGATTCCGGGCGTACGCTTGTGTGTTGCGTGTCAGGCTGAACATGACACGGAATCGGTCAATCCAAGCGGCTATAACCGGCGCGGCAGTAAAGACAGCCAGCTGCGGTAATGCAGACCAGCTGAGACTTCGGCGCAAGATACGCGCCAGGGTGATCGACCAGGTATCGGACGAGTGTGAGATCGTCTACTGCTCAGCCGCCGGGGCTGAACGAAGCGTCACCACAGCCGTTCAACATAACCCACGACACGGACCTGGCGCACAGAAAATCGGCCCCGAATTGGGTAAAAAGAAGGGTCGCAACAGGATGCGAGAGGACGCAAGGAATGCGAAGCTTCGATGAACAAGCCAAGGGATTGCTGCGCCTCACGCTTGCAGTCTCGGCAATTGCCCTTGCAGCATGTTCGGCCCATGCTCCAAAGCCCCTACCAATACCCGAGCCTGCACCGGTCGATTCAGCGCCCGAAATCGTAATCGAGACGCCACAACCGGTTGGCACAACGTCCGCCAAGATACCGAATGCTCCTCCATCGCCAGCCATTGCAATCGTGTTGACGAGCGGCCAATCGGCTTACGCGGATGTCGCGCGGGAGTTGACGCATCACTTCGAGAATTACGAGGTTTACGACCTTAGCGACACTGCTCGTCCGCCGGTCACGGTGCTGCGACTAATCAACGATTCGGACGCCGGCATTACTGTAGCGATCGGTCTGCGCGCCGCCAAATCATCTGTCGCCATGTCCAACAACCCCGTCGTCTTTAGCCAGGTGTTCAATTTCCAGGACCACCAACTCCTGACCGAGACAAGCCGCGGTGTCGCAGCGGTCGCCCCGATCGATGCGCAGATCATAGCGTGGAAGGAAGTCGATCCGACGATTTCCCGTATCGGCATAATCGTTGGCGAAGGTCATGAAGACCTACTCAGAGAAGCCCGGCACGCCGCGGAAAGACACGGTGTCGAGCTGCGCGTGCAGGTCACACATTCGGATCAGGAAACGCTGTATTTCTTCAAGCGCATGATCCGGGACATCGACGGCTTCTGGCTTCTTCCGGACAATCGTGTCCTTAGCAGCCGCGCACTGCAACAAATCATGGACGACGCCAAGCGGCAACAAGTGCCCGTACTGGTGCCAAGCGAGTCAATGCTGCAGCTCGGGGCCAGCATAAGTATCAGCAGCGTGGCGTCTGACATCGCGGCGACCATAGCGAAAGTCATTCGTCAGATTCAGGCCGGCAATCTCGATCAGGTACCGTTAATCAGTCCTCTCTCCGCAATTCGTGTTCGCACGAACGATGCAATCCAGGTTGTTGACCGATGAAGAACGCACTCGAAGCAACGACGCATTGGGTGGCCGCCGTCTTCAGACGAGATCGTGCCAAAGGTGGCAATCGTGTACTGGTGCACGAGATAGTATCGATACAGGTCGTCAGTGCCGCGTTGATCGGTGCGCTGGCAATTGCGAGTCTCTATTGGGGCGGTCAGTGGGTGCTGCAGGACAACTACAGCCGCTGGGCCCTGCAGTGGACCGCCGAACTCAATGAGCTCGGATCTCCGTTGTACCTCACCGATGATGGAGAGGCACGGATACGACTCGACAGCTTCGTTGACCGGTATCCCGAAATCGACCGGGTCGCCTTTTTCGCCAAAGACGGTACCGCATTATTTTATGTCGAGAACAAAGAAAGCCTCGAGTCCATCGCCGATCTGTCAGCGACGGCCCTGCGCGATGCAGTTGATGTCGTCGGGCGCGATGAACCCTATTTGATTAGTGCCGACGTCCTCAACCCGCAACGCTTCGAGATACTGGCACCGGTCTGGAAAGAATCGATAGCGGATGATGGTCTGTTCGACTTCGACCCGTCCGCCACGGAACAGCCTTCGCAAATAGAATTGCTCGGCTTCGTCAGCATTAATCTCGACTTCGTCATGTTCCACGACCGCCTGTTGGCGAACATCAAGGGAGCAGTTCTGATTCTTCTGGCGCTGTTGGTCGTTTTTGCACTTTATGGCAGGCGCGCACTTCGCAAAGCACTGGCGGCGATTTCCGACTTGCAGCAGCCCATTAAAGAGCTGGCAAAAGGAAATCTCAGCGTCGAATTTGAGCCGGCCGAACACCGTGAAATCGCCGAGATCGTTGAAGCGCTGGAGACAACCGCGTCGGCACTCAGTCAACGGGACGCTGAGCTACTAAGACTAGCCAACCACGACAGCCTGACTGGTCTGTTTAACAGACGACGCTTTCTCGAAGAGCTTAGGCAGGAAATCATGAGTGTTATGAAATCCGGCCACGAAAGTGCGTTGTTCTTTATCGATCTCGATCAATTCAAGTACATAAATGATGCTTGCGGGCACCCGGCGGGCGACCGATTGATTCGCAAGGTGGCTGACGAGCTGTTGCGTAGCGTCGGCCGTGAGGACACAGTCGCGCGTTTCGGCGGCGACGAGTTCGCGATTCTGATACGACACACTGACCTGGACGGGGCCCGATTGGCTGCAGACACCATCCTTACGAACATGCGCAGGATGGCCCACATCGAGGAAAAACGCGTTTTCCACGTTCACTGCAGCATCGGCGTAGCGATGCTGAGAGGGGACAACCTTCTCCACGACGAGCTAATCAACCAGGCCGATATTGCGTGTCGGGAGGCGAAGGCGGCTGGACGTAACCGCATGCATATCTTCGAGCAAACACCGGACGCGCAGCAAAAGGACTCAGCCGATATTGGCTGGATGAATCGCTTGCGAAATGCCGTGGACAACGACGAGTTCGAGTTACGATTCCAACCGATCAATCGTATTGACACTGGCGAGACGACGCATCACGAGGTTTTGATTCGACTGCGAAACAACGATGGCGGCCTCATACTGCCGGATGCTTTCTTACCATCTGCGGTACGCTTCGGACTCATGTCCGAAATCGACTTCTGGATCATTCGACACGCGGCAAAGGCCTATGAAAGAGAGTTTGCGCCGAACAATTGCCTGAAGCTCGCTATTAATCTGTCCGCCAACGCCTTCGAGAACGATGACCTTGCATCGTTCGTTGAAGAAACCTTCGCAAAGCACAACGTGCCTGCCAACAATATCGTTTTCGAAATCACAGAGAGCCTTGCCGTCAGGCGACCAGTCCATGTCGAGCGACAAATAGCTGAACTTAGAGAACTCGGCTGCGAACTGGCGCTGGATGACTTCGGTACGGGCTATAGCTCGTTCAGTTACCTGCAAAAACTGCATTTCGATTACATCAAGATCGACGGCGCATTTGTGAAGGACTTGCCGAAGAACCCTGTTGATCAAAAGATGATCAGGCTGATCGCAGAGATAGGCCGCGAGGCCGGCATGAAGACGGTGGCCGAGTACGTGCAGAGCGCCGAAACCCTTTCTTTACTCGGGGAACTGGGCGTGGATCTCGCGCAAGGTTTTTTCGTCGGTCGCCCTGTAAAGAAACCAAAGCAAAAGTCGACGCCAATTTCGCTGACGTCGCAGCGTAAAAAGCGAAAAAGCCGCTAGCACTGCGCGCGGTCCGCAAGACGTTTTCAGCGACTGACTGCAAACAGAGACACTTCGCAACTACCTCGAAATCTATTAAAAACAATGAGTTATGTCGCCTTTTGCCAAGCCACAACGACAGCAAGAAATGTAATTGGACACGACGACTCGTGCGCAGTTAGCATCCGCGCCGTAGCGGAGCGCAGCCTGACGTTCAGGTTGTTTTTGCGCAAGAAACAGGAGCATTCGATGAAGACCTTATTGCTATTGGCTGGCTTGCTCGCACAGAGCATAGCGGTCGCACAAACAGCTCAGCAGCCGCGGGCAGATCTCAACTACAACTACGCAGAATTGCGCTTCGTCGATGTCGACGAAAATGGTGGGGATGGGCTTCGCTTCAACGGCTCGTACGATTTGCAGAATGACTGGCTGATCGTCGGAGGACTGACTTCACTGGATTTCAACAATAATGTCGATTCAACCTTGCTGGAGCTCGGCGCCGGATATGTCTGGCCCTACTCGGAGGACTTCGATCTTGTCAGTACTGTCCGTTTTGTTCGCGCCGACTTCGATACTCCGGGCGGCGATTCAGACGATAACGGCTTCGCCCTCTCGTCGGGCGTCCGTGGCATGCTGACTCCCGAATTCGAGATTCGCGGATCAGTTAATCACATCAACCTCGATGACAGCGACACCTACCTTGAACTCGCGGGCGATTATCATTTCAACCGTCAATTCTCTGCAGGCCTCAGCCTGGAGTTCGCTGGTGATTCGGATGTCTTGACGATCGGGGGACGCTGGTTCTTCAGGTAATTCGGGTCTCAGCTTGCCGTAGCGGGCTGACGAAACGATACCCGGAAGAACATCGAGTAAAGTACGGGAACCACCAACAGCGTCAGTGCGGTGGCGAACGCGAGACCGAAGATGATCGTAATGGCCATGGGTTTGAACATGGCCGTGCCACCCCACAAGAGTGGCGTCATGCCCAGGACGGTTGTGGCGGTCGTTAGGAGAATGGGCCGCATCCTTTGCTGGCACGCGACCATGACGGCGTCCGCCTGGGTACGACCGAAATCACGAATCTCGATCGCTATGCGATCCAGCAACACGATCGCGTTGTTGATGATGATGCCGGACAACGAGATCAGCCCGAGAATTGTGAAGAAACCAAACGACGAATTGGCAGCGAGCAAGCCAAACGTCACGCCGACAAGTCCCAGGGGAATCGTCGCCAGGATAATTGCGGGTTTGCGCAGTGAATTGAACTGCCAGACCAGCAAAAGCAGGATGATCATGCCGGCCGTTGGTAATTCCGCAGCAATCGATGCATTCGCATCGCCGGACTCCTCGGTCTCACCGCCGATCTCGAATACATTGCCCGCGGGCCAGCTTTTCTGCGCTTCCTCCAACCAGGGAACCAGCACGGCAACGACTTCGGCAGCCGTCGCACCGCTGCGCAACTGAACATTGAGCGACAGGGTCCGATCTCTGTCGCGACGCTCGATAATGCCCGGTTCGAACGTTAACTCTACGTTGGCAACCTGCTTCAACGGCACGTTGTTGCCTGTGCTCTGAGAATATACCGTCAGGCCGTCCAGCTTGCTGAAGTCCTGCCGGTCGGCCGCAATGGTGCGCAGCGTGACCGGAATCAATTCATCGCCTTCGCGATACTGCGTCAGATCGATGCCGGTCAGCCCGGCCTGCAGCGAATAGGCAACGTCTTCACTCGTGACGCCAGAACGACGGGCCAGCTCCTGGTCAACATCAACGAGCAACTTCTTGGTCTGCCGCCCCCAGGAGTTTCTTGCATCGGATACCTCCGGAAGGCTGTAAAGAAAACCGCTCACCTCATCTGCGATCGAGTACAGGTTATCGAAGTCGCTCCCCGATATGCGGACAATGATCGGGTAATCCACGGGAGGGCCATTCTCGAGACGTTTCACCTGCGCAGCCAGGTCGGGATGATTCTGCTGCACGTAGTTTTCTATGCCCGCGATCACGTCATCGACGTCCTTTCCGTCGATAGCGTTCGCGATAACGAAAGAATTAGCGGGGTTCGGGTTCGGCGGATTGAGACTGAGCTGAATGCGCGGCCCTCCCTCGCCAATAAACGTGAGCCAGTTGCGTACGAGCGGCTCGCCTTCCGCGGGCGCGAAGTATGTCTCATGGATGAACCTGTCAACCTCGCCAATGATCTGTTGGCTCGTCTCAATGGACGTGCCCAATGGCAGCTCGAGTTTGGCCGAAAATACCGGGTCTTCCGATGGCGCAATGAACTCCTGGCGCACCAGCCCCAAGCCGACAACGGCAATGGCGAACAACAGGATGATCACAGCGACAAAGCGATACTGACAGCGCAAGGACAAGCTCAACAGCTTGCGATAAAACGTGTACCAGCGCCCGCCAAACGGATCGACGCCGTTGTTCTTCGCGGGCTGGATTCTGAGGGCGACCGTCGTCACCATTGGTACGAACGTCATCGCCAGTATCCAGGATGTCAGCAGGGCTATGCCGACGACGTAAAAAATGTCCGACGTGTACTCGCCAACCGCCGACTTGGCCATTGCGATGGGCATGAATGCAGCTGCTGTCGTCAATGACGAGATGAGCAGTGGCGTACTGAGTTCCCTGCCGGACTCAACGGCAGCTGTGACCGCGTCCACACCCTTCTCCCGTCTCACGAGTACGGATTCCACGATGACAATCGCATTGTCCACGAGGAGACCGAGCGCGATGATCAACGCGGTCAGGGATATCTGGTTGACCGAAATATCGAAGATCTGCATCGTGAATAACGACGCGATGACGGTCGTCGGAATCAGCGAACCTACGACGAGCCCCGTACGCAGACCGAGGAAAGCGATCATGACGAGCACTACAATGACAATGGCCTGCCCCAGGCTCGACGAAAACGTCCAGACCACATCCTCGACCAGGTCCGCCTGGAACCAGACTTTGTCGATCTCGATACCCCACGGATATCGGGAGACAAGCTCGGGCATGAGGATGTCGAGCCGCTCACCAAGTTTGAGAATGTCACCCCCCGCTCTCATCGATACGGCGATGGCGAGCGTTGGTTCGCCATTGATGCGGCTCACGCTTTTCGGCGGGTCCTTGTAGCCGCGATAGATGTCGACGATGTCTTCAAGATAGACCAGCGCTCCGCCCGGCAACTGAATCACGGTTCGCTGCAGATCGTCGATTGATTCGAAGTTGCCACTCGGCTCGAGCGTTATCCTCTCGCGCCCGCTGATGATGTCCCCGCCTGACGACAGAATATTGACGGACGCAAGCGATGCAGAGAGCTGTTGTGGTGACAAGCCCAGCTCGGAAAGTCGCGCGTTGTTGTATTCGACGAAGATAACTTCCTGCTGCTCGCCATGAATAGAAACCTTGGCAATGTCGGGCTCTTTGAGCAGCTCATCCCGCAGTTCGTCGGCGACGATCTTGAGTTCCGCATAGGAAAAGCCGTCGCCCGACAACGTGTAGACGCTGCCGAATACGTCGCCGAATTCATCGTTGACCTCCGGTACTTGCGCGCCCTGCGGCAAGTCGGCGGTTACAACGTCAACCTTGCGGCGCAGGTCATCGAAGATAGGCCGCATGATCTTGTAGCTTTCTTTGAAGTTCGCATAGATCACAGAAATTCCGGTACGCGACTCACTGATGATCGAGTCCATTTCCGGCATCTCCTGGATCTTTTTTTCGATCTTGTCGGTGACGAGCAGCTCGACGCGTTCCGGACTTGCTCCCGGAAACCGCGTCGTAATCACGGCAGTGCGTACGATAAACCCGGGGTCCTGCGCCTTGGGAAGGCTTTGAAACGCAAACATTCCCGCAATCACGACCAGCACGACGATTGTCAGCGTAACGCGATTCTTGTCGATTGCTGCGGCGGTCAGGTTCACGGGAGCTGGTGTACCTAGTCAGAAGCCCGAACCAGGACCCGCTGACCGTCGCGAATCACGGATATGCCGGCCGTGATGACGCGGTCGCCAAGCTCCAGGCCCTCGACGATTTCTATGCCGGACTGAGATAGCTCGCCCAAGGTAACAACGCGACGGTCCACAACGGCCTGACCGGGAAGCTCGGCGGGTTCCGCCACATAGACGAACGTTCCGTTCGGGTCGTTGATGACTGCGGTTACCGGTAAAACAAAACCGCCACCATTAGCTGCGGCCGAGTCGAACTGAAACGTCACGTCGGCAGCGAGTCCTGAACGCAACGACGGATGATCGCCTGTGATCTTGATAACCACAGGAAACGCAGCCGACCCGGCGACTGACGCGACCGCAATCTCCGAAACCACGCCGCTGAATTCCTCGTCAGGGATCGCACCAAAACGAACTTCGACGGGCGTCGATTCTCTGACACTACCGATCAGACTTTCCGGCAGGTTGAGTGTGACTTCGTAGACATCGCCACAACTTACGGCCGCCACCTGCTGACCTGACCCAACATTCTCATTGACTTCAACATTGAGCGACGCGATCGAACAGTCGGCCGCCGCGGTCAGCTTAGTATAAGAAACATTCAGGCGAGCGATTTCGAGCGCTTTACTGGCCGCCCGAACCACGGCACTGGCGGACTCCGCCTGTGCCCGTGCCGATTCCAGATCATTGAGTGATGCGTTGCTACTCGCATAAAGGCCTTTGGTACGATCATAATTGGCAGCGGCGCGACGGTCATTGGCCTGCGCCTCGACGAGCGATGCCTGTGCCTGTTGCGCCTGCAGCACGTAGCTCGCCGGATCGATCTCGGCAATCAGGTCACCAGCATTCAGGCGTTGACCAATTTGTGCGGGTACGTTGATGACCGTTCCTGATACCTTGAAGCTGAGCCGCGATTCCCGGCTGGACTTCGACGTACCGGAAAAACTCCTGTCGCGAAAGACACTGGCATCACTGACAGTCACGTACCGAACGGGACGCAACCTCTCTTCCATCAAGTCGTCGGACTTGCCGCATGCGCCCACCATCGACGCTGCGACGAGCAGTGTGCAAACGCTGATTTTCATCATCTTGTTCCCGTCAGTGCCAGGCGATACTCGGACGCCAATGCGTCCCTCTCTTCGGGTGTTAGCAGGTAGTCGTACGCACCAATCGCTCGCTGCAAGCCCATTACCGTAATGAGGAAGTTGTACACGGATTCCGCGGCGGACGCGGACGCTGCGAGACTCGTATTTTGCGCATCGAGCAAATCGATGACTGTAACCGTACCGCGTGCGTAGGCATCGCTCACGAGATCGTAGTTCTTACTTGACGCGACGGCAGCGGTGGCGGCAAGTTCAATCTGTCGGTAAGCCGCACTCGTTGCATGCAGCTGAATACGAACCTTTTCCTCAACTCGTTCCTCGGTCGACACACGCAGTGACTCCAGCTGCCGAAGCTCGAAACTGGCCCTCGAGACATTCGCCTTTCTAAGGCCGCCGGAGAACAACGGCAATGTTGCCTGCACGCCGACGCTCCAGTCATCGAGGTCCTGGCCCGCCTGCGGCCCGGCACCCAGCCCGGACTGGTCGAGGTTGTTGGTATACCGTCCACCAACCGAGATGTCCGGCAACCAATAGGCTCGCCGCTGGCTGGTCAGTTCGCGGCGTTTGGCGGCTATCTGCGCATTCAACTGCTCCAGTTCCGGAGCCTGTCGCAGCGCCCGGTCGATATAAAAGCGGGAGACGCGCGCATAGTCCTCACGGCTTTGAACCAGTTGATCATATTCGCCGCGCGTCATGACAAACGGCTCGTCAAAGGAAGCCTCTCTTAGCCGGAGTCGGTCGCCCTGCGGCTTGTGCAGAATTCGGTTTAGCGTTTCCCAGGACTGATCCTGCGCCGCCCTGGCATTCACGACCAGGATCTGTGCACGTGCATACTCGGCCTGCCATCGATAGACGTCGGCGGCCGTGGAATTGCCAAGGCGGACTCGATTTTCGGCCAACTCGAGGTTCGCCTTGGTAATGCGCAGGTTATTTTCCTGAACAGCCAACTGGGACCGTGCGTTCAACACCGTGTAATAGGATGTCGTCGCAGCCTGTACCACGTCGAGGCTGAATTGCTTCAAGCTGGCCTGGCGCGTGCGCTGCAATTCCTTTTGGATTTTCAGGTTGGCGCTGGCCGCATCGGAATACAACAGCTGGTCCAGGCTGATTGCGGCGTCACTCGAGCGTTCGGCAAACAATCCCCCGGACACCGCCGGCGTATCCTTGCGAAATGTCTTGCTCGCCGACGCACCGACTTGCGGCAAGAGGTTTGACCTGGCTCTCGCAATCTCTTCGAAGCCTGCCTGCACGCCAAACGACTCGGCTCGCAAATCCATATTCTGCTCCAACGCCAGTCTTGCAATCTCGACGAGTCCGAATTCGTCGCCCGCCACTTCCGCCTCAAAGTTCAGAAGTACGGCATCTTCCAGGACATCGAAACTTGGGGAAACGGCGATATATCGTGCTGTCGCCATGTTAATGGTCAGTTGATCCCGCTGTTGGGAGGCAACGGGCTGGTCCTCCGCGCGCTCACCCAGCATCACGGCTTGCATGTTGAGGGCATTCATGCGCGCCTGACGATCGTCGTCCCCCGGATCGGAATTCGTGACAAGCAACCCACGCTCAACATCGGCGACGCCGGCGAAACTGTAGCTGGGCAGACCCGCGGAATTGATATTGTCAATCAGCCGGTCGAAATCGGCCGCCGGCATGCGCGGCAACCCGGCGACGAAGACCGCGTCTGTGCCTGCCGGTACTCGATTCATTAGTTCATGGTCGATTCCGTCGTGGGCAACCGGGAGAAGGTTAATGCCTCTTTCTTCACTCTCCGCATAAGCGGCTTCGCGCAATACCGGGATCGCTGACAACAAGCCAGAGTCCACGAACAAGACGAGATCGCGATACGTGATGATTCTCGAGAGCGTGTCCAGGTCTTCAGCAAAGTCGGCATAGTTGCTCAAGTAGTTGAGATTGCGTACACCGGATCGCCCGACTTTGGCGTCGGCGGTAATAAGCCCGGTATCGAGGATCAGCGGAAGAAATGTCGGTTTCAAATATTCGCGTTTCGTTGCAGCGATCTGGTTCGCAACAAAGCCGGTCACGAGCACGAGATCGATCTCTTTATCGGCGTAGGTCTTTTGCAGCGCTTCTTCAATCGACGCTTTATTCCAATCGCCGGAAAAACGCCGAATCTGCACGTCAAATTCGCTCGCAGTCAATGCAAGTAATTCGTCAACGTACTTTTCGCTTTGAGCCGCAAACCGATCCGACGGGCCGTCGCTGACAACGGCTACGACAACCTGTTGCTGTGCGACAGCCTGCACCGCCAGGAACATGCCAACAATAATCAGAATGATTTCCAAGAATCGCAAGCTGATTCTTGCAGACAACGACATTCGAAACTCCGCTACGTTGGGGTTCTTTACTGCAACCGTTTCTTGAGGTCGGCAACTTCAGCCTCGAGCTGACTAACCCGTTCTGCCAGCTCTGCCACGGTAACGCGCTCCGAAGACGTAGTGGGTTTCGCGGACTGTGCTTCGCTTGCATGCGCTTCCAGATCTATCGGACCCGAGAACAGATGCATGTACTCCGAGTCCTTGCGTCCCGGTGTGCGCGGCAGTTTGACCACCAGCGGTTCGCCTTCGCGCTCGATCAGGCTGTTCAGTGCCAGTACCACTTCGCCATTGTCAGCGAAGGAATGCAAACGCCCGCTGCGCGCGCGCAGTTCGCCCGGTGTTTGCGGACCCCGCAACAACAGCAGACAAACAATCGCCAGCTGTGAGGGATCGAAATGAAAATCGCTGTAGCGCGTATTGCAAAACCGCTGCGTGTACTTTTCGGTCCTGCTCTTGAAATTCTCTTCCACACGCACGAGATGTTTCGCCTCGAGAACACGAAGAACATGCTGGACGTCGCCTTGTTGCAAAGCCATTACCGGATTCCGGCCGGATTTCTGGTTACAGGCATTGGTCAGAGCGTTCAGGGTCAGCGGATATTGGTCCGGTGTGACGATGGATTTCTCGATCAGGCAACCTACGATGCGGGCTTCTTTATCGTCTAGCTCTTGCAGCACAAATGGTTCCTCCGGTTGCGGCCTGAATACAGGAGGTCGTACTTTGGCGCATTGGGGGTCATGGGGCAAGCGCGCTGATCACCTGCGTATTGCGTGAGCACTCACGTATATGTTATGCTTCTATCATGAATGCTGAAATCACCAAAGAACAAACGCTCGCCCTCGCCTTCGCGTCCGCCTGGAGCCGTATCGAAAGACGCCTCGACAACTGTCTCGGCGCGATTCGCGGCATCAGCCTGGCCGAATACCGCCTGTTGCAGGCCCTGGGCAACGCACCAAATGCCCAGGCCAGCCGCGTCGACCTGGCTCAGGCCGTTGGATTAACGCCATCGGGTGTCACCCGGGCACTGCGGCCAATGGAAAAGCTGGGCATCGTTTCTACCGTCAAGAGCAAGCGGGACGCTCGTCTTGCGATTGCGGCACTAACCCCGGCAGGGCGTGAATTGCTGAGTGACGCCTCGGTTGTAGTGGACGATGCGATGAAGGCTGTCCTCAAGCGTGCACCGAAAGCGGTCGATCAGCTGGATGGGCTCATTGATGTGCTTGATGACATCGGCCACTAGACGATCAGGCCGCGATTTGTTTCCGTCCAATATTGTTGGCAGTAGACGACAACACGTTATCGACTGAACACCACGCGACCACCGACGATTGTTTTCAGGACTTGGGCATCGCGAATCGTCTCAGGGGCAATGTCCGTCAAATCACGATCGATCAGCACCATATCAGCCAGCATTCCTGGTTTGAGTGCGCCTTTGCGGTGTTCCTCGAACGAAGCATAGGCACCCTCGTAAGTATAGGCGCGCAGTGCTTGTTCTACGGTGATCTTCTGTTGTGGTACCCAACCATCAGGATTCTTGTCATCCAATGTACGTCGCGTCACCGCCGCGTAAATTCCCTCAAGCGGAGTAGCTGGCGCTACGTACCAGTCGCTGCCGAATGCGACACGCGCGCCGCTCTCAATCAACGACCTGAATGCATAAGTCGTTTGTGCCCGCTTTGTCCCGATAGCGTCTTCGGCCCAACGACCGTCGTCGATGGCATGGTAGGGCTGCGCACTGGCGATCACGTTCTGAATAGTGAACCTTGATACGTCATCCGGGTGAATATGCTGTGCATGCTCCATGCGAAGGCGCCGATCCCTCGGTCCGTTTTCCCGCTCGACCTCGTAAAAGATGTCCAGCAGATCGCGAATCGCCTTATCTCCTATTGCGTGCACATGTAGCTGCAGCCCGGCAGCGTCAGCGCCGAGGGTCCATGCGCGCAGATCATCGAGCGGGTCGAGCAAAAAGCCACTTTCATCCGGTGTATCCGTATACGGCGTTAGAAAGGCGGCCGTGTGTGAGCCTAGAGAGCCGTCCATGAAACCCTTGACCCCGCCCGTCCGTAGCCATTCATTACCGCGCCCGTGGATGGCGACATGGTCGCCAAGCTTTTGCCATTCCGCAAGTGGAGTGATCGAATAGATCCTTGTGATCAACGTGTTATTCGAATCGGCACGACGGTAGGTCTCGAGACTGCGCCAGCTACCGGATGTGCCGTCAAACATATCGTGGACGCTGGTGACACCATTGCTCGCGACATACTGCATCGCCGCGTCAAGATAACGGTCAAGCTGGCGATCCGACGGTTTCGGTACCGCGTCGATCATGTCCCGCATGGCGTTGTCCTTAAGCACACCCGTCGGTCTACCATTGGCATCGCGTACGATCTCACCGCCCGCGATATCAGGCGTATCAGCATCCACTCCCGCCAGTTCCAGGGCCAGAGAGTTACCGATGCCCATGTGTCCGTCCAGCCTCATAACCCAGACCGGGTTGCCCGGAGTAACAGAGTCGAGCCACTCGCGATGCGGCAGTTGCCCGCCCCAGTTCATGTGGTCCCAGGTGCCGCCGGTGATCCACTCGCCTTGATCGGCACTGCTCGCAAATTCGGCGATTCGCTGTGTGAACTCCCGGGGCGATCGTGCATCGCGAAGCTGTACCGACGTTATCGTACTGCCTCCATCAAGAAAGTGTACGTGAGCGTCGATGAAACCTGGGGTGAGCATACCACCGTCCGCTTCGACGACCTGGGTACCAGCTCCGATCAGACGATCGATCTCGGCGGTCGTACCGACCGCAATAATATTTTCGCCCCGTACCGCGACAGCCTCGGCCCACGGTTGTGCCGGGTCGCCCGTCCAGACACGAGCGCCTTTTATTGCCAGCGACGCCGACAAAGGCTGTGACTCCGAGCAGCCTGCGACGAAAAAAGTCAGCAGGCCGATACAAATAAAAAACGCAGCGCGGACCTGATAAAGTGACGGTACGGTCAACGGAAATCTCCTGTCCTGAAGTGGATTACTGGTTTGCGGGTCGCCGATGGCTAGTTTAGACGTAGTGTGCTGCTATGTCCGCTACGAGTCAGTAGCAGACCTCAGAAGGCTGCTGTCAGCGCCCTCGATGAGCGGCAATTTGCTCGTCGGACAATCTCAGGACACGGGACACTCGCATGACAACACGAATGACGCAGCAGGCTGCTTTTAAGGCAGTCACAACATCAGACGATGGAATCTACGGAGTACTGCTGGAGCACGGTTCGCTGGAGATCGGCTTTTACAAGCCGCGTGACACAGATCCGCAGCACCCACACGAACAGGACGAGGTTTACATTGTCCAATCCGGTCGTGGGCATTTCGTCGTCGGCGACAAGCGATGTCCCTTCGAGGAGGGTGAGGCGCTTTTCGTCCCGGCAGGTGTTGTACACCGATTCGAGAATTTCTCCGACGATTTCGCCGCGTGGGTCATTTTCTATGGTCCGGTTGGTGGTGAGGACACCTGAGCGGACTCAACCCGATTCTGCATCGACCGCTCGAAACCGCACCTAGAAGCGGCCATTGCGCGATTGCTTTTCGGCAACTCGGTGCGAGCCCGCAAATCAATCACGATTGATACGGTAGTAGTCTTCTCTCATGAGGAAACTGAAACCTTTGAACCGAAACTCAACGTTCCCGTCCGAAACCGGAATCGGTTTGACCTTGCCTTCGAGCACCTGATCGAGATTTTCCTGCAACTGCACGAGTAGTGCGGGATCGGCTTTCGGCGTATTGTGCGCGGGGAATACGGCCCTCAAGTCCGGCGCCACCGATGCGAGCCTTGCCACAGACTTCTGGTAGGCCGTCAAATCTGTTTCGGGGAAAAACAGCCAGATTGGACCTTCGTAAAAGCTGTCTCCAGACCACAGCAAGCCGGCACTTCTGTCGAGCAAGGCAATTGCATCATCGGTATGCCCGGGGACACGCAGCACTTCGAGCTTGCGCCCGCCAATATCGAGCACATCCCCGTCCTCGATTGTCCCGCTGATCGAGAATGGTTTTATCTGATGTTCTTGTTCAGTAACACCTGCAGGCAAGCCTTTGCATAAAGCCCCCGGCGAAACCTCCATCGAAATCTGCTCGTTGCGAATACCACCGCTTACATTCAAGGAGAACTGCGTAGAGACAGAGAGGATTTCATTAAACTCGTAGTTGCCGCCAATATGGTCGAAATGGCTGTGAGAGTTGACCACCCGAACTGGCTTGTCAGTGAGTTGATCGACAATGGGTTTTATCTTTCCAATCCCATTGCCCGTATCAAAAAGCACAGATGACTCTGTGCCGACAATCAGATATGAGATGACTTCCTGCCACTGAAACGGCTCATAGATAGCCCAGATGCCGGGCCCTACTTCATAAACTTCGAACCAGCCATCGCTCGATTCATGTTTGTGAAAGCGGGCATAGGCGGCACGCGGAAGTCGGTCACAGAAACTCCCAAGATCCGCCGCGTCTGCAAACGACGATGGGGGTTCGCCCGATTGATGTTCGGCATCAGTGCAGCCACCTAGCATTCCGAAACACAGGCCGAGGATAAGGACTTCTTTCACGATGAACTCCGCTTTGTCATCTGCTGTATCCGACTTTCAAGGCCTGTCGCTTTGGATCCATAGCCGCCATTCCAAGTTGAAGTGCAGGCCCGTCCGCAATGGGTAAGTAGTAGCCCCTGAGCTTCATTCTAGCTCAGCGGCAGCTTTGAAGCTGAGCGTGATACTGGTCAGCGCACGAAAGACGCCTGAGGAAACAGCGCAAAAAAAAAGTTCATTAGCCGCACACCGGAACCTTTTCGTGGACATGAACACTAAGCTCACAGGTGAGCATTCAATGGGGAGGAAATAAACTGAGGTACCCCATGTTAAGCCAGCGTTGGTTGGGCCCGATTTTGGCCCTGATTTTCCTGTGTCCGCCGCAGGCGGCGGACGCGTGCAGTTGTATGGCCTTTCCAAACGATCTCGAGAAGGCTGTGTCCTTGGCTTACGCGCAGGCCGATGTTGTCTTTCTTGGCGATGCAGTGGTGCGGCACGACGGTGGATGATTGTTTTGGGTCCGCAGTCATAGTAGCCCGGTTGTCGAAGCCTCGGTTCGACCCCTATTTGCCCTAAGGATTTTCTGCCCTCAGCCGTTAAGACAGGTAGGAATGGGTTTTTCTGTGCCGGGACTATGGAAGCAAAGATAGGGCGATACGAGATCATTAAGCGCATAGGCCGCGGCTCGCAGGGTTCTGTATATCTTGGCCGTGATCCGACGCTGGATCGCCTCGTGGCCGTCAAGGTACTGACCGCGGCGGATGCTGAGCTCAACATGGTGGATGACGATGGCACGCCCCTCGAGGCACGCATATCGAGCAAGCTGAAGCATCCGAATATCGTTCCCATTTACGATGCCGGCGAGTGTCCGGCAGGCCCGTACCTGATCTTCGAATACGTCGAAGGTCTGCCGTTTGCCCAGGTTCTGAAGAGCAGAGGTTCCATGTCGATTGGGGACGCCGTGCCAATGATCGCGTCCATTCTCAAAGCGCTCAGCGCTGCACATGCCGCCGAGATCCTGCACCTGGATCTCAGCCCGAGGAATATCCTTATCGATGCCGATAACGTGCCGCGCGTGATGGACTTCGGCCTGGCCCAGTATGTGAGCATTGCGCGTGAACCCAAGGAATTTGCATCCGGCACATTGCGTTACATGGCCCCGGAGCATTTCCTGGGTGAGCCACTTGGCCCCTGGACAGACGTGTTTGCACTGGGCAGCACATTCTATGAAGTGGTGACCGGTCAGGTCGCAATGCAGGGAAAGAGGCTCGAAGTCATTCAGTACCGAATCATTGCCGGCGACGTCGATTTCGAGCCTTTGAAGAAGATGCAGCACGGCGACGCGTTTGCCCGGTTCCTCGCCGGCGCACTGGAAAAAGGCCGCGAAGGACGCTATGCGGACTGCTCGACAATGAGTGAAGCGTTCGATCTGTTTCTCGAAGAGACGGGGCTGGCAGATAAAAAGAACGCCGAGGGCTCAAGTCATAGCACGATCGACTTCCTGCTGCGGAGAATGCAACGAACCGGAGACTTCCCGGCGATATCGCGGACGCTGTCAGACATAAACCGCCTGACCGGAGATGACCGGCAGGCCAATGCCGACAAACTCGCGAACGTTATCCTGCGTGATTTTGCGCTCACCGGAAAACTCCTCAAACTCGTCAATTCTTCGTTCTATGGAACGCGCGCGTCAGAAATTACCAGCGTCTCGCAGGCAGTCGTTTTCCTGGGCGTCGAACAGGTGCGCATGACGGCGAACAGCCTTGCCTTTTTTGGTCATATGAAAAACGACTCGGCCGTTCTGAAAGACTCGATGACCAAATCATTCATGAGCGGTCTGATCGCTCGTTATCTTGCGCAACGCGCCAAATTGCCAGGGGCGGAAGAAGCGTTTATCAGCGGTATGTGCCAAAACCTTGGCGAGAATCTTGTCATCTTTTATTTCCCGGACGAGTTCGAGGATATCGTAGAGCTGCAGCGCCGCGAAGGACTCGACAAAGCCGCGGCCGCTCGCGGCGTGCTCGGCGTCGGCTATGCCGAGGTCGGCGCGGCAGTTGCGAAGACCTGGAATTTGCCGCGCTCGATCATAGAAGTCATCCGCGGCGTGCCTCCGGGCGTGCTTGCGGTACCACAATCCGACGATGAGAAGATGAGAGACGTGGCCGTCTTTGCCAACGAACTGTGTGATCTCTTCCAGCATCACGAACGAGACGATATCGATCATGCTCTTCACGACTTGTTGGCGCGCTTCGAGCAGAGCGTCTTGTTGGAGCACGGTTTTTGCCAAGAGCTTATTGCCGCCGTATTCGAGAAGCTGAAGCAGTTTGCCCCTATCTTTGAAATCAACGTAGCGACAAATGACTATTGCCGGGCCGTGCAATCCTGGATCGATGTGCAGCCCGCAGCTACGGAGTCAGACGAACCCGCGGCTAAGCAAGCTGCGAAATAATCCCCGCGAATCAGGCCACGCGAGTTCGTCTGATGGCAGTCCCCGACTCAATAGACGTCATAGCCCCAACGACCGAGATTCTGAGTGCATTCCTGGAATCTTGCCCACAGCTGGGCGGGGTTCGATTCCGGATCACCCAGAGCATCGCGCCATGCATCCCAAGCCTTGCCAAATGTCGCCGCATCCTTGGCCGATCCCAGCCAGTAATAAGAGGTCAGATCATCGCTTTGCAGAGGCATGGCGACCTTTGCGTGATATCCGTAGTCATCACCCCAATCGTTAAAGTCACCGACGATCTCCAGGTACTTATCGAAAGAGCATCCCTCGAGCATCTCGAATTCGATGACGTCCAAATACTCCGCAGATACACTCAATGGCACGAAAAACATAATTGCTAAAAAAATTCTTTTCATTTTATTCTCCCTGTATGTTTCGACTTCAACGCGATTGCAGTAGCAGCGCGCGCACAGAGTATACACAACAATCGCGGCACTAAGTTCGAGTCCTCCGTACCTAACTCGGTTGGTCGCTTTGGGTCAAAAACGGCCCGTCGCTATCCACCCAGAGCGGCCTGCGAAGCCTTTCTATCACTTCGGCTCGACGATTAGGTACACAACCGTAGAATTTCCGATATTCACAGCTTCGTGCCAATCGACGCCGTCACTTGCGAAACTGCTGCCTGTAGCAAGATCAACTTCGCGCGTCCCACTTGAGTCGGTAATCCGCATACGGCCACCGGCAATCGCGTATCCGAAATGTCGCTTATGAAAGTGCCGCTCGTGCCCAACGGAAGGTGCGAACGTGCATCGGAGAATCCTCTGATCCGAATCTTCGTGCAGTTGCTCGCAGACCGGTACGCCATTCCATCCAGCCTCCAGCGGATCGGGAAGCTCAGGCTGCGCTGCACAGGCTCCGGCTGCAGCAAAACTCGCGCTAAGTGTCATCAAACCAACGGCACGAACAAAATTCATCTAGAGACTCACCAAGTCAAAAATTCGGAGGACAGCGAACTGCTGAAATGGGTCATAAGCAACCCTTTCGCATAATTCTAGCTGAAAGGGTCTATAACTGTGCACCGGAACCTTTTCGTGGATACACGCACTAACCTGACAGGTGAGCATTCAATGGGGAGGAATAGACGTGAATTACCCCATGGTAAGTCGGCGTTGCTTGGGCCCGATTTTGGTCCTTATTTTCCTGTGCCAGCCGCAGGCGGCGGAAGCGTGCAGTTGCATGGCCTATCCAAACAATCTCGAGAAGGCCGTGGCACTAGCCTACGCACAGGCCGACGTTGTCTTTCTTGGTGACGCAATTGCGATGCGCAAAACCTTCCTCGGCATTCTGGGGCAGCACGAGGTCACATTCTCGGTGCGAGACCTCTGGAAAGGATCGATTCCGGACACAACGTTGGTGCGAACAAACGTCGGCGAAATCGCATGTGGTTTCGACTTCAAGAAACGCAATAGCTACCTGGTGTTCGCTTATTGGGATCAGCAGCGGCAACATTTGACGACATCCTTCTGCGATCTGACTCGCACTGAAGCCAAAGCGACGGATGCGATTGGCGTGCTTGATCGCCTGACGAAACGTGCGAATGCGGTGGCGCAGCCTCATAAACCGTAAATGATCCGCGCCTACGGTCAGATCAATGTCCGTATATGGACTCCTCCTCATTTGCTAGCAAGCTGATCTGGCATTCATGGCACGACTGCATACGTATATTCGGCCTCATAAGTTGGCATTCATTATGTTGATGCCGGTCCATAATGGTCTGTTCGCGCATCGGCTCCCAATCGCTTTGTCGTACTTTGCGTACGTGGACATTCCCGGGTTTAGCTGACGCCGGTTTAGCCTGTCTGCCATCATTCAGTCTGCTCAAGCAATCGTCTTGGAGGGTCTCCTTTTGTTTCCTGTCTCAGCGTAGCGCGAAGTCAGGGTCGTAATCTGTTTCATGCCGCAACATAGCCCAGGCCATGCGTGCAGTCTTGTTGCGCCATCACGCAGAGAGCTTAAGTTGCCAGCCTCGCAGAAGAAGGCTCCAATCCGCGAAGCGTGACATGATAGATTGGCGCACCCTTTGCGACCATGATGTCTTCGATTTCCTGATAGAGCTTCGCGTACTTGTAAAAAGGCACCCGCGGAAACAAGTGATGGACGGAATGGTAATTCTGGAACATCCATAACCATGTGACCAGCTTGTGCAGCGGTCCGGGCAGCAGGACAGTTGAGGTATCGACGTAGCGCCCCACTTGTTCATGGGGCCGGTGCACAACATAAGCAAAAAGATACAGCAGCACGGTTGCGCCGATCAGCCAGGCCAACACAAACAAGGCCAGAGCTTCTACCCAGTATCCTGCTGCGAACACCGCCAGTCGAGGTATCAGTGCGGCGGCCACTTCAAGGCACAAATACAGATTTTGCTTCGGAGGTGCCTTCATCCAGCGATTCTTCGAGTAGAAACTGAACTGGCTGATACATGTCTGCATGGTCGCGCGCACCGCGGCCGGCAAAGAGTTGCGCATCTGCCCTATGTGAAAATCCGGATCAGCCGCTTCGTCGTTCGTGTGACGGTGATGCGCCGTATGCTCGTGACGATGCGCAGTCAGGGGAATCATCAGAATCCACGCTGCCATATACCCCAGCGCCTTGTTGATCCAGCGCAGCGACTGACGGTTGCCAATGATCGAACCGTGGACGGACTCGTGCAGAACGGTGTAGTTGAGGTATGTGAGCAGCGCCACGATAGGCACGGCCGGCAATAGCGACAGGACACCGGTGAGCGCCATAGCCACCGTTGCGATATAAGACACGCCAAGCACCAACCCTAGAATGATGGTGGGCCACGCGACCTCTCCCATGTGTCGGCTGGCGCTGGCAAGCGCTTGTCTGTCGAGCACGTCAGTTCTACTCACCATGTCGGCCCCGGAGGTTGATTTGTCATGGTTCAACTATGAGGGAACCCGCCCGCGGAAAAGAGTGCACATCCCGCCATGAGGGTGTCATAATTCGCCAAAATGGAGTAAATGCGTTATGGATACCATCAGTCCCGTCTACGCTCGCCTGGTACTGCGCGAATTGGAACGACGCGAAATAGACCCGGCCCCTTTGTTTGCGGGTATTGCGCTAAGCCGAGACGAATTAGTGCGAGGCGGGGATATTTCGATGCAGGACTTCCTGCACATCCTGCGCACGGGAGACCAGCTGATGGAAGATGAACAGCTTGGTTTCCTGCTGGGTCGGAGTATGCACGTGTTCGCCATGGGGCCGGTGGGTGCGGGGATGGCCCTGGCGCCAAGCTTGCGGGAGGGCCTGCAACTACTCGAAAGTTTCACCCAGTTGCACGCCACATACATTGATATAAGTGCGTGCTCGACCACGCAGGGATTGACCGTCACCATTCTCTACCGGCACGACACCGGAGACGTGGAGCGCTTTCACACGGAGACCGCCATGATGTTGCTGCAGCAATATATGGAATCCCTGATAGGAGAGCCGATTACCGACGCCCGATATCGTCTGGCCATCCCGGAACCGAATAACAGGGAAGGCTACACAAACGCTTTGCATGGGCCGATCAGCTTTGACGCAGGCGCAAACGAGGTGGACATTCCCCATCATTGCTTGGATATGCCCTCGCCCTACTATCATGCAGAGCTCTGGCGTCAGGCCCAGATGGGCCTGTCACAACGCTTGAAGGAACAGAGCGAAATCCCGGGAACGCCGTACACACAGCACATTGCCTCGCTGCTGCGAACCAGCGAGCCCCCTCTGCCAGAACTTGGCGAAGTCGCTTTCGATCTGCACATCTCCGAACGCACACTGAACCGCCGCCTGCAGGCCGAGAACACCAGTTTCCGCCAGCTCAAATCACGCGCCCTGGCCGGTCGCGCGAAGCTGTATCTGCGCGACACCAAGCACAGTGTAGAAGCGATCGCTCAGGAACTTGGCTACAAGGACGCGGCGAATTTTCGGCGCGCATTCCGTAAGAGTGAACGTTGCTCGCCCATCGAATACCGGCAAAGCACCTCTGCCGCAGCCAATTAATCCTTCTCGATGCCGAAGGCATTCATGCGATACGACAACGTCGACGGTTTGATGCCCAGCATAGCCGCGGCACCGTCGGGTCCCCACACGCGCCAGTTGGCCGCTTGCAGTGCCGCGACCAGGTTTTGTTTTTCTTTCGCCCGAAATTCTTCCTCGGTCATGAAGTGGCCGGTAGCGGCGACCTCGGCTTCGAATGCAGGCTCCGTTTTCGCCGCGCCACCCATTGCGAGATCGAGCCGCAGCCTCGCGCCTCTCGTCAGGATGACCGCTCGTTCCATTACGTTTCTGAGTTCTCGAATGTTCCCTGGCCAAGGATGCTTCTGCAACATGACAATGTGTTGTTTCGAGAGCTTTAGCGGATCACGGCCCAACTCCACACATATCGTATCGAGAAAATGCGTCGCAAGCGGCACCACGTCCTCGACCCGATCGCGCAGTGGTGGCAATTCGATCGGGAAGACGCTGAGGCGATAATACAAATCCTCGCGAAACCGCCCGGCTGCCACTTCTTCTTCCAGGTCGCGATTGGTTGCAGCGACAACCCGCACGTCTACCTTGGTCGTCTCGTCGTCGCCGACCCGTTCGAATTCCTGCTCCTGCAAGGCGCGCAACAGCTTGCCCTGCAGCGACATCGGAATCTCGCCGACTTCATCGAGAAACAAGGTGCCGCCGTTCGCAAGCTGCAGCCGCCCGACGCGGTCCTTATGGGCACCCGTAAACGCGCCACGCACGTGACCAAAGAACTCGCTCTCGAAGAGCTCTTTCGGAATGGACGCGCAGTTGACTTTGACAAGCGGTTTGTCCGAGCGTTCGCTTTCGCCATGTATCGCCCGGGCGATCATTTCTTTACCGACGCCCGACTCGCCAAGCACCAGTACGTTGGCCGATGTATTCGCCACCGCCTCCACTTTCGCCAGCGTGTGTTTCAACGCCATGCTCTGGCCAATAATCTCGCCGTAACTGACCGTCACGTGCACTTCGTCGCGCAAGTAATCGCGCTCCTGCTCCAACTGTTCCTTGAGCACCTTGATCTCTGCGTAAGCTTCCTCACGTTGCCGCTCGGCTTCGCGCCGTCCCGAAATATCGCGAAACACGCAAACCGCGCCGTCCGGCTTGCCAGCCCTCAGTATCGGTGTACTCGTGTACTCAACGGGCACGGGTTTACCATTGGTATGCCAGAAGACTTCGCAATCGACGCGATGTACCTCACCGTCCGTCAAGGCGGCGTAGATCGGACATTCCTCGCGGGGATACGGCGATCCGTCCTCGTGCGAATGGTGATGCACCTCGTGCGCGCTCTGCATGAGCACGTCGTCAACTTTCCAACCGAGAATTTCCTCGGTCGCAGCGTTTCCGAATGTCATCTTGCCGTGGGCGTCGATGCCGTAAATGCCCTCGCCCGCCGCGTCGAGAATGAGTTGTTGCTCATTTTTCACCCTGACCGATTCGTCAAAGGCCGCTTCGCGTTGTCGCTCGATTTCCTTGCGCTCGGAAATGTCCCGAAAAACGACGACCGCACCGCAGATTTCGCCATCTTCGAACATGGGAGTGCTGGTGTATTCGACCGGCACACCGGAGCCGTTCACGTGCCAAAAAACTTCATTGTCAACCCGGTGAATTTCGCCATCTCGGAGCGCCGCATAGATCAGGCATTCATCCAGTGGATACGGTGATCCGTCGGCGTGCGAATGATGGTGCACGTCGTGAGCCGTTTGCCCGCGTACGTCCGTGAGCTTCCAGCCGAGAATCTCTGTAGCCGCTGCATTGCTGAATGTGATCCTGCCGTCGCGGTCCAGGCCGTAGATGCCCTCTCCGGCCGAGTCGAGAATCAGTTGATGTTGTGCCTGGAGCTTCGAGAGCTCGCTTTTCTTCGCCATCGTGCTTGAAACCTCAGGTTTTTGAGGATTAGACCACAGTTTCCTGTGGACCACAACTTTCTGTGGTTATCTGATTCTCACTAAGGCTCTGTTTTTTATCGTTTTTCGAAGTTGGCACGGTTGCTGCAATACAACAAGCAACTGCAACACCTCCGGAAACGGGAAAAGACAAGGAACTGGATAATGCAACGACTACCACTGCCCCCATTCACGCACGAGACCGCACTCGCCAAAGTACAGGCAGCCGAAGACGCCTGGAATTCACGCGACCCGGTCCGCGTCGCCCAGGCCTACTCACCCGACTCCGAATGGCGAAACCGCGACCAGTTTTTCAAGGGACGGGACGCGATCGTTGAGTTCCTGACCGACAAGTGGTCGACCGAGCTGCACTACCGCCTGATGAAAGAGCTCTGGGCCTACAACGACAACCGCATCTCGGTGCGCTTCGAGTACGAGTGGCAGCACGCACAAAACGGACAGTGGTACCGCACGCACGGTAACGAACATTGGGCATTCAACGACGACGGCCACATGTGTCGTCGTGACATGAGCGCCAACGATATTCCAATAAGCGCTTCCGACCGGCGCATCTGAAATCGCAAGACATTTTTCAAATTGAGGAAAACACCATGAACTCACGTATAGCAATGGCAGTATTCGTATTGACCACCATTGGCTTCGCCAACGTTGTTGCCGCGGACCTGCCTGACCCCGGCATGACCGTCGTTGGGGAACGCACGGCCCTGCTCATCACGGATCCGCAGAACGACTTCCTGAGCCCCGAGGGCGTCACCTGGGGTGTCGTCGGCAAGAGCGTTACCGAGAACCACACGGTCGAAAACATCGACGCGTTGTTCGAGGCGGCCAAAGCCAATGACATGCCGGTATTTGTCTCACCGCATTACTACTACCCGACCGACCACGGCTGGCACTTCGAAGGTGCGCTGGAGAAGCTGATGCACACGATCGGCATGTTCGATCGAGAAGGCGCGCTGACGATGAAAGGCTTCGAAGGCTCCGGTGCCGACTGGCTCGAGCAGTACAAGAAGTACATCAACGACGGCGAGACTGTCGTGTCGAACCCGCACAAGGTCTATGGGCCGGAAACAAATGATCTCGTGTTGCAACTGCGCAAACGCGGTATCGACAAAGTCATCCTTGGCGGTATGTCGGCCAACCTCTGCACCGAGTCACACATGCGTGAACTCATGGAACAAGGCTTCGAGGTCGCCGTGGTTTCCGATGCGACGGCCGCAGCGATCGTGGAAGAAGGCAACGGCTACGAGGCCGCACTCGTCAACTTCCGTTTCATCGCCAACACCGTCTGGACGACCGAACAAGCCGTCAAGAAAATCAATGAATCCAAGTAATTATAGCGACATCCGAAATAGGAAACTTACAATGACCAACAGAAACTTCAGCCGAGTGGTTTCGTTACTACTCCTCATCGCTTTCAGCATCGCATACATCGATTCAGCGGCACGGGCGGAAAATGCAAGTGGCGTCGCGTACCGAACCGTGACCATCGAAGGCGTCGATATCTTCTACCGCGAGGCTGGCGACCCGAATCGCCCAACGATCTTGTTGTTGCACGGTTTCCCGACCTCATCGCATATGTTCCGCGATCTGATCACCGAGCTGGCCGACGAGTATCACCTCGTTGCACCCGACTACCCGGGTTACGGATTCAGTGCGATGCCGGCAGTCGATGAGTTCGACTACTCGTTCGATAACGTTGCCGCGATCATGGCGCAGTTCGTCGATACGATCGAACTTGAGCGCTTCAGCCTGTACCTGATGGATTACGGCGCGCCCGTTGGATTCCGTATCGCGGCTAGCCAACCGGAACGTATCGAGACGCTGATCGTGCAAAACGGTAACGCCTATGTCGAAGGCATCGACAACAACTTCTGGGAGCCGATACGCGAGTACTGGAAAGATCGTGGCGCAATCAACAAGGGTCTCGACAATCCCTGGTGGACCAACGTCAAGGCCGCCTACAAGCAGCCGGAGATGAGCAACGATGACGCACTGCGCTTCCTGCTCACGCTCGGCGCTACGAAGTGGCAATACACCAACGGCGTACCGAACCCGGAAGCCGTTAGCCCTGACACCTGGGGACACGTACAGCCGCTGCTCGATCGCGACGGTAATCAGGAAATACAGCTACAGATGTTCTACAGCTATGGCAGCAATCCGCCGCTGTATCCCGAATGGCAGCAATACCTCCGCGAGCATCAGCCTCCGACACTGATCGTCTGGGGCGAACATGACGAAATCTTTCCAGCTGCGGGAGCCGAGCCTTACAAGCGCGACCTGGAAAACCTCGAGTACCATTTGATCGACACGGGGCACTTCGCCCTGGAGACACATGGCCAGGAAATCGCAGACCTGATGCGTGACTTTCTGAATCGCCAGTTCCAATCCCCCCTGGCGGCCAACTGAGGCCGCATTCGTGCGGCCGCAGCAATGCGGCCGCATTTTTTTGGAGGACAGGACGATGTCGCACCAGTTTGCCGAAATCATGTTCACCGATGGCGTCAAAGCCGCGCAGGAAGATTACGGTTCCAGGGCGCGCCTGAAACGTTTTGCCGAAATGGCCGGCCCGAACGACGAACTGACGGACCGGGAGGCCGGCTTCATCGAGCAACGCGATACCTTTTATATCGCCACCGTCAACGAAGAGGGTTGGCCGTATGTACAACATCGCGGCGGTCCGCCGGGGTTTCTGCGTGTCATCGGATCGAAGTGCCTGGCCTATGCCGACTTTCGCGGTAATACCCAGTTGGTGAGCGTCGGTAACGTGGCCAGCAATGATCGCGTCTCGCTGATCCTCATGGATTACCCAAATCGTCGCCGACTCAAGATCCTGGGTCACATGCGTATCGAGAACGCACACGCAGTGCCCGCGGAGGACCTCGCGGCGGTCGAGCTGCAGGATTACCGCGCGCAGGTCGAGCGAGTCGTCTATATCGACGTCGCCGCATTCGACTGGAACTGCCCGCAGCACATTACGCAACGCTATACTGAATCAGAATTCGCGAACTTGCAGGCAGCGACATAGTGCCAGGCAGAAGTAAGCAGACATGACATCAGAATTGAGCGACGTAAATCATCTGCACGTCAATGAATAACGACCTACGAGCGCGACTTCGTCGCAACAAAGTTGACTGAACAATGTACCCGGCCCCTTGAACAGCTCCGCGCTATCCAGCCGCAACTTCCTCATCTACCTGACCGGCAGCACGGTATCGCTGCACGGGCTTTGGATCTATCGCGTTGCATTGGGATGGTTCGCCTGGCAGATATCCGGTTCGGAATTCTGGGTCGGCGTGGTTGCTTTCACGCAGTTTGCGCCGGCTGTGATCTTCGGGCCCGTGTTCGGGGTGCTTGCCGATCGCTTCGACAGGCGCAAAGCCTCGATAGTGATCAACTCGCTCAGCACGATAAACATGCTGGTGTTGGGTGCGCTGGCCGCTTTCGGCCAGGTCGATATTATTGTCCTTGCCATCCTCTCGCTCATGCAAGGTGCCCTCGACGGCGCGCATACGCCGGTGCGCATGACGATCGTCCCGAACCTCGTTGATCGCGACCAGCTGCAGAGCGCCATTGCCAGTACTTCAATCTCATTCAACGTCTCGCGATTTGTTGGCCCGGCCATCGCCGGGTTGATCATTGCGACTTTCGGCGTTGGCGCCGCCTTCGCCGTCAATGGCATTTCGTACCTGGCGATTATCGCTGCGGTATCCGTCGTGAGGTTGAAGCCAGTCGGGAGCCGTTCCAAAAAGCCGAGCGACGTGTGGTCGGAACTGATGGATGGCGTTCGCTATGTACTGGATCACCACACGATCCGCGGGTTGTTGATCATTATTGCAGTCGCATCGATTCTGGGTCGTGGTGCGCTCGAGATGTTGCCGGCCTTCGCCGATGCCGTGTTTCAGCGTGGCAGCGTCGGCCTCGCTATCCTGACCTCGGCACTAGGCGTCGGGGCCGTCGCCACGGGACTTGTTCTTACGCGGAGCACGAAGTGGCTGAATAGCAACGCCATTCGCATCTCCGTGATTGCGGCTGGCGTGCTGATCGCGTTCTTCGGCGCGAACAGCACCTTCTGGCTGGCCGTACCGGTCGTGATAGTGCTCGGCGTGATCTTGTCCCTGGGCGGAGTCGGATCACAGATACTGATCCAGGGCCTCGTCGACGAAGACGTCCGTGGCCGAGTCAGCAGTCTATGGGGAATGATCGCGTTCGGAGGGACGGCGCTGGGAAGCCTTATTGTCGGATCGGCCTCCGCGGCGTTCGGTTTGCAGGGCACAGTCGTGATTACCGGGCTGCTGTGTGGTGCGGCGGCGTTACTCTCGCCCGTGCGAGAGTCCTAGCCGCTGTTCGGGGGTAGGCTGATTCCCGGAGGGAGCCTACTTGATCCCTAGCTTGTTCATGAAGGAGAGCAGGACTCCATTGGTCCAACCAAAACCGTCTTGCACGGCGTACTCGCCCCCTCCGGCAACCAGGCCGATCTCCTCGACGTTGTATTTTTCCAGCAGCTTGCCAGTGCCCTGATAAACGGCACGATTGTTTTGCACCCAGCGCAGAGCACCCTCTTTCGCGTCGTCGGCAAATCCGTAGTTGCAGAGGCCGCAATACACCATCCATTGCAGTGGTGCCCAGCCATTCGGCGCGTCCCATTGCTGACCACTATTAAGCAATGTCGATACCCAGCCACCGGGCTTGAGGAAATCACCCCTGATCCTCTCGGCAACACGTTCTGCCTGAGTTGGCATGGCGATCTCGAAGCATAGTGGGAAAGCCGCAGCGAGCGAGAGTACGCCGCTAGATTTCAACTCGGGCAGCGTCAAATCGACAAAAAAGCCGACTTCGTCGTCAAAGAACAAAGTTCGGATAAGTCGCCTGCGATTGTTCGCACGATCCTCAAAGACTTTTGCGCGTTCGGTATTGCCGACGCCACCAAACGCATGAGCCAGCGAGGACTCGAGTTTGTACATTATCGCGTTGAGATCGACCGGTATTATCCGACTCGCCTGAATCGATTCGAGCGAATGCGGCTCCGCGAGCCATCGCGTACTGAAGTCCCAACCCGATTCACACGCACAGCGAATGTCGCGATAAAGGCCGGCGGCATCACGACCGCTGTGATTGGCCAGTTCCACGTCTTCGGCATGACTTTCCTGCCTCGGCAGGTCTGAGTCATCCCAGTACCTGTTCAGGTATCCGCCGTCGGCCAGGACAACGCGACGTTCCGCGATCCGATCACCGTCGAGTTTGTCCGAGCCGGACATCCAGAACTCGTACTCTTTCTCGAGCTGTGGGAGATACTCTCCCCAGATGCCAGGGTCTTGTTTGACGTTTGCGAGCAGTTCCACCATCAGTACAAACAGGGGCGGCTGCGATCGTGTGCAATAGTAATTTCGGTTGCCGTTTGGAATGAAACCAACACGATCGATCAGAAACGCGAAGTTGTCGACCATATTCTGAATCAGATCGACGTGACCCGAGTCAGCCAGTCCCAGCATCGTGAAGTAGCTGTCCCAGTAGTAGATCTCCCGAAATCGTCCGCCGGGCACGATATAAGGATTCGGGAGTGCAATAAGCGACGAGTGACGCTGGTCGTCGGTATCCGGGGCTCGCTGCAATACGTCCCACAGCATTTCAATGTGCTGTCGCACGGGGCGATTCGGGTCCGATTCGAAGTCGGATGCCTGGTGCACGGGCATTTCAAAGTTTGCAGCCACGAATGATCCGAGATCAAATCCCTTGTCGTGACAGGATCGCCGAAACGATGCCAGGATATCGGCCGGATCCGCGGTTGGCAGCGCATCCACGAAAGTTTTCGAATCCTCGAAAACGGCACCCATTTGCACCGCGTCAAACAATTCCGCGTATACGGTGGCTGGTGTGCTAAATCGGGACATCTAGTGCGTTGATCCGTGTGTCAACTCCACGGTGCTCGTCTCTGACACTTTGTCCGTGCTGCGTTTGAAGAGGAACAAAGTGAGCAGCAAGAGCGAAATGGGTATCAGCGAGAAATAAAACGCATTCTGTCCGCCAACCGCTTCGAAAAGAAAGCCCGTGATGATCGATCCCGAGGTGCCGCCGAGCGCAGAAAAAACGACGATCAATCCGGCCATGGAACCGTGCTGATGTGTCGGCAGCGCCGAGAGGATGACCGAGTTGATTGCGGGGTATATCGGGGCGATGCAAAAGCCGATCAGTGGGAAAACGAACGCCGCTAAAGGCGCCGCGCCCCAGCTGGAAACCAGCTCGCTACCCACGGACCCAGCCAGCGGCAACGCAAGGATCACCAGCACAGCCGCCGACAAAAGCCCGATCGCGAGTATCCGGAACCAATCGAACTTCTGCAGCACGAACCCGGCAGTGAATCGGCCCAACGCCGTTGCAGCCGCGAGGATACTGGCCATCTGAATGCTCAATGACGTCGAGAGATGGAGAATACGGCTGTTGAAAGTCGGCAACCACGACATGATGCTTTGTTCGATAAGAACGTACAGAAAGGCGCTAATGACGAAAATCAAGACCAGCGGCTTGATGCACAGCCTGATCATGTCAATGAATTCCTGCGCCAGCGGCGTCGGTGTTGTGGTTTTCGCGGCCGACTCGTCGAGTTTGGCAAACATCAGCAGCGCAAACGCCAGGAAGGACAGCACGGCCAGCACGTAATAGACAGTCAGCCAACTCGTCGAACTGGGGTCGGCGTCGTCAACAAACGCACTGAAGATAAAATAGCCTGACAACACGCCAACCATAAAAAACGACTCGAGGAAGTTCATTATGCTGACGTGCTCTTTGCTGTCTTTGGTCACCAGGCCGAGCGTTGCGTAGCAGGACACCTTGACCAGGGCAAAACCCACGCCCGTCGCTGCAAACAACAGTTTGGTCATCCAGAACACCGGTAACTGCGGCATCGAGAGGCAAACGATGCCGATAAATGCGAGCGAGGCCAGCATCGTACGCTTGAAGCCAACCCGGACGATGAAGGAGGCAATAAGGAACGAGGTCAAAGCGATCGAGAGGTCTTTGAATGCCTCGAGGATCGCGGCCGACGATTCCGACACGCCATAACTGTTTTGCACCTGCAGGATTACGGTGCCGACGCTGTTCAACAATATCGCGAACACGAAATAGTTGATGAACAACGATATCTTGATCGGCAGGTGCTTCATGAGCGAGTCCCGGTGCGGCAATTATGAGTTCTGGTTCTTGTAGTTCAAACCGGGCAGACTTCGATTGATCTGTCTGCCCGGTCTGAAAGACACCTGCACTAACGCGTTCAGCTAATCAGAATTCGTATCCGACGCTGAATTTGAACGTACGGGGCATGATATACCGGCCATTCGGTGCCGTGAGCGTGCGCGGATCGCTCTCGGTCAGGGCATCCTCGTCAGCAATATTATCAGCGGACAACTGGACGACGAACGCCTCGTTGATCCGCAGAATCACGCCGAGATCGATCTTCTCATAGCCATCCAGCTTGTTGACGTTTTCGGGTTCGCCCCACCGGTCATCGACCGCACTGATCGTGCCGTACACGCTACCGGTGAAATTGGCGGTTTCGAACTCGTAGCTCGGCGTCAGCCTCAATTGCCATCCGGGTTGCCGTTGCGTCTCGTTGCCGTCATTGGGACCGCTCTTGATTTCGGAATCCTGGACGGTCGCATTCAGTGAGAGCCTGAACCCCAGGTCCGTCTCCCATATGGCATCAACCTCGACGCCTGTCGCTTCTTGAGTCTGGATAACGGCGCCGCCGCCGGCTAGCGCGACAAAGAAGGTCGGATCGACTTCGGTGTAAAAGCCGGTTGCATACAAGCTCACGTAGTCCGTTACCCACTTGAACCCGAACTCATACTGCTCGACCTCCTGGATCAGATCGTTGCCGTTGAGAAACGCATCGCGATTGTCACGAAAGTCATCAAAATACGGCATCTTGCTGCCGCTGTTGAAGCGCGCAAAAGCGCTCATCGTGTCCGTGAACAGGTAGTTCGCGGCGACCGTCCACGAAAGCTCCGTTTCGTCGTACGACAGGGCCAGCGTGGCAAGACCGTCGAGACCTTCGTCAACCGTGTATTCGACATCGTGATTTTCGGAACGAAGCCCGACATCGACCGTCAGTTTGTCGTTGATGTCAAAGGTCGTCGCTGCGTACAGTGCCGTCGTCGTGGCGTCACCCCTGGCGTCGATATCGTAGTTCCATGCGCAGCTGTCGACCGTCTCGTCGTCGTTACATTCGATGCCGGTAACAACTTCGCCACCGGTCTGGACAACTTCGTATTTGTGATTACCAAGCGACCAGAACTCGTCTGTCGACGCATTGGCTGAATAGAACCCGAACGTCACATTGCCCCAATCCTGCTGCCATGCGACACTAATATCGTTCGTAAAGGACTCGATGTCCTTGCGAACTTCCCAGGCGCCGAATTGCTGAATGTACTCGGAATCCGCAATCGCACGGCCGCTGACGCTGCCGGTAATCGGGCCGGTGACAACCGCACCCGTATCAAGGGTCGGATCCGCCAGGAGCGCGCTGATCTGTACAGCGCCACCGTTAGGTACGAGGCCAAGCGTATCGGCATCGCCGGTCGTATAACCAAAACGATCGGTCATCTGCCAATCGTCGGCGATCTCGAAAACCACCGAGCCACCGGTTATCGAGCCATCCCAACCACGGCCGTCACCCAGATCGACGGTCTTCGACGACGGATCCGGAAATGCCTGATCGCCCTGCTCATTGGCGAACAGGATTCTGCGTTGCCGGTTCAGAGAGCCAATCTGGTTATATTCAGCATCCACGCCCGGCACATTGAGCGCGACCGGCAAATACCAGGTACCGCTGTCGTCTGTCTGCCGATGGAAGGCATTGATCGAGCCGTTATCGAGGTCTTTCGTCACATTGATCGTGAACTGATTGCCCTCGTCCGAATTGAAACCGGAATCGCGAATACCGGGTGAACTCGTGATGTAGCCGCCGACCATGTAGTAAAGCTCCTCAGCTATTTCACCGCTTATATAACCGTCGAAGCGCCTCAGGTCATAATCCGACGTTGTATATTTGATCAGGCCTTCGGTGTCTTCACTGCCTTCGCGGAGGATGAAGTTGGTCGTCAGGCCGGGTTGTCCATTGGAGAAGACCGGGTTCGGACCACCGCGCAGCGCCTCCACCCGTAGGACCGTCTCGTCAATGCGGAACAACGTCGTGTTTTCCAGGAAAGACAGCGTTGGCGGTGGAAAGATCGGCGATCCATTTACCTGAAGTGAGAAAAACGGCGCGTCACCACCGCCCGGGAATCCGCGCACGAATACGTTCGCGCCCGAGACGCCACCCGAGCTCTCCGACCAGACGCCGGGTACGAGTTTCAGCAAGTCCGCCGTGCTTTTAGGTGAAAACTTGTTGATGTCCTCGTCGTCCATCGTCGTGATCGCGAAACTCGCGTCAAACTTGCGAATCTCGGCACCACCGGCAGTACCGGTTGTGATGATCTCCTCGATGTACTCTTCTTCCTGTTCGGCCTGTTGCTGAGCATTGGCCGCAAGCGTCGGAGCAAGAACCAATGAAGTCGTCAGCGAGACGAGAATTCCGACCAGGAATTGTCGGTCACAGTTATCTTTGATGATTTTCATGTTCGCACCATCCCAATTGTTGTTCGCCCAGCCGCCGTGGCGGGCACGTGGGCTACCTTTGGATAATTTGCATGAGCGGCGACGCGAAAGCGTCTGCAAGCATTGAAGATTCTCAGCGATAGACTCCCCCGACATGTCGCCCTGATCCGGATTAATCTACGCCCGGTCCAATTGCTTGTGTATACGTATCAAACGCAGCTTATAAAATACAAAAATAGTCAATTATTTTAGCTGTTTAAGAGACCATTCTAGACGCGACATGACGTTTGTCGAGTACTCTCGGCAAGGTGTCCAACGCCGTCCTCTTGTAAAACGCGTTGCGACGACGGGCGCCGCCGATTACAGCTATGATTCCAACATGACTGCCACACTTCTTTTTGTCGCACTGACTGCGTCCGGCTCCTCGGGTCTTCAGGCCATCCTCGATCAATATCGTGAGTCGCAGGATGTTCCCGGTATCAGCGCCGTGGTCGTGCGGCAGGAAGAGGTATTGTTCGCGGGCGCAAGTGGCGTAGCCGACCTGGAATCGGCGCGAATCATGACGACGGACAGTGTTTTGTACATTGGTTCATTAAGCAAGGTTTTGACGGCCATACTCGTTTTGCAACTCGTCGAAGCCGAGCAACTCTCACTTGATGACACGGTTGCCGATATAGGAACGCACTCCAACAGGAGCACACCGCCTGTGAGCGTCGGCCATCTGCTGACCCATGCTTCCGGGCTGCAACGGGAAGGCGACTTCGCTTACTGGTTCACGGCCGACTTTCCCGACAGAAAGGCGCTCGCACAATTTCTCTCGAATACCAAGCTCCGGACAGAGCCAGGCTTGTCCTTGCACTATTCCAACGTCGGCTATGCAACGTTGGGCCTCGTTGTTGAAGATACCAGCAAGCAAAGTTATAACGATGCACTGCGAACGCGCGTACTGGAGCCACTGAGTATGAGTGCGTCTGGTGCACACGGGCCAGTTGAGGGTGTCACAATCGGCTATACGCCGCCTGACCGCATCATTCCGAGTGAAGAACGACCATTCGCCGGTGTCGGCAAACGCGTCGGTAACAGGCATGTACGCATGTATCACGATGCGAAGGCTATGAGCCCCGCGTTCGGCGCATACGCTAGCGCGAATGACCTCGGCCGCCTTGCGAGTTTCCTGCTGGGAAAGGAAAGCAACGAAGTCTTATCGCACACAATGCGCTCGCGTATGCATGAAAGCCAGGCCTCGGGCTGGGGGCTCGGTTTGAAGATCCGACGCCTGGCGGGCCGTGACGTCGCTCGCCATGATGGATGGTTTGCCGCACATCGTACGCACCTGTTGCTTGACGTCGAGACCGGCATAGGCGTCGTCGTGATGGCCAACAGCGACAACGCTACTCCCGGCAAAATTGCCGACGCGTTGTTTGAGGCGGCGCTCGTGGAGATCAGCAAGTCAGACAAGCGGCCCTGAACTGCCGATACGAAATTCCGGACATTACGAAAAAGACGGCTGCCATTGCGAACGTCAGGTAGTCGAAGTCTCCTCGGCTGAAGGACAGGTAGATACCAACCACCAGCAGGATCAGGCCGAACAGGCCGTACATAAACACGGATGCCGGCATCGGTGGTTCATAGCCAACTCCGAAGTTCTGCCGGAGCCTCTCTCTCAGGCGGAACGACTGCTGGATTTCAGCCGCGCAACCTTTACTACAACCGATTCCCTGCCCCGTATCTTCACTGCAATTGGGGCAGGCAGCCTTACCACAGTGTCGGCAGACGGCAACCGCTGCCCGGTCTTGATGTCGATAACATTGCATTGCTCAATACTCTTCAATGTCGATCTCCGGGTGCGTGCGTGGCAACGCTACACGGAACCAGATGAATGGAAATAGTGGGTTGGGAAGCCAGTACATCCAGGCGATGTTGTGTACCCGCTTGCCCTCGCCCAGGTGCAGGTCCATCCACACGTAAAGAAACTTGTAGAGGCAAAGCCCGGGAAAATAATTCGCCCGAAAACCGTCGGTCTTCAGATATTTTTTTCGAATGTAGAAGTTGCCCTCGAACGGCGTAATGCCCCAGCCGACGGGTCCTTCTGCGAGCACGGTGCCACTCTCACTGTGCTTGATGCGCACGTTGGTCATTGCGTCGAACCCTCCAAAACCGAATCGATGCCCTTGCGTATCTCGGCGGCCCAGTACGGCGCCCGGTATGCTGCTTTCTTAGTGTGACTGGCGGGTTTCCCGCTTGCTGGCGGATCCTTTTTCGGCAACGTACGCAGGTCGAACTGAATCTTCTGATCACTATCCACAATGATAACGCCAGGTGTCCCATACACGCCGTAGGCGGCAGCTACCTCATCACCGTCTGGTAACACCGTGAAGTCGTAGCCGGCGTTCTTGATGAATGCGACGGGGTCACCATCTTCGCGGAAGTTGATCGCCAGGATATTGACGTCTTCGCCGTACTCGAGCCGCATACTCTGCAGATGCGGCATCAACGCCTTGCAGTAAGGACACCAGGTGGCCCAGAAGAGCAGTATCGCGGGCTGTTCCTGAACTGCGTCACTAAGCCGGACGACTTCGTCGTCCGCAGATCTGAGACTCCAGTCGGGAGCAAGGTCGGCGCCGTTAGCCGATACTGAGGCGAAAAAGAGGACGCCAAGGGCAAAAATTGTGGCTGAATATCGCATACGCGGGCTGGCCTTTTCGGCTGATGAGCAAGTTATTGCATAAGGACCGACGACCTGTGTCACTTATTACAGACACACAAGAATGAAGTACGCGAAGATAATCAAGCGTCAGCGTTTGCTTCGATAGACGCCGAAGTAGACGAACGGCTGCTTTGCCGGTTCCCCCGGCTCGACACTTTTCGGAACCTGGTGGTACACAGGTTCGATGCTGCGCAGGTAACTGACGATCGCGTTCACGTCCTCGTCAGAGAGCCTCGCATAGCCCTGCCATGGCATGTACGTTATTCGCCGGCTGCTATGGCGACCGATACCTGCCCTGATTGCATTCGCAACCTGGCTGTCTGTCCAGCCACCGATGCCGGTCGTGTCATCGGGCGTGATATTGGGCGGATAGACCACGCCCGGGTTGTCATCGCCCAGCGGGCTCGCATACGCGATACCCGTCTGCGAGCCGGCCAGCGCACGATCCAGATCCGGATCGCCCACCAGCGCGCCATTGGTATGGCAGACGCCGCAGCCAAGCAGTTCGACCATATACTTGCCTCTGGCGACGGCGTTTCGATTCTGAGGGGAGAATGAACCGGGCATGGCGCGCGGCGCGGCCAGGATGGTCGACGCGTCGACCTCTTCATAATCGACCAGTGGGTCATACGGCGCTTCGGTCACACATCCGCTGATCAAAACGGCAGTAATCATAAGAAATCGTGCGCACTTCATGCCATCGTCCCCTCTTGGGCGATACCGCATAGTATAGCGACCTGTGCGGCCGTAACGGAGTTCCGTGTCATTGTGACCGGAGCGAGTGAGAATATCGATTTCTGATTCTCAACTCATAAGGCTGTTAGACTTTTCGCCGTGTTAAACCTCACCAACATCAGCCTTCGTCGCGGTCGCAAGGTGCTCTTCGAGAACGTCAGCTTCCAGGTGCATGCCGGGCAGCGAATGGGTTTGATCGGGGCGAATGGCAGCGGCAAATCATCATTGTTTGCCATGTTGCTTGGCGAACTGGAGCCCGATGACGGTGAACTGGGGCGGCACCCCAATGACGAAATCGCCCACGTCGCCCAGGAAAGTCCACACGGCCAGGGTTCCGCCATCGACTACGTGATGGACGGTGATACGGAGTTGCGTAACATCCAGGCCGCCATAGCGGAGAGTGAAGCGAAAGAACACGGTGCCGCGCCGCATGTGTTGTACGAACGCATGGAAGTCATCG
>Ga0224508_10000283_pt1 | contig 52273 bp, 47 predicted proteins | sample SF_Jan12_sed_USG_4_FD_170157 | JGI IMG/M metagenome (GOLD analysis project Ga0224508, IMG submission 170157) | Sediment microbial communities from San Francisco Bay, California, United States - SF_Jan12_sed_USGS_21 | ecosystem: Environmental > Aquatic > Marine > Sediment | place: USA... | reverse complement strand
GGTTCACGCGCGAGACTGTAAGCGCGGATGAGAGGCGTGTAGTGATCAAACAGCTCGGCGAATGCCGATTTGTCTCGGTTTTCAGCAACGCGATTGATGCATGCGCTCAAGTGCGCAAGCTGGTCACTTTTTGCTGTCGTGTTTGCCATGAGGGCCATTATATACGCTCAATATCCGGGTTATAGGCTTATTACGTAACAGCGAAGATACTGGATCACCGATTGATCCATTTCTTTATTGCAGGCGTATAAGTCCCCCAACACCCTTTACCTAATGCGAGAGCAAATAAATCGAATGAATACTGACACTCCTATAGTTGAGCGTTTCAAAGACTATTTCCGGACCCTGCACGAGTCCGACCTGAGCCAATTGCGCGAACTCTATTCCGACCGCATTGTATTTAAGGATCCGGTTCATGAAATCAGGGGCCTGGTTGAACTCGAGGACTACTTCACTTCGATGTGCGCCGATCTCAGCGATTGCCGCTTCGAATACCTCGACGAGCTCACCAATGACAGCGTTGCCTACATCAAGTGGATGATGCATTTCAAACATCCGAAACTGGGCAACCGCCTCATCAGTGTGCGCGGCGTCAGCCATCTTCAGATCAGTGACAAAATCGATTTCCACGAGGATTTCTATGACATGGGTGCCATGCTCTACGAGCAACTGCCCTTGCTTGGTAACGTCACGCGCTGGCTCAAATTGCGCCTGGTGAGCTAGCGTCATGGTTGGCAAATCTCCAAAGGTGATCTGGATTACCGGTGCCAGTAGTGGCCTCGGCAGAAGTCTGGCGTTGCAGTTGGCCGGCCAGGGCAATCGCGTAATCGCTTCTGCGCGCAACCAGGAAGCGCTCGAGGAACTCGCTGCGCTCGACGCAAACATTGTCGCCTTGCCTTGCGATATTACCGATGAAGAAGCAATGCAATCGTTGCGCTCGCGCATCGAGGAAATCTCACCGGCACTCGACCAGGTGATACTAAACGCCGGAAACTGTGAGTACCTCGATTTTCCTGATCCCGACTGGTCGGCTGTGCGACGTGTCATGGAGGTAAACTTTTTTGGCACGGTTAACTGCGTCAAGCTTGCATTGCCGTTATTACGTAAAAGCAACAGCCATCGCCCCCACGTGGTAGCAATCGTTTCGCAGGTCACTGCCGCGCCGCTCCCAAGGGCCGAGGCCTACGGAGCTTCGAAGGCTGCGATGCGTTATTTCTTCGACAGTTTGCGCATGGACCTGGCGGCCGATGACATCGATGTGACAGTGGTTAATCCCGGCTTTGTCGATACCCCGCTGACGCGCAAGAATGATTTCCCGATGCCGTTCCTGATGCAGGTGGATGAGGCGGCAGAGCGCATCGTTAAAAAAATTGCAGCAAGGCCCAGGCAATATAGCTTTCCGCTGCGACTCTCAGTCCTGTTGTCGCTGTCAAAAATTTTACCGGGGGTATGGCAAAAAATGGTAACTCCCGGCACTGCTACACCGGAACAGGATTCCGGGGAAGGTGTGAGCAAATGAATATTGCGATAATCGGTGCCGGGATTTCCGGCTTAACGGCAGCCTACTACCTGCGTCACAAGCATAATATTACCGTCTACGAAGCGGCGCCCCGAATTGGTGGGCATACCGCAACCATCGACGTCGAGCACAAAGGCCGGCATTACGCGATCGACACCGGGTTCATTGTTTACAATGACTGGACCTATCCGAATTTTATCGAGTTGATGCAGGAACTCGGGGTTGAAACCCAGCCTACCGAAATGAGTTTCAGTGTGCGTTGCGATGAGAGCGGTCTCGAGTATGGCGGTAATAATCTGAATACCTTGTTTGCGCAGCGTCGTAACCTGCTGCGACCTTCATTCCATCGAATGTTGCGCGATATTCTGCGCTTCAACCGCGAGGCGATTGCTGATCTCGAAAGCGGACGCATATCCGCGACAACCACGCTCGGCGAGTATCTTGTCGCTAATCGCTATGGCGACGCATTCATATACCAGTACCTGCTGCCAATGGGATGCGCTATCTGGTCTGCCTCCACCGAGCGCATGGTCGATTTTCCACTGCTCTTTTTCATCCGGTTTTTTAAGAATCATGGTCTGTTGAGCGTTAACGATCGCCCGCAATGGCATGTCATCAAGGGTGGATCAAGGCGTTACCTCGAGCCTTTGATCAGGGAGTTTAGCGGTGCTATCAGGCTGGACGCCAAAATCTCTACAGTGCGCCGACGTCAGGCAGCAGTAGAACTGGTCATGGCAAACGGGCTCACAGTTAAATACGACCAGGTCGTTTTCGCCTGTCACAGCGACCAGGCGCTCGGATTGCTGGGAGATGCATCCAGGGACGAGCGTGACGCGCTCGAAGCGATTCCTTACCAGTCCAACCAGGTGGTATTGCATACCGATGAAAGTCTGTTACCGCGTCATCGTGCGGCATGGTCGAGCTGGAACTACTGGTTACGTGAGCGACAACAGCAGCGAGCGGTGTTGAATTACAATATGAACATATTGCAGGGCTTGAAATCGGACACCACTTTCTGCGTTACGCTCAATGCGACCGAGTCGATATCGCCCGCAAAAATTATCGATAGCTTCGACTATAGCCACCCGGTGTTTTCGCTGGAATCGGTAGCGGCGGCGCGAAAGATCCAGGACTTTAACGGGCTTAATCGTACCTGGTTTGCAGGCGCCTACCTGGGTAATGGATTTCATGAAGATGGTGTTGTCAGTGGACGCCGCGTTGCCGATGCAATTAACCAGCTTGTGCCCTCGATGCCAGTGGATATGGGCTCATTCGACGAGGTCGCTTATGCATAGCGCGATCTACCAGGGTTACTTGCGTCACCGTCGCTTTACGCCGCATGCGCACCGTTTCAGCTACCAGGTTTTCATGATGTACCTGGACCTTGACGAATTAGACAAAGTCCTCGCCCAGTCGCCTTTCTGGTCGCGCAAACCGTGGCGTCCGGCACGCTTCGAGCGCAGCGATTTTCTGGGTGACCCCGCAGTACCTTTGAAACAGGCGGTGCAGAAAAGAATCCACGACGAAACCGGGCATTGGCATGAAGGCCCGATTCGAATGCTGGCGAACCTGCGTTACTTCGGTTTCAACATCAATCCTATAAGCTGTTACTACTGCTTCGATGCACAGCAAGTGCTGCAGTTTATCGTTGTCGAAGTCACCAACACACCGTGGAACGAACGCCAGAGTTACGTGATCAAATGCGATCCGAAACAGCGCTTTCAGCGCAGCCAGTTTAAAAAATTAATGCACGTTTCACCATTCAATCCGATGAACATGATGTATCACTGGTGTAGCAACAATCCGCAGCAGGTCTTAAGCCTCAATCTCGAAACCGAGCGCGATGGGGAAATCGATATGGATGCGACCATGGCGTTAAAAAGACAGGATATCAATGGCGCGTCTCTCGCGCGAATTTTGCTACGACATCCGTGGATGACGGCCAAGGTCGCATTGACCATTTACTGGCAGGCTTTAAAACTCTGGATCAAGCGCAATCCGTTTTATGATCACCCCAAACCCCAGAATTGGGACCACCAAAATCAATCAACAATAACCAGACTGAAGACAAAGACATGAATACTGTAAATCCCTCCGTAGTTAAAGTGCCCGAAAAACCAGGCCTTATAAATGGTTTTGCCAAGCATCAGCTCCTCAAGCGCCTGCAACAGATGCCGCGTGGATACCTGTTGATTGAAGATGGCGACGAGTTACACGGTTTTGGAAATCCGGCTGACGAGATCGATGTCAAGGCAAAGATCGTGATCCAGGATCCCGGTACCTACAGGGATATCGCCTTTGGTGGCTCCATCGGCGGCGCAGAGGCCTATATGCTGGGTAAGTGGACCACACCGAACCTCGTCGACGTTGTGCGTCTGATGTCGGTCAATATCGATTTTCTGAACGAAATGGATGATTCAAAATCAGTGATTCAACGTGCCGGGGACAAGGTTCTTCACCTGCTCAACCGCAACACCGAAAAGCAGGCGCGTGACAATATTTCGCGGCATTATGATTTGAGCAACGACTTTTTCGAATTGTTTCTCGATCCGGAAATGATGTACTCGGCGGCAATCTTTCCAAGTGTGGACGCCGATCTCGATGAAGCAGCGCTGCACAAGCTCGAGGTTATCTGCCGTAAACTCGAGCTCAAGCCCAGTGATCACCTGCTTGAAATTGGAACCGGATGGGGTGGTCTGGCGATTTATGCGGCCCGGCATTATGGCTGCCGGGTAACGACCACAACGATTTCACGAGAACAGTACGATACTGCAACCCGGCGAGTGCAGGAAGAAGGCCTCGACGGGAAGATCACGGTTCTATTCGAGGATTATCGAAACCTGAGCGGGCGTTACGATAAGCTGGTCTCGGTGGAAATGATCGAAGCGGTGGGTCACGAGTTCTACAAGCAGTATTTCAGCGGCTGTGCGGCGTTGCTGAAGGATGACGGCCTGATGCTACTGCAGGCGATTACGATACCGGATCAACGCTACCAGTACGCGCGAAAGTCGGTTGATTTTATCCAGCGCTACATTTTCCCGGGTGGCTCATTGCCGAGCCATGAAGCGATTATTTCGTCGGTCAGGTCGAACACCGACCTGCTGATGGTCGGGATGCAGGAGATCGGAGAAGACTACGCCAGGACACTCGAAGTATGGCGTGAGCGTTTTTTGGCGAAGCTGGATGAAGTCAAGGCACTGGGATTCGATGACTATTTCATCCGCATGTGGAATTACTACCTGTGCTACTGCCAGGGCGGGTTCGAGGAGCGTATTATAGGCACCTCGCAAATTCTGTTCGCAAAACCTGATTGGCGCAGAACCGGCCAGTCTTGATCGAACGGAAATGTTGGGCGTGAAGAAGATACTGATCAACCTGGCACTATTCCAGATTGGCTGGTTCGTTTGTGTCATGGGTGGCGATATCTATGCCGTGATTTTTACAATTGCGGCGTTGTTTATCCATAACTGGCTGGTTCTCAGCAATTTTGTCGAGTGGAAGTTAATCGGAATCGTGGTAGTCGTCGGCTGCCTGTGGGATATGCTGATGGCGCAAACCGGGGTCATTCAATACGGTGATACCCTGGTGCTCGGAATCCCGCTTTGGCTGGTATGCCTGTGGGTATTGTTTGCCACCACTTTCATGCACGGCCTGTTCTGGATGAATCGACATCTCCTGCTGGCAGTCATATTTGCGGCGGTGCTTGGACCGGCCAGCTACTGGCTGGGAAGCAATTTGACAGACGCCGAACTTGGATTGCCACTGATGACATCAATGTTGATCATGGCCATCGGTTGGGCGCTGTTATTTCCATTTGGAATCTACTACGCGGGAAGACTGAAATCATGAATACCGGAACCCGAAACAAAAGCTGCCCTATGGTTGTTATCGCGCTGTTATTAGGCGTGATGATGCCGGCCGCCTATGCCAACGACATCGTCGCCCAGACCATTGGCGAGGCCTATGACCTGAAAAGCGATGAACCCCTGTATAGCGAAACTCATTGTCTCAGCGGTGATGCGCTCGCACGCGAGGTGATATATCGCAACGTCGAGGGTCAGCTGATTGCACATAAAATATTGAGCTACAACACGGGACCAACGACACCATCTTTTGTGCAGCATAATTTCTATTCGCAGGAATCGATCGAGGTTGAACTGAAACAGGATGAAGTCACCATGACGGTAAAGGATGAAAACAGTTCCGGACCCGGGAAGGTTATCTCGACCCGGCCCAGCGCAAATTTACCGGTCGTGATAGATGCCGGTTTCGATGCATTTGTAACGGGTAACTGGGATAGCCTGTTAGCCGGCGAGAACAAGAGTTTCCAGTTTCCGTTTGCTGCCCGCGAAAGCCTGGTTAAGCTGCGCATCAAGCCGACCAGCTGTACCTATGACACCGAATCTGATCAATGCTTCAGGCTGGAAATGAATAACTGGTTCCTGCGGATGCTGGTGGCGCCGATTGAACTTGGATATGACGCCAAACTTAAACGTCTTACCCGTTACCGTGGGCTTTCAAATATCGGCGATGGCAAAGGTGAAGGGCTCGTGGTCGATATCCGTTACAACTACCAGGATGTCCCCGCCAAGGCCTGCAGTGTCAACGATATGAAATTAACTGGAAAAGCGGTTGAGCGGAAGGTGTCGGCCTTCGATAGCCGGCAATTGGCGCTATGAAACTGATTTTCAAAGCCACGCTGGTCGCTTTCGCCCTGACGGTCGTCAACGCCTGTTCATCGATAACGATCGATGAATACGCCGATAACAAACCGCTACTGGTGCCGGAGAAATTTTTTGATGGCCAGCTCAGCGCCCATGGCATTGTCAAGGATCACGGTGGGCAGGTTATTCGCTACTTCAGCGCAAAAATTAAAGCCTACTGGGTCGATGGCATCGGCACCCTTGACGAAAGCTTTGTATTTGATGACGGCGAACAACAATCCCGCGTCTGGAAGTTGAAACCACAATCAGACGGCAGTTATGTTGCGACTGCTGGTGATGTTATCGGGGAAGGCAAAATGATAGCGGCAGGTAACAGTCTGTTCCTGGATTACGTATTGCGTATCCCCTATGACGACAGCACGATTGACTTGCGTATCGACGACCGCATGTACCTGGTGTCGGAGCGAGTGTTGTTAAACGAATCAGTCATGACCAAGTGGGGTTTTAAGGTTGGCCAGATTACCCTCGTGATCGAAAAGGAATAAGCCTCTACTTGCGCGGTGGCAAACCGGTATGTTGTGTTAACAGGCTTCCCTTTTTAACTCTTCCGGATCGGGCCTGGTAACTGTTTTTACGTCGCGGGCTGTGGTAACTGCCGGTATCGCGAGGCTGGTAGGTCGGGACCAGTTGATGCTTGCCGTTGCCGATCATTTCCTCCCTGCCCATATCCTTTAACGCCGAGCGTAGCATGGGCCAGTTGGCCGGGTCATGGTAGCGCAGAAAAGCCTTGTGCAGGCGTCGTTGTTTTTCTCCCTTGGCAGTGTTGACTTCCTCGCTATCGCGGCGGATTCGTTTTAGCGGATTCTTACCGCTGTGGTACATCGCGGTTGCGGTTGCCATCGGGGAGGGGTAAAAATTTTGTACCTGGTCCGCGCGAAAGCCGTTTTGCTTGAGCCAGAGAGCAAGGTTCAACATGTCTTCATCGGTGGTGCCGGGGTGGGCGGCGATGAAGTAGGGGATAAGATACTGTTCCTTGCCCGCCTTTCTGGAGTATTTTTCAAACAGCCTTTTGAAGCGATCGTAGCTACCCATTCCCGGTTTCATCATCTTTGACAGTGGACCCTGCTCGGTATGCTCTGGTGCAATTTTCAAATAACCGCCGACGTGATGGGTGACCAGCTCTTCGACGTATTTCGGCGACTCCACGGCGAGGTCATAGCGCAGCCCGGAACTGATCAAAACCTTTTTCACGCCATCGATGGCGCGCGCGCCACGGTAAAGTTCGATCAGGGCCGAATGATCGGTATTGAGGTTTTCACAGATTCCCGGGTAGACGCAGGAGGGGCGACGGCAGGCTGTTTCGATCGCCTTTGACTTGCAGGCGATCCGGTACATGTTGGCGGTCGGCCCGCCGAGATCGGATACCACCCCGGTAAACCCCGGGACTTTGTCTCGCATGACTTCGATTTCACGCAGGATCGACTCCTGCGAGCGGTTCTGGATGATGCGACCCTCGTGTTCGGTAATCGAGCAAAAGGTACAGCCGCCGAAACAGCCACGCATGATATTGACCGAGAAGCGGATCATTTCGTAAGCGGGTATGCGCGCGTCGCCGTAAACCGGGTGTGGCAGGCGCGCGTAATCGAAACCGAATACATAATCCATTTCTTCGGTGCTAAGTGGAATCGGTGGTGGATTGAACCAGATCTTCTGCCCACCCTGGTTTTGCACCAGTGCACGTGCATTGCCGGGATTGGTTTCGAGATGGAGTACGCGACTCGCGTGTGCATAAAGTACCGGGTCGCGACTGACATCGTTAAAAGAGGGCAGGCGTACCACAGTTTTAAAGCGTTGTTCGAGTTTCTGCTGCACGCGTGCAAGCTTACCCTCGAGTTTGACCTCGGCGGCAGGCGCCTGGTCATTGTCCGGGCTTGCATCGCAAACCGATTGATCGATGATTGCGTAAGGATTTTGCGGATTTTCCACCCGCCCGGGTTTATCGACGTTGGTCGAATCGATCACGGTCCAGTCGGCTGGCAAGTCCTTGACGAAAAATGCAGTCCCGCGCACATCGGTGATTTGATCAACTGTTTCGCCGTTGGCCAGGCGATGCGCAATCTCGACGATGGCACGCTCGGCATTGCCATAGAGCAGAATATCGGCCCTGGCGTCGGCCAGGATAGAGCGTCTTACCTTGTCCTGCCAGTAATCGTAGTGCGCAATCCGGCGCAGCGAGGCTTCGATGCCGCCGATTACAATGGGCGTGTCGGTGAAGGCTTCGCGGCAGCGTTGTGCGTAAACAATCGAGCAGCGATCGGGACGCTTGCCACCGATATCGTCCGGCGAGTAAGCATCGTCGCTACGGATTTTTCGATCCGCGGTATAGCGATTAATCATCGAATCCATGTTGCCCGCGGTCACGCCAAAAAACAGGTTGGGCTTGCCAAGCGCTTTAAACGGTTCGGCAGAATGCCAGTCAGGCTGCGCGATAATGCCGACGCGATACCCCTGTGCTTCGAGCAGGCGCCCGATGATCGCCATGCCGAAACTCGGATGATCGACGTAAGCATCGCCGGTTACGACAATGATGTCGCAACTATCCCAACCGAGTTGCTCCATTTCCGTTCGCGACATCGGCAAAAACGGGGCCGTACCAAAGCATTCCGCCCAGTACAGCGGGTAATGATTCAGGGGCCGGGGCTGGGAGTTGAGTTCAATTTGCATGTGGAAATCCGGGTAGGGGCGCGATTCTACCCGATCGGGGATTAAAATGTCGGCGCTTGACTAAATAACCAGGTTAAATATCGCAAGGCATAAAAGTACCGCGATTGCAGCACGACGGAAAACTTTTTCACTCGATTTGTGAAACCCATGTGAACCCATCCAGGTGCCCAGTAGATAGGTTGCTGCACCGGGCGCGGCGGCGATTACATCATCGACACCGGTGGTGCCACTGAGCGCAGAAATCAGGGCGAAGCCGAGCACTGCGAAAAACGACCAGGAGATGATCAGGGTGCGCCCCTGGTGCTTGTCATAAGGCCCGAGCAGGATAAACACGACCGCGACCAGCGCGATGTAGCTACCACCAAAAACGATACCGGCACAGACGCCGACAAAAATCAGCCAGTTGGTTGTCATTGGATGCCGGTAGCGAAACCCTACCAGCATCATGACGCACACAGTTGCAATAATCAGCGCCATTGCGCGCTTCATCCACAGCGGATCAAGTTCGATCAGTAACCAGTGGCCGAGCGGCATACATAGCAGGGTTGGAATCACCATCGACGCGGTTGCGCGCCAGTCGATTTCCCGGTAAACAACCTTGAACAGGTAGACGCTGGCAATAAAATCCACCACCAGGATTTTCGACACTATGCTATAGGGTGTAAAAAACAGGGTCAGAATTGCGAGGATAAACGCGGGCCCACCGAAACCGGTGAATCCGCGGATCAATCCGGCGCCGAAGGCGACGATGGCTACAATTGCCATGCCCGGCTCGCCGCTTAAACTGATATTGGGGAAATCCACGTATCTTGATCTTTAAAAATTGAAGCGATCGCGCAGGCTGTAAAGACCCAAACCGGCCCGTACATACTGGCGGCGTAAAAACGCGAGTGGAAACCTGGGCGGTCTGCCGCGAATGATGGCGGGTAAGTGCGCTGGCAAAACGCTGTTTCCGGAATTTTTCCCCGCCATCCATCTGGCCAGTTCCCGACCGCTCCAGGTAGCGCTGTTGACCCCGTTGCCATGGTAGCCGTAAGCAAAGAAAACTGATTTATCCTCGGGCATCCTGCCGATCGATGGCCGCAAATTCAGTGCGAAGCAAACCAGTCCGCGCCATTGATGGGTGTACTCGATATCGGCAAATTGAGGCCACATGCGCGCAATCGATTGCTTGAGTTCACGGAAAGTTTGCTCTGCTCCCGCCGGGTCACCGATGTGATTGGCACGACCACCGAGCATGAAGCGTCTATCGCTCAGCAGGCGATAGTAGAAAAACATGTGCTTCGAGTTAATCGCCGGATTTTCGGTATGCCAGCCCTTTTGCTGTAACTCGGGCTCGCTCATCGGGCGGGTGACGACGATGGCGCTTTGCACGGGTAAAGGTCTGCCTTGAACACCGCGATGCAAGTGCTCGGGCATGAAACCGTTACCGGTCAGAATAACCTGTTTGGCGTGCAGGCTGCCGCTAGCGGTTTCGAGTAGATGGCTACCGTCCCCCTGCTTGTGCCAGTGCACGACCTCGCTGTGCGCATGGATTCGAGCACCCCTGCGTTCTGCAGCAGCAGCAAGCCCACGGGCATAGCGTAACGGGTGAAGTGCAAACGAAGGCCTGAGCGCTATCGCGCCGTGTTGATGCGGTGAGTCGTAGCCGATCTCGCGAAACTCGTTCTGGCTATGGACGGTGACGTCGAGGCCTAGCAGCGTCTGCTCGAGTTCTGCCTGTTTCTGCAGGTCGACGAAATGGGCGAGGCTGTCAGCAACGATGAACTCGCAGTCACCCTGGGGCAGGTAGTCAATATTTTCATCCTCGCCTAGCGCACGCACGAGGTTTACCGCTTCTGCCTGGCTTTGATGGAAGCTGCGGGTTTGCTCGACGCCGAACCTCTTCAATTGGGACTTCAATGAGACCTTGGTGCCACCCATGGTACAAAAGCCACCATTGCGTCCCGAAGCGCCCCAGCCAATGTGTCCAGCCTCGAGCAGGCATACATCGACGCTGAAATCGCGCGCCAGGTGCAATGCCGCAGAAAGCCCGGTATAGCCGCCGCCGATGATCGCGACATCGCAACTATGCGCTCCCGAAAGAGTTTCGCTTTTTAATTTCGAACTACCCGCGGTCGCCTCCCAGTACGACGGTTGTGCCTGGTCAAATTGATAAAGGCTGGGATGAAATAGCGAGTTCATTTCAATGTTTTTCAGGTAATGCCAGATTTAACCCAGGTCTTATGGCTGATTGCCTGACGCTGACTCGGTATCCATTGCTTCACGTTGCAGGCGAACCTCGCGGGTGCGATAGACGCGGGCCATAAAGCGAGCCCAGCGGCGCCGTATTTTGCGTTGCACCAGGAAGGGAAAGAAATCCAGCCAGTTGAGTGCGGTCACATCGCCGAGGCCATCGATTGCAACCAGTCGCGTCTTACGCGTCGAAAATTTCTGTACCAGCAGGTTACCAATGGTCATGTCATGATTGAATATGATCAGGTTTTGTAGAAACGAGTGTTTCAGTTCATCCAGGTAGGGCTCAAATTCCTCGATCAGACAACCCTGGGCGAGATACCAGTTCAGTGGTCTGGAAACCTCACCATCGTAGTTGCGAATCAGGTCGACAACGATACCCTGCCCGAGATTGGTCTCGCAGAGGCCGTAAAACTTCGGGATATGTTTTTCATCCACGCCACCACGCTTTTTTAACCCGTGATAAAACTTGATCTCGCGCCGCGAATGCGTACTGACTTCACCGGTTGAAATCTTGATTGCCTTGCGCGGGTCGTCAGGGTGAACATAGCAGGCTCGTTCTTTTCCCCTGCCGATTGGGTCTTTGGTGATCTGCAGCATGGATGGAGGGATTTATTCCAGGATTTTGGCCAGGGTTTTCAGGATATCACCAAGAATAACACGAAGTTTGTCAGCCTTGTCATCGACATAATGCCACGGCGGCGCCTCGACCATGTAATTACATTGTGCCAGCTCCATCTGGATGGCATGAAATCCGCGCCCGGGTTCACCGTAATGCCGCGTGGTCCAGCCCCCCTTGAAGCGGCCATTCACCACGGTGCGATATTCCGGGGCTCGAGTACAGGCGCTGCGAACCGCGGATTCGATCACTGCGCCACAGCTACTGCCGTTGTTGGTACCGATATTAAGGTCGGGCAATTGCCCCTCGAATAAATAGGGTACGAGTGAGCGAATTGAATGGCAGTCGTAAAGTATTGCATAGCCGAACCTTTGGTGTATTCGCTCGAGTTGTTCACGAAGCGCGTCGTGATAAGGCTGGTGATATAGCTGCTGGCGTTGATTTATCTCGTCCCGCGAAGGCGCCTGTCCTTCGAGATATATTTCGTCGCCGTCAAAAGTCGTGGTCGGGCACAGGCTGGTCGTGTTTTGCCCGGGGTATAGTGACTCGTCGGTGGGGTCGCGATTCGCATCGATGACGTAACGATGTATCGAAGTGCTGACGATGGTGGTATCGCTGAGCAAATTTGCATAGAGGCGGCCGATGTGCCAATCGGTATCGGCCCTGGCCTCGCCATGGTGATTAAGTCGGGCCAGGATTGAATCGGGGATTACGGTACCGCCGTGGGGCTGAGCCAGTAGTAACGGGCCGTCGCCCGTCTTGATACCAGGCTTCATGGATCGAGCTGAGGGAGTAAGCCGATTTCACCCAGAGAAGCAATGATGCTTCTATCCATAACCATTTGCTTAATTTCAGCGATGTCATCGGCCAGGTAGCGATCTTCTTCAAGCGCTGCCACGTGAGCGCGAACTTTTTTCATCACCTGGCGCAGACGCGCACTGGTTTCGATTGGCGCCCGAAATTCCACGCCCTGGACGCCGACCAGCAGCTCGATCGCAATGATATAGGCCAGGTTGTGGTTCATTTCAGCGAGCCGACGCGCGCCATGACAAGCCATGGAAACATGATCTTCCTGGTTGGCGCTGGTCGGGGTTGAATCCAGCGAGCAGGGCATGGCGCGCTGCTTGTTTTCGGCCATTAACGCGGCCGAGGTGACTTCGGCGATCATGAACCCCGAATTGAGTCCAGGATCGGGCGAAAGAAACGCGGGCAGGCCAAAGTTTTGCGCCGGGTCCACGGTAATCGCGATGCGGCGCTCGGTGATCGAACCGATCTCGGCAATCGCGAGTGCGCATTGATCGGCGCCGAAAGCCACCGGTTCGGCATGAAAATTACCTCCGGACAGAATCGACTCGTCTTCGACCACCACTATCGGATTGTCGGTTACCGCATTCGCTTCGATCTCGAGCATCTGCGCAACATGCCGAAACTGATCGAGGCAGGCGCCCATTACCTGTGGCTGACAGCGAATGCTATAGGGATCCTGCACGCGTTCGTCATCATCGCGGTGAGATTCCCTGATCTTGGATCCCTCGAGCAAAGCACGCAGGCAATGGGCGACATCGATCTGCCCCTGTAGACCTCTGAGCTCATGGATTTCCGGTCGAAAAGGAGCGGGTGAATTCATCAACGCATCGGTCGAGAGCGCGCCCGAGATCAACGCAGTTTGCGCAAGACTCCAGGCGTCGAACAGGCCCGCGAGTGCGAGCGCGGTCGATACCTGGGTACCATTGATCATGCCAAGACCTTCTTTAGGTCCCAGCTTTAGTGGTTCCAGTTTTACCGCTTTAAGCGCGTCGGCAGCCGGCATGGTTTTTTCCTGGTAAACCACGAAACCTTCACCAATTACCACTGCTGCCAGGTGCGCAAGCGGGGCCAGGTCCCCCGAAGCACCGACCGATCCTTGCCCTGGAATTACCGGAATTATGTCGAGTTGCAGAAAAGTCTGCAGGCGCAGGATCAGGTCCCAACGGACGCCCGAAGCCCCGCGGCCCAGCGATATCATTTTCATCGCTATGATCAGGCGCACAACCTCTCGCGGTAACGGCTCGCCAACCCCACAGCAGTGCGACAATACCAGGTTGCGCTGTAATCGTTCGGTTTTTGCAGACGCGATATGCGTGCTCGCGAGTTTGCCGAAACCGGTGTTGATACCATAAACTGGTTTGTCCCCACGGGCAGCGTCGGCAACAATTTTAGCAGCCGCATCGACCCGGGATTTGCAGGCATCGTCGAGGCGCACCGGTATGTCACTGCGGTAGATGCGGCGCAAATCCGCAATGCGCGCTTTACCAGGAGTCAGTGTCAGTGCCTTGCTCAATGCAGTCCTCTCTAGTTGGCCAACTGGTCCAGAGTGTTTCGATAATTACGCGCTATGGTACCTTCATCGACGTGATGACCATTGTCGATAACCTTGTTACCGCCGATATAAACATCGCGTACCAGGTTCGAATTACCGGAAAAAATCCAGCTATCGATCAAGTCGTCCCTGCTGCGTCCGTACAGACGAGGGTGCTCGTCATCCAGTACCACGAAATCAGCCCGGTAACCTTCGGCGATACTGCCGATGTTACGTCCGCAGGCCTGGGCGCCACCGGCTAGCGCACCATCGAGCAGGTTGCGCCCGGTGTTTGCGTTAGCGTCAGATACCAGAACGTTACGACCATGGGTTTGCAAACGCATACCGTACTCCAGCCAACGCAACTCTTCTACCGGATCAATCGATATGTGACTGTCGGAACCGATGGCCCAACAACCTCGCTGCGCAAAATATTCGCGCGCATTGAAAAAGCCGTCACCTAGATTGGCTTCGGTGGTCGGGCACAGGCCGGCGACGCAACCGCTGCCTGCCATAGCTGCTGTTTCCTGATCATTAATATGGGTGGCATGGATTAGACACCATTTCCGGTCGACAGCAAAATTTTCAAACAACCATTCGACCGGACGCTTCCCGGACCAGTCCAGGCAGTCATCAACTTCTCTGGCCTGTTCGGCCACGTGCACGTGTATCGCAGCAAGATTCTCGAGTGAGGCAATAACTTCGGCTAACAGCTCCCGGTTAATCGCACGTAGCGAATGTGGCGCGATACCAACCGAGCAATTGGCATCGTTAGTGGTAGTTGATTGCAAGCTTTTGACAATCTCGATAAAACCATCGGCATCGTTGAGAAATCGCTTCTGGCCGTCGAGCGCCACGGCGCTGTTAAAGCCGCCGTATCGATAGAGCACCGGTAATGCGGTAAAACCGATACCAACCTGTGTTGCCGCCTGCAGGCACTGCAAACTCATTTCGGCAGGATTGTCGTATGCCTGGCCGTTCAGATCATGGTGCAGGTACTGGAATTCACCGACGCAGCTGTAGCCGGCTTTGAGCATCTCCAGGTAAAGTTGTGCCGCGATATGAAACAGGTTATCCGGCTGGATGCGCTCCAGGTAGTGATACATCACCTTGCGCCAGGTCCAGAAGCTGTCCCGGGTGTCGCCCGCACGTTCCCCCAGTCCTGCCATGGCACGTTGATGCGCATGCGAATGTACATTCGGAATAGCCGGGATCAATACTTCAACCCGGTCGCCATCCGTATAGGGCAGGTCGGGAGATATCGTTGCGATATTTCCCGTCGCGTCAATCTTGATTTCGACCGAGTCAGCCCAGCCGCTCTCCAGCAGCGCCGAGTTTGCCCAGATCTTGCCTGTCATATGTGAACCTGCCTTGCAAAAGTTCAAAATTCAGCGTAACATACTTGTATATACAAGTATAGCGCACGATAACGTTAATGTCTCAAACCTTGTTTACCAATGCAACCCTCGCCTGTATCGACGGTGATACCGGTTATGGCCTGCGTGACGACTACTCGCTACTGGTCGAAGACGACCAGATTGCCTGGCTGGGACCGATGGCAGAGCGCCCAACCGCGCCCGATGCCGAAATTGTCGACTGCCAGCAGCGCTTGCTGACCCCGGGGTTGATCGATTGTCACACCCACCTGGTTTACGGCGGCGATCGTGCCGATGAATTCGAACGCCGTCTCGAAGGTGCGAGTTATGCCGAAATCGCATCCTCCGGTGGCGGAATCGCCTCGACCGTCAATGCAACGCGTGATGCCAGCACCGAAGAACTATTTGAGCAGGCTTTACCAAGATTAAAGCAGTTGATGGATGAGGGTGTCACCACCCTCGAAATTAAATCGGGCTATGGCCTCGACGGTGACAATGAAATCAAAATGCTGCGTGTTGCAGGGCAGCTCGAAACCGAGCTGGGATTGCGTATCCAGAAGACTTTTCTCGGGGCGCACGCGCTACCCCCCGAATTTGAAGGCCGCAGTGACGATTATATCTCGCTGGTGTGTGACGAAATGCTGCCGCGGGCCCATGCCGAAGGCCTGGTCGATGCTGTCGATGTGTTCATCGAATCAATCGCGTTCAGTGTTGCGCAGGGTGAGCGCGTGCTGGCACGGGCACAGGAACTGGGATTACCGGTTAAGGCGCATGTTGAACAGCTCAGCGACCTGGGCGGTGCCGTCATGGCCGCCGCTCACGGTGCGCTCTCGGTCGATCATCTCGAGTATTTAAACAGTGACGATGTTGCACGACTCGCACAGGCAAACAGCGTCGCGGTTCTGTTGCCGGGCGCATTCTATTTTTTACGTGAACAACAGCTGCCCCCGATCACCGCGATGCGCGAGCAAGGCGTTCCGATCGCGCTGGCCAGCGATGCCAACCCGGGCAGTTCTCCGGTGCACTCGTTATTGCTGATTATGAACATGGCCTGCACCTTGTTTCACCTGACTCCGGCAGAAGCCTTGCGCGGAGTAACCCTGAATGCTGCCCGCGCGCTCGGTATGGCGCAGGAGATCGGCTCACTCGAAACTGGTAAGCAGGCTGATATCGTGATCTGGGATGTAGAGCGTCCGTCACTGCTGAGTTATCGCGTCGGCATGAATCCCTGCCGTGCGGTAATGCAGGGTGGCAAGTGGCGCGGGCGAAGCGACGGGTGACGACATGAACGCGATTCTCGACAGTTTCGACGATATCAGCAAGGCTGCGCCCGAGCCGATTTATCAGCAGATCAAGAAAACCATTCAGCGGCGTATCGAAAGCGGTGACTGGATTGCGGGCCAGAAATTGCCTTCCGAAAACGATCTTGTGGTCGCCCTCGACGTGAGCCGGATGACAATTAACCGGGCTCTGCGTGAACTTACCCAGCAGGGCCTGATCAAGCGCGTACACGGGCTGGGTTCGTTTGTCGCGGAAGCCCCCCGACACGCGAGCCTGATCGAGTTACAGGATATAGCGCTCGAAATTGAGCAGGATGGTAAGCACCACAGTTCGCAGGTGCTCAGTCTCGATACGGTCGCCGCGTCGCCGCAAATCGCTGCACAGTTAGAGCTGCCCGAGGGTAGCCAGGTCTATTACCTGCGCGCCGTGCACCTCCAGGATGGCTTGCCGATTCAGCTCGAATCACGCTATGTGAACCCGTTAGCGATGCCCGAATTCATCGGCCAGGACTTTAGCGGCGTTACCGCTACCGCCTATTTGTTGCAGCAATTCAAACCCGACGAAATGGAGCATCGGGTACGCGCGGTGATGCCCGACCGGGCACAGCGTGAACTATTGGCGATGGAGGACGGGGAGCCCTGCCTGCAACTGACCCGGCGCACCTGGAGCGACGATCAGGTTGTGACCTACGTGACCCTAACCTACCCGGGCAACCGCCACGAACTCGGTGCGCGCTATGCCACTAATGAATACCAGCTGCGTTAGCAGCCTTGCATGAGGATACTGAAATGCCTTTAGATCGAACTGACAACAGCCGTAAAATTCGCGCGCCGCGTGGTAGCGAACTGAGCTGCAAGAGCTGGCTCACCGAAGCGCCTTACCGCATGATTCAGAATAATCTAGATCCGGAAGTCGCGGAGAAACCCGAGCAATTAATCGTTTACGGTGGCATCGGTCGCGCTGCTCGTAACTGGGAGTGCTACGACAAAATTCTCGAGTGCCTGCGCGAACTCAATGACGATGAAAGCCTGCTGATACAGTCGGGTAAGCCGGTCGGTGTATTCAAGACACATATCGACGCGCCGCGCGTGTTAATCGCGAACTCCAACCTGGTCCCGCACTGGGCCAACTGGGAACATTTCAATGAACTCGATCGCAAGGGCCTGATGATGTTCGGTCAGATGACCGCGGGTTCGTGGATCTATATCGGCAGCCAGGGGATCGTTCAGGGAACCTATGAAACTTTCGTCGAGGCCGGTCGCCAGCATTTCGACGGCGACACCCAGGGCAAATGGATCCTGACATCGGGTCTCGGTGGCATGGGTGGAGCGCAACCGCTTGCCGCCACCATGGCCGGTTACAGCATACTGTGTATCGAGTGTGAGGAGGCGCGTATTGATTTTCGTTTGCGCACGAAATATCTCGATAAAAAGGCCAACTCTCTCGACGAGGCACTGCAGCTGATCGACGACGCCTGCGCCAGGGGCGAGGCCCTATCGGTGGGCTTACTCGGCAACGGCGGGGAAATTCTGCCCGAGCTGGTGAAGCGCGGTGTCAAACCCGATATCGTGACCGACCAGACCTCGGCACATGATCCGGTTAACGGTTACCTGCCAATCGGTTGGACCATGGAGCAGTGGACGCTGAAGCGTAATACCGACCCTGAGCTGGTCGCTGCAGAAGCGCGTAAATCGATGGCGGTCCACGTGCAGGCAATGCTCGATTTTCACCACCAGGGCATCGCAACGGTTGACTACGGTAACAATATCCGCCAGGAAGCTTTTGACCAGGGCATTAAAAATGCGTTTGATTTTCCCGGTTTTGTGCCGGCCTACATACGGCCCCTGTTTTGCCGGGGGATCGGCCCATTTCGCTGGGTCGCACTTTCCGGTGATCCGGAAGATATCTACAAGACCGATGCCAGGGTTAAGGAACTGATCCCGGACGATCCGCACCTGCACAACTGGCTCGACATGGCACAGAGCCGTATCAGTTTCCAGGGTTTGCCGGCGCGTATCTGCTGGGTCGGGCTAGGTGATCGTGATCGCCTTGGTGTTGCGTTTAACGACATGGTCAAATCCGGTGAGCTGAAAGCCCCGGTTGTTATCGGCCGCGATCATCTCGATTCGGGCTCGGTGGCAAGTCCGAACCGTGAAACCGAGGCGATGCTGGACGGCTCCGACGCGGTTTCTGACTGGGCGCTGCTAAACCTGTTGTTGAGCACTTCGGGTGGGGCGACCTGGGTTTCGTTTCATCACGGCGGTGGCGTCGGTATGGGCTATGCGCAACATGCGGGGCTGGTGATCTGTTGCGACGGTACCGATGCTGCCGAGAAACGCATCAAGCGTGTGCTGTGGAATGATCCCGCCAGCGGGGTCATGCGGCATGCCGATGCCGGTTACGACATTGCCAAACAGTGCGCGCGTGAGCATGACCTGAATCTCGGCGCGATCGAGTTGTAGGACAACTTACCCAACCGAAACCGGTACGCTGGATTATTAACTAACGTCAGGTCGCAAGCTAGCGGAGGACCCACACAAAAGTGTAGTGAGGCATGGATGCCGCGGTCCGACGCATCGGGCTTCAAGCGATTCCATGGATGAACCAACCGGCGCGTGCGCCGGTTGGGAGCGCCTTTTGTGTGGGTCCTCCGCTAGCTTGCAGGTAAGAAGAGTGTTATCAGGATTAAGACTTGCGCGGAAATGACACATCAATTTGTGATTTGAGGTGTTTCCTGATCGCGTGCGCGGCCGCGGTGAAGCCGAAGCAGGCGGTGACGCCGACGAAAGAGCCAACCCCGGTGGCGCAGTCCAGCGTGGTACGCTCGGGTATCTCGGGCTTTTCGTAACTGACCTCACCGTTTGCTGCCGGGTAGAGAGGCTGTTCGGTGGAAAATACGCAATCCATCGCGTAACGTCGCTTCGGGTTGCGGCTGTATTCGAGCTGCTGGCGCAAGGTCGAGCGTACTTTCGCAAGCAGGGGGTCGTTGAAGCTCAGAGTTAAATCCATGACCACGATCTGGGTCGGATCGATCAGGCCACCGGCACCACCAGTGGAGACGCAACGGATCTTGTTGCGGCGACAATGATGCATCAGGCTCAGCTTGTGGCTGACATGGTCGATGGCGTCGATGACATAATCGAATTGCGCGAAGTTGAATTTTTCAATGTTACCCCGGGTCACCAGGTCATCGATGGCGATGCAGTGGCATTCCGGGTTAATCGCCAGAATGCGTTCACGCAACACCTCGACCTTGGAGCGCCCGATGCTGTCGGCCAGGGTGTGCAGCTGTCGATTGCTATTGCTGATATCGATGTCATCGTGGTCGATCAGCGTGATACTTCCAACACCCGAGCGAGCGCAAGCTTCGGCAGCCCAGGAACCAACCCCGCCGATACCGACGATACAAAAATGCGCTTGCTGCAGTGGCTCTAGCGCGGCTTCGCCAAACACACGTGCCAGGCCGGCAAAACGCTGCAAGTAATCTTCGCTTAACATTTAGTGATTTTAAACTTTAGTGCGGACAGTGTATTGGTCTATAGTTCGTCTGTCATTACAATAGGACGCCGCAACCTGGAGCGGACCAAGCCCGGATCTTTCATTGAACACTGCCTGCCTGTTTACCATTTCGGCACCCTCGGGTGCCGGCAAGACCAGCCTCGTAAAAGCGCTACTGGAAAAGCGCGCCGAGTCCGTCACGGTGTGCGTGTCGCATTCGACACGGGCGATACGCCCGGGTGAAGTGGATGGCAAGGCCTATCACTTCGTATCGCAGGAAGTATTTGACGAAATGACCGCGAACGATGAGTTTCTCGAACATGCGCAGGTTTTCGATAATTGCTACGGTACCGCACGGGCCTCGGTCGATGCGCTGCTGGCCAGCGGCAAGCACGTTATCCTCGAAATCGACTGGCAGGGAGCGCGCCAGGTCAAGGCCAAGATGCCGGAAACCGTCAGCATATTTATCCTGCCGCCGTCGCGCGAGGAACTCGAACGACGCCTGCGCGACCGCGGAACCGATGACGAGACCACGATTGCGCGACGCATGCGCGACGCCGATCGCGAAATGTCGCACTACCATGATGCCGAGTACCTGGTGATTAACGATGCTTTCGAACAGGCATTATTCGATCTCGATGCGATCATTCATACCCAGGGCCTGACACTGGCACGACAAAAGCTCAAGAACAGGGCACTTGTGGATTCAATCCCCGCTGAAATGGAATAGTGTTTTTTCGCGATTAAGGCTTTAGATTTGGTGCTTTTTTAGCTATTATTGCCGGCCTTTTTGATCCGAGAGTTAACCGCATGGCGCGAATCACCGTTGAAGACTGCCTCGAGCACGTAGAAAATCGTTTTGACCTGGTATTGCTGGCGTCGCGGCGCGCGCGTCAAATTTCTCAAGGTGCCGATCCCCTGGTGCCAGCTGAAAACGACAAGCCTACGGTCATCGCATTGCGTGAAATCGCTGAAAACCTGATTAACGCGAGCTCGATGGACGAAATGGAAGCCAAGGCAGAAATCGAAAAGATATCTACCGATGACGACCTGATTCGACAAATCGCGCAGGCCAGCCTGATCAACCAAGAAACCGAGTAAGCGTTTCTTTTTATTCACTTTAATTTTCATTAGCAGGCCGGGCTAGCGGCGTGCACGGCGCGGGCTTACGCCTTGCAAATGTGTTATAAAACCCCATTATCATTAGTTACTTAGGTATAGATAGAACACTGATGGGGGCGAATTACGCCAATCTGTTCGAAGTTGTCGCCGGGGATATTACCGCCAGCGATTCCGAAACCCGAATTTCCGAGCTTTGTACCGAACTCGAAACCTACCTCGAGCCCGGCCAGGTCGAGGAAATTTATAGTGCTTACCTGGTCGGTGCGGCCGCACACGAGGGGCAGAGGCGGGTATCAGGTGAGCCCTACATCAGTCACCCGGTTGCGGTGGCGCGCATTCTCGCCGAAATGCGCATGGACAGTAAAAGTATCATCGCGGCGATACTGCATGACGTCATCGAGGACACGCCCACACTGAAAGAAAACCTGGCTGACCAGTTTGGCGATGAAGTTGCTGAACTGGTCGATGGAGTCAGTAAGCTGGCGCAGATGGACTTCCGCAACAAGGCGGAGGCACAGGCGGAAAATTTTCGCAAGATGATGCTGGCGATGGTCAAGGACATTCGCGTCATTATTATCAAGCTCGCCGACCGTCTGCACAATATGCGTACGCTGGATGCGATGCGCCCCGATAAGCGTCGTCGGATTGCCTTCGAAACCATGGACATCTACGCACCGATTGCAAACCGGCTCGGCATTTTCAAGATGCGCCATGAATTGCTCGACCTGTCGATCAAGGCGGCATACCCGATGCGTTACCGGGCGCTGGAAAGTGCCTGCAAGGAAGTGGTTGGCTATCGCAAGGAAATATTCAACACCATCGAGGCCGCTATTCGCCAACGGCTCAAAGAATCGAATATCAATGCCACCGTCAAGTATCGTCAGAAGAATATCCACAGCATCTATCGCAAGATGAAGGAGAAGAAGCTTAGCTTCAAAGAGCTCACCGACGTCTTCGGGGTTCGTATCATGACCGAATCGGTGGATGACTGTTACCGCGTGCTCGGCGTTATGCACAACCTCTACAAGCCGCTACCGGGAAAGTTCAAGGATTACCTCGCGATTCCGAAAACGAACGGCTACCAATCGTTGCACAGCAGCCTGTTTGGACCCCACGGGGTTGCCGTCGAGGTGCAGATTCGGACCGTCGAGATGGACCACTTTGCCGAGTCCGGGATTGCCGCGCACTGGATTTACAAGGAAGGTGAAAGCGACGCCACCAATACCCAGGGCCGCGCGCTCGAATGGTTGAAAAGCCTGCTCGAGATGCAGCAGAAATCGGGTAGCTCGCAGGAGTTCCTGGAAAGCGTCAAGGTCGATCTGTTTCCCGATGAAGTTTACGTATTCACCCCCAAGGGCGCGATCAAGAAGTTACCACGGGGCGCGACCGTTGTTGATTTTGCCTACGCGGTGCATACCGATGTGGGTAATACCTGCGTTGCAGCGCGAATTGACCATCAAATGTCACCGTTAAGCAGTAAATTATACAATGGCCAGACTGTCGAGATTATTACCTCGCAGGCCAGTCGCCCGCATCCGAGCTGGCTTGATTTCGTCTCTACGGCCAAGGCACGCACCAATATTCGGCATTTTCTGAAGTCGCTGCAGAAGATCGAGGCGATTTCGCTCGGGCAGCGCTTGTTGCAGCAGTCGGTCAGCCTGATCAAGGGGCGCGAAGTAGCGATTCCAAAGGCCAGGTTTAAAAAGGTGCTTGAGCAATATCACATGTCTGACCAGAAGGAATTATTGGCCGAAATCGGATTGGGTAATCGCAATTCAAGCCTGGTCGCGAAGGCGATGTATGACATCGAGGAAGATACCACCGCCTTCGATGACCGGGGCCGGCCGCTTGCGATCAAGGGTACCGAGGGCATGGTTATTTCCTTTGCCAAGTGTTGTCGACCCGTGCCGGGGGATGCGATCGCCGGCTTCATGTCATCGGGCAAAGGCATCGTAATCCATCAGCGCAGTTGCCCCAACATGACCGAACTCAACAAGGGTGACAGGCAACTGTCAGTGCAGTGGTCGGAACATGTTGAAGGCGAGTATCTCGCCAATATGCGGGTGCAGGTTGCGAATCAGCGTGGTGTACTGGCAACCTTGGCGACGACGATCTCCAACATGTCATCCAACATCGAGCATGTCAACGTAACCGAAAAAGATGGCCGCATTTCGACCATCGAGTTCGTGATTACCGTTAAAGACCGTATCCACCTGGCGCGTATCATGAAAAAACTGCGCAGCTTAGTGGTTGTTAATCGCATCTGGCGTAGATAGTGATTGCCAGCGCGGTTAATACCCGCATAATCCAAACAACTGAGCTGGAGGCATAGCATGTCCAAAACCATCATTCAAACCGACGACGCACCCCAGGCAATTGGCACCTACTCACAGGCGGTCAAGGTTGATAGTACGGTGTATATTTCGGGTCAGATACCACTTGATCCAGCGAGTATGGAAGTTGTTAGTGGCGGTATCGAAGCCGAAATCACCCGTGTCTTCGACAACCTGCAGGCGGTTGCCAATGCCTCGGGTGGCAGTCTTGCCGACGTGGTCAAGTTGAACATATTCCTGACCGACCTGGGCAACTTTCCAACCGTCAACGAAATCATGGCGCAATATTTCCAGCAGCCTTACCCCGCCCGTGCCGCGATAGGTGTTGCCGCGTTACCCAAGGCGGTCGGCGTCGAGATGGACGCGGTGCTGGTTATCGACTAGTGGTCGATCTACGTAGGAATGAGGAGTACAGAGTGCCCCAGATGACTTGGAACAAGTGGTGCGGCATCCCGACGCAGCCCGCAGGAAATGGCATGCCCTTTTCAAGGGCTGCAACGCAGTGCCGGGTCATCTGGGGCACTCCCTTCGGGCGAGGCGTGAAGCAGTCATTCGCTTTGTTGCGCCTTTTGGCAAGGGCTCGGCCCTTGCCTGCAAGGCGCGTCGCGCGACTAACCGCTTCACGCCTCGCTGTATTCATCATTCCTACGTAGATCGACCACCAATAAACGAATGGAGCATTGGTCAGCTCAAGGATTACGGTATCTTAAAGGTGTTGGTCCCAAAGTAGCGGAAAAGCTGCACAAACTGGGTGTAAAGACCCAGCGTGACCTGCTGTTTCATTTGCCACTGCGCTACGAAGATCGCACCTTTGTCTCACCAATCGGTTCTTTGCAACCGGGACGGCGCAGTCAAATCGAAGCAGAGGTTTTACACGCCAGTGTGCATTTTCGACGCCAGGGTCGATCACGGCGCGTGCTGGCTGCCAGGCTCGCGGACACGACCGGGGTGATAACGGTTCGTTTTTTCTATTTCAGCGCTAATCAACAGAAGCAGTTCGAAAAAGGCAACTGGTTACGCTGTTTCGGTGAAGTCCGATCGGCCCAGGGTGAGCTGGAAATGATTCATCCGGAAACCGAGGTCATCGACGTTGAAAATCCTTCACCATTATCACAGACTCTGACCCCAATTTATCCGACCACCGAAGGGCTGCACCAGATATCGATTAAGCGCATCCTGCAGCAGGCAATCGAGAAGCTTAAGTCGGAAGGTATTGCTGAAACGTTACCCCAGGCCTGGCTGGACAAGAACAATTTTCCGGGCTTCACCTCGGCAATGATCGATTTGCATTGTCCCGAAAACCAAAGCGATAGCGAGTTGATCGCGCAGCATAATCATCCCGCACAAAACCGTTTTATCGTCGAAGAACTTGCAGCGCATCGCCTGGCCTTACTCGAGCGACGCCGACAGATTCGTAGCAGGAAAACACCTGCAATCCAGCCAGATGAAAAGCTGCAGCAACGCTTGAAACAGGCGTTGTCGTTCGAGTTAACGGGTGCGCAGCAACGTGTGCTGGGTGAACTGATGCAGGATTTTGGCGCCGGCAAACCGATGATTCGGCTGGTGCAGGGTGATGTCGGCTCGGGTAAAACCGTGGTTGCGGCGCTCGCCTGTTTACCGGTTGTTGAATCGGGTTACCAGGCCGTATTGATGGCACCTACCGAAATTCTCGCCGAGCAACACTTTCAGAATTTTGACCACTGGCTGGCGCCCTTAGGCCTGAAAGTGCTAAACCTGCTCGGCGCTGACAAGGGTAAAAAGCGGCAACAGAAGCTGGCCTTAATCGCTTCCGGGGAAGCGCAGGTCGTGGTCGGAACGCATGCCCTGTTCCAGGCCAGTGTGGAGTTTAATCGCCTCGGATTCATTATCTTCGACGAACAACATCGCTTTGGTGTCGATCAGCGGCTCGCGTTGCAGCGCAAGACCCGCGGTGACGAAATGGCACATCAGTTGATCATGACCGCGACACCGATACCGCGCACCATGGCGATGTCAATATACGCCGATCTCGATTACTCGCAGATCGATGAATTACCGCCTGGACGTAAACCGGTAACCACTTCGATTATCTCAGAGCAACAGCGTGAAAGCCTGATTAAAAGGGTTGCCGGTTCCTGTGCCGAGGGTGGCCAGGTTTACTGGGTTTGCACCCTGGTCGAAGAATCGGACGCGCTGCAATGCGAGGCGGCGGAGATAACCTACGAAACCCTTCGCCAACAGCTACCTCAACTGTCGATCGGGCTGGTGCACGGGCGTATGAAACCTGCTGAAAAAGAAGCCACGATCAACGGGTTTAAAAATGGGGATATCAATATACTGGTCGCGACCACGGTAATAGAGGTTGGCGTTGATGTGCCCAATGCCAGCATCATGATTATCGAAAACCCGGAACGCCTGGGCCTGGCGCAAATTCACCAGTTGCGTGGACGGGTCGGGCGGGGGTTGCGCGAAAGCTTCTGTATCCTGCTGGTTAGAAGCGGCCTTTCAGAGCTGGCGCGAACGCGTCTTGAAATCATACGCGGCACCCAGGATGGATTTGCGATCGCTGAAAAAGACCTTGAACTTCGCGGCGCGGGAGAGGTGCTGGGAACTCGCCAAACCGGTGAAATGAGTTTCAAAATAGCCGACCTGATGCGCGATCAGAAATGGTTCCCGCAGGTTGAAGTGCTGGCAAAATTGATGCAACTGCCCGAAAACGCCGAGGTACGAACCGAACTGTTGCGCAACTGGATTGGTGAACGTCAGGATTATACCGATGTGGGATAGTCAAGTGCTCTGCGATAACAGAACGAGGACTGTTAACCGGGACAGGCGGGGTTGCGACCGATGAGCGCAAAGCAACCAGGGAATCAGGGCAACGGTGCCTGGCATCCCGGTATAAAATCAAGCTTGCCGTCAGAGTACCTGCCGCTTTCAAGCATGTTTCAACCAGAGAACGTATTCTCCAGTATCGAAACCGCCACCGAACTCAGTGATTTTACCGGTCTTGCTATCCAACAACTTGTATTTTTCCGGCCCGAAAGGCTGGTGATACATGAATTACTGGTGCGTGTTTCTGCCGATATTTTCGTCTCTGACGGAACCCGCTATGAAGATCTTGGTATTAATTTCAGAAACGTGGTCGGTCGAATATTATCTGCATATATCGAACCCGAAATGACTGAAATCTGTGATCTTCACCTGGCATTGGCGCAGCAGGCGCGATCCATTATCGACCAGGAGCTAAGTACCAGTATTTTCATTCAATCAGCACCCGCTGAAAAACGGGGCAAGGGGTTTAGCCTGTCACGATTGCTTGGATCCGGTGCCAAAAAGAAGGTGCCGGTGGCGACAGAATCCCCCGAACAACGCGAGCAGCGAATCATTGCCAGCTGGAATGAAAAGGCAAATTCATCTGAAGATCGATTAGCAGCAGCGATATTTGGTGAACTTGCCAGGATCGCGCGCGCAATAGTGGCCAAACATGGTCGCTTAAGAGGGGATAAGGCCCTGTTGACGACACTTGTTACGGGGCTGGTTTGCAACAACTATGGCAGTGAAATAATCGGTGAGGCGATTGCACCAATGGTTGCGCAGTCAGCGGCTCGCGAGGGATTTCCGCTTCTACCAGCCCAGGCCGAACCCATCGTCATCAACGTCAAGGGCGCTTCGGCATCGGGCAAGAGCACAATGCGTCCATTACAGAAAAAGCTTACCGAAAAACTGGGTATTAACTGGCATGACTTCGCGCTGATAAGCCCCGATATCTGGCGAAAATTTCTACTCGACTATGACGCCCTGGGCGAGGCCTATAAATATGCCGGTACCCTTGTTGGCGATGAAATTCCGATCGTCGATCAAAAACTCGATCGTTACATCGCGCAAAAAGCCGGGCAGGGACGGATTTCTCACCTGCTTATCGATCGCTTTCGATTTGACAGTTTTGCCCCGGGTAAAGACACCGAGGAGGGCAGTAATTTACTGACTCGCTTTGGTCATACAGTCTACCTGACGTTTATGGTAACGCCCCCGGAGGCAACGGTTGAGCGTGCCTGGATTCGCGGCCTCCAGGTTGGCCGCTTTAAGGCTGTCGACGATTTGCTCGATCACAATGTCGAAGCCTTCAAGGGTATCCCTGCGCTGTTTTTTACCTGGGCATTGCGCAAGGACAAAATTGTCTATTACGAGTTTCTCGACAATAGCGTTGCCCGTGGGGATAAACCGCGGACCATTGCATTTGGGATTAATGGCGAACTGAATATCCTCGATTTTAAATGCATGTTCGATATCCAGCGCTACACCAGAATTAATATTGATGCGCATGACCCTGCAGGCGTCTACCCGTCCGGGGAGCAGATGGATTACGCGTTAAATGCGGGATTCCTGGTAAAATGCGCGCGGCAAATACCCAGAATAAATTTTGTCGACCGTGGCTGCGGGCAGATATATGCCAGCATGGAGTCCGGCAACATGAGCTGGATTGATCCTGATATGATAAAGCGCGTACTGGATGACGAAGCTGCAATGACGGCTTTTAGCGCAATGGTCCCGAAGTTTGTCGAAAGTCGTGGGGAGTTCAAGCAACAGCCCGCGATGCCTTTGCCTGATGAAGCACGACTGCATACCATGGGCTGTTTAAAGTAATGAGCACTGATATGAATCGTTGTGACACATCGCCGCTGCTGGCCTACCACGAAGCGCTTGAGCAATTGACCAGCAGCGTAGCGGCGGTTGGCAAGGTTGTCGATAAACCCTTGCTTCAGGTTCGGGGTGCGGTTCTGGCGGAATCAATTAAATCTGAAATCGATGTGCCAGGCTGCGCAATGTCGTCGATGGATGGGTATGCGATAAATACCACCGATCTTGCCGCGAGTGGGGAAACGTCCTTACCGCTGTCGCAGCGTATTGCCGCCGGTACCGCTGGTGAGACACTGGCTAGCGGAACAGCGGCACGCATTTTTACCGGCGCGCCAATCCCCGATGGTGCCGATGCCGTCATCATGCAGGAACAGGTCGATGCGGATGACCATGGAATTCGTTTCGACTCACGGCCGACGAAGGGCAATAACATTCGACCGGCCGGCAACGATATCCAGCGCGGCAACATAATTTTACACAAGGGCTGTCGCCTGAGGGCACAGGATATAGGGCTTGCGGCATCGGTTGGGCTGCAAACCCTGCCGGTTTACGAGCCAGTCAAGGTCGGTATGTTTTTTACCGGCGATGAGCTGGTAGAGCCGGGGCAAAAGCTTGGCGCCGGAAAAATATACGATTCAAATCGCTACACCCTGCATGGCTTGCTCGAATCGATGGATTGCGAAATTGTCGATCTGGGGCTGGTCGGGGATACACTGGCGGCGACCCGCGAAGCGATGCTGCGGGCATCGTCCCTGGCTGACCTGGTGGTAACCACCGGTGGAGTATCGGTCGGTGAAGAAGACCACGTGCGTATCGCCATCGAACAGCTCGGCGAACTGCGCTTATGGCGTCTCGCGATCAAACCGGGGAAACCGCTCGCCTACGGGCAAATCAATGAGACCGCGTTCATCGGCCTGCCCGGTAACCCGGTATCGGTGTTTGCGACCTTTTGCCTGTTCGTTTGCCCGGTGATCCAGATCATGCAGGGCCGGGACTGGCATCAACCGATTGCGCTGGCTGTAAGCGCCGATTTTGACTGGCCAAAGCCGGATAGCCGTCGTGAGTTCCTGCGCGCCCGACTTGCCCTCGATCCCAGTGGCCAAACCGTGGCACAGATTTACCCAAACCAGGATTCGGGCGTTCTGACCTCGACCGTATGGGCTGACGGCTTCGTCGAAATCGGCGAGAATCAAACGGTGCAGGCGGGAGAGCCTGTAAATTACCTGCCGTTTGCACGGTTTTTCAGTTGAGGTAGACGATGATAATTCGAATCCAGAATGAAGATTTCGACATTGCCGGAGTCAACCGGGAATTGCTCGCAGGACACAGCGATGTGGGTGCAATTGCGAGTTTTATCGGGCTGGTACGCGACCTCGAAGACGACCCGCTGCAGCACATGATGCTTGAGCATTACCCGGGCATGACTGAAAAGGCACTTCAGGGCATTGCCGAGAAAGCCCGGGAACGCTGGAAAATCATCGATTTGGCGATTATCCACCGAGTTGGTGAACTCAGGCCGTCTGATCAAATTGTGCTGGTATCGGTGCTGAGCGCCCATCGTGCCGATGCTTTCGATGCCTGTGAATTCATCATGGATTACCTTAAAACAGACGCACCTTTCTGGAAAAAAGAGGTTAGCGGTCAAGGTTCAAAGTGGGTAAAATCCAGAAAAAGTGACATATTTGCGCTAAAAAAGTGGGATAACTGAACAACATCGATAGAATTTGGGCACTTTGGCTACTTATAATTTGTGCAACTTAACTGAAACCGCAAGCTGCGAGCATGATTCGTGAATTACATTATCACAGCTAAACCAACGCAACTCCCGATTTATCCGGACCGGCCGGAGATGCGTCCCGTGACTTCGGTCTCGGATAACGCCAGCGAGTTCCGTGATGCCAGCAAACAATCCCCGTCGACCTATGTTTATCGCGGTGAGTTGCTCGAAGCAGTCGCCGATGACCGGCGTTATCGTCCCCAGTTAAACCTGCAGATCGATCCCGATAATCGTCGTGCGATCAATACCTACCAGAGTGTAGCCTCGGACCCACCGCTGATGGGTCGCCTGCTGGACGGATTTATCTGATATTCCTGTCATTCCTGCTGTCGCGGGAAACCCTAGTTGATACAATGTCCGCTTGTACTTGAAGCCTGCCGAGAATGGACGTATCCCACATAATTGATCCCCTGAATGATCGCCAGCGTGAAGCGGTCAGCGCCGATGCGGGTCCCTTGCTGGTACTGGCCGGTGCCGGCAGTGGCAAGACACGCGTGCTGACCCATCGCGTCGCCTGGGTTTGCGAAGTCGGTGGATTATCACCCTTCAGCGTGCTCGCGGTTACTTTTACCAACAAGGCCGCTGCCGAAATGCGCGCGCGCGTCGAATCGTTGCTTGGAATTTCTGCCGCGGCGATGTGGGTCGGCACTTTTCACGGACTTGCGCATCGCATGTTACGTTTGCATTACGAGGCTGCCCGATTACCACAAAGCTTTCAAATTCTCGATAGCGATGACCAGCTGCGCATGGTCAAGCGCGTCGTCAGGCAGCTTGATCTTGACGAGGCCCGCTGGCCACCGAAGCAGGCCCAATGGTTTATCAACCATAGCAAGGACGAAGGCTTGCGACCGGCGCACATTGATCCGGGGCAGGATCCCATCCAGCAGCAGTTGCTGGAGATCTACCGGCTTTACCAGGAACTTTGCGAACGCTCCGGCGTGGTTGATTTTGCCGAGTTGCTGTTAAGGGTACTTGAATTAATTCGTGATAATGATGATATACGCGGCCACTATCAGCGCCGCTTTCAGCATATCCTGGTCGACGAATTCCAGGACACCAACGCGATCCAGTATGCGTGGCTGCAGCTTATGGCGGGTGACGACACGCCGGTGTTCGTGGTCGGCGATGATGATCAGTCGATATATGGTTGGCGTGGTGCGCGTATTGAAAATATCCATCATTTCGAGAAAGACTTTGCCAATACCCAGGTTATTCGACTAGAACAAAATTACCGCTCAACCGGTACCATACTAAAAGCTGCGAACGCTTTAATCGACAACAACCATTCGCGTCTCGGTAAGGAATTGTGGACCGATAGCGATGACGGCGAGCCGATCATTTTTTACTCGGCCTACAATGAAAAGGATGAAGCCCGTTTCGTCATCGACCGCATCGAAAACTGGGTTGCACAGGGGCGTAGTCGTAAAGATGTCGCGGTGCTCTACCGTTCCAATGCGCAATCGCGCCAGTTTGAAGAGACCCTGGTTACGCGAGGCGTCCCCTACCGGGTTTACGGAGGATTGCGTTTTTTCGAACGCGCTGAAATCAAGGACATGCTTGCCTACCTGCGCATGATTTCGAACCCCACCGCAGATCACGCTTTTGAACGCACGGTTAATCAACCCCCACGCGGAATCGGCCAGAAAACCATCGACGAGGTTCGGGGTCATGCACGCCGGCAGTCGACATCACTGTGGAACGCTAGCCTGGAGCTGATTCAATCCGACAGCTTGAGCGCCCGCGCGCGCAGTGCGCTACAGGCCTATGTCGACCTGATCCGCCGCATGACCACCGAATTGGGGGAGTTGCCACTCGGTGAACAGATCAAAACCGGAACCGAAATGAGCGGCCTCGATCAGCATTTCAAAAAAGACAACAGCGAGAAAGGTCAGTCACGTATCGAGAACCTGCAGGAACTGGTCGGCGCCGGTAAGAGTTTTGAGTACGATGCACTGATCGAGGAAAATATGACCACGCTCGACGCTTTTCTCGCGCACGCGGCACTGGAAGCTGGCGAAGCCCAGGCAGACGCCTGGGAAGATTGCATACAACTGATGACCATGCACTCGGTCAAGGGACTTGAATTTCCCCTGGTTTTCCTGGTGGGCATGGAAGAGGGACTGTTTCCGCATCAGCGCTCCAGCGAAGAGCCGGGGCGCATGGAAGAAGAACGACGCCTGTGTTACGTCGGAATTACCCGTGCACGCGAACAGCTGGTAGTGACCAGCGCCGAGGTACGACGTTTATACGGCGGTGAGAGCTATAACATGCTGTCGCGCTTCGTGCGCGAAATCCCGGATGAACTCATGCAGGAGATTCGCCCCAAGGCCAATTTCAGTCGTCCCGTGATGCCGACATCGCCGCGCATTGGCGTTGATCGAGCCGCGGCGGACACGGGTTTGTTTGTTGGCCAGCGCGTTAATCATGCGCGCTTTGGCGATGGCATCGTGCTGAATCTTGAGGGGCAGGGAGCACAATCCCGGGTGCAGGTAAATTTTGAAGGTGCCGGCAGCAAGTGGCTGATTGCGAGCATGGCCAACCTGCAACCGGCCTGAGCAACTGAAATACAGCGCAGGTCCCTGCGCTCGTGTAAAATCGCCGCAGCAAAAAATTAACAGGAGTACATTATGAGTAAGCAACAAGTCGCCTTCATCGGTCTTGGCGTAATGGGTTACCCGATGGCAGGGCATCTCGCCAACGCCGGGTATCAAACCAGGGTTTATAATCGTAGCACTGCCAAGGCTGAAAAATGGTGCCAGGATTACCGGGGCGATTTTGCATCGACCCCACGCGAGGCGGCAGAAGGCGCGGAATTTGTATTTATGTGCGTCGGTAATGATGACGACCTGCGTTCGGTGGTTTACGGAGATGACGGCGTACTGGCAGGGTGCAAGGAGGGCTCGATCCTGATCGACCACACGACTGCATCGGCCAATGTCGCGCGGGAAATCGCCGATAAATCCCACGTTGCCTTTCTCGATGCGCCCGTATCAGGTGGCCAGGCAGGAGCCGAAAATGGCGTGTTAACGGTGATGATTGGCGGTGACCAGGCAAGCTTCGATGCGGCACGCCCGGTGATCATGAGCTATGCACGGGCCGCCGAGTTGCTGGGCAGCGTCGGTGCCGGTCAATTGACCAAGATGGTAAACCAGATCTGTATTGCCGGCCTGGTTCAGGGTTTATCCGAGGGGTTGAATTTCGCGCAAAAGGCAGGGCTCGATGGCCACAAGGTGGTCGATGTCATTTCAAAGGGCGCAGCCGGGTCCTGGCAAATGGAGAACCGCGGCAACACCATGCTCAATGACGAGTTTGAATTTGGCTTTGCGGTCGACTGGATGCGAAAAGATCTCGCTATTTGCCTCGAAGAAGCCGGGCACAATGGTGCCGAGTTACCGGTAACCCGTATCGTTAACGATTTTTACGGGGAGGTGCAGGAGATGGGTGGGGGTCGTTGGGATACATCAAGCCTGATTCGGCGGCTAACGCGTAAGCCGTAATTTCCTGGCTGGTTTAAAAATAGGCTAAGCCACTGATCAGGGGGGTGACTTTTGTCGAGTCAATGGGATCAAAGGCAGAAATGCGCTATTCGAGGCGAATTTTTTTAAATTTTTTTAAATTTTTTTTAAAATCACTCAAAATCAATAAATGTGTTAAAAATCAATAATTTATGGAAACAAATTAAGTAAATAAGTCAGGAAGTGGCTCCACATACACTGTTTTTACTGCCGTTTATCGATTTTTAACTGGTATTTTGTAAAATATATCCTATATTTATAAACGTGTTAAAGGTTAAGAACAACTAACCTCTCTCACGATGTCCTCCTTTGGTTATAATTGTCGATTACGACATTTTGGCTGGTCTCACGACCAGCCATTTTTTTTGCGCGCATCAAAACAGATTCCTTGCCGCAACCTGTAATCCTGGTACTTTTCGCTGACTAGTAAATTTATAGGTGGCGGGGATGGAGTTGACTGCCGATCAACAGAATATAACCCGCATTACCAAAAACTGGTTACAATCCCCCATTCAGGTCACCATGGCCTGGTTTTACGTTAGACACGGTTAGTTCCGGGGAGGGGGAAGATGCGTGCCTGGAAATGTGTAACCTGGGGAGGACCAAACTACCTGGAGCTGGGTAGTGTGCCTGAACCTGAATGCGATGCCGGGCAGGTAGAAATTACGGTCAACGCCTGCGGCGTAAACTTTGCTGACTTGTTGCTGATTTCAGGGCAATTCCAGGTGCGACCCGAACTTCCCTTTGTCCCGGGCATGGAAGTTTCCGGAAGAATCACCCGGCTAGGGCCGGATTGCGAAATGTTTAGCCTCGGTCAAAAGGCGGCTGCCTACGTAAAACATGGCGGCTACGCGGAAAAGGTCGTCGCACCCGTTAGCCAGGTTACTTCGATTCCCGAATCAATTCCGCTGCCGGTTGCCGCTGCTTTCCCGGTTTCCTATGGATCCGCGGAACTTGCACTTGACAGGGCCGGATTGGCTGCCGGTGAAGTTGTTGTCATTGGGGGTGCTGCGGGGGCTGTTGGTACGGCTTGTATAGAACTGGCCAAGCAACGCGGTGCGGAGGTAATTGCCTGTGTTGGCGATGATGCGAAGGAAGCAATAGCCCGGGCCTGTGGGGCAGATCATATTGTTTCATCCCATTCCCGGCACCTTTATGACGATTTACGTGAAATCGCCCCGGATGGGGTAAACGTGATCATCGATCCTGTGGGTGGAATTTTTTTTGAAGAATCACTGCGGGCACTGGGCTATGGTGGCCGGGTTGTTTCGCTAGGTTTCGCTTCCGGTAAAATACCCAGCATCCGCCTGAATCACTTCCTGGTCAGGCATCAAAGCCTTGTCGGCTCGTCGTTCGGGCTCACCTGCGTCAAGGATCCCGATCGTATATCCGCAAAATGGCCGCTGCTGGTGGAAATGCTGGAGGCCGGACATATCAATCCAAGAGTCAGCCAGACAAGGTCGTTTGCAGAGCTGCCAAAAGCCCTGCAGATGTTGAAAGATCGCAAGGTAGCCGGGCGTATCGTTATAAGCTGAAGCCAATGGCTTCACTGGACTGGAATATAAAGGTCGGTCGAGAACTGGTTGCCGTCGGTAATCCTGGTTGCGTCACCGAGGTATATTTCAATTGCGGGCCGCGTGCTGTCGAGCTTGATCTTATGCATGCGGCAATGACTGTGTAATGCATACCATCCGAGCGGTAGAAAACTGAGGTCACCGCGCAGTGTCATTTTAAAATACGGCCCCCCCTTGAACTCGTGCCGCTTGTAATTCGATAGCGGGGTACTATTGCCGACCGGAACGGCAACCTCTGCCTGGTATTGCGATGCCATGGGATCGAATTGATGATACAGGGTTAATGCAAGGCCAACCTTATCGGAACCGATGGCCTGCAGAGTTTCGATGCTCGATCGGCGCGCTGTCTCGAGTTGACGCAGGTTGCCATTGCACGGAATAGCCCAGTAATTGAACGCCTCCAGCTCTTCGCGACCGATAAACTCAACTTCGGGGTGTGGCGACGCGGCATTCATGTAACCACCCAGCAGCGCCAGGCCAAGTTCGTAGTCGCGCTCGATCATCGGCGCCATTCGCTGCGCCATGAATCGAAACAGGAACGGCATACTTCCGTTCATTTCCCAGCTTACCACGGTGCCGCCATCCCGGGCTTCGAACCCCCAGTTGACCTCGTTCATCGATTTGAAAGGGCGCAAAAATTCGATTTGCTGCCTGATGCCGGTACCGGGCTTTATTTCAAGGTGCGTCAGCTTACCGGCGCCGACCACCTTGCCGTCCCAGCTGTAAAACCCGTTTTCTTGCGCGTAGTTTTCACTATAGGTGATTTTGGTTTCGGGCTCGTGCATCAACCAGGGGCTCCATTCGGGCCAGGATTTGAAATCCACGATTGCGGCAAAAACCGAATCCAGCGGTGCGTCAATCTCGAGGCTTCGCCTGGCCTGGAAATTACCGTCAAGGGTGGCGAGGTAGATCAGTGCAGCGAGCAGGATGGCAACGACAACGCCAAGAATTATCCACATGTATCGACTCCGGTTTCAGCGGTTTGTTGTCTGCATTGTGCGCGTATCAGCCATAGGAACAGGGCGGCCGAAATGCCGGCGGAACTGAAAATCATACACATCACGATAATCTGGTAACGCGCGGCGACCAGGGGCGAGGTCCCGGCCAGGATCTGGCCGGTCATCATACCGGGTAGCGACACCAGGCCAACCGCCAGTAATGAATTCGTAATTGGAATCAGCGCTGCCTGGAAAGCGATACTGCGCGCCCGCGCATAGTCGTTATGATGTTCCAGCTCGCTGTAAAGACGCTCACCGGCCAGGCTGACGCTATTCATCGAATTGGAAAAAATCATCCCGGCAAGTGGGATCAATATTGCAGGCTGGTACCAGGGCTCGGCATGCAGGACTCCCTGGCTAATCAACACCAGGTTGAAGATACCGCCCACGGCAATTGCGCCCAAGCTGCAAGCCAGCAGCGTTGAGCGCTTCACGGGCAGTGGGCCTAGCGCGATCCAGCTTGCCGCAAGTAACATAAAGCTCAGCACTGCCAGGATGATCCATTGATTATTGGTATTGAAGATGAATTCCAGCGTGTAACCGATCAGCAGTAGCTGTATCAGCATGCGCAGGATTGCGATAGCGGCATTTTTAAGACTGGTTGACCAGTAAAAAATGATGACCAGGGTAACCAGAACCGGGATGAATGCGATCGTAATATCAACCAGCGTTATTTCATACACTAGCGGTAATCATCCCAATATTTGTTGGTATCTTGATGCGGAAACTGCGGAATTTCGCCATCTTCCTGTTGAAACTCGGTCACGTCAATTTGCATGTTGCCGCGCGCATTTTCTTCGAGAAAACCGAATATGCTATTGCGCAGCGTTAATAGCAACGAATTATCCATCTCGAAATCGAGTTCGCCAAGTAACTCTGTCACAATTTCAAAACTCAGTTTGTCGAGAGAATAGATAATGTGGGCACCGTTTTTGCTAAACGGAGATGCAAGCAGAATGCCGTCGATGTCAATCAGTACCTCGCAAGCGGCCCTGGCCTGGCAGGCTGGATCGTCGCTTTGCTTCAGGTAAATGCGGCGACATCGATAGCGGTCCGCGTCTTCCATGGATTAAAAGACTACGCTCCGGAATTTAGGTTTTCAACCAGTTTGGCAACGCTGGTGCGCGGTAGATCGTTATAATCGGTGACACAGCGAATTTCGCTGAAACCCTGTGCTTTTAGCAATTCAGCAACCATGGCCTGCTGGTCATAACCATGCTCCACTATCAGGTATCCGCCGTTAACCAGGTAGCCCGGGGCGTGACTCACTATCTGCTCCAGTGCTTCAAGTCCGGTGGTGCCCGGGGTTAACGCCAGCCCGGGTTCAGCGGGTAGATCACCCTGTGTCAAAAATGGATGGTTTGCGGCGATATAGGGTGGATTTGAAACGATCAGATTAAACACCATTCCTTGCGCTAGCTGCCGGTACCAGTCAGATTCGATAAATTCGACCTCGACACCATGACGAACCGCGTTATCTCGAGCCAACACCAGGCATCCCGGGTCGACATCGGTGGCGAGAACGCTGGCCAGGGGGCGCTGTTTTTTCAAAGTTATCGCGATAATCCCGCTGCCGGTACCCAGGTCGCAAACGCGATATGTTGCCGCGATCGGAATCAGTTCTAAAGCAAGTTCAACCAGTAACTCGGTTTCCGGCCTGGGTACCAGTGCCGCCGGAGTCACCGTAAATTCCATCGAATAGAATTCGCGACTGCCAAGCAGGTAGGCAACCGGGGTGGGCTCGAGTCTTTTTTGCACCAGTTGCTGATATTTCTGCCAGCAGGACTGGCTTAGTTCCTGTTCGGGTCGCCCGTAAAGATAACTGCGCGGTTTATCGAGGCAATAAGCCAGTAATAACTCGGCGTCCAGGCGTGCTGTTTCGCTGCAGGCCGAGATAAGGTCTCTTCCCCAGCGGAGGGCGTCGTCGATTCGTTCACTCATGGAATATGAACTTGTTCACTATGGGAAATCCTGGAAATCATCTATAAGTTACCTGTGTACATCAATAACTCCTCCCCCGATCTATTGATGATATCACGTGGCCAGGGACGGCCTTTTTTTTCTGCCGCCATCAGCACCGCGATAGCGGCGTTATAAACTTCCACAAAACGCTCGCATACTCATATGTATTGCTCGCGCTATTGTGGAAGTTTATGCCTTGCTCTCACGGTGCTGATGGCGGCAGAAATTATCCAAACCCAGGACGTCATTCCCCCGATAGCGGCGTTAAAAATTCCCACAAAACGCTCGCATACGTGTATGTATGCTCGCGCTATTGTGGGAATTTTTGCCTTGCTCTCACAACACTGGAAGCGGCAGAAATATTCCACTCCCAAGGCGTCATTCCGATGCGTCGGACCGCCGTGAAAGCAGGGATCTTGTAGCAGACGCCGCTATTAATCATTCGATAAGTGTTAAATAGTTTCCGGGACGATCCGAATTAGTTGAGGCCGCGGTCTTCGTTGCCCAGGCTGGCGAGTTGTTCTGCCTGGTATTCGTGCATCAGCGGGTCTACGACCTGGCCGAGGCTGCCCTGCATGATTTCATCGAGTTTATAAAGGGTTAGATTGATGCGGTGATCGGTCAATCTGCCCTGTGGGAAATTATAGGTGCGAATACGTTCCGAGCGATCACCACCGCCGACCAGGGACTTGCGTTCCGCGGCCTGCTCTGCATCCTGCTTTTGTTTTTCGGCGTCATAGATTCGAGCCTGCAATAATGACATGGCGCGGGCCCTGTTCTTGTGCTGCGATCGTTCATCCTGGCATTCAACCACGGTTCCGGTGGGAATATGCGTCAGCCGAATCGCCGAGTCGGTTTTATTGACATGCTGGCCGCCGGCACCCGAGGCTCGAAAAGTATCGATGCGCAAATCTGCAGGGTTTATCTCAATCATCTGTATTTCGTCGCTTTCCGGAATAATCGCTACGGTCGCGGCAGAAGTGTGTACGCGTCCCTGTGACTCGGTTTCTGGCACGCGTTGGACGCGGTGCGCCCCGGACTCGAACTTCAGATGCGAGTAAGCACCATTACCAACAATGCGTGCAATAATTTCCTTGTAGCCACCATGTTCACCCTCGTTACTGTTTAGTACCTCCAGTTGCCATTTTTTCGATTCGGCGTAGCGGCAGTACATGCGAAACAGGTCGCCGGCGAAAATAGCGGCTTCGTCGCCACCGGTGCCCGCCCGGATTTCGAGGAATACATTGGCGTTATCGTTGGGATCCTTCGGCAATAAAAGCTTTTGTAGTTCGATTTCGAGGACTTCGATCTTGCCGCTGTTGTCGGCGATTTCCTCCTCGGCAAGTTCCCTGAGCTCGACGTCCTCTTCGTTCAACATTTCACGAGCGGACGCAAGCTCTGTCTGAGCTTGCTGCAAGCGGTTGAAGTTTGTTACGACATCTTCCAGTTGCGCATATTCCATCGACAGGTTTCGAAACTGCTCCTGGTCATTGATAACTGTAATATCAGCCAGCATTCCGGCGATCTCTTCGTGCCTGGCGCACAGTGCCTCCAACTTGTTAAGCAACGATTCTTTCATGACCTTATTGCGAGTCGGGTGTGATCAGCGATTTGAGCAACTCGATGCGCTCTTCATCTTCGTTTTGCAGTGCCTTGCGCATTTCGAGGGTCGGCCTGTGCATCAGTTTGTTGGTAATTTCGTTGGCGAGTCGCTGAATCGCTTCCTCGGGATCGGATGCCTGTTTCAGTTGCTGCAGGGCCTTTTCGATTGCCTGTTGTTTTATCAGGTCGGCGCTATCACGCATTTGCCGGATATGGTCGGCCGACTGGTGGGTCTTAAGCCACTGGTCGAACATCGTGACCTCGAGGTTGACAATTTCCAGGGCGGCCTCGGCAGCCAGTTCTCGTCCGCGTAAATTCTCATCTACCACCGTCTTTAAATCATCCACGCTATAAAGATAAATGTCCTGCAGCGTTCCGACCTCGGCTTCGATGTCGCGCGGAACGGCAAGATCGACCATAAAAATGGGTCGATGTTTACGCTTCTTCAGCGCGGACTCAGTGGCGCCTTTACCCAGAATCGGTAGTTGACTTGCGGTCGAGGAAATGACGATATCGGCTCGCGCCAGTTGCTCCGGGACGGTATTAATTGGCACCGCGTCGGCACCGATCTGATCGGCTAGAACCTGTGCACGTTCTACACTGCGATTGGCGATCGTCATGGAACCGATCTGCTGGCTTTTCAAATGACGGGAAACCAGTTCTATGGTTTCACCGGCACCGATTAGCAAGGCGTGTAATTCATTGAGCTTACCGAAAATCTGCTTCGACAAGCTTACCGCGGCGAACGCAACCGATACCGGGTTGGATCCGATCTCGGTGTCGGTGCGTACCCGCTTGGCAACGCTGAACGAGTGCTGGAACAGGCGGTCAAGAATCGAGTTAATCGAGTTGCCACCACGTGCCTGATCATAAGATTCCTTGAGCTGTCCCAGGATCTGGGGCTCGCCAAGCACCATCGAATCAAGCCCGGATGCAACGCGAAACAGGTGGCGTGCGACTTCCCGGTCGCTATGCTGATATATAAAAGGGGCAAGGCCATTTTCGTTGATGCCGTGATGGGCTGTGAGCCAGTGCATGATGGTATCGCTGCAATCCGAGGATGTGTCGCAATATATTTCGGTGCGATTACAGGTTGACACAATAACCGATTCATTTACCGCGGGAATATCCTGTAGTTCGTGCAAAGCATGGCGCATTTGCTCGGGTGCAAATGCGACTTTTTCTCGAATATCAACCGGTGCGGTTAAATGATTAATGCCAAGCGACAATAAGGCCATGTTCAGGGAAGGTTCCGTGCCAACAGTCAATTTTCGGGCATAAACCTGCCAAATACAACATTCGTGGAACAAATCATGCTAAATACAATCCTATACTGAAATGCTACACTCATTGTAAATTCTCTTGTGGAAATCGGATTGAATTTTATCAAGCTTATAATTCGCCCTGTTTTTGTCTTGATGAGCCTATTGGTTGCGGCTTGTGCCGGATTACCGCAGATGTCATCGAAATCTCCGGCCCCGCTTGAATCCCAGGCGGTTCAGATAAATACCCTGGGCTCACAGCAAGACGCGGTTGCCGATGCCTCGTATGCACTGATGGTAGCCGAAATCGCCTTAAACCAGGGTGATACAGAGCTTGCGATCAAGCATTATCTTGAACTTGCGAAATCACAGGAGAATCCCGACATAGCCGAACGCGCGGTGCGAGTCGCGGTTTACGGACAAGACCTTGAAGCCGCAATCGAGGCGGCTCAACGCTGGATCGATCTGGATCCTAAACGAGTTGAATCGCGACAGGTGATTGCCGCGATCTATATCCGTCAGGACAATATTCCTGAAGCATTTAACTATATCAATAGCTTGATTCAGACCAGCGAATTGGAAGACTCCCAGTTATTTCCACCGCTGCTTGGGCTGTTGGCACGTGAAAAAAATGCCAACACGGTCCTTGCCGTGACTCAACGCCTCGCCGAAGAAAATCCATCTCGCGCCTATGCGCAGTATTTGCATGGCATGTTGGCCGCGCAAAATGGACGTCCGGAAGAGGCGCTTAAATACTTCAATCGCTCGATTGCACTGGCCGAAATAGAGGGCGTGCATTCCGCCCGCGCCAGGGTTTTACTCAAGCTGGGAAGATCTGACGAAGCCGTGGTAAGCCTGCAAAAGGCGGTGCAAAAAAATCCCGATGATCAGGGTTTACGGCTTACTTACGCACGCTTGCTGGTCGATATCAAGGAGTATGAAAAAGCGCGCAGAGAATTTGAAAAACTACACCAGGCCTCACCTGAAGATGCCGAGTTGCTTTTCACGCTTGGCCTGTTATCGCTCGAGTCGCAGCGTCTGGACGATGCTGAAAAGTACATGATGATGCTGGTCAGGCTTAAGCAGCGTGAGGGCGAAGCGCAGTATTATCTTGGGCGCATTTACGAGAATCGTAAACAATATGAGGCTGCAATCGACTGGTACCGGGAGGTGCACGTTGGAGAATATAAGTTTGACGCGCGGCTGCGTATTGCAGATATGCTCGGAATCTCGGGCCGCACCGAGGAGGCCATCGCACATCTCGACGCAATGCTTAAGGGCAGCCAGTCAGATGGATCGCTGGTGCGGATTTATATCACCAAGGGGGAGCTGTTGCGCAGTGCGCGACGTTACGAGCAGGCGTTAGAGGTTTTTAATACGGCCCTTGGTATCGTACCCGGTAATAGCGATCTCCTGTATTCGCGAGCACTGGTGGCTGAAAAACTGGGGCGTATTGATCTGCTCGAGGCAGATATACGGACCATTTTGAAAACCGAGCCGGACAACGCCCATGCACTTAACGCGCTGGGTTTTACTCTTGCCGATCAGACCGATCGTTATCAAGAAGCCTATGGTTATATCAAACGCGCCATTGAAATAATGCCTGACGATGCCGCCATCATCGATAGCTGGGGGTGGGTGCATTATCGCCTGGGCGAGTATGACAAGGCCATCGGCCTGTTACGCAAGGCGCTATCGCATTTTAACGATGCGGAGATTGCCGCGCATCTCGGTGAGGTTCTCTGGGTTAGTGGTAACCAGGAAGAAGCGACCAGCATATGGAAAGAGGCGCTCGAAAAATCTCCCAACGATCCCATGCTGCAGGAAGTAATGCAGCGATTTATCCCCTGATATTCTTCTACAGCTTGCTGCGCCCCGTCTCCTTTGCTTGCGCCGTATTGGCAATCGCTGGTTGTAGTCAATTTGCCAGCCTTGAGGAGCGTCAGCAAGCGCAGGCACTTTGGGTCAGTCAGCAGCAGGTAGTGGCGCAATACAGCGACTGGGATATGCATTCCAGGGCGTTCATAAAATTCGAAGGTGGGGCCTATAACATCAGTTTTCGCTGGCAACGAGATCCCGACAGTTTCATGTTGCTGCTGGAAGCGCCTTTCGGACAGGGTGTTTTTCGCATTGAGTCTGAACCGGGCGAGCCCTATCGATTAAAGCTGCCCGATGGGCGGATTTTCGAGAATCTTTCTGCGGAAGCACTGCTGGAGGACGTGATTGGCTGGTCACTGCCGATCGGTGGGCTCGACTACTGGATTCGCGGAATGCCTAGACCCGGGAGCGATTATTCGCATCGCGTGAGGACGGATGGCCGCACCAGGTCGATTAAACAGGACCAGTGGGACATTAGCTACCTCGACTACTTCGAGCAGCAGGAAGATTCACGGTTACCGCGTAAGATTGAACTGGCGAACGATACGATTACTGTCAGGCTGGTCGTAGAACGTTGGCAGCCAGCTAAGCAGGGTGCTTCCGGATCCGATCTTTTTCCCGAATTTAACTAGCATGGTCGATTCACTGCTACTGCGCTCGCCGGCAAAGCTTAATCTCATGCTCAATATCATCGGGCGTCGCGATGACGGCTACCACCTGCTTGAAACGGTGTTTCAATTTATCGACCTTTATGATGATCTGCAGTTTACTGTGAATGACGAAGGTGACGTGCAGCGACTGCCTGGTAATTCATCGGTTGCGGCAGAGGACGATATCCTGCTGAGGACCGCGATGTTACTTCAATCCCGTTTCCAGGTAGGCAAGGGAGTTAACATCAGCATTGAAAAGCGCATCCCGATCGGTGGCGGGCTGGGGGGTGGCAGTTCGAATGCGGCAACCTGCCTGTTGGCCCTGAATCAGCTCTGGGGACTCGATCAGTCACTGGATCGGTTGTCAGAGATCGGTCTCGAACTGGGCGCGGATGTGCCCGTTTTTGTGCGCGGCAGAGCTGCGTGGGGCACTGGTATCGGCGAGATGTTGGAGCCAATTGAATTAGATGAGCCAATTTACCTTGTTATCGACCCAAAAATTGAGGTTTCCAGCGCTCAAATATTTGCTGCACAAGAATTGACACGCAACAACGATCCGCTCACAATACGCGCCTTTCTGCGCGGCTCGGGCAGTAATGTATGCGAGCCGGTGGTACGAAAACTGTACCCCCAGGTAGACGAGGCGATCGACTGGTTGAGCCAGTATGCAACGGCAAGAATGTCGGGTACCGGTGCTTGCGTGTTCGCCGCAGTCGATAGCCATGAGCAGGCAGAAGCGGTAAAATCGAGGGTTCCGAAGCAGTGGACTGCGTACGTTACCAGGGCAATGAATCGTAACCCGGTACACCGGCAATTGGGACTGCTGGAGAAATGAGAATTATTGGGCCGTCGCCAAGTGGTAAGGCACCAGGTTTTGATCCTGGCATTCGTTGGTTCGAATCCAGCCGGCCCAGCCAATTTTCGCGGACAATGGTCGAGGTGGTGCAGAGCGCACGATCCGGCAGGATGAGAAATCCGGTCCATAAATTTTTTGTAAACGAGAAAGCCCGATGGTTGGCAGCGTAGCCACGAACGACTTGATGGTCTTCACCGGGAATGCCAATCCCGAATTGGCGCGAACAATCGTTCGTTACCTGGATATTCCGATTGGCATCGCCTCGGTGGATGAGTTCAGCGATGGCGAAATTTCGGTCGAGATCGGTGAGAACGTGCGCGGTAAGGATGTATTTATTATCCAGCCGACCTGTGCACCCACCAATGACAACTTGATGGAGTTGCTGGTGATGATCGATGCGATTAATCGGGCCTCCTCGGACCGGGTTACGGCGGTAATCCCTTATTATGGGTATGCGCGCCAGGATCGGCGGGTGCGCTCGCAGCGGGTTCCGATTACCGCCAAGGTAGTGGCAAATATGCTCACCAGTGTCGGTGTAGATCGGGTCCTGACGGTTGATTTGCACGCAGACCAGATCCAGGGTTTTTTCGAATGCCCAGTGGATAATGTTTATGCATCGCCGATTTTGATGGGCGATATCTGGAAGCAGAAGTATCCGGATATGATCGTGGTCTCGCCCGATGTCGGGGGCGTGGTGCGTGCCAGGGCAATTGCCAAACAGCTGGACGAGGCTGATCTCGCGATCATCGACAAACGTCGCCCGCAGCCGAATATGGCCAAGGTGATGAATATCATTGGTGAGGTCAAGGGCAAGACCTGTATCATCGTTGATGACATGGTCGATACCGCCGGCACGTTGTGCCAGGCCGCAGAGGCACTCAAGGACGAGGGTGCTAAAGGCGTACACGCCTATTGTACTCACCCGGTATTGTCGGGAAAGGCGATTAAAAACCTGGAAAATTCAGCCATGGATGAAATGGTGGTGACCGATACCATACCGCTCTCGAAAGAGGCCGCGGCATGTAACCGGATCCGCCAGTTATCGGTGGCGGGGCTGCTGGCGGAGACAATCCGCCGCATCCATTCTGAAGAATCGGTCAGTTCGTTGTATATGGACTGACCAGCTCGTGATTTTCGCCACTTTGATAGTGGCGGAAAACGCGCGTCTCGCCGCTTGGGCGGCATTTTATGAACCTGCCTGGTCGCAAGGCGGGCCTCCGTCGAGAGACGGTTTTTTTATTTTTGGAGTATAGCAATGTCAGACACAATTCATCTGAATGCTGAACCACGCTCTGACTCGGGGAAAGGTGCGAGCCGCCGCCTGAGACATCAGGGTTTGGTACCAGCAATCGTATACGGTGGTGATAGCGACCCCGTGCAAATCAGCATTCCGCACAACAAGATTTTTCATGAACTCGAACACGAAACGATCTACACCCAGGTAATCGAGCTGCAGGTCGGCGACCTTACCCAAGAAGTCATCCTGCGTGATCTGCAGCGGCATCCATACAAAAATAAGGTAATACACGCCGATTTTTACCGCATCGACAAGAACAAGCCGATCAAGATTGTGGTTCCGATTCACGTCCTCAACGCCGAAGACTGCGTTGGCGTGAGAGAGGATGGCGGCATGATTACGCAAGTGGTTACGGAAATCGAAATTATCTCGTTACCGAAAGATCTGCCCGAGTCTCTCGAGGTTGATGTCGAAAATCTGCATCTTGGCGAAACCCTGCACCTCTCCGATATCACGATGCCCGAGGGCGTTGAGCTTACAGCCATGCAGAATGTCGAGGAAACCGAGCACGACGACCATGACCTGGGCGTGGTGTCGGTAGTCAAGACACGTGAGGAAGAAATAATCGAAGACGAAGCTCCGGAAGCACCTGAGGGCGAAGAAGGTGAAGTAGCTGAAGGCGAAGAAGGCGAAGTGGCTGAAGGTGATGCCGGTGAGTCTGAAGGCGAAGCCAGCGACAAGGAGTAACCCGCTGCGTGGCTGCGCTAACTGCTGATATCCGCTTGATTGTCGGCCTCGGTAATCCCGGGGCCGATTACGTTGATACACGCCATAACGCCGGGTTCTGGCTGATCGATCTTCTGGCATCAGACCTGGGTCTGAGCTTCCGGTTCGAAAAGCGTTACAACGCGGAGGAATGCAAGCTCAAGACCGGGGACAAGGACATCTACCTGCTCAAACCGCAGGCTTTTATGAACCGCAGTGGCCAGGCGGTGGCCGCGCTGGCGCGTTATTTCAAGATAATGCCTGGACAAATTCTGGTGATCCACGACGAGCTTGATTTATCCCCGGGTACCAATCGCATCAAGCAGGCGGGTGGCCATGGTGGGCATAATGGCTTGCGCGATATCGTCAACCATCTTGGTAGCCGCGATTTCTTCCGAATCCGGATTGGTATTGGGCACCCCGGTGACAGCAACGAAGTCATCAATTACGTGCTACATAAACCATCGGTAGCGGACTTGAATGCGATCGAAGCAGCCAACCGCGATACGCTTGCGGTTATGCCACTGGTCATCGAGGGGCGCATTGACAAGGCGATGCAGGCCTTGCATACCTAGCAAGGGCACTAGTATGGGATTCAAATGTGGCATTGTCGGATTACCCAACGTCGGTAAATCAACCCTGTTCAACTCGTTAACCCGGGCCGGAATTGCTGCCGAAAACTATGCCTTTTGCACGATCGATCCAAACGTCGGAGTGGTCGAAGTTCCTGACTCGAGATTGCAGCAGCTCGCTGATATCGTTCAACCGAAAAAAATAATTCCAACAACGATGGAGTTTGTCGATATCGCCGGACTGGTTGCAGGCGCCTCGAAAGGTGAGGGCCTTGGTAACCAGTTTCTCGGACATATTCGTGAAACCGACGCGATTGCACAGGTGGTTCGCTGTTTTGAAGATGAAGATATTTTGCACGTCAGCAATGTGATCGATCCGTTAAATGACATCGAGACGATCAACACCGAATTATTGCTGGCGGACATGGAATCAGTCGCGCGTCAGACCGAGCGTGCCGCCAAGCTGGCCAAGTCGAATGATAAGGAGGCAAAAGCGAAATACGAGTTCATGCTTGCGGTTCAGGCGCATGTCGAGGATGGCAGGCAGGCACGCAGCTTCGAGCTGCAGGATCATCAGCGCGGCTGGATGAAAGATTTGCATCTGATCACCGCAAAGCCGGTACTTTATATTGCCAATGTTTCCGAGGATGGATTCGATAATAATCCCTATCTCGATGTGGTAACGGCTCATGCGGCGAATGAGGGTGCCGAAGTGGTCGCAATCTGTGCCTCGATCGAAGCTGAGATAGCCGAACTCGACGCCGCCGAAGCGGCCGAGTTTTTGCAGGAAATGGGTCTTGAAGAGCCGGGCCTTGATCGCGTGATCCATGCTGGCTACCGGTTGTTAAACTTGCAGACTTACTTCACCGCGGGTCCCCAGGAAGTTCGCGCCTGGACTATACGGGTTGGCGATACCGCACCGCGTGCGGCCGGGAAAATTCATACCGATTTCGAAAAGGGTTTCATTCGGGCCGAGGTCGTTGGATATGATGATTTCATCGCCGGCAATGGTGAGCAGGGTGCAAAGGATGCCGGTAAATGGCGTCTCGAGGGCAAGGATTACGTTATGCGCGAGGCCGACGTCGTACATTTCCGCTTTAACGTCTAGCCTATTGCTACAGGCTTGACAGCGCTCGATGTACAAGCGAAAATCGCGCGCTCTCAATGACCGGGCAAGCCGGTCACCTTATTTCAAGGACAGTTAACTGGCTATAAATTTGGTAAACTGCCCTCGATATAAGTGAATAACATTGGCTACGTAGCTCAGTTGGTTAGAGCACATCACTCATAATGATGGGGTCCCCTGTTCAAATCAGGGCGTAGCCACCATATTTTTCAATAACTTAGATTTCATCAGTCTTTTCTATTTAAATACGGGGTTACGCTGGGGTTACGGTTGCTCTGAGTTTTGATTGCTTTTGAACGCGACCCTTAGCCTTAAATTGCCTTTCGAGAAGGCATTAAATCCCAATCCCCAGGCATCTTCGTCCAGTTAAACAAAAAGCCCACTTTAATCTACTTTAGATGCACCAGTATTACTCAATCCATCTGGTGTAAGTCAGGTTGATGGCCTATACATGATCCGTCTTTTGCAGTTTCAGTGGTTCAATTCCAAAGTTATGGTTATCCCAAAAGCGGACGCTGGTAAATTAAAATTGGGGGTCTGCTACCGACCCAAAGCGGACCCTCAGATTTGAGACTTTAGCGGCAGAAACCGACACTTCGAACTGAAATATCGAGGGCTGCTTAGTGCCTTGCCGACATTTGAAACCGGAAATACCATCCTCTAGGCTAATAATGGTTCCTTGTCCCAGGTCAATTAACCCCAAAATTAATAGAGATTTAACCCATTGGAGCGATTGAATTGAGAAAACTACTACTAGAGAATGGTATGGTTTGATGCGCCGTAAAAAAAAGAAGGTGCAGCAGACACAAATTAATAAGCCAAGGGGGATTTAATTTATGAGTATAGCAACGAAATCAAAATCATTTATCAGAATACTTTATATTGGAGCGATATTAATGGGTTGGAGTGCTAATGCACAAGCTCACCACCCCAACATAGCTGCGGAAGCGGTTTGTGAAACCGAATCTGGTTTTGTGATTAACTACATTGCTACAACGTGGCTACCCGGGGTAGAGCCTGGTAACGGTGCGGGCAACACCCGAATCGATATTCTTATCGATGGCGTCGTAGTCGACTCTGGAAGCTTCGATTATCCAGAATATGCTTTTTCAGGTTCAGTACCTGCTCCCTCCGGTGCAATTGGAGGTGATTCATTAACGGTTATGGCTCTGGCAGTGGACAGTTGGGATAATGGTTCTACGGGGGGGCAATCTGCAGCCACCACCGTAACTTTACCGGATGAGGAATGCGCACCGGTTAATGGCAGGTTTACTGGAGGTGGTCATCAAATACGTGTGGATGGCGTGCGTGTTACACGAGGCCTTACAATTCACTGCGATTTACTGCTTTCCAATAATCTTGAGATCAACTGGCAAGGAAAGAAATTCCACATGACAGAGCATCTGATCACAGCCCAGTGTTCCGATGATCCAGCGATAGTGCAGTTTCCACCCGATGCACCACTTGATACTTTAGTTGGAGTTGGTACTGGTCGATATGAGAATCAGGATGGTTATACGATTGAGTTCACATTGGTTGATGCAGGTGAACCGGGAACAATGGATGAGATGGCTATTAAAGTCTATGAGACCGCCAATCCTGCCAATGTTGTTTTAGATGTGCCTCAGCAGCGTCTCGATGGTGGTAATCTTCAAGCACATTACGACCAGCCACATAAGTAATACTCGAATTTATTTTCGGTGTTACACTAAAATGTAGCTTTGGAAGTTTAGTTGAGTAAAGGCCATCTCAAATGAGATGGCCTTTTTTTACTCTGTTAAACCAGAAAACTTGTTCCGCCTCGTCGGAGTGTCTTCCTGCCGAATACCGTTTTCAGGCCATTTTTGCCGATTAATCAATTCCAAGGCAACGACAGGTGTGCCGTTTTTCGGCTAAGCAATTAAATATTTGAGGGTCGGTTCCTGGCCGAAGACTGCCTCCCACCAGAGCATTGTGAGCGTCTGCTTTGGAGAAAACAGACGCTCAGGATCGATTTCCCAGCGGCGATTTACGACCCAAAGCCGACCCTTAACAACCTCTCGATCAAATGGATCACGATTCAGATATTCTCGTATTTATTAACCAAGTTACTGTCAATTGATCCAAATCAGCACACAATAAATCCAGAGTCTCAATATTGAGATCGTTGATGCTTGTAGGTGCGAGATCAAATGAGATTTGTTTCCAATTAGTGATGCGTGCAATTAACACCAGATATTTACATGGCCTATTAGTTTGCCTATATACATTAGGTGTTGTTGGTATCGTCGCCAGCGGCGGTGGTAGTGGCGGTGGTGGTGGTAACGACCCACCCCCTTCAACGATGGTTCCCTTCGAGGCAGATCTGCCATTTAACTATTCTTTCGGCATGCGCACACTGAATGTTATCACACCCGGAGGACAGACAATTTATGTTAGCGTTGGATCATTTGGTGCGCATTTCATTCCGATGAGTGGTGATTTGCTGGGTGATTTTAAATCAAATCTTATTGGACTGTTTGCCTACAATCGTAACGAATTAGCGGAATTACCCGGAACCGGCGGCAATGATAATGGTATCTGTGATAGCGGTGAAAGTTGTGCCTTTTGGGGAGGTCTTTCAGGTGAGCGTATCGAATCAAGGATTCCGGTTTATATTGCGCCGGACGATGGGATGCTCACGCGCGTGACATTATTGGCTTCACCCGGACCCGGTTATTTTGGTAACCCACCGCATTGGGAGATTCAAACACAGTTCAATGAACAATTCAGTATGCGCATCGGTCACCTGGCACGGATCAGCACAAGTCTGCGAGACAAGATACTTGCAGCGACCGGTATCGATACCGATGTCTATACTGGACCTACCGGGGCTATTGTGACTGACGGAACAATTGCGTTCAGTACGGGGGAACCTCTGGCGGAACCGCAGGTATTCGCAAACGAAACCGCACAACCCGGTTATTACATTGGTGGCGGTACTGTGCCGGGCGTTCCCTGGGCACAAATGGAGTTTACCATTGGAGATAATCAGGCTGGTTCGGATGTGTGTGTCTATGATCTATTGGCGCCTGCCGACAGTGATGCGATCCAGCTAATTATGGAGAACGATATGCTCGATCCCATGTCGCCACGGTTTGCTCCCTATGCCGCCAGCCAATGGATATGGCGTGCAGAGGGTGTGCTATGCCCGGTATATACTGACGACTGGTTGGACTATAGCAGTATTCATGGGCGTGTCGGAGGCTGGACTGAACGTCCCGAATCAGGAACTGTCGTCGATGAATTGTTTGCTATCGTAAAGATAGAAAAAACCTCAGCAGCTTATGATGCCGCACTGTATAGCTCAAGCACAGTGGACCATTTGGTAGCACGATTTCGCTCGGGGGCACTTTTTGATAACTGGATCATGCCTGACAGCACCAGTGCCACTACGAATTATGCCGTGGGCGAAGTACTTGAAGAAACAGACAATAGTCTTTTAATTATGTGGCGCCAGATTGGCTGGACCGGACCCCTCTATCAACGCGCCGCATTTCTGCTCGATAGCAATGGCCTTAAAATAAAATGGGGCAACTTTGCCGAAATGGCTGATAGTGCCTTGCCGCCTGCATTGGCGGCGGATGAAGCTTGCGATGATGATGCCGTGATTTGTTATGATCATCAGGCCCGATTGTAGAAATCAATAGGTGAAACAATAGCTGTCAGAAAAAATTGGACTGTTAATCCGATTATCGTGAGGGATTTGTAGTCGCGTGAGAGTCCGCTAATGGCCGTTCTCGGTAGCCCAGGAAAGGTTTTTAAGCGTCTGCTATTGGGAAATCCCAGAGCAGCGTGCACTTTGTCCGACTGCAGCACCTTGTTATGTTTCATTTATGGTTAAATTCCTAAGTCCGTTTTCCGAGAACTCTTCAGCATATCTAGACTCGTGAGGTGCGCTGAATTTCAAAAAATCTTCAACGGAAGAAATTTCTTGGTTTGATGCTTCGGCGTCAGCACGAGCATCACGCTCTGCTAATCGATTAATCAACTCATCCCAAAAAGTGTCGTCGTTATATCGATCTATATTGTCATGGATACCACTTTCTTCTTCATACAAACGTGTAGGATAGAATTTATTCAGCTTTTTTGACGATTCAACAAGATCACCGCATCCCATTTCTTTACCAAACGAATAAATCTTTTGCACAAGCA
>Ga0224508_10000282_pt1 | contig 52299 bp, 53 predicted proteins | sample SF_Jan12_sed_USG_4_FD_170157 | JGI IMG/M metagenome (GOLD analysis project Ga0224508, IMG submission 170157) | Sediment microbial communities from San Francisco Bay, California, United States - SF_Jan12_sed_USGS_21 | ecosystem: Environmental > Aquatic > Marine > Sediment | place: USA... | reverse complement strand
TGCTTCGTGTGGGGTCGTAGCTCAGCTGGGAGAGCGTCGCGTTCGCAACGCGAAGGTCGGGAGTTCGATCCTCCTCGGCTCCACCAATTCGTCCCCGCAAGTCCGTACACTATCCAGATCAGGCTGTAGCTCAGAGCCACTAGTTACAATATTGTTCGATGTCCACCTCACGATTCTTCAATTCGCTCATCTCATCCTGCGTCATATCCAACCCGCTATCGATGCTGGTCAATAAGAATCTGATTACCGTCGGGGTCGGAGAGCATTAAACTCGCTGGTCCTGATATCGAATCGTCAGCTTCACTATTAAGGGTAATCCCCCGACTCTTCAACTCACGCTGTAGCTCGCGCACGTCGGTAAATGAATCGAGTTCGTTACCGCTTTGATCCCAGCCCGGATTGAACGTCAATATATTGTCTTCAAACATACCCTGGAAAAGGCCAATTACGTGATCGCCGTTTTTCAGTACCAACCAATTTTGTTGCGGATCACCGCCAATTGCTTCGAACCCGAGTGTCTCGTAAAAGCCTTTTGATGTTGCAAGGTCTTTGACCGCAAGGCTGACCGAAAACGCTCCCAAATCCATGCTTCACCCCCTGGTTTTGGCGCATGTGCCTGAATACTAGCAGGTCAGATTCTTCGAGAACGACTAACTCACGTATCGTGCCTGCAAGCTAGTCGTTTCGTTTCGCCGCTTCGCCGAGCGCCGAAATTTTCTGTAACCCCTGTAGGGCAAGATCCCAGGATTCTGCGTCGATGGATTGTTTGAGATTTGCGTAGGCCGCCGCCACGCGCGGCATGATCTCGGGTTCCAGAGCAAGTCCTTTGTCGGTCGCCAGGACATGGACAACGCGACGATCCCTGTCGGAGCGCTGTCTTGCCACCAGCTCCATCGAACTCAGACGATCGACGATGCCGACCAGGCTCGGGGTTGGTATCAGCGTAAGCCTCGCCAGCTCTCCCAACGCAATCTGGTCGCGCTCCCAAAGCACCCGTAATACCCGCCCCTGCTGCTCGGTCAGTCCAAAGTCATTGAATATCTTGCGGAACCTAGGCATAACTGCGTCCAGCGTGCGGTATAGCATCATGGGTAACGAGCGGCTGAATTGTTGTATCGCCATGGATGTACAATATCATTAATATATTAATTATTTAGATAATAATGAATAAATCGGACAATTCAAGCAAGACTGGCGGCGACGCTGACGCGGCATTGCTCAAACTACGTCAGTCGCTGGGCCGATTCGCCACGGGCGTGACGGTGGTGACTTGCCAGGGCAGCGCGGGGCCCTGTGGAATTACGGCGAACAGTTTCAGCTCGGTGTCGCTCGAGCCCCCACTGGTGCTGTGGAATATCGCGAAAGTATCGAATTCCCTACAGGCCTATCTGGATGCCGAGTACTTCGCGATCAATGTCCTGAGTGCGCGCCAGGAATCCCTGTCGGCGCACTTCGCACTGTCGGACCACACCGTATTCGATGGCGTTGATTTCGAAACGTCGGACAAAGGCGTGCCGATACTTCCGGATACCGTTGCCTGCTTCGAGTGTCGGACGTATCAGATTCACGACTGCGGCGATCACTACATCATCGTTGGTGAAGTCGAAACGCATCGCTTCGATGACAACAAGCCACTGCTGTTCGTCGACGGACAATACACGGCGATCGCCGATTCTGCCGACTAGGAGATTTCCATGGCCAAACCTGGCAACACGGGCATTCGCAGAATTCTGAGGGCGACGAAATTCTCGGCACAGGGCTTTGCTCAGGCCTGGCAACACGAAGCCGCGTTTCGTCAGGAATTGATCCTGATCGTCGTACTGACACCTGTTGGTGTATGGCTCGGCCGAACGCCTGTCGAGTGGGCAATCCTGTTTACCAGCCTGCTGTTGGTGTTGATCGTCGAATTGCTGAACTCCGCGATCGAGGCAGCAATCGATCGCCACGGTGACGAACATCATGAGTTATCGGGCCGCGCCAAGGATTTCGGTTCGGGCGCTGTGTTCATCAGCCTCGTCATAGTTATTGTGATCTGGAGCGCAATCGCCTACCAGCGCTTTTACTTGCCGGCCGGGGCTGGCTCATGAAACCAAAGGTCTTCTGCATCGGCTTTCACAAGACCGGAACAACAAGTCTCGAACTTGCGCTCAAAAAACTCGGCTATCGGGTAACGGGGTCGTTCGGCACGAAGGATCCGGATATTGCCAACAAGTTGCATGAAATGGCCTATGCCAGGGTCGCGAATTTTGATGCCTTTGAGGACAACCCGTGGCCCTTACTCTACAAGGAGCTCGACGAGCGCTTTCCGAGGAGTAAATTCATACTCACTCGCAGGCCAACGGATGCCTGGATTCGCAGCCAGGTTAAAGACTTCGCCCTGACCGAGACACCGATGCGACGCTGGATCTATGGCGAGAATGCGGGGTGCCCTGAAGGCAACGAGGATATTTACATCGACCGCTACGAGCGTCACAACCGGGAAGTGCTCGAGTATTTCAAGGATCGGCCAAACGACTTACTGGTCTTTGATCTACCTAAAGGCGACGGCTGGGACAAATTGTGTCCTTTCCTTGGACATGACACTCCGGACGAGCCGTTCCCACACGCCAACAAAGCGAGCTTGTCGCGCAAATTAAAGAACTGGTTCCGAAAACTGTAGGCGTTGTTGTCCTGACATCGGCAATGCCGGCTGTTCTCATGCAGTCCGGCGCAAGCGCCTGTAAGTAGCGACTTTGCGCAACGCGTTGATGTATTGCGAAATTCGCGACCAGAAATATATTTTCTCGGGGTAACGACTTCTGGAAAAATCCGGTGTCACTGACTCCAGCACCTGCTCCCAATCGGCTGTCGACTCGTAGCCACACGCAATCAGGTCCGGTGTCAGCGAGCCGTGTATCGCTTGCTGGCCCTTTATTCTTCCCGGATGTTGCGTCCAGACACCAACGCTCGTCGGCGCGATGGGTCGCACACTGTGCATTGCCGTTATGGACTTTTCCGACGCCGTCGCGTGTTCATGATACGCGGAGAAATTGTGCGTCTTTTCGAGCCACGGGAACTTTTCCGCGATCATCTGTTGGGTCGCGTCCGGATTGCTCACGAAGTCCTCGTAACGAACCTCGAGAAAACGTTCATGACCATACAACGGCTTCGCGTAAGCATGCATCTCGCGCCACAGGCGAATGTTGGAGTAGTACATGTCCTTGTCCTTGCCGTGGCGGCTCACTATGACGTCACGCGGATCACGAACCATGTAAATAACGAAGAACTCCGGATCGTCCTCGAGGATGGCCTGCACATACATCGTGTCTTTGGGTCGTTTGGTCAGCAAAATCTGGCCATCCCGGGCTGACACGAGATGGAAACGAATCTCGTGATCGTAATGCTTGTCGATCCTGAAGCACGTCACCATCGCCTCGTGCAGCAACGTAGTACCGCTGCGTGGCGAACAGGCGACTATGTGCAGGTGCTTGAACATCTTCCGGCTTCACTCATCCACGATCGTGTTTCGCAACACACCGATATCGGATATCGATACTTCAATCGTGTCGCCCGGCTGCATCCACACCGGTGGCGTGCGTGCGGCGCCAACACCGCCCGGCGTGCCGGTAGCAATAATGTCGCCAGGTTCGAGGCGCGTGAATGTTGTGCAGTACTCAATTAACGTCGGTATATCGAAAATCAGATCGCCGGTCGAAGATGATTGCATCACCTCGCCGTTGAGCCGGGTTTCCAGAATCAGGTTCTCCACATCTGCTATCTCATCCCTGGTCACGAGCCAGGGACCCATGCTGCCGCTGCGCAAGAAGTTCTTTCCGGCAGTAAACTGACCGGAATGTCGTTGGTAATCGCGAATACTGCCGTCGTTCAGGCAGCAGTAACCCGCTACGTAGTCAAACGCGTCGGCAGCCGCGACACGATGCGCGTCACGACCGATGATCACGGCCAACTCGCCCTCGAAATCGAATTTATCCGACACGGAGGGGCGAATCATGTCTCTGCGATGTCCGACGAAGCTGTCGGCAAACCGCGTGAACACCCACGGGTACTCGGGCAATTCCCTGCCCATTTCGAGCACGTGCTTTTTGTAGTTGACGCCGACGCACAACACCTTCCCTGAGTCCGGCACGACAGGCAGAAATTCGATGTCTTCCAACGCCAGGTTTGCGGGCAGGTCCGCTGCAAGTTCGCCCACGCGGTCAAGTGTGCCTCGCTGCAGCACCTCCTTTACGCTGTGCCCCACATCGTGATCGCTCAGGTCAATGACAGCATCGTCTTTTATCACGCCGACACGCGCCTGATCGTCAAGAATAAAACTTACCAATCTCATATAGCCGTCCCTTCAGGCAAATACGCTCAACGCCGCGAACCCGGTCCGGTGCCATACTAGCAAGGAGCCGTTTGGCTTGTAATGGAGAGCAATATCGCCACCGGGATCAGCACGATCAGCCATATGAAACTCAGCCCGGACTCGCAAACCACCTTGTCATGCGCGCCCCTCCAGGAGCCCCGTGTACAAGAGACGTAATGCGGATAGCGTGATAAGCGCGCGATAGACCAACCGAAACCGCTCTTCGGAGAGCCTGTCCACGATCATCTTGCCGACTGCGGTGCCCAGAAAGCTCACCGCTATCGCCGCGGCGATAACAGCATAGTACGGGGAGTAATCGAAGCCGTAATACGCGTAGCCGGTAATCTTGAAGATGCTCATTCCGGCCAGGCAGCCACCCAACGTGCCAATAATCTGACGACGCTCCAGGTTGGCGTGCAACACCACTGCGTGCAGCAGCGCGCCGTAAGCAAATAGCGTAGAAAACAGTGAGTGAATGAAGCCCACAATTATCCAGGGGTGTCTCAGCCGGGGTCGCCACGACATCTCCGGCAGCCAGATCGCAACGAGCATTACGACGCTGATTGCCGTTGCAATGATGGCCTCGGGCAACTCCACATAGATCCGCGCGCCGACAAACGCGCCGACGAGACTGCCAACAAGGAAAGATCTGACGAGTCTCCAGTCGATAAAGTCCCAAAAAAAGATGATCCGCGTCACCGTCGAACCGATGAGCAGTGTTGAATGAATAGGGACAATCGCCTGTATGGGTAAGACTGTGCTGGTAATCGCGAGGATGATCAGCGCTCCGCCAGCCGAGAATGCCGCATTGAATACCGACGCAACAAAACTGCCGGCGACAATAATGATGAAGGTGGCGTCAATCACGAAAGTGTTGGTAGCGCATCGCCCGACAGGCTACCAGATTGATCGCTAGCAGATACGCGGCAGCGGATCGTCCTCAAGCTCTTCGAGAAAGCGCTCCCCACCCAACGGCGTCTCGAGAACGACACGCTTTGCAGCAGCGGTAATTCGGCCGACACGGGCCGCGTCACGTCCGGACGGCAACGCGCGCCAGAGTTGTAACGCCTCATCCACCTGGTGCGGTGCGATGACGGCAAGGACCCGGCCTTCGCAGGCAAGGTAGTACGGATCATAGCCGAGCATTTCGCACACCGACTGAACCGGGTCTTTAACCGGTATTGTCGCTTCCAGGCGCACACCAAAACCGGTCGCGCGAGCGATTTCATTGGCAATTGAGGCAATACCGCCACGGGTAGGATCGCGCATGAACCTGAGTCCGTCGAGCTTCATCAGCGCCTCAGTCAGCTCCATGACCGGGCCCGCGTCGGAGACGACATCACCGCGCAGTCCAAACTCTTCGCGCGCCAACATCACCGCCGTGCCATGATCACCGACAGTTCCGCTGACGATCGCAATGTCGCCGTCTTCGATGCGATGAATCGACGGCTGAACACCAGGCAGTCGCACGCCAACACCAGTGGTCGCAAGATACAGTCCGCCACCCTCACCGCGGCGCAAGACTTTCGTATCACCGGCCTTGACTTGAACGCCGGCCTCCCGGGCCGCTTTTGCAAGACTCGCAACAATCCGGTCAAGGACTTCAATCTCAAGGCCTTCCTCGATGAACGCGTTGAGCGTCAGATACATCGGTCGCGCGCCCGCTACGGCAAGATCATTTGTCGTGCCATGCACCGCCAGGGAACCGATGTCGCCGCCAGGAAACTCGAGCGGCTGCACGGTGAAACCATCGGTCGTGATCATCACATTGCCGCCATTCAGGTCGATGGGCGCGGCATCCGCCTGTACGTCGAGCTCTGACTCACTCAAGTGACGCGCGAATATCTCCTCGATCAGTTCGCGCATGAAACGGCCGCCGTTGCCATGTGCCAGTGAGATGCGGTCGTCTTCCATATTCCCTACCCGCTTGTATCGCGTGCGGCCAACTCGGCCAGCTGCCCGAAACATAAGGCCGCGTCATTACCTGGTAACACAGACGGTAGCAAGACGCGGAAGCCATCATCTTGCAATAGGCTGACGACCTGTTCCGCGAGGATCCGATTCTGAAACACGCCACCGCAAAGACCCACCTGCGTAACCAGGTTCCCCTCGCGAATCTTGCGTGCTTGCTGCAGAAGAACCAGGGCCATGCTCGAATGTAACACCTCGGCACGAGAGACCTGAGTGCGTCGCGTGTCGGCAATGACGTCAAGCAGCGGTTCCCAGTCACTGCGCCATACGCCATTCGCGTCCGTGTCGAGCGGCAGATCGACCGGCTCCGCGCAGGAACGACACAGGGATTCGAGCAACATGGGCCCTTCTGCTTCATAACTGGTTTGATGCGCGTTTAGTATCAGCGCCGCTGCGGCATCGAACAGGCGACCTGCTGCACTTGTTTCCGGACAATTCAGTTTCTTGCGCCATGCGCTCTCGGCAATCCCGTCGCGGTCCGGACAATCCGGCCACGGCCTGCCGCAGGTCCAGTGCAGCGCCGCCGCGCTGCGCCAGGGCTCACGCCCCGCACGCTCGCCGCCCGGCAGTCGAAATGGCCGCAGACTGCAAACACGCCGCCATGCACCCGGTTCACCGAGAAGCGCTTCGCCGCCCCACAAGGTTTGATCCTCGCCCAGTCCGACACCGTCCCACGTGAACATGAGCCATTGACCTTCACGCGCGTATTCGGCCGCAACCGCACTCGCGTGAGCATGGTGGTGCCAAACTGTCTCGACCGGCAACGATTGCTCCCGCGCCCAGCGGTGCGTCGTGTAACCGCGATGCGCATCGCAAACGATGCGCTCGGCTTGCACGCCATACAGTCTTTGCAGATCGCTCGCGACCTGCTCGAAGACACGCAGGCTGCGCGGGCTATCCATTTCACCGATGTGCGGCGAAATGACGGCTCGATTGTCCCAGGCCAAAGCAAGCGCGCCTTTCATGTGACCACCAACAGCGAGCAACGGCCGCTCTTGCCGCCCGGACAACTCGAGTTCGAGTGGCGCGCAACCGCGACCAATGCGCAGCGGCCGCATGACACCTGCAATCCTCCGAAAAACGGGGTCATCGGCCGGCCGGACGATTGGCCGGTCGTGATGCAGGAACGCGTCGGCTACGCCGGCGAGCCGGTCTTCAACCTCTGTGTTTTCGGTTAGCACCGGCTCCCCGCTGATATTGGCCGACGTCGCAACAAGCGGCCCGTCGAACGCTTCGAGTAACAACTGATGCAGTGGGCTGTATGGCAGAAAGGCGCCGACTTCGCCAAGCCCGAAAGCGATGTTATCCGCAAGGTCACTGCCATTCTTCTTGCTCGTTAGCACGATCGGCCTCGCCGGGCTTGCGAGCAACCCGGCTTCTTCGCTCGAGACACTCGCGTATGTGCGAACAACCTCAAGCCCGTCTTCTCCGCTTAGCGGAAACATGACGGCCAGTGGTTTGGCTGGCCGGTGTTTGCGCTGCCGCAATTTGTCCACAGCGGAATAATCACGAGCGTCACACATCAGGTGATAGCCGCCTATTCCTTTGACGGCGATGATCTCTCCGTCACGCAGTTTGTCGAGCGCTGCATGCATCGCTGCACTGGCAAAGAGCGACTTCGTGTCTGCTTTGTCATGGAAAGTCAGTTGCGGCCCGCAAGCCGGGCAGGCTACCGGCTCCGCGTGAAACCTGCGGTCACCCGGATCCAGGTATTCCTCGTTGCAGTCAGCACAGAGCGGGAACCCGGCCATACTCGTATTCGCGCGATCGTACGGCAACGCTTCGATCAGTGTGTAGCGCGGACCGCATTGCGTGCAGTTGATGAACGGGTATCGATAGCGTCGATCGGATGGGTCGTGTAACTCCCGCCGGCAGTCGTCGCACATGAAGTAGTCATGCGGTACGAATATTCGCGCATTCGCTTGCCCGGAGCTGGCAACGATTTCGAAACCGTCGAACGCCTCGATATCGAGCCTTTCGATTTTGTCGATGGCGGGACGCGACAGCGGTGGTGCGTCGTGAACGAGTTCCTGCTGAAACTGCTGCAGCGAATCAGGCTGACCGACAGCGATTATCTCGACTTCACCAAGCTGATTCTGCACGCGCCCGGTCAAGCCGTGCCGCTCTGCCAGGCGGTAGACGAATGGACGAAACCCCACGCCTTGCACGTGCCCGGAAAGGACAAACCTGAATGCGGAGTTCGTTACGGGCAGTGCATGGGCGGCGAACTCAGCCAACAGACTGTCTCCTGCCCTCCCACTCATTCTCCCTGCACCCCGACGCCCACCAAATCCGGCATGCGCCTTCGTCCGACACCATACAGGGGCCTATTGGCTTCCTTGGTGTACAAGCGAGACCGTAGAGTCGACATTGATTCGGGTAGATCTTGCCGAGCACGACTCGCGCGCAGTCGCAACCCGGCGGCATTTCGCCGACGCGCTTACGCGACTCGTCAGCGTAAGACGTAAAGTGCAGGCGCGCGTCGTGTGCAGCATAACGGTCACGCAAAACAAACCCCGAATCTGGAATGATCCCAACGCCACGCCAGTTCGCATCGCTGACTTTCATGACTTCGTTGAGCTGCCGCTGTGCCTCCCTGTTGCCGCCCGGCCGCACAACTTCGGGATAGCAGTTGTCGAGAAAATGGCGGCCGTCTCTGAGTTGCCGCAACACCGAGTACATCGCGGCGAGCAATGTGTCGGGCCGGAATCCTGCGACCGCGGCAGGTATGTCGTGCTTGTCTACAACGAACTGCCATTCCTCAGGCCCCATAATCGTCGCAACATGGCCCGGCGCGATCAGGGCATCAAACCCCGGCGCTTCTGAATCGAGCAACATTGCGACCGCAGGCCAGGTTAGTCTTCCCGATAACAAAACGAGGAGGTTGTCCGGCACGCCTTCGGCCAGCATCGCGGCCACCGGCGCCGTCGTCGTTTCGAAGCCCGCAGCAAAGAACACAACCCGGCGATCCGGGTTATCTCTTGCAATACGCACGGCCTCTGTCGGCGACGCTATCGGACGTATGTCACCACCCGCCGCACGCGCCTGTTCCAGTGACCGTGGTTCGCGTTTGGGCACGTTGACCGGCACGCGCAACATGTCGCCGAACGCGACCAGAATGAGATTTTCGTTTAACGCGAGCTGTATCGCCTCGAAAACGTCTTCCTCCGGGCAGATGCAAACGGGGCAGCCGGGACCCGGCACGAGTTCGATATTTTTTGGAATAGCTGAACGCAGACCGGCGATCGAAATCGACCGCTCGTGTCCACCGCAGACATTCATTATGCGGACGCGTTTGTCGATACCCAGGCCGATCAGTGCCTCGAGCCAGAATTCGGCTGTTTTGCTCATGGATCCGCGCGCGTGTCGCGAATCCAGGCCAGCCAGGCATCCATGCCGATGCCGGTTTTTGCTGACACTTCTATAAGCGGTGCGGGATTAGCGATCTGCTGCAGATAAGAGGCCGCTTTGTGCGGATCGAAATCGCCCAATACATCCAGCAGATCCGATTTCGTTATCAATACGAGGTCCGCTGCGCGGAACATCACCGGATATTTCGCCGGCTTGTCATGTCCTTCCGGTGTCGACAGCAATGCGACGTTACAATTCTGGCCCAGATCGAAACTTGCAGGACAAACAAGGTTGCCGACGTTTTCGATGAACAGCACATCGACATCGTCGAGGCTCATTTCGTGCAGCGCCGTGTGAATCATGTGCGCATCGAGGTGGCACGCACTACCGGTGCTGATTTGATAAGCCGGTACGCCCTTGTCGCGAATCCGTACCGCGTCGTTCTCGGTTTCGAGATCACCCTCGATGACAGCGATACGTGTATCAGCGCCAAGCGCATCGATCGTTGCTTCAAGTAGTGCCGTCTTGCCGGCGCCCGGCGATGACATCAGGTTGACTGCGACAACGCCGTGCTTCTCGAAGTGCTCGCGATTGTGCCGTGCCTGATGGTCATTTGCATCGAGCAAACCCTTCAGAACTTCAACGGACTCGCTGCCAGCCGACGTGTGCGCCAGATGACCACCGGTTGCGACAAGATGCTCGTTACCCGGTGTGATGTTGCAACCGCAGGTTTCACACATGCTGCACCTCGGCTGTCTTGCGAGTATCAAGGACGACACGCTGCAGCATCAGCTCGTCGCCACTGATCAGGCGGGTGCGCCAGTGTCCGCAGTGTTCGCAGACAAGGCGGTTCGCCGGAACTTCCGATTCCTCGCCGCACTCCTCACAACAAACGCGGATGGACGTAGGCTGCAGATGTAGCTGCGCATTGTTGGCAACGGTGCCGGCGGCCGCGATCGGAAATGCATTTTGCATCAGCGGAGCTTCAACACCAGAGAGCGGACCGACACTGACATAAATTTCGGATACCGCGGCAGCATGCTGTGCCCTGGCGACCGCAGCAACTTCGCCGATCAGTGCCTGACATAGGGCGAGCTCATGCATCGGCCGCCAGCACCTCATCGAAAAGCTCCCATGAATCAGCGGCTTCTTCCGCTGACACTTTCTGGATTGCATAGCCAACGTGCACGAGCACATGATCGCCCGGCGCAATTGTTTCGCCCTGCAACAGGAACAGGCTTACCTCGCGTTCGATTCCGCGGGCAGCGCAACGACACTGAAAGCCGTTGATCGATTCTATTTGCATGGGTACGGCGAGGCACATTGCGTAACCTCCCTATCAGGATTTCGGCTCCGGACCGAAAAAACTTCTCACTGATCATAGTCGCTCGCCGTAACGAACGACTGTACGTAATAACGCTTATTCAGATGACGCAATAGCTCGCCTACTCTGCTGACTGGGGGCAGTCCCGCGTCACAATGCAAGGACCTCATCGCGTCCGGGGCTACGAGGAATAACATGCTTCGCATGCATGAACGGAACCGGCCGTGACAGGAACACTTGTGCTTGGGGTTGGCAACATTTTACTTGCCGACGAAGGTGCAGGCGTACACGCGATGCGCTACCTCAAAGATCACTATGATCTTCCCGATACGACTTATCTCGACGCCGGCACGCTGAGCTTCACGCTTGCCGCGGATATTGCTGCCGCCGATAAGCTGATCGTTTTCGATGCCGCGCAGATCGACGCCGAACCAGGCACCGTGCGGGTTTTCCAGGACACAGAGGTCGGCGACTTTCTCAAATCCGGGCGCTGTAGCGTGCATGAAGTCGGCTTCGCCGACCTCATGGACATTGCGCGTCTCGAAGGCAATTTGCCAGAACGTTACGCACTAATCGGGATTCAACCCGAACAACTGGGTTGGGGTGACTCGCCGAGTGAAACGGTTCGTCGTGCCATGCCGAAGGCCGCCGCGAATGCTGCGGCACTTGTCCATAAGTGGCGACGACCCATACCAGGAAAGGTGGTGAATCAATGAGCTCCCTTGACGCGATCGCAGTTAACACAGAGGTGGTGACCGGCAACGTCGAGCCCCTTTTGCACGAAGTTCGCCACGCGCTGAAACGTCTGGCCAATGGCGAAGACGGCACGGTCATCGACCTGCGAAGCCTGCCGCTTGCGCCCGGAGAAGAGGAACAGATCGAGGCCGCGCTTGGCCAGGGCGAAGTTCGCGCTGAACTCAATGCGCTGGGACCTTCACTGGTGCAGGAGACCTCGTACCCGGGCGTATGGCTGGTGACTCATCGCAACGCCGAGCAGGCCGTAGTCGGTCGATTTATCGAAGTAACTGACATGCCCGAATTGCTCAAGTCGCAACAAGCCGATATTGAGTACGGCATCAACAGGCTGGAGAACGAGCTGAAGAATTAGGAGACAGTACGATGCGCAAAGATCAAAACCTGGGTGAATACCTGCGTGCGCAGGGCGTTTCCCGCCGCGGATTCCTTAAATTCTGTTCCGCGACCGCCTCTCTGATGGCGTTGCCACCGTCGGCTATTGCTCAAGTTGCGGACGCGCTTGCGAAGGCGCGGCGACCCTCTGTCATCTGGTTGTCGTTCCAGGAATGCACTGGCTGCACCGAATCGCTGACACGATCTCACGCCCCGACCGTAGAGTCGTTGATCTTTGACGCCATATCGCTCGATTATCACCACACACTGCAGGCGGCCGCGGGCCATGGTGCAGAAGCGGCGCGTATGGCTGCGATGGAAGAAAACAGCGGTGAATATATTCTTGTCGTCGACGGTTCGATTCCGGTTGGCAATCCGGCCTACTCGACGATTGCCGGCATCAGTAATCTCGACATGCTTAAAGAAACAGCGGCCAATGCCTTTGCTTTGGTCGCGGTCGGCACCTGTGCGGCGTTCGGTGGCATTCCACATGCAAACCCGAATCCCACCGGCGCGGTCTCTGTTTCAGATATCGTTACCGACAAGCCCATTATCAACGTGTCCGGCTGTCCGCCGATTCCTGTCGTAATTACGGGAGTCCTCGCACATTTCCTGACCTTCGGCACGATTCCCGAGCTCGATGCGCTTGGCAGGCCGGCCGCATTTTTCGGCCAGAATATTCACGACCGCTGCTACCGGCGACCATTCTACGAGCGCGGCCAATTCGCCGAAACTTTTGACGATGAAGGCGCACGTAAAGGGTGGTGTCTGTACAAGCTCGGTTGCAAAGGTCCAACGACGTACAACACCTGCGCAACGTTGAAGTGGAACGAAGGCACGAGCTTCCCGATCCAGTCCGGGCACGGCTGCATTGGTTGTTCAGAACCTGACTTCTGGGACAAAGGCGGCTTCTATAACCCGATATCGGCTGGCATGTGGGGCTCTCGTGATGCGTTGCTCGGAGCAGCGGCCGCAGGTGCGGCCCTCGGCGTCGGTTCAGCACTCGCTGCCCGGGCGCGTAAGAAAAAAGCACAGGCGGCAGAGGAGGCCTAACCGTCATGACTCTACTCGACTTTGCCAGCGGTCCTGGAATGCAGTGGGCACTTTGGATCTTCGTTTTCGGCGTTCTTTGGCGCCTCGTCGGTGCGCTGTTTCTCCTGTCAAGAAAGGATCTGACCAAGCCACGTCAGTACAACAGTGTTGCAGCCGGATTGGGTGCGATCATTTCGCGATCCGCACCGGCGCACGCGTTTGAAAAACGAATTCTCTTTCAGCATGTCACCGGCTACGTCTGGCACTTTGCACTTTTCATTTCGGTGCTGTTCTTCGCACCACATATTTTGTTTTTCGAGTCTGTGCTCGGTTTCGGTTGGCCGCACTTGCCGAACACGATCATTTTGATAACCGCGATAATCGCGACAGCCGTTTTGATTACACTGCTTATCCGCCGTGCGACACATCCTGTGCAACGCTTTATTTCCAACGCGGATGACTACATCAGCATCTTCGTTGTGCTCATTCCGCTCATAACCGGAATACTCGCATTTGCTCACGTCGGCGGGCGCTATGAGACGTTACTGGCCATCCACCTGCTCAGCGTCGAAGTCATGCTCATCTGGTTCCCGTTCGGCAAACTGATGCACGCAATTATGACAATGCCGGCCCGCTATCAGGCCGGCACGGCATTCGGGCGCAGGGGAGTTAAAGCATGAACGTTGAAGCAATGTCATTGCAGGACTTCCGCGGCAAGCTTGAGCAACTGAGTGAAGGCATACCTGGCCAGGACATGTCTGACGAAGAACGAGTGCGGCGCGCCAAGCGAGCTTTTATGCAGAAGCTTAACGGCCACAGGGCTGTCGACCTCGATTCCTGCCTGCAATGCGGCATGTGCGCCGAGGCCTGTCATTTTTACGAAGCCACGCAAAACGAACGATACGCTCCGGTTTACAAATACAGGCCGTTGCGCCGCTTTTATCGCCGCGAGATGAGCCCGATGCGCTGGTTCTATCGTCCATTTACACGCGACATCACAGCTGCCGATCTCAAGGAGTGGCAACACCTCGTGTATGACGCGTGCACCGGTTGTGGGCGCTGCGACATGATATGTCCGATGGGCATCAAGATTTCGGCCGCGATCAGAGTCGTGCGCCATGGTCTCGCCGCCGCCGGTTACGTTCCTCCCGAGATGCGAGTCCTACGGAACGAACAACGAGATCAGAACACGTTGTTCGGCGTCGGTGCGGAGCAACTCAAAGCCCTTGTCGAAAAGCTCGGCGCACAAGGCATTAGCGTTCCGCTCGATCGCGAACAGGCCGATGTCATGTTGCTTACGACGGCTGTGGAAGTCCTGCTGTTCCCTGATGCGTTTGCAGCGACGGCCCGAATTCTGAACAAGTCAGGTGCCGACTGGACTATTCGCAGCGATGTCTTCGAAGCCGCAAACGTTGGCATCATCACCGGCGATGACCCGACGATGAGTCTCGCAATAAGGCGCATTGTCGACAAAGCCAAAGCCTGCGGCGTAAAAACCGTGCTGATGCCCGAGTCAGGGCACGCCTACCAGACCTTGCGCTGGGAGGGCGCCACCGAGATGGGTGGGGCACTACCGTTTGAGACCTTGTCGATACCAGAGTTTATCTCGGGCGAGGTCCAGGCAGGCCGCCTGAATCTCAAAGCACAATCGAACGGCGCCTCTGTGACGTATCACGACCCGTGTCGCCTGTCCCGTAAAGGTGGTGTCATGCAACAACCACGAGACGTGCTTGCGGCGCTGGGGCTCGATGTGCGTGAGACACCCTCGAACCAACGCGAGAATTATTGCTGTGGCGGTGGTTGCGGAGAATACGTCTTGAGTGGTGCAGCAGACTTGCGGCAAAAGGCGTTTGAGATCAAGAGAAGAGAATTTGAAGAGACCGGTGCGGACGCAGTCGTTACGGGATGCGCTAATTGCAGAATCAATCTGTTGATAGGCGCGGAAAATTCCGGGTGGGAGACGCCGGTTACAAGTTTGGTGGAGACGGTTGCAGCCAATTTGGCTGATTAGAACAGGTAGGAAACGTCATGAATGAACGTGTGGTTGTAGACCCTATTACCAGAATCGAAGGGCATTTGCGTATCGAGGCGCAGATGGATGGAGATCGGATTGCCGAGGCTTATTCCTCCGGCACAATGGTCCGCGGCATCGAGATTATTCTGCGTGGCCGGGATCCGCGCGATGCCTGGGCTTTTGCCCAGCGCATTTGCGGTGTCTGCACGCTTGTGCACGGCATCGCCTCGGTGCGGGCTGTCGAGGATGCGCTCGATTACGAGATTCCGAAAAACGCGCAATTGATTCGCAACCTGATGATCGGTGCACAATATGTGCACGATCATGTGATGCATTTTTACCATTTGCATGCGCTCGATTGGGTCGACGTCGTGTCCGCATTGTCGGCCGACCCGAAGGCAACCTCTGCTCTCGCACAGAGCATAAGCAGCTACCCGAAAAGTTCGCCGGGCTACTTCGCCGAAATGCAGACGAAAATCAAAAACTTCGTCGAGGCCGGGCAGCTGGGCATCTTCGCCAAGGCCTATTGGGGACATCCGGCTTACAAGCTGCCACCAGAGGCCAACCTCATGGCTGTCGCACATTACCTCGAGGCACTCAGTTGGCAACGTGACGTCGCGAGGCTGCACACAATTTTCGGTGGCAAGAACCCGCATCCGAATTTCCTCGTTGGCGGTGTGCCCTCACCAATCGATCTCGATTCAGACTCGGCGATTAACTCGGCGCGCCTCTCCACCGTGCAGAACATCATCACGCAAATGCGTGACTTCGTTGACCAGGTGTACGTCCCCGACACACTCGCAATCGCCAGTTTCTACAAGGATTGGGGCGCGCAGGGCGAAGGCGTTGGTAACTTCCTGTGCTACGGCGACTTTCCTGAAAAGGGCACCAACGACGTATCGTCGTTCCTGTTCCCGAGAGGCGCGATCCTCGGCCGTGATCTTTCGACGATCCACGAGATCGACCTCGATGCCATGGATGAGGTCAAAGAGTACGTCGCACACTCCTGGTACAAGTACGAGGCTGGCAAAGAAGCGGGCCTGCATCCTTACGAGGGCGAGACAGAGTTTGCTTACGACGGACCAGAGCCACCGTATACACAGCTCGACGTCGAGAAGAGTTATTCCTGGCTCAAATCGCCTCGATGGAAAGGCAATGTCATGGAGGTTGGCCCGCTCGCCCGCGCTCTGATGCTGTATGCATCCGGTCACGAGCAGATGCAGGAACTGGTCAACTACACCTTGAAGACGCTTGACGTACCGGTCGAAGCATTGTTCTCGACGCTTGGCAGAACCGCTGCCCGCACCCTCGAGACAAAGGTACTCGCTGACACGATGCAGACCTGGTACGACAATCTGATCGGCAACATCAAGGCGGGCGATACGCGCACCTTCAATGAAGTGCTTTGGGAACCGTCATCGTGGCCGAAGAAAGCTCAGGGCGTCGGTTTCACCGAGGCACCGCGAGGCGGTCTGGCACACTGGATCGTTATCGAAGACCAGAAGATCGCGAACTACCAGGCTGTCGTTCCAAGCACGTGGAACGCCGGACCTCGCGATGCCGAAGGTCAGCCAGGCCCCTACGAAGCGGCTTTGGCCGGACACCAGTTATATGATCCCAAGCAGCCGGTCGAGATTTTGCGCACGATTCACAGTTTCGACCCGTGTATCGCCTGCGCGGTCCATGTGACCGACCCGAACGGTGAGGAACTCGTCAACGTCAAGATTCGCTAGACAAAAGAGCTACGAAGTGAGAATTAAGATGAGAAAGACACTCAGCCTGTTTCTTTTCGCAGGAATGACCCGCATCGCCGACGCACATACGCTGACGTCCGACGATGGCCTGCCGATGCAACTCGTGCACCAGTTGCTCGGCTCGCACCATCTACCGATGACCGCACTGATCGTGCTTGCCGGCATCCTCGTGTTTCGCGTCTGGCACAGGCGCTTCAGGTGAGCTGCGCCTCGCTCGGCTCCGGATCCGGATCCGTCGTCGCGTCTTCCCAAGGCGGGAGAATCTTCAGGAGCAGCGCCAGGATCACGAACGGGAGGACGAGCAGCCCGACAGCGACCAGCAGCCCCTCCTGCCCTCCGAATTCCAGCTTGTAAGCTGTTAGTCCGCGAAGGCTCTTGGAGAAGAGCTGCCCGCCGATCACCACGTTCCAGCGCGTGCTAAAGATACCTACCTGCACGAGCACCGCCGCGACGAAGTAGATCATTCGCTTCATCTCGTTCGGCAACTCGGAGAATCGGGCCGCCGCCAGGAACACGATCGGCACGATCGTGCCGAGCAGGATCTGGACGATGGTCAGGCTGAGGAAGAGCTTGCCGAAGATAAGCTGCTCCAGGATCTCGATGGACTCTTCGGACTCGTAGAGCCGGTGGATGAAGTCCAGGGCCTCGAGAGAAAGGTCGATGATCAACGTATAGAGCAGGAACGAGGCCAGCGTGTTCAGGCACTTCATGTCCAGCGCTTTGCGCCGCAGCAGAGTCGTAACGTAGTAGATCAACAGCACCATCGAAATACCGGAGACGATGGCCGAGAACAGGAATACGATCGGCATGAGGACGCTGCTCCACCACGGATTGGCCTTCACCGAACCGAAGATGAAGCCGACATAGCCGTGCAGCAGGAAGGCGGACGGAATGCCGACGATCGTGATGAACTGGACGGCCTTGCGGTCGAAGGCGACCGCAGCCGGCGAGATGTCCCGGGAGCCCAGCGAGATCACCCAGTGAACGAGCTTCATCACGCCCTTGTCGCTTTGTCTCCACCTCACGAGGTCGGCCCGGTAGTCGAACCAGATCTCCATGAGCAGCACCACCATCAGGTACCAGGCGTACACGAAGCCGAACATCGCCATGGCGGACGCCGAGTTCGGGGTGAGGAAGATCTCGAAAGCGCGCTCGGGATGTCCCAGATGTGCCTGTAATGGCATGGGTGCCACGATCAGGAAGGCGAGCGCCGTGAGCAGCGCGAGCCGATACGTAGGCTGGAGTTCCTTGACGTTGAACACCCTCTCCAGTGAGGCCAGGATGAACGCTCCCGCCACCAGGCCGGTGAGGTAGGGATAGATTACGATCAGGATGCTCCAGTGGAGCTCTACCTCGTTCGGATAGATGAAGCCCGTAACCTGGCCTAGAGCGGATTCAAGTTGTGCGAGATGTTCGGGATCCATTTAGCGTACCTCGCCATCCAGGGCCGTGTAGTAGACCTTGGGTTCGGTGTTCATGTGCGGCTTCAGAACCTCGAGGTGGCTCATTCGCATCATGCGATTGAGAGGCGTACTTCTGTCGCCGATCTCTCCGAAGACTCGTGCCTGGGTCGGGCACACCTCGACGCAGGCGGGCAGCAGGCCTTTGGTGATCCGGTGATAGCAGAACGTGCACTTATTGGCGGTGTGCGTACGCGGATCCAGGAAGCGGGCTCCATAGGGACACGCCTGGATGCAGTAGCGACAGCCGATGCAGTAGTCCTCGTCCACCAGCACTACCCCGTCCTGGCTCTTGAAGGTGGCCCCCACGGGGCAGACCTGGACGCAGGGCGGATTGTCGCAGTGGTTGCACAGCTTGGGCACGAAGAAGGTCCGCAGGATCTCCTTGCCCGCCGCGACCGGAGGAAAGGTGTCATCCGCAACCGGGGGGAAGCCTTCCATGCCACCGTTGGGGCTGTCGACCTGGACCTCTCCGTCCGTGTAGACGATGTAGCGCTCCACCCAGGTTCTGAAGTAAAAAGGCTCCTCTGGTACGTCGTTCTCCAACTTGCAGGCCTGGACGCACTTCCCGCAGCCGATGCACTCCTCGACCCGGATCCCCATCGCGTAGTAGTGCTCGGTCGGCTCATACCCGTCCTCATCGGCGCCCGCTGCCGCGAGTAGTTTCACTGGGCCGATCACTCCGAGAACAATCGTGGCGGGCGGAAACTTCAACATCTCGGCCAGGAACTTTCTTCTATCGTAGGTCTGCGACATCTATCGAGCCTCCGGTGAGTGTTGGTAGTGGCACTGCCAGCAAACGAAGGTTCCGCCATGCGTTGTGAGGTCTATGCGTGGAATCTCGTACACGGTGAGATCGACTCCGCGAATCAACTCAGGGGGTGTGGCCTCCCTGGCATGGCAGGTGCCGCAGAACTCTCGTTCGAACGGCTTCTTCGGCACATGCGCACGCGGCTGCACCTTGTGTTCTGCGGGTGCTTCGTGGCAGACCTCGCAGTCGAGGGGTGCATGCGGGGAGACGGCCTTGCTCCGGGCGATGGTGTTGTGGCACGCCGAGCACTCCTGAATACGCTCCGGCGGCGTCGGGTCGTGTGCATCGTGGCAGCTGGTGCAGGCCCTTACCGGATTGTGGCGCTCCTCGATGACCTGCGGGAAGCCGGTCGGCCGAGACACCAGGTAGCGGTGGCAAGCGAGGCAAGGTTCCCTCCCCACCGGCAGCTCCGGGCGAAGTCTCATAGGTCGGTTCGCGTGGTCGCTGGCCGGCCCGTGGCATGCCTCGCAGCTCACGGTTCTGTGGAAGGACTTGTTCTTCGTCTCTACCTTGTCCGGGTGGCATATCGCACACTCCTGCCAGCCCGAATAGCGGGGCTCCAGCGCCGCGTTGGCGGCCACTGCAGCGCCGCGGTAATGACCCAGGTCCCCGAAGGTCTCGGGCACGAACTTTTGCCGCATCACGAACATACCCACGCCGACAGCCAGGAAGATGACGCCGAGCTGGATGATCTGGGTCGGTATTTTCCGGCGGCCCAGGCCCCCGCTCCATCCTCGGATCCATGCGCGCAAATCTGTGATCGGCTTTAGCAGAGCTTTAAACATTGACACACACGTGTGCTATGGAATCGGCTGTTTAACCCCGAGTGAACTGGAAAAGGGCATCAAGATCGATCTGTCATCAGCACGCTGGTTCTAGCTGCAAAGAGTTCGACTCATGCCCGGAAACCTGTACCGAAACCGAGCATATATCGGGGTATCTCATTGAAGGTATACGGGAATATACCGAGCGAAAAATCAAGTCGGTTGACTGAGTGCTGAGGTCCGCTTTACGCTCGATGCCGAGGGCAGCCGGGAATCCCGCCACGCTTGCCCTTACGTGGACACGGCCAACTACGGTAAACGTGCCGCATGTAGCGGTTTAAACAGATAGTCACTCCGTAGTTTCCACTGTATTACAATCCCTACGGATTTCGGTATAAACGTCCAGGAGATGCGTGGACCGCCACGAGGTCGTGGCTTGGCGCATGGGAGCAAGTAATGCCAACAGAGAATGCCCGCACCGTCGATCCGTCGCCGCAGCATTTCGCCGGGGATTCATTCGCACAGACCGCCAGGCGCTTGTTCAGTGCCACGCGCCCCAAATTCTTTCCGGCTTCAGCGCTGCCCGTGCTGGCAGGCACAGCCTGGGGCTTTACAGCGTCCGGACGACTCGATGTATTGATTTTCGCCCTCGCGTTGTTCGCAACCGTGTGTGTACACGCCGCCAGCAACGTACTCAATGACGTTGGCGACGACTCCGGCGGAACGGACAAGCAGAACGACGACCGCATCTATCCGTACACGGGCGGCTCACGGTTCATACAGACCGGGATCATGAGCGCAACCAAGATGGCCCGACTCGGCATCAGCCTGCTCGCTATGGCTGCGATCGCGGGACTGGGGCTTATCGCACTGAAAGGCCCCATGGTCTTGTACCTCGGTCTGGCAGGCGTCGCACTCGGCATCCTGTACTCGCTCGGGCCGGCGCGTCTGGCATCACTGGGTATCGGAGAAACGGCCGTCGCGATCGGCTTCGGCGTCATTCCGGTCGCGGGCGCTGCGTGGCTGCAAGGCGCCGCGCTCGACACACAATTACTGTTGTTCTCTCTGCCTGTTAGTGCCTGGGTCGCCGCGATATTACTGATCAACGAGGTTCCTGACATCGGCGCTGACGGCGCGACCGGAAAGCGCACTTTGCCTGTCCGACTGGGACTTGACGGCACAGCGGTCGTTTACGTCCTGTTGCACGTGGCCGCCGGCACAATAACCGGCTGGTTGGCGTTTAATGGTGCGCTACCGTTGCTCGCGCCGCTGGTTCCGGCCGCTCTGCTTATTCTGGCTGTCAAGTCAGGTCTTGCGATACGTCTGGGTATTCAGGATCGCGGTCGCATGACGGACGCGATCGAGAGCACGTTGGCGATTCACACAGTCGGTTCGCTGTGGCTTACTGGCTGCGTGCTGTTCCTGCACTGGTGGCCATAGGTCCTGAGTCGCATGCAAATAAAAATCGAAAAGGGGCTTGATATCCCCATCGCCGGCAAGCCACAGCCCGTCATATCGGATGCGGCTGACGTCGGCAGCGTTGGGCTGCTAGGCTGGGATACGCCGGGCCTCAAACCGAGAATGGCGGTTGCCGAAGGTGACCGCGTCAAGCTGGGCCAGGTCCTGTTTGTGGACAAGCGAAATCCCGATGTTCGCTACACCGCACCTGGCTGTGGCACCGTCTCCGCCATCCATCGCGGTGAGCGACGTGTACTTAACTCTGTCGTGATTCGGCTCGATGGTGACGATGCTGAAACCTGGCGTGCTTATGAGCCTGGCAAGATCGGTGACATTGACGCCGGCACGATTCGCCAGACGCTCGCCGAATCCGGCTTATGGACGACGCTGCGCACGCGCCCGTTCGGCCGGATTCCATTGCCCGATACGACGCCGAATTCAATTTTCATCACCGCGATGAACACCAACCCGCTTGCCGGCGATCCTGCGCTGGTTATCCGGGAAGATACCGAAGCGTTCCTGGCAGGGGTGCGGCTCGTGTCACGCCTGACCGAAGGACCGACCTATATTTGCACCAAACCGGATACCGACATTCCTTGCCCCGACGGTGAGCAATATCGCCATGCAGAATTCGCTGGCCCGCATCCGGCGGGACTCGTCGGCACGCATATACATTTCCTGGACCCGGTCAGCATCAAGAAGACTGTCTGGCACATCGGCTACCAGAACGCGATGGCCATCGGCAGGCTGTTTCTTAACGGACGGCTGCCAACCGAGAGAGTCATCGTACTCGGCGGTCCAATGGTCAGGAATCCGCGTTTGTTGCGCACTCGGCGAGGTGCGAGCACGAAGGACATTCTTGCGAACGAGCTGCACCCGGGCAACTCACGTGTGATCTCGGGCTCCGTGCTTTCCGGACATCGCGCCTCGGGCATGCTTGCCTTGCTAGGCGCGTATCACAATCAGATCAGCGTGATTGCCGAAGGCAGCCCGAGGGAGTTTTTGTCATTCATGCGGCTAGGCAGAAACAAGTTCTCGGCGCTGCGTGCATACGCGTCGCATTTGCTGCACAAAGGTGACTATGCGATGACGAGCTCGCAGAACGGCAGCCCGCGCGCCATGGTATCCACAGGCAGCTTCGAGCGCATCATGCCGCTCGATATCCTGCCGACCGTGTTGCTCAAAGCGCTGCTCGTCCGGGACACCGATAGCGCGCAGCAGCTGGGTTGTCTCGAGCTCGACGAGGAAGACCTCGCACTATGCTCGTTCGTCTGCAACGGCAAATATAACTACGGGCCCCACCTGCGCAAAGCGCTTGATGAGATCGAGGCACACGGCTGATGAAACGACTGCGCAAAATGCTGGACAACGCCGAGCCACTGTTCGTCCAGGGCGGTCGCTTCGAGCGTTTCCACGCGATCTACGAGATGGTCGATACGCTGTTCTACTCGCCGCCCGATGTAACTCGCGGCTCGCCACACGTTCGCGACTCGATCGACCTCAAGCGTGTCATGATCATGGTCGTCTTTGCGGCTACCCCATGCGCCCTCGTCGGCATGTGGAACACGGGTTTCCAGGCGAACACGGCCATGCTCGCGATGGGTATCAATGCGATGCCCGGCTGGCGCGAGGCAATCTTGAGCCTCGTTGGCGCCGGGCACGACCCGGGCAGCCTGTATGACAACTTTCTGCTGGGTGTTCTCTACTTCCTGCCGATTTACGCCGTGACGATGGCGGCAGGCGGCTTCTGGGAGGTGTTGTTTTCCGGCGTCCGCAATCACGAGATCAACGAGGGCTTTTTCGTCACCTCGATGCTCTACGCGCTGATCCTGCCGGCCACGATTCCGCTGTGGCAGGTGGCGATCGGCATCAGCTTCGGCGTGGTCATTGGCAAGGAAGTTTTCGGCGGCACGGGCAAAAACGTCCTCAATCCCGCGCTCACCGGTCGCGCATTCCTGTATTTTGCCTATCCTGCGCAGATATCAGGCGATGCAGTCTGGACCACAGTGGACGGATTCAGTGGTGCCACGGCACTGGGCATCAGTGCAATCGAGGGTATTTCCGGGGTCGTTGCAAGCGGCCTGACGTGGGGACAGGCATTTCTCGGCCAGATGCAGGGCTCGTTGGGCGAGACTTCGGCCGCCGCGTGTCTGCTAGGCGCCGTTTTGCTGGTTTACTCGGGGATCGCCTCCTGGCGGATTATTGTCGGTGTGTTCGCTGGCCTCATTATTCCGGTCTTGCTGGTCGGCTTCATCGACAGCAACAATCCGATGATGGACATGCCCTGGCACTGGCATATCGTGCTCGGCGGTTTTGCGTTCGGCGCCGTGTTCATGGCGACTGACCCGGTTTCGGCCTGCCAGACTGATACCGGACGATGGATCTACGGCCTTTTGATCGGCTTCATGACTTTCGTTATACGTGTGGTCAATCCGGCATTTCCCGAAGGCATCATGCTTGCAATTCTGTTCGGCAATGTCTTCTCACCGATGATCGACTACTTCGTCGTTCACGCAAACATAAAACGGAGGGTTCGCCGCAGTGTCTGACGACGCAAAAACTACTCCGAAACGATCGCGTGACAGCATCAGCAACACGCTGATCGTCGCAATCGGCGTCAGCTTCGTGTGCTCGATACTGGTTGCGAGCGCCGCGATACTTCTGAAGCCTCGCCAGTTACAGAACGAAGAGGAGTATCGGCAGCGGATCATCCTCGATGTCGCGGGGCTGTACGATCCCGGTGCAGATCTTGCGACACTGTATTCGTCCATCGAAGAAACCATGACGGAACTCGCATCGGGTGAGCTGGCTCCTGTGTATCTCGTCATGGACGGCGCTCGCACCGAACAGGTAATCCTGCCGATTGAAGGCGCCGGGCTGTGGTCGACCATGTATGGCTACCTTGCTGTCGAAAACGATGGCAACACGGTACGCGGTTTACGCTTTTATAGTCATGCCGAGACCCCAGGTCTCGGCGACCAGGTGGACAAACCCGCCTGGCGCGAGCAATGGCAAGGCAAGAAGCTGTATGGCCCGGACGGCGAGCCACAGATAGAAGTCGTCAAGGGACCCGCGCCGGACGAAAGCGACTACCAGATTGACGGTCTTGCCGGCGCGACGCTGACCGGCCGTGGTGTCAGCGTCTTCGTCCGTCATTGGATTGGCGAGGACGGCTATGGGCCGTACCTGAAGACGCTCGGGGAAGAGGAGTCGCGTTAGTTATGAACGGCGCACGTAAAGTACTGATCGATCCGCTTGTCGACAATAATCCGGTGACACTGCAGGTACTTGGTATTTGCTCTGCACTGGCCGTAACGACTTCGCTTCTGCCTGCACTTTTAATGTGTCTGGCACTGACCAGCGTCGCCGCTCTGTCGACTGCCGCGATCAGCAGCATTCGCAATCACATCCCAAACAACATTCGCATCATCGTGCACATGACGATCATTGCGTCTTTCGTCATTGTCGTTGATCAGATGCTGCGCGCCTATGCGTTCGAGACCAGTAAACAACTGTCTGTGTTCGTCGGTCTCATTATCACGAATTGCATCGTGCTCGGCCGTGCCGAAGCGTTCGCGATGAAAAACGGCGTCGGTATGAGCTTCCTCGACGGGCTCGGCAACGGGCTCGGCTACAGTGCAATCCTGATTGTTGTTGCGACAGTGCGAGAGCTTTTCGGTGCAGGGACCCTGCTCGGCTATCGCATGCTGCCTCTCGTGTCCGACGGTGGTTGGTACGAGGCCAATGGCTTGATGCTGTTGCCGCCGAGTGCATTCTTCATTATCGGTCTCTTGATCTGGGCTATTCGTAGCTGGAAGCAAGCGCAGGCCGAGCAACCGGATTACCAGATTCATGAAGTTCACAGGACTGAGGTGTTGTGATGGCGGACTACATGAATCTGTTCATCCAGGCGGCGTTCGTAGAAAACCTCGCATTGGCGTTCTTCCTCGGCATGTGTACGTTCCTCGCAATATCGAAGCGCGTCGAAACCGCGTTTGGTCTCGGCCTTGCAGTCGTCGTCGTGCAAATCATTACGGTGCCGATCAATCATCTGATCTACGCCCTGCTGCTCCGGAAGGGCGCCCTTGCCTGGGCCGGGCTGCCTGATGTTGATTTGAGCTTTCTCGGACTGGTCAGCTACATCGGCGTGATCGCGGCCCTCGTGCAGATACTCGAGATGACGCTCGACAAGTATTTTCCAAAACTCTATAACGCGCTCGGTATCTTCCTGCCGCTGATCACGGTCAACTGCGCAATCCTCGGCGGCACCCTGTTCATGGTCGAGCGTCATTACACGCTTGGTGAAAGCGTTGTCTTCGGATTTGGCAGTGGTTTCGGCTGGGCACTTGCGCTCGTCGGGCTTGCCGGCATACGTGAGAAGCTCAAGTACAGCGATGTACCTGTCGGGCTGCAGGGGCTCGGCATCACCTTCATCATTGTCGGTCTGATGTCGCTGAGCTTCATGGGCTTCTCGGGGATCCGGCTATGACCATGGATGTGTCAACGATATTCGAGGTAGGTCTCGGCGTTGTGCTATTCACGTTGATCATTCTGGTACTCGTATTCGTGATTCTTGCGGCGCGCTCGAAACTCGTCGCGGACGGTTCTATTACGGTCACCATAAACGACGACAAGGAACTGCAAATTCCCGTGGGTGGGAAACTCATGAACGCCCTGGCGGACACCGGTATCTTCGTGCCGTCGGCCTGTGGCGGCGGCGGCACCTGCGGACAGTGCACGGTCAGGGTTTTTGAGGGCGGCGGTGCAATACTGCCAACTGAGACTTCACTGATCAGCAAGCGCGAGGCGAAAGATCATTACCGCCTGTCTTGCCAGGTGGCGGTCAAGCACAATATGCGTATCGCGGTACCCGAAGAGATCTTCGGCATTCGTAAGATCGAATGCACGGTCACTTCGAATCGCAATGTCGCGAGCTTTATCAAAGAGCTGGTTCTGGAGTTACCCGAGGGCGAGGAACTGGACTTCAGGGCCGGCGGTTACATCCAGATCGAGTGCCCGCCGCACGACCTTAGTTTCAAGGATTTCGATATCGACGAGGAATTCCACGACGAGTGGGACCGCTACAATCTCTGGCGTTATGAATCGCACGTCAAACATACGGTGTCGCGTGCGTACTCGATGGCGAGTTACCCGCTGGAAAAGACGACGATCAAACTCAATGTCCGCATCGCAACGCCACCCCCGGGCGCCGACGACTCGATACCTCCAGGCATCATGTCGTCGTACATTTTCAATCTGAAGCCCGGTGACAAAGCCATCATTTCGGGGCCGTTCGGCGAGTTCTTCGCAAAGGAAACGGACAATGAGATGGTCTTCGTCGGTGGCGGTGCAGGCATGGCACCGATGCGTGCACATATATTCGACCAACTGAAGCGCTTGCACTCGACTCGAAAAATGACTTTCTGGTACGGAGCACGCAGCCTCCGCGAGATGTTCTACGTCGAGGAGTTTGATGAGCTTGCCGGTGCCAACGACAACTTCACTTGGCACATCGGGCTTTCCGAACCGCTGCCCGAGGACAACTGGACCGGATACACAGGCTTCATACACAACGTACTTTTCGATGAGTATCTCGCCAATCATCCGGCGCCCGAGGATTGTGAGTATTACCTCTGTGGCCCGCCCATGATGAATACCGCGGTGATCAAGATGCTCGAGGATCTCGGTGTCACGAAAGACCACATATTGCTGGACGACTTCGGAGGCTGAATGAGAGCGGTCGCCCTCCTGGCCTTGTTTTCGCTTTGCGTTGCGTGCGCAAAGGGGCCTGCCGAGGTCGAGATGTCCGGTAATACGATGGGCACACAGTTCAGCGTAAAGCTCACAACCACGGACGTTGATGCTGCGCGCTTGCAACAGGACATCGAGCAGTCGCTTGCAGATGTCGAACGCATGATGTCCACATACATGCCGGACTCTGAAATATCGCGCTTTAATGACAACACAACAACCGATTGGCTCGAGGTGTCTAAGGAATTCTGTTTGGGCGTCGAAGAAGCATTGGCATTGAGCACGCTCACAGATGGATCGTTCGATATCACGGTCGGGCCGCTCGTTAATCTATGGGGATTCGGCCCCGGCGAGCTGCTTGAGGCGCCGCCGGCAGACGAAAATATTTCGGCGATGCTGAAGTCTGTCGGTTACGAACACCTGCAAGCCGACTGCACACGACCGGCGCTAAGAAAAGACATCGCGGAGCTTGTTCTGGATATGTCTGCCTTTGGCAAGGGCTTTGCGGTCGATCGGGTTGCTGACTGGCTGGAGGCCGCAGGCTTCTATGACTATCTTGTTGAGATTGGTGGCGAACTGCGTCTCGCGGGGCACAACGCCAGCGGTGAGAAGTGGGCAATCGGAATCGAAGTCCCACTCATCGATCAACGGCAGCCTTACACGGTTATTCGCCTGACAGACACGGCGGTAGCCACATCGGGCGATTATCGCAACTATTTCGAAGCCGATGGCGTACGCTATTCGCACACAATCGACACGCGGACAGGCAAGCCTGTGACGCATTCGCTGGCGTCTGTCACCGTGATCGACGATAGCGGTTATCGCGCCGATGCGCTTGCGACAGCCCTCTTGGTGCTTGGGCCTGAGAAAGGCATGGAGCTCGCATCAAGAGAGAGTCTTGCTGTACTTTTTCTGCTACGCAGTAATTCCGGTATAGACGAACGCTCGACGCCGGCCTTTGAACAACTGAGAGCAACGTAATGATGCTGTTACCAACTTTGCTTGTGACGTTCGCGGTTCTACTCGCCGTTATCGGCGCCATGGCAATTGGCGTCATGAACGGTCGCAAACCGATCAGCGGCAGCTGCGGCGGCCTGAACGGTGGCGGCTGCGAGTTGTGCAGCGGTAAATGTCTACGGGAGTCCGAACAATGAACCCGAAATCAGCCCTGGTTCGCGATTACATGGCGGGCCGTCTCGTTACATTTAAACCTGACATGGATGTGCTCGATGCGATTCACGAACTCATTCAGAACCGCATCGCCGGCGCGCCTGTCGTCAATGATCAGGGCGAGCTCCTCGGCATGCTATCCGAACTCGATTGCCTGAAGATCGCCTTGAACGCCGGCTACTACGGCGACTGGGGAGGCCCGGTGGCGGACTTCATGACACCGGACGTCGAAACCGTCGACGCAGATATGAACATCATCGATCTCGCACAGAAGTTCCTGAAATGCGGCTTCCGGCGCTTTCCGGTACTCAGAAACAACCGCCTGGTCGGCCAGATCAGCCGGCGTGACGTGCTGCGTGCGTTGAGCCAGCTCGCTGTAGCGGCGCGAAAGTAGTCTCATGACCAACAACAGGCGGCATGTTTGCGTGCTCGCACTGAGTGCTTTTATTGCGATCAGTAGTTTCGCACGCGCGGAATTAGCAATCATCGGGGTTTGTGCGGGATGCCATGGCGCAGACGGATCTGGCGCCGGGCTCGATAATGTCCCCATCATCGCCGGGACGCCCGCGGCGCACCTTGAGGAAGCGGTGTATGCCTATCTGGACGGCGCAAGGCAGTGTATAGAGGTACCGGCAATGTGCGCGATTGTTGCGACGTTGAGCGAATCCGACATCGCGGAACTTGCTGAGCACTACGGAGCGATGACTCGCCACTCTTCGGGTGAGGCGTTTGATGAGACACTAGCCCAAACTGGCGCGCGAATTCACAAAAAACACTGCTCTAAATGCCACGTTCGGCCTGATGACGAGGATGTTGAGAACGCGCTTGGCATTCCGTTGCACGGACAGCGCTCGGCCTACCTGAAATATGCGCTCAACGCGTATTTGACGGGTGATCGCGAGGTATTGTTGCCCGCAATGGCACATGAGCTGGCGGAACTCGATGCCGATGCTATCGAGGCATTGATCCATCACTACGCGAGTTACGAATCGCCGTGATGTTCAGCAATTAATGGGGACATTCCTGATTTATTGAATTGATGCGTTGAATCAGGAATGTCCCCATTAATGTCTGATCTTTGTCGTCAGCACTTTTCTGCGCAGATACGCGTAGACCTCGAGCAGTGGCAGTTCCTTGGGGCAAACATCGTGACACGCCATCATGCCGATGCAACCGAACACGCCATCGCTGTTCGACACGATTTCGAACCAGTCCGCATCGCCGCGTGAGTCGCGCGGATCCATAAGAAATCGTGCCATGCGGTTCAGTCCGGCCGGCCCTGCGAAATCGGCATTCAGGTTGGCAGCTCCGCAGGAGGCGACGCAGCAGCCACATTCGATGCAGCGATCGCCTTCGTAAATAGCCTGCGCAAGCTCGTCATCCATGCGTTCTTCCTGTGCCTCCGGATCGAACGCCTGCTCACTGTGGATCCATGCCTCGGACTTCTCCACCATTTGCCGGAACCAGGTGCCGGTATCGACGGAGAGGTCGCCAATCAGCTTGAACACAGGCAGCGGATGCAGGCGTATGGTCCGCGGCAGATCCGATGTCAGCGTGCGGCAGCCCAGCGCAGGCCGGCCATTGACCATCATGCCGCAGGAGCCACAGATCGCCGACCGGCAAGCGAAGTCAAACTGCAAACTGGGATCCTGCGTTTCGCGAATCTGATTGAGCGCAATGAAGAGCGACATGTACGGCGCCTCATCGAGTTCAAACGTCTGCATGTGTGGTACAGACCCGGAGTCCTCCGGGTTGTAGCGGAATATCTCGAAATGGAGTCGTCGCGGCACCGTGGATTCCTTCCTTGTCACACCTGCTCCCTCCACGCTCCCCAGCGAATCCTGCTGCCTGGTGCTTCCTTTGTCGCCAGCCGGCCATGCTCGGCCTGCTGTTTGTACGCATCGCTGTTGTACTGCTCGATGTCCTGGCGCATCTCGATTCGATCATCGCTGCCATAGCCGCGATGGCCCGGTGGCAAATCGATCTCGCCGACCGGTTCATAGCTGAATTCCGGTTCCGGCCCGTCTGCCGCCCAACGTACGAGAGTTCGATTCAGCCACTCGGCATCATTGCGCTGCGGATAGTCGGATCGATAGTGCGCGCCACGGCTTTCGGTTCTCAACAGCGCGCCCTTCGCGGTAACGAGCGCCAGGCGCAGCATGCCTTTGAGCCGTAGCGCGAAAGTCAGCTCGGGATTCATACCCGGCACTTTCGAGCGCAGCACAGCTTTATCGCAGTCGACGAGCAGAGCGGAGATTTCGTCAACGGCTTGCGCCAACTCATCGCCGGTTCTGAATATGCCGACCTTGCTCATCATCGTCTCGCCCATCGCGTTGCGAATGTCGTAAATATTCGGTCCGGAGCCTGATCGCCCCAGCCAAGCCGATACGCGCGCATCAGCTCGTTTTGTGGCGTGCAATGCAATTGAGGTCGTGACGTCGAGACTGGCAGCGTTGGCGAATTCGCCGGCTCTCTGTCCGACGATGCGACCGGCAACGACAGTTTCGGCCAGGCTGTTGCCGCCGAGACGGTTGAAGCCATGCATATCCCAGCAGGAGGCCTCTCCGGCTACAAACAAACCGGCCATGCCGTAGGCCTGCCCGTCTTTGTTGACACGCACGCCGCCCATCGAATAGTGCTGCGTGGGCTGTACCGGTATCAGATCGTGTGCCGGATTCAGGCCAACGAAGTCGCGGCAGATATCAAAGACCTCGCGAAGTTTGGTCGTGAGATGATGTTCCCCGAGATGTCGCAGGTCGAGCCACAGATGCGGCCCGTAAGGCGTCTCCACGCCATTGCCGTCGCGCATACACTGTTTCATGTGTCGAGAGACGACATCGCGACTCGCGAGCTCCTGTTTTTCGGGTTCGGCGTCGACCATGAAGCGATGCAGGTTCTTGTCGAGCAGATAACCGCCGTCACCGCGGGAGCCTTCGGTAATCAAGATATTGCTCGGCGCGAGCGCCGTCGGGTGAAACTGTACGGCTTCCATGTTGCCGAGTGGCACAATGCCCGTGTTCAGTGCGATGACGGCACCCATGCCTTCGTTGATCGTCGCGTTGGTCGTGTACTGGCCATAGATCCGGCCGTAACCGCCGGTTGCGATTACCGTGGCCTTGGCGAGCACTGGAAAGTGGCTGCCGGTTCTGAGGCAGCGGGCGACCACACCCCAGCAGCGGTTGCCGTCGTGTATCAGCTCGACAGCCTCGGTACGATCCCTGACCGTAATTCCAAGCCTGACGACTTCGCTATCGACGGCATACAGCGCCGCGTGGCCCGTCGCTGCCGCCGCGTAGCAGGCACGCCACTTGGCCGTGCCGCCGAAGTCGCGGTGCATGATCAGGCCATCGTTCTCGAGACGCTCCTCGATGTCGACACGCTCGCCCTTGATGACATAGCTGTTCTTGCCGCCACGCACCCGCGTCCACGGCACGCCGAAGTGCGCCAGTTCGCGAACAGCAACAGGGGCTTCCTCGGCAAAAATCCGCGCGACCTCCTGGTCGGCACCCCAGTCCGAGCCACGAACAGTGTCGAGAAAATGCAGCGTCGCATTATCGCCTTCCGCTTTGACACAATTGCCGAGAGCCGCCTGCATGCCGCCCTGAGCTGCGCAGCTGTGGCTGCGTCGCGGCGGCACCAGGGACAGTATCAGGACGTCGTGCCCCGCGGCCGCCGCTTCGATGGCGCAGCGTTCGCCGGCGAGTCCGCCGCCGATAACGAGCACGTCGGTGCTGATGAGTCCGGAGCTCATGTCACTGGCGCCGACAGCAGGAATGCAAGCGGGGGCGGCAGTACTTCAGCAAGCACGAGCAGCAGGACAACGCCGAGGCCGAGGAAGAACCACAGCAGCACCCGCTCGATGATGTGCAGAATAGGCCGCGACAGGAACGAGCCGGCACCCCATTTGACCGCCAGGCGATACAGGCCGACGCCCGCGTGAAACTCGACAGAGATCAGCAGTATCGCGTACGGCAGCCACAGCCCGGCCTTGACGCGGGCCATGCTGCTGAGCGCCTCGATGCCCGTGCGCTCTCCGAACAGCGGCGTCAGTACGTCGATGCCGAGCAGGATCACGTGGAAGCTGCCGAGGACGAGGATGACCATGCCAGTGCGTACCTGCCAGATCCACAGCAGTGATTCAAGGTGCGGCTGGAATGCCTCACTGCCGCTGCCGGCCGGCGTATCACGACCGGAACGGCTGAGGCCGCGGCCGAGTTCCAGCATTCGCCGGCGCTCGCTCAACTTCGCCGGAATTTTGCGGCTCGCAAACACCGCATGCACGAGAAACAGCGCGAAGATAACGACCACGGTCGGCTGCGCGATGTAATAGTCCTCGAGCATGCCCGCGAGCCAGTTGAATCCGCGCTCGCCTGTCAGGATAGAGCCAACAAGGATCATGTGGCCCCACATGAACAGGGCAAGAACGAAACCGCTGACGCCACTTGCCAACTCAAAGTAGAGTTGGTTGCTCGCGTCCCGAGCTCGTTCTGCAGCGGATTTGATTGATTCGGTCAATGGGCGCAGTTGTATGGATGGGTTTGCAAACCAGAAGCTAGCAAGGATTGGGGCCGAATTACGTAAGGGATAGCCACAATAAGGGCGCGGAAATTAACCGGGCCAACGTCATAGGATTTCTTACCCTTCGATCGTCTCGCGGCTTAACAGTTTTGCGACAAGCAGCAAGGCACTACCAACCAGAGCCAGAGCTACGAAGAGGGTTGCAGGCTGACCGTTTGGAAAATCCTCAAGGAGTAGTTTGACCCCGACCACGAGCAAGACCGGGTAGACCAACCAGCGAGCCTCGGGCCACCGTTTGAATCTGCTGGACAACGCCAGAGTTACCGATGCTGCAGACAAGATCGCTGTCCGCAGCGCGGCCAGGATGGCCGGGTTGGCGTCTGCGCCACCGACCCCTGCCAGAGGCGGTGCCAGGTATACGACCATGAGTCCACCCACCTCCCAGACCGACAGCGCCAGAACGATTAGCTGCGGCACACCGGACAGGACGCCCCAACGATCGGAATGCTGGGCCACCGGAATGAAAAGGCAGGCAACTGTAGTCAGCGCGATGACCACGTGCCATGGAACCAAAGGCGGCCACAACACCGAGGCCTCTCCCACCAGGGCGTCTAAACCCGTCGCCAGAATACCGGAGCCCACTCCTGCAGCGAGCAACAGGAAAGTACATTGCAGGCTCAGAGCAACCCTGCCGAATCGGCCACTGAACCAGGCCATAGCCAATGCCATTAGTGACCAGGCAGCCGCGGCCATAGCCGGTGACATCACCAGGGCGGTACCCGCGACCACGAGTGCCAGTCCCAGCGTGGAATGGAAGTAGAAATTTCGGCCGCGAGCGGAGCGGGTTTCCGGAGTGAACGCCAGACCATAGGCACAGGCACCGATCGCGAGACACCACGCACCGACCGTTGTAAGAGCGAGTTGGCCAGCCTGCGCGGCGATGCTGGCAGCCCAGAATACGATGCCAACAGCCAGCACTGCTTGCAATGCCTCGAAGATACCGACATTTTGCCCTCGGACGTGCGACCGAAGAGCAAAGCTCACAAGATAAGTGGCCAGCAATGCGGCGCCGAGCAGAAACGGTGTCAGCGGCTCCACTGACCACTGGTCGCTGGTGCTAAACAGGAGCAATACTACGACGCCGACGTTGGCCCCAAGCGCTCCCAGCCATTGCAGTCCTATCCATTGCCGCAAGTAGACAGCCCATAAAGAGCCGAGGCCCAGGAGGATAAGAAACGCCGGCGCTGCAACAGCGGCGCGGGAAGCGTTAAGCACGACAAAGGCGGTTGCGATGCCGCCCGCCGTCACGAGCCAGCCCAGGCTTCGCAGATTTCGCGTTACAGCTACCAGCAAAGCCAGCGCGCAGAACAGCGCGAGGGCAACGATGCCTTGCCGACCGGACAGCAACGCGAACCGCGTGACCGCCTCGGCAAGTAAGGGCAGCGCCAGAAAGACGGATGCGCCGCCATAAAACATGGCGCTGGCACGCTGATCCTCGTTGCCGCCTTTTCGATAGGCCATGAACAGCCAAAGAAGTGCGTAGGATGCGCCCAGGAAGATTCCAAACGCTGTCGGGACGAAATTCAGGTCGGTGATCGCACGCAGTAGGTAGGCACCGCCAAAGATAAGCAGTACCCGACCAATGAGCGTAGAGGCATTCGAAAGAAATCCTTCACCACGATCTGGTGCAGGGGCTTTCTCAATGGATGTCGACAATCCTGGTTGCGCACCTTCAAGCACATTCAGCCGCTGCTCAACGGCGGCAAGACGCGACTCAAGTGCGGCTACGCGATCTTCCATGGCGATGCCGTCAGGCGTTGCGCAAGAAAGCGTTCAGACACGGCCACTTGCTACCTTTTTTTTCCCTCCCCGGCGAAGGTATGGATACGTAGCATCATCGATTGGCACAATACGTAGAATCCGTAGCGTCCGTTGCCGCCACTGATGATTACGTGGGCGCGCCGGCGAGTTGCCGTTGCGACGCCTTCATTCAGGCCTCAGCAACGACACTATGTGCGGATTCTCTTCCCCTTCCGCAAGCAGCACGTGGCAGGTATCGCAGTCGGAGGATATCTGCTCGCGGTCGGCCGTTCTCATGTTCCGGGCATGGCAACGAGTACATCCTGGAGATTGTTCGTGGCCAATGTGATTCGGATACGTATCCCACCATACCTGCATATTCGGAAAGACATTGACAGCGAAGACATCGCCCAGTGCGTCCGCGGCTGAAGCGATGGCGTCCGCATTCTCCACGGCGACCTCGGGGTAATTCTCTGCATAAAACGTCTGCAATTCCGCGTTGATCTCAGTGCGCGCTTCTTCATGTGACGCGTACTCCGCACTTACGATGCGAAGTCCTTCACGCTTCACAAATGGCAGGGACGTGTCTATCGAACCTTCGGCGATCGCGCGATCAACTTCACTGTGCGCAGGTTTGTAGATATGGCTGGGCCGATTGTGGCAGTCGACGCAGTCCATCGTTCGCCACGTCCCACCCTCTTCCGGCGCTTTTCTGTCGGCATAATTTGTTATGGCGCCATCCGTGTCCGTGAATTCCACTTCGTAAATATCTTCGCGTGTCTCGTCCGACCGGTAACGAATTTCTACGCCCGGATCGACATGCCAGTGTATGCCGGATGATTCCAACCCGTTTGTGCCACCAACCCTTAGCAACAGTGCCGTCGTTAGCTCTGTGTTGGCCTCATCTTCTTCGTAGTGCTTGATGACTTTCAGCTTGTCGCCAACGAACTTGGTCGGCCAGTGACACTGCTCGCAGGTATCGCGAGCCGGACGCAGATCGTGCAGCGGTGTAGGAACGGGCCGCGGGTAAAGATTAAGTGCGACAGATACCAACTGCCATGCGCCGTCCAGCTTCGATTTCACGAACCAGTCGGCCCCGGGCCCGATGTGGCAGTCAGCGCACGCGACTCTTGAATGCGGAGACCGCGCATGCGCAGTGTGCTCCGGCTCCATCACCGAATGACACGCCAAGCCGCAAAACTCGACGGACTCCATCACCTCCACACCTTTATAGGTCGCGCTGGCAAGAATGATGATATTGACCATCGTTGCGGCGACGAAAACCAGTAGCCAGTGGCGTGTATGGGGCATGTTCAGGTCGAAGACGGGAAATAGCGGCGTCCCTTCACCGCCAGGCCTTTTACGCATCTTGCGGCGATATAACACGGCGCCGACCGGAATCAGAATCAAGCCGACTGCAAAGATCATCGGCAGGATCAAATACGTCAGGATGCCCAGGTACGGGCCGCCCTCGAAGCCGAATTGCTGCATCGTAAACAGGCTCAAAATGAGCACCATGCTCGCGACTGCGAGCGCTGTGCCGATCAAGCTGATCGCGTTGTGCGTTATGGATGCAAAAAAATTCTTAATCATTGTGTTCCTCGATTGCGGACGAGCTCCGGGCGGTTGGTCGTTCTATCGGCGGCTAAGCAGCCGCTGATATTCGAGTGGCGGCCACTCTATGAATCGCTCAAGCGGCATCTTACCGTTGAACATGACAATGTCCATTGGCAGTGTTCCGCTACAAGGTTCCGATTCACTTTCCCAACCTCACTGCTAATCCCGAGTGGGTAATATTCTATAGGTGTTGAACTTGATATCCGGGTTTTCCGAAGCCATGTGCCGTGCTGCCCGGCACCTGCACTTTGGAGCTAGCCGCCCTGTTGCCCGGTCGAGTCCTCATAGATGACCTCACCGCGCTCTTCGGCTCGTGAGAATGGCGGCTTACCCGTGAGCCAGGCTGCATCCATCGGATACACGGCCGGATCGAAGATGACAAAGTAGAAGTGCCAGACGAGGATCGCCAGCGTAGCCAGAATCGCCTCGAGGAAATGCAGGACGGTGGCGGCCTCGGGCACCCAGCCCGGGAGCCAGGTCAGGGTGAGGTTCTCGAACCACAGCAGCAGTCCCGTGATTGCCGTAATTATAGTGCCCCACAGCGCAGCCCAGTATTCGATCTTCTCCACGTAGCCGAGGTGCACCGGGGCCGGCGGTTCGGGCCGGCGCCCGAGATTGTAGCCAATGCGGTGGGCAAGCTCTTTGAAGTCAGCAGAACCCGGGAGCAGCGCAGCGATCTGACGCCGGGCGCGAGCACTGACGGCAAGATGCGCGAAGTGGAAGAAGCAGGCCCCGATCAGGCCCACGGCAGCGATGCGGTGAAGCTCGCCACGGAGTCCGCCGTCCTCTCCGCCGAGTTGCAGCAACCCCGCCCACCAACTCTCGGGGTACTTCAGTGCGAAACCGGTGAACACCAGCACTATGAAGCTCACAGCGGCCAGACCGTGGGCGATCCGAAACGGCCGCGACATGCGTTCCTTGATCGTGCAGTGCTCGGGTGGTGTGCGAACCCGCGGCGCCGGATAGCGCGTCTTCTTAACCAGATCGAGCAGGTTGTGGGCGAGCATGCCGAGGACGGTGACCCAGATCAGCGGAATATAGATGGCCCGGATCCAGTACGCGACGATGTTGGGTGGCTGCTCGGCCAACATATGCACAGGCCCGATAGCAAACCTGCTGCCTGCCCCGGCGTGGCATTTGCCGCAGGTGTCCGCGAGATTGTCCGGATGAATGTGGGAGAGCGGATCGCTGGACGGCAGAATGTAATGCACACCGTGACAGCTCGCACAATTTGCAACTTCTTGCACGCCCCCGCGGGCGGCGAGCCCATGGAAGCTGTCCTCATAGGAGGGAACCTGGTCGGCGGCCAGGCCATATTTCTCGCCCAGCCGCAAATCCGAGTGACAGGGGCCGCAGACACGGATCGGGATGTTAGTCGCCGATACCGGCGAGCCCTCTGCGCTCACTGCCAGAATACGATGTTCACCGTGACAATCCGTGCAGACCGGCGAGTCCCGGACCCCGGCGGTTGCGGCCAGACCATGAATACTCTGCTCGAACTGCGTCGTGATTTCAGCATGACAGGCGCCGCATGTAGCTGGCACGTTCGACCGGTGGATCGAAGATAAGGGGTTCGTCGCGGGCAACGGCGAGTGGGCCGTGTGGCAATCGCTGCAACTCGCGCCATGCACGCCCTTGTCCACCGCGGCGGCGTGCACGCTGGCCGTGTAAGCCTCGATGGGACGGATCGTGTGAACGCCCGGCGGCGCCGGCTGCCCGGCGCCGTGGCAGGTCCCGCAGATCTCCCCCTGGCGGCTTCCGTGAACGGGAGAAGACGGCTCACTCGCCAGCGTCATGGCATGTAAATCGCCATGACAACCCGAACAAGATGGAAGCTCCATGCCCGGGATGCGTTGCACACCCTTCGGGCCGTGCACACTCACAATCTGTTCGGCGAGAACCTCGGCATGACATGCTCCACAGTCCACCGGATCGAGCCCGCGCCGGTGCCTGCGTTCCCCGCCGACGTGGCAGTCGAGGCATTCCGCCGAGCCGTGAGGCGTGCTCTCGAAGTGAGCCATATCGACTTCGTGACAATCGTTACAGGGATTCTCCTCCTCTGCGCCGGCCGCCTGCAGCCCGAGCAGCAGACTCGTGACCAGGATAGCGAGGAGCTTGTACATGGGAGTAATCACGTGTCTTCCAAATAGCGCAGTTTCAACGGTAACCAAACAGCATCGTGTAGATGATCAGGCTTAGCAGCACCAGGCCGAAGGTAAGCGCCAACGCACCGAAAATCTTGAGGCCACGTTCTTTGGACCTTGGATATGCATCCACGAGGTGTTTCTCCAGTTCGCCGGATTCCAGCATCGCTTCGTACTCGCCGGGCTTGTCGTATTTCAGCTCATCCAGAGGCACGCGCCCGGTGAATATCACGGGATCCATCGGGAACTTGTCGGGCCGGAAGTGCGTGTTGAAGAAGTGGATCGTAAAAATAAAGCCCACGGCAAGCAGCGCTTCATCGCTATGGATGATCGTGGCCACGTTGACCGCCCAGCCGGGGACGATGTGTGTGAAAAATTCCGGCAACCACAGAACCAGGCCCGTGCTGCCGATAATGGCGATGCCCCAGGTCACTGCAAAATAGTCGAACTTCTCCCAGTAGGTGTAACGGCCGTAATTCGGACGAGAACCCAGACCGAAGAACCATTTGATGGACTGTATGAACTCCCGAAGGTCACGGCCGTTGAATATGATGGAGTCCGGTCCGGCGATGAGCTGGAGCCAGGTCTGTTGCTTTGCTTTTTTGCGGCGAATCACGTCCCGCAGATGCACGATCGCGACGATGAGCAACATGATTGCAGCCACGCGATGCAGGAATCCCATGCTGTCGAATCCGCCCAGGATTCGGGAGGTCGTCTGTGCCCAGGACATATAGGAGAATTTCAAAGCCATCCCCGTCAACGCCAGCGTGAAGAAGCTGATCATCATCACGATGTGCATGGAGCGCTGCAGGCGGTTGAAGCGGCGGTAGACCTTTCCCTTCTTGCCGTTTTCTCGGGCCAGAGCCTTATGCGACCGCCACTCGTCGCGGCTCAGCAACAGCCGGACGACCCAGGCCAGTGTATGCAGCAGGGCGAACGTCAGGGTACCCACGAGCAGCGCAGTCATGCCCCAGAAGGACCAGAACAGCCAGGGGTAGCGGTCGCGGTCGTGGTGCGTCGCATGGGTCAGGTAGCCAGCAAAACGCCGATGCGATCCCTCGTGACACTGGCCACAGGTCTCGACGACGTTGTCCCGGCTAAGCTGCGAGGCGGGCTCCGTCGGGGGAAGAATGCCGTGTGTACCATGGCAGTCGTAACATTTGGCGACACCCTCTCCGCCCAGGCGTGACACCTTGCCATGAAAGGTGTCGAAGAAGGTTTCTGCCTGCTCGGCATGACACCGGCCGCACTGGTCCATCATCTGGGTCCGGAATCCCGGTTTGTCGATGCGCGAAATAGTGTGCGAGGCATGACAATCCTCACAAGTGGGATGCTCCTCTTCGGCGTCCGGGTCATCAGTCCAGTGGATGCTGGTCCGGAACTCCTCCTCGATCCCGTGGTGGCAGACGCCGCAGGTGCCGGCGATGTTCTGCGGATTGATCAATGCGCGCGGGTCTTCCGGAGGAAGCTCGGAATGTGCGCCGTGGCAATCGGCGCAAGTCGCCGTCACGACGAGACCGCTCTTTATCAAGCCCCGACCGTGCACGCTGTCTTCATAGCTGCCTACGATGTCGTCAACCTCGGCCTCGATGCGTGTCGCCGCTTGCTCGCCGATGCGATGACACTGCCCGCACAGTGTTGGAACATTGCGCGGGTAGGTGGGCGACGCCGGCGCGTCCTTGTCGAGCGTCGCGTGCTTGGCATGACAGTCCTGACACGACGGCGCATCCGGATCGCTTTGCGCGTGCAGGGTTCCGTGTGTGCTGCCCTGATACTCGGCAACCTGTTCGGCGTGGCAGATGCTGCAATCCACCGCCGACTGCACCGTCTCGCAGGCGCGTTCCTTGGAGACCGTCACGTCCGTGTGGCATTGGGCGCAGGCCGTGTCTGCGTGGGCCGAGTCGCTGAAGGCCTGTTCATCGATGTACAGGCTGACGGTCTCGCCGTTGCGGGTCATCGTCAAATCCTGCTGTGCGTGGCAGGTCAGACAGTCCTTGTCGGCCAGACCGTCAGGGTAGAAAACGTTGCGGATCTCATGCGGGGCGTGGCAGTCGACGCAGGTAGGAATCTTGTCCGGGTCTTCGGTCCACAACTGGCCTTCGATGACCTTGCGGTGAACGCGCTCGATCTGCCCATGGCAAGTCGTACAAGTCGTGGCCACATTGTCTGCGTGGATGGTCGATCGCGCATCAGTGTGCGGGCGAATGTCATGGGACGTATGGCAGGAGGTGCAGACGGCCGTGACAGTGAGGCCCTGACGGAACAGGCCCTCACCGTGAATACTCATCGAGTAATGCTCGAGGATGCTCTCCTGCGATATCTCGTGAGTTCGGGATACGGGAGATCCCTCCCGGTGGCAACTTCCACAGAGTAGCGGCACGTTCATCACCGCCGTCGGCGCGTCGTGGTCCGAGGCCGACAGGATATCGTGCTTGCCGTGACAGTCGGCACAGACCGGGGCCATTGGATCGCCGCGCGCTGCGGCTACGCCGTGCAAGCTGCGCTTTTGTCTTGCGGCCTCAGGCCTGTGGCAGCCGCTGCAGTCGACAAGCTCTAGGTCCTTGCGCGTGGAATGCCGACGTCTTTTCGGGTCTATGTCCTGATGACACTCCACGCACGCCATGTCGGAGTGAACGGATGCAGCGTGGTCCTTTTCGTCCACGAAGACCGACATCTCCTCGCCGCCACGGGAACCGGTGAGTTCCGCGTCGGAGTGGCAGTCGAAGCACTTCTCATTGTCCTGCGCCGATGTTGGGCTTACCGCGAAGCAGAGAATAGCGGCCGCCAAGGCAAGCCAGCTCTTTCCACGATCACTCTGAAAGAGTCGCGGTTTCGATGAGCGCTCGCGCGTACGCATGAAGATTCCAGTTAGCCGTCAAAAAAAGGCAGATCTAGGATGCCTAATATTCCATTGGCGTTTAACTTGGTATCCGGGTTTTCCGAGGTCAGATAGCGTAAAAGACAAGCCCCGAGGTGCCCTCGAGACGGATAGGTAGTATCCGTCATAAGAAAGGAATGCTGCTTTTGCTACAAACAGGCAGGATAGTAGCGATGGCCCGGGCATCCGGGTTCTCCCGCAAAGTCGCCATCAGGTGTCAAACATGTCACGAAACAGATTCACGTCGGGATTTATTCTGATCTCCTTATTTGTGGCGCTTTCAGTGAGCGCCCGGTCGGCCGAGAATGGCTGCATCGGCTGTCACCAGCAGTCTGATTTCTATGCCCAGTCTCCCAAACTCCATGAATACTATCAGCAGTATCTGGGATCACCACACGAGCAGGCTGGCGTGACTTGTGATGCTTGTCATGGAGGAAATGCCCGCGCCAATTCGGCGCAGAAAGCGCACGTCGGCGTTTTGCCGATGAGCGACAAAAACAGCGCTGTACATTACCAAAAGCAGCCGGAAACCTGCGGACAATGCCACGGCGACAAGCGCCGACAGTTCGTGAAGAGTAAGCACTATGCCGCCCTGATGGATCAACGTGCGGCGCCGACCTGCACGACCTGTCACCCGGCGATGAGTCGCCGGCCTGAGCTACGGAATATCGTATTGAACGCCTGTCGGAACTGTCATGGCGAAGGTAACAGCGAAAACCTGCCACTAATCGCGGACCAGGCTGAGGGCGTATTCAGCCAGTTGAATATCGCTGGCGGGCTATTGGGCTGGACGAGAATACATTTTGAATCTCACGACTGGCCTGCCGACAGCAAGGAGCGAGTCCGGGCACTCGAGATGCGCTATCAGATAATCGTGGACAAGGTGCATCAGTTCAATTTACAGGCGACAGATTCCGAGACGTCCGAAATTCTCGGTCAACTCAGGGAAATATTCAAAGAAGCCCAACGTACTCACGAGCAGCAAGCAGAGGACTCATAGCGTATAGCGCTGTTCTTCCGGCGGACAGGAAAGCTTGCCCTGCTCGATGGCAATGACGGCTTTGGCGACCAACGTAAACACAAGAATTCCGAATGCCCATATCCCGGCCGCAACGCTGAGTTCGACGCTGGTCGGCGCATATTCGAATATCTCACCAAGCGGTGTCGGTACGAATCCCGGAATGACGAGACCCATGCCTTTCTCGATCCAGATACCGATAAACGTCATCACGCAAGCTATATTCAGCATCACCGTTCTTTGACGCAGGGGGTGAATCATCAGGATCACAAGCGCGGTCAGATTGAGTGCCAGGGCGAACCAGATCCAGGCCTTCAACGAACTGAATCCGCCGAGCCCGAAGAAAAGGTAGTGGATCGAAGCCGCATGAGCCCCTTCGTTGTAGAAATCCGTAAATAACTCCGCCCCCACAAAAAACAGGCTGATTTGCAGTGCGGTCGTCATGATCAGGGCCAGCAAGTCGATCACGGTCTGACTGACGTGGTAGGAAGTAAGCTTGCGGATGATTTGCAACGTGATGATGATCAGCGCCGGTCCCGACGCGAAAGCCGAAGCGATAAATCGTGGGCCAAGCAACGCCGTGTGCCAGAACGGCCGCGCAGGGTTCGCGGAAAACAGGAACGCGGTAACAGTGTGGATCGAGATCGCCCAGAACATGGCGATGACAACGAATGGAAAATACAGCCGGAAGTTCGGCTCTTTGCCCCGGTAACGGCTGTAGAGAACGTAGAACGGAATCGCCAGGTTCAGCAGAAAGTATACGCTGAGCACGAGCACGTCCCAGGCGAGCAGGGAGACCGGCCAGTGGAAGCGGCCGATGCCCGGAATCATATGCCACAAGCGGTCAGGCCGGCCCAGGTCGACGATAACGAACAGGATCGCCATTGTGACTGCGGCCACTGCCATGCCTTCACCGACCAGCACGACATCTTTGACATCCTTGCGATCGAAGATATAGGCGGGAATCACGAGCAGCACGGCCGCGGCGGCAATGCCGACCAGAAACGCGAAATTGGAGATATAAAAGCCCCAGGACACCTGGTCACTCATGCCCGTAACGACCAGGCCCTCCGTAATCTGTTCCGAGTAGCGCCAGGCGCCAAAGAGAACGACCAGGCTAAGCGCAAGCAGCCACATCCAATACTCGCGCGGGCCGCGGAACATTTCGCGGACGCTATCGAATATGAATCGAATCACAACCATCGTCGGAGCTCAGTCACTGAAGTACCAGAATTTGGGCTCGGTGCCGAGGTCTTCCTTTAATCGAAATACCTGTTTGTTCGCGAGCACATAGCGAATCGCGCTGTCCGGATCCAGCAGGTTGCCGAATATGCGGGAGCCCGTCGGGCAAGCCTCCATGCAGGCAGGCTGCTGCCCTTTTCTCGTGCGATGAATACAGAAATGACATTTCTCGACAACGCCACGGGGACGGGGACGATTACCGAGATAGTGCGTATTCGTATTCATTTCTTCCGCCGGAATCTCGGGCACGGTCCAGTTAAAATGTCGCGCCCAGTAGGGACAGGCCGCCATGCAATAGCGGCAACCGATACACCAGTCGTAGTCGACGACGACGATACCGTCAGGTTCCATCCAGGTCGCTTCGACGGGGCAGGCTTTAACACAAGGCGGGTCGTCACACTGCATACACTGCACCGGCAGATAGTGTTTGCCCTCGACCGGCACCGTCTCGGGCTCGTAGTAGTGATCCGAGTGCTCGAGGTTGAAATCGCCCTGGTCCATCTCCAGCACCCGGATGTACTGCATCTGGGAGTCGCGACCGAGATTGTTTTCCTTGACGCAGGCGTGCACACAATCGCGGTAGCCCTTGCAACGGGAAATATTGATGGCATAACCGTAAACAACACCCGGCTGCGGTGGCGTATTTTGACAGTCGATCTCCACGTCGTATCTTGCCTCTGCCTTGCGCTCGATTCTCTCGAGCGCCGCCTCGATTTCGTCGACCGACATTCTGCGATAATCTTTCTGGAAGAAATCGGCGAAAGTGTCCTGGAATGTCTGGCCACCCCAGGCGGGCTGCGCGACAGCGGCAGCGGTACCTATACCAATGCCGCGCAGGAAATTTCTGCGGGCCTGGTCAAATTTACCGCCGCCATTTCCCGAGCCGGTATTATTGCTCATTGTTCTTCGTGCTCCTCTTGAGCATCCCAAACGGCGCTCCTTTCGTGCTTGATGCCAGGCTCGAGCTTGAGCCCGGCACGAACGGGAGGCGCGGGCTTCGGTGCCCGGGCCTTGATAGCCGGACTGTGGGGATTATGGCAATGCGTGCAATTGTACAGCGTGCGCTCACCCTGCCAATTCGCGACACGCTTGCCGTGGGCGCCGAAATACCAATCCTCGTGGCGATTGGCATGACAGCCGCCACAGACCAGATGTGCCTCGTCGAAGTCGACGAGTTCTTTCAGGAGCGTGTTGAGATAGTTGCGGTTTTCGAGGTTGTGACATGACAGGCACCAGATGCGCCCGCGACCGTGCTCGATCTCCGCATCGTGCATTGTATTCAGCGTCCGGATCTCGGGATTCGGCTCCATGGCTTCATGGCACTGGCCGCAGGGGTAGAAAAACAGCTCGTCTTTGCGCGGCACAACTTCGAATTCAGGAACGCCCGGATAGCCTTCAAATCTCAGCGGCTGCTGACTATCCGGCGTTTCCTGGGCCTGTGCCGGCAACAGAATCAGACAGATGACACCAACCACGCACTGCAAGAATACTGAGTTCATGGCCAGGCCACCATGCCGAAATCAATTTCGATAACTTGCGTAGTAGTTGACTAACGCTTCGATATCTTCGCTGGCAAGCGCGCTGATCTTCTTCGCCATGGCGGGCAGCTGCATGCGTTCCCCGGCAGCATATTGCTGCAGGGCGTAACGCAAATAGTCCTTGCGTTGACCGTGTAAAACAACTTCGTCCTCGTCACCGGATCCAGCTGCATGGTGGCAAATGGCACAGTCCCGATCATGTATGGCTTTGCCTGCTTCGGCTAGCGCGGCGTCGAACTCTTCACCGGCAGCGACATAAGGCATGGCTGCATAGTGCGCGGCGAGTTCGACAATCTGATCCTCGGTCAGCCGCTCGGCCGACTTGCACATCATCGGTGTCGTGCCGCAATTGCGGTTGCCGTCGGCGTACCCGTATAGCGCGTCTTCCTGAACGATTGCGGACAGGCCTGCAATAATTGGCATATCCGCTGTCATGCCGCGGCCATCCTCACCGTGGCAACCGGTGCAGAGCTTCAGCATCCCGCTAACGTCGGCTAGGCCGACACCACTTGCGGTCAACAGGGTTACGACCGCGATTGATTTCCAAACATCCATTGGCCTACCCATATTGAAACCCTCCGAATTGCTGCCAACCAGTTTGCGACTCACCACCTCATTATACTAGATCCTAGTGTTGCAGCACTGGCCTGACGATACGTATTTGGCGCAGCGTCCGACGTAGTCGTCTTGCTGCTATGCGGCGTATAGCGGGCCGATATCGATATATATCCGGTACAGTGAAATCAGCCCGTCATCGACTTCGAAGACGTTGGCGAAAGGCAGCGTGATAATGCTGCCGTCGTGTCGCGTGTACGTTACCTCGCCCTCACAGACCACTGCATTGCCTTCGGCAACCTGTCGCTTCAGAACGTGCCGCAGTTTCGCAAACGAAGCAAAAAAACCTTCAACCGCCGCACCTATGGCTGCATGACCTTTGACCGGTACTGCGGAACCGAAGCGAAACGTCGCGTCTTCATGAATAAAACTCAGAAAGCTCTCCGTGTCCATCGCATCGATGGACGCGAAGAGGTTTTCGAAAAATTCGCCTCCGGTTCTGTCGGCGATCACTGCTGACTGGCGTAGTAATGCACAAGCGCTTTGATATCGTCGTCCGTCAACGCATCGACTGCCTCTTGCATTTTCTTGGGTTGCTCGCGATCACCGGATTTATATTGCGTCAACGACGCATCCAGGTAGCCCATCCACTGACCGGCCAGGATGCCAGCCTCGTCGTCCGGGTTCGATCCGCCATCTGAGTGGCACATGTCGCATTGTTCTTCATGGACCACTTTACCGGCCGTGGCCAGAGCCGCGTCGAATTCCTGCTGTGCGGCAACAAACGGAAGCTCGAAGTAATAGGCGGCAATCTCGTCGATCGTGTCATCACTCAGGTCACTGACGGCTTTGCACATGTTCGTAGCCGGACGGCTGGTATCGCCCTGCCGGTACTCGCTGTCGTTGCAGGGCCGTTCATTATCGCGGAAAAAATACAGCGAATCGGCGTGCACATACTCCGGCATACCGGCGATTGTTGGCACATCGGTCCACTGGCTGACGCCGTCGTCCCCGTGGCAGCCGTTGCAGTCTTCTGTGATAGCCGCCAGTTCGTCTGCCGAAGAGGCCGTGACAAACATGCCAAGCGCCAGTGAAATCGCTGTGCAATAAAAACTCTTCATGACATTCCCTTTTTGCCATTAGCAATCCTGTCAGCTTTGTTTATACCAAATGCTTGGTTAACGTAGCCTTAACAGGATCCTAAATGATTGGTGAATTATAGAATCAAGCGTGTTTTTGCCGCCAATTATTTCATCAACGGCACTCCTTATGTGCCACAGCCGGTCGGCTGCTCCAATAGGTATACCCCGTAATGATGAAGATTACGCGAGCAGCTGCCCGCTCGACTGGCCCTCCGAGATTGCATGCAGTTGACTCCAATCGCGAATCTCGACTTTGCCACGTGGTGCGTATATCGCCCCCGTGCGTTTCATGGTGGCCATCAGGCGGCAAACGGTTTCCTCGCTCAACCCCAGCAAACTCGACATTTCCATCCGTGAGAAGGGCAACTCGAAGCGGCAGTTGCCATGCTCTGACTTGGGCGTCATGAGCAAGATAAACGAAGCGATTTTTGCTGCGGCACACTTGTGGCCCATGACTTCCATCAGCGCTCTGCTGTGGGCCAGCTGAGCATTCGCCGCCTGAATCAGACGCAGCGCGATATCGCCCTTTTCCCGGACGCGCTCGAGCAATGCTCTGTGGTTGATCTTGCAGGCATGCACTTGCGTGAGGGCGATCGCTGTGTACGCGTAACGTTCATCACCGATCGACTGCAGACCGACCAGCAAATTACCTGGACTGCTCAGACCCACGATTTGCTCCCGCCCGTCGGGAGTGTGCAAGCAGATCTTGACCATGCCATCGGTCAGTGAATACAGGTGTGCACTGGATTGCCCCTGCAGGAAAAGGACCTCGTCTTGTCTGAACGCCACTTTCTGCACCGCATCAACGACCATGCACTGGATTTCCGTCTCCGAATACGGGCCATTTTCGGCCTGTAGCTCAAAAAACGGGCATTGGCAGTTGACACACGACATCGTCTTACTATCAGTTTGTTCGATCAGGCTTGATGACCTTGTTTTTATAGGCTTTTTCAGGCTGAGTCGATAGCGATTTACCTATCGAAACTTCGGTATTTACCTAGCCGAAACTGCCGTTTGTCAGTCCGAATCGATTATCGCCATCATAAAATTTCAAGGGGTGTATTTTCGTCTTGCGCGCCGGCCATTTTCTGCCCGCTTCCCAAGCACCCATCGAGCAAGGCGTCCGAGACAGCTGCCTTGAATATGGGTACGTAAAAACCGAGAAAAATGCCACGCAAAGTAAGCACCATCCACCTGCCTATTTTGAGCCGAAACTGACGAATGTCAGTGTTGCTATAAGAGCCCGGTCTTACGCTATGCCAAATGTCGGAATCCTGCCCACTGCAAGTACATGGCGGTTTTCAGGCTTCAAACAGACTGAGCAAAAAGGAGTGAGATCATGAACCGGTTCGACAGATTGTTACGATGGGCCTGGTCAATTCTCGTAGTGTGCACGCTCGCGTTCGCGCTCGGCGGATGCGAAGGGGATGACGGCAGGGACGGTGCGGCCGGTACTGACGGCACTGACGGACAGGATTGTTGGGATCTCAACGGCAACGGCGTTGGGGACCTTGCGACAGAAGATCTTAACGTTGACGGCGTAGTCGACGTCCTCGACTGCAACGCAAGCGCCAATACCGTCGCGGCAGCCATTGAGGCGGCCCAGGTCGAGTCCTGCGCCACCTGTCACGGTGATGCGGCCGACCACCACCAGGGAGAGTACGACAAGTACACTGACCCCAGCACTTTGGGCCTCACGTTTGACGACCTGACAGTCACCGATATCGGTGGCGGCGATTTCTTACTGGAGCTGGATTTCAGCATCACGAAAGACGGCGCGCCGTATATCGATCCGGTTGGCAGTCCACCATCGTTCGACTCCGTGAGTTTCTACGTCGTCAATTACGACAGCGGCACTGGTGAGTTTGCCAACGCTGGCACCCCCGGCTTCGGTAACCCGCTTGGCGCTGGCAATGCGGCGAGCAATGGCGACGGCAGCTACACGCTGACGCAGACCATTCCTGTCGACCCGACCGCCTTTGGCGGCGGCGCGATCATGGGTCGGATAGCCCATGGTTTGCTCGATACCGAGGATGACAATTTCGACCCGACAGGAACGGGCAGACGCGTTCAGATGTATGCGGACCTTACCGGCGCGTCCTGGCTCATCGGCGATATGGGAGCGTACGAATCGGCCGCCAACGTCGAGGCTTGCGAAGCATGCCACGGCGCACCCTATAATAAACATGGCAATAACCCGGGTACGGTTGCGGGCGCGCCTGACTTCAATTACTGCCGAGGCTGCCATAACGACACGACCAACGGCGGTCACCCGGAATGGCAGCACATGGTCGACAACCCATTCGCGTGGGCCACCGGCGTTGCGCGGACACCCGAAGAGGAAACGCTGTACGCATATGACCGCACGCTCCTGAACGACGTGCATATGTCACACGCGATGGAATTCCCGTATCCACAATCGATGGTAACCTGCAACACCTGCCATGCGGGCAAGCTGGCTCAGGTTCTGGACGATTCGCAATTCACGGCGGCTACGTGCCAGAGTTGTCACGTGCCCCGGGGAATCGATTCGTGGCCGAAGACCTATGACGCGGCAGGCGATGAAATCCTGGATAACGGCAACTCGGTCCCGGGCCCGTACTACCAGCCGCACAGACCGCCGGCGATGGCTTACCTGTGGAAAAATGCCGATGTCGACGGCTTTGCTTTCCATAACCCCACTGAGGATTGCAATAGCTGCCATAAGGATCCGGCTGACGGTGGTTTCGCCTCCAGGTTTACCGAGCTCCACAGTGGTTTTGACAGCACGATCTACGACGCCACCGGGCTGAAGTATTCCGGTCTGTTCCCGGTATCGATCGACAGTGTTTCAATGGCTGACGACGTGATGACGGTCGAATTCAGCGCTGATGCAGCTGTCGTTCCGGAGCTTCTGGTCTCCTTCTACGGATGGGACAGCAAGCACTTCATCGTTGGCTCGCATGAAAGGGACGCCAACGTTGTCGAGTGCCCGCACCCGTCCCGCCCGGGTTGCAAGATGGAGTATGTGCCTGAGAGCTCAAATGGCGGCGCCAATCCGCTGTTCACAGAGGACGCACTCAGTGTTCCGGGCGCCTGGATAGTTCATCTTGACGTCTCCCTTTTGCAGCTCACGAAGACCGACCTCCTGCCGACACTGATCGCCAATGGCGATGTGACAAAGGCTGAGATCTCGATCACGCCAGAGTTGAATGTTGGCGGTACGGATGTCGTTCTCGAGGCAGTTAGCGACACGTTCGATATTGCTGCCAACGCGATTGTTGCTACTGAAGATTACTTCGCAGGCGCCAATGCAACCGTCGACATCGCCAAGTGCAACGCCTGCCACGACGTACTGGCCAGCACTTTCCATGCCGCCAGCGGCAGGGGCGGCGACGGCATGCAGGTCTGCAAGGCTTGCCACACGACGACGTTCCCCGGCAGTCACCTCGAGATGGCATCACGCTCGATCGACTCGTACGCCCACGCGATCCACTCGTTCCAGCCGTTCGACCTGGGCAGTGTGAATGCAGCAAATCCGGTCGAAGTGGCGAGAACTGAGCAACATATGCATCACAAGTTCCCGTACTTCACAGCCCTGGCCTGCGAAGGCTGCCATATGGACGGCACCTACAATGTGCCGGATCAGTCCCAGTCGATGCCTGGCGTCCTGGCGGCAACCGACGACATCCCGACCAGGAACATTGGAGCCGTGCCGGAATATGTGACCGGTCCTGCTTCAAGGGCCTGCGGCGGATGTCACCGGGCTGTCATGATCAATGAAGATCATGCCGGTGAGCTCGCGTCCTTCAACGCGCATACCGATGCCTTCGGTACCTACGTCAAGAACGATACTGCCGATACCGAGGGCACCTCGCTCGACGACGAGTTCCTGTTCGGCATCATCGAGGAGATCATGACCTGGTTCGAATAATCCAGGCAGGTAACAAGGCAACACCAATCAAGGCCGGGAGAGACATCTCCCGGCCTTTCTTTTGGGTGAGGCATAAACCGGCACTGCGTGACCTTTCCGTAATGATCTCAATGATGACCTTGTGGCTGGTGCCAATATCAAATACATTGCCACTCGATAGCCCACCCAGACGGTATAGGTATTTCTACGAACCGGTACACGGCGATCTGCTATTTCGGTCGCTTGGGCTTGACCGCTAGAATCAATAACAAGCAAGAAAAACATGGCGACAAATCATCAAGGTCGCCAGCCAAGACAAGGTGACAGATCATGGCAAGCCATAAGAACTGCTCGGGTCGTATCGCGGCTCTGATGCTGCTCGGCCTTCTTCTCACTGCGTGTGAGGGTGACGACGGCAAGGCCGGTGAACCTGGTCCTGCAGGCCCACCAGGAGCAGGGGGACCCCCGGGACCGGCGGATCCACCTCCTGCAGACTCCATAATAATTGGTGATGGCAGCGAACTCACCGCTGCAGAGATCAAGATCCTCGGTAAGCTGCAAGCCACGATCACCAATGTCACAGTCGCTGGCCCTCCGGTTGTCGACTTCACGGTCACGGATCAAAACGGCGACCCGGCAGAGGGTATCGCCTCCGGTTACGTCTGGTTCACCTTTGCCAAACTGGTGCCGAATACGGATCCGAATATCAACGGTGGACTGCCTTTTTGGCAGAGCTACGTAAATACTGTCGAAGATGTCGCGAACAACCAGCCCGGCAGAGGCAGTAACGCGCTGGTGCAGTCTGTTCAGGCGACCACCGACAGCCGATTCAGCGGCGGTTCGCATGTCGAAGTCGCACCCGGCGAATACCAGTACACCTTCGGTACGGACGTGACCAACATCACAGCACCGATTGCAGTTGCCTGGGAGCCGAACCTGACGCATCGCGTCGGCCTAGAGATTCGTCTCGACGGCGAAGGCGAGACCCCATTGGCGCCGTTCAATCCGGTCTATGACTTCGTGCCCGACGGCGGCGCCGGCTCGGGTATCACGAAAAACATCCTGGAAACCGACAAGTGCAATGGCTGCCACTTCGAGTTCGCTTTTCACGGTGGCCCGCGCAAGAGCATGGAATACTGCGTGACCTGTCACAACCCGGGCACGGTCGACCAGGACTCCGGCAACTCGCTGGATATGGCCCATCTTGCGCACTCGATCCACATGGGCGAAGACCGCACGTTCGGCGGAACCGTCGCTGAATTCATCATCTGGGGCTTCTCCGATTTTGAACATCCCTACGGCGAAGTTACGTATCCGCAGTCGAAGACCTATTGCGAGACCTGCCACGAGGCGTCAGCGGCTGCTCCTGATGGCGACAACTGGAACGCGGCGGCAACCGCAAAGACTTGCGGCGGTTGCCACGCGGATGGCCTCGTCGCGCAAAATTTCGATGCCGTGACCGGCCAGGCGGAGTACTCCTTCGATCACAGCTTCGCTGACATCCCGGTTGGATTACAGGCTGACGGCGCCTGCCAGACCTGCCACTTCGGCCTGTTTCCGACGGCCGGCCCTCCCCTCGTGATCCATAGCAGTATTCGCGGTGACGACCGGGCACGTGC
>Ga0224508_10000281_pt1 | contig 52344 bp, 48 predicted proteins | sample SF_Jan12_sed_USG_4_FD_170157 | JGI IMG/M metagenome (GOLD analysis project Ga0224508, IMG submission 170157) | Sediment microbial communities from San Francisco Bay, California, United States - SF_Jan12_sed_USGS_21 | ecosystem: Environmental > Aquatic > Marine > Sediment | place: USA... | reverse complement strand
AGGCCGCGGATCGCCTTCGATGTTGTACTCGACGCGGTCGCGCACCGACTCGAGCACATTGGCAATCTCGTACACGTCGAGGGGGCGTATGTGCCTCTGATCGGCGCGCGGATGAACCGTGATCCCCGGAGCCCCGGCGTCGACGCAGACCTGGACGGCCTCGACCAAGCTGGGCACGGCCCCGCCTCGTGAATTTCGAAGCGTGGCGACTTTGTTCACATTGACGCTGAGCCGCACCATCGCGGCCAGTCTTAGCTCCGGATGGGGGGCCTGTCAGCATCGCCTGGCCTGGCCGAGACCCATGCGCTACATCCAAAATGGAACGTGTTCTATTACGCCTGGTAGATTAGTCTCGAATTTCTCGTAATGTCATACGGATGAACGTGGGTGCCAAAGCGGTCGTGTTGGAGGTCCTTTCGGCCGGCGAGTCGATGTTCGGCGGCGCGCTACCTGTGCGTACACTCGTCCAGGCTGCATCGGTCTTCGACATTGCCGAGAACAGCGTTCGCGTGGCCATCGTTCGCCTGCGTGCCGAAGGGCTCGTCGAGTCGCCGGGTCGGGGCGAGTATCGACTCGGCCCGAGCGCGCAGGTGGTCAACGAGAAGATCCATGGCTGGCGAACCGTTTCTTCGCGCCTGAGCCAGTGGGACGGATCTTGGGCAGCGGTGTTCACCGCAGACCTGTCGCGTACCGATCGCCCTGCCCTTCGGCGCCGGCTTCGCGCGCTTCGCTACCTCGGCTTCGAGGAGCTCAAAGCAGGATTGTTCCTGCGGCCGAACAACCTGAGACCCGGCATCGACGGCCTTCGCCGCGAGCTCGTGGCGCTCGGCCTCGAGCCGCAGGCATCGGTGTTTCGATTGGAAGAGCTCAATCCCGAGCAAGAAGAGCACGCGCGGGCCCTTTGGGACAGCCCAGGGCTGGAGCAGACCTATTTGAAGTTACACGGGGATCTGAAGGTCAGCATGGATCGTCTCGAAGAGCTCCCGCTCAACGATTCGGTCCGCGAAGCGTTTCTGCTGGGACGTGAAGGCATTCGCCACGTGGTGCTGGACCCGCTGCTTCCCGATCCGCTGGTCGATGCGGACAAGCGCTCGACCATGGTGAACGTCTTGCAAATCTACTGCGACAAAGGCCTCCATCTCTGGGCTCGATTCCTAGCAATCGATTAAGTGGCCATTTCGAGTATGCTGCCACCGATATGAAGTCGGCGGATTTTGCGTTTCAGACTGTGGACGGTGCGAATCTTCACGTGAGCGGCTGGGTAATCCAAAACCCAAAGGCGATCGTGCAGATTTTGCACGGGATGGCGGAGTACGGCTCCCGATACGCGCGTCTTGCGCAGGCGCTCGCCGCGGCAGGATACAGCGTCTATGCCCATGATCACCGTGGGCACGGTCAGAGCATTCCCGAGGGGGCCCCTCCCGGTCACTTGGCGGACAGCGATAGCTGGAATCGCATCGTGGAAGACGCGCACGGGGTGAATCGGGAAATCGCCAAACGTCACCGCGACCTTCCAATCATCATACTCGGGCACTCGATGGGCTCATTCGTGCTCCAACAGCTCCTGTTCGAACGTCCCAACGACATGGTTGCTGCGGCGCTCTCCGGTTCGAACGGAAAGCCACCTCCCATTGCCATGGTCGGCAAATTGCTCGCGCGGATCGAACGCGTCCGCGTCGGGAAGCACAAGCCGAGCCCGGTGCTGCAGAAGCTCACCTTTGGCGAATACAACAAGCCATTCGAGCCGGCGCGCACCGAGTTCGATTGGCTTTCACGCGACCCCGACGAGGTCGACAAGTACGTCGCGGACCCACTGATGGGTTTCGCAGTGTCGACGCAAACCTGGCTCGACTTGTTGAACGCACTGGACCGAATCTCGAAGCCGAGCAACGTGGCCAAGGTGCCCAAAGACAAGCCGCTCTACCTCTTCGCAGGGGACCAGGACCCCGTCGGCGACAACGGCAAGGGCATGAAGAATCTCTACGATGCGTACAAGCGCGCCGCGATCTTCGACGTTCGACTCAAGCTCTATCCCGACGCGCGACATGAAACGCTCAACGAAACGAATCGCCAAGAAGTGACGGGCGACCTCATCGCCTGGTGCGATGAAGTCGTTGCGGCTCGAGCCTAGCCCTTGGGCGATCGGCTCGTATAGAGCTCGCCATCGACTTCTCCTCGGACCAAGGGCTGCGTCTCGGGCGTCACCCGGCATCGCCAAAGCGCGCTCCGCGAGCCGATTGCTTCCGCTCCTCGGTATGCATTGAAGTCCGGAAAAACCGCCTCGACGAGGAAGCCTGTGTCGGCGAGCACACGCTGTTTTTGGAGGCCGCGTTCGCTGGCGCGTCGGCTGTGGCCGAAGCAGACGTAGAGCCTGCCGTCGGGTTTGAGCATTTCGGCGGCCCGGCTCACGAAAAGCTGAAAGCCCTCGAGGGCGTACGGCGGATCGGTGAAGACCGCACCGGAGCGCGCGCGCATCGCTTTCGGAATCGGTTGCCGCAGGTCGTGGTGCACCGTCTCGTGCTCCCAGCCTCGCTCCGCCGCGTGGCGGGCCAAGATCCCGAGAATTTCGTCGTCGGTATCGAGCACGGTCACCTTGCGACCCGCGCCGGCGAGCTGCACGGCGGCACTGGTCAGATCGTCGTCACCGAGGAACACGAGACCTCGTTGGTGCTCACCGGCCTCGATCAAGAGCTCCGCGCGTCGGACGGCCGTGTCGGAGGTGATGAAGATCTGGTCGAGCGCACGCTTCGGGGCGCCGCGCTCGGCAGCCATCGCTTCATACGCCTCGCACCACGACGAGTCCCGGGTCTCGCCAGCTCCTCGGGCCACCAGCTCCCTCGCTAGCGCGGCCAGCCCGCGGTCCGAGCAGCGAACCCTGCCCTCGTCGAATTCGAACCACTTGGCGTAGCGTTCCGTCACTTCTCGAACGACCGACGACGCTTCGCCTGCGGCACGAACGACTTCATCCCGAGACAGCGATCGACCATCGCCAAGTGCTCTCAGGATGCGGAACGCTCCTTCGTACACTGTGGGCGCTACTTATCGCGAAACACGATCATGCCGTGCGTGAGGTCATACGGGGACAGCGCCACCGTTACACGGTCACCTAGGATCACGCGGATCCTGAACTTTCGCATCCGGCCGCAAAGCTGCGCGCGCACCGCAGCGCCGGATTCGGTGGTCACTTCGAACTGGCCGCCAGCGTAGACCTGACTCACCACGCCGTTCAGCTTGATGTGGTCGTCGCGCTTGTCTTCCTGCTCGAAATTGCGCTCGAACTTCCTTTTCCTACCTCTTGGGCTTCTTCTCGCCACTCAGTCTCCTTCTTCCTTTCGCCGCAACCTAAGTCTTCTCGAAGCGGCTCGCCAGTTTCGTCGGTGTCGTTATCGATACCTCAGGCGTAAAGCTTTTTGTAGCACCCTCGATGGAAAAGTCAGCCGGAACCCCTCCTTCCCATCGCCCCATGGCCCCTAGCGCTCGAGAGTCGCAAATTGACAGGAGGCTTGCTTCTGCGCACATCGTGACCGTCCGATGCTCGATCTTCCGCGACTCAAGCGCATCCGCCTCATGAAGCGTCCGATTGGCCAGGTGTTTTTCGGCAACGCCGTGCTCACGCCCAACTACAACTTCCTGCCAGGCATCGACATCCACATCGAAGGAATCGAAAAGATACCGAACGAACCGGTCATCTATGCGATGAACCACACGGACCGCTTCAACTACTTCCCGTTCATGTACAAGATGTGGAAGCTCAAAGAGCGCTACATCACGGTTTGGGTGAAGGGGAAGTACTACGAAAGCCCGATCGTCGCGACTTTCATGGAGCTCACCAGCAACCTCCCGACCGTCTCGCGCGGCTACATCATCACCAAGGACTTCGCGCTGACCATCGGCAGACGGCCAAGTCAAGCTGAGTACGACACCTTACGAGCGCTCGTAAACAAGGATGCCACCCCTGGCGAGGACCCGAGCACAGTCGACGTTTCGGCAATCCCGAAAGAGCTGTTCGAGTCACCGCGCAATATGCTCGGATTGGACTTCGACCCGCGTGTGTGCACGTATGCCATCGGCATCAATCGAGTGTTCACCGCCATGATGGCCGAGTTCGTCAGGCTCAATGAACGGTCGTTCGAGCTCGGCCTCGACCTTCTCGTTTTCCCCCAAGGCACACGATCGATTCGTCTCCCTCGTGGCCGGATCGGGATGATGGAAATAGCGCTTCGCTACAAGAAGACCATCGTGCCCATCGGCTGCAACGGCTGCGACCACGTATACACCGGCTCGCTGCCAATCGGAAAGGCGGGGACCATCGTCTACCGGATCGGCGATGCGATCCCCTACGAAGAGCTCGCGGAGTTCCATATCGACGAGGACTACGCGCCTTTCTCCGCGGAGGCGGAGCACAAGTATCGCGACAAGTTTCAAGGCGCGGTGGACCTCGTGATGGACCGTATCAACGAGCTGCTCGATCCCGAGTATCAGTTCAGCGACGACTTGCAGAGCACCGGGGTTCGAGGAACATCCCGTTTCATCTAGCCGCGCGGTTGTTCCATCCCTCGAATCGGGCTAGACCCGCCCTCGTGAATGCGCTTGACGCTTTGAGGGACGCGACGGAGCCGAAGCCGGTGGTGGCGATCATCGGAGGAGCCGTCGCAGGGTCGGAAGCCGCAGCCGCCTGCGCCGCGCGAGGGGCGATCCCCGTCGTGTTCGAGCAGGGCGCCAGGCCGTATGGAAAGATCGAAGATGGCCTACCACGCTGGCACCAGAAACTGCGTGACAAAGAATACCTGAAGATCAACGAAAACCTCGGTAGCGACGCCGTGATCTTCGTCCCGAAAACGGAGATTGGAGCTGCTCTTCCCTGGGACGAGCTTTACCGCGAGCTTGGGTTCAGTGCGGTCGTGCTCGCAAACGGTGCCTGGCGTGACCGCCGCCTGCCGGTCGAAGGAGCCGATGCCTATGAAGGGCGCGGGCTCGTGTACCAAAACGAGTTCGTGTACTGGTTCAACCACTACGAAGACGAGGGCTACGATGGGCCCGTCTTCGAGATTCCCGATGACACCATCGTCGTCGGCGGCGGGCTGGCGTCGATAGACGTCGTGAAGATCGTCAATTTGGAGCTCTACGCTCGCGCCCTGCGAGCGCGAGGCATCGACGTGGACATCGTGGAGATGGAAATCAAGGGCATTCCACGAACGCTCGAAGCCGTCGGCCTCAGCGCCGAAGAGCTCGGGGTCAAGGGCTGCACGCTCTACTACCGACGCCGCAAAGAAGACATGCCGCTGGCGAGCGCAGACAACCCGACGCCCGAACAGCTGGCCAAGCTCCAAAACGCGCGCGTCAAAATCATGGACCGCGTCATCCGTAAGTACTTCGTTAAGTTCGAAGAGCTCTCGCGGCCCATTGAAACGATCGTCGAAGGCGATCGTCTGACGGGGATTCGGTTTCAGAAGACCGAAGTCGTCGACGGCAGAGTGCGCGGCGTGGAGGGCAGCGAGTTCGATGTGGGCGCGTCGATGGTGATTAGCTCGATCGGCAGCATCCCCAGGCCCATTGAAGGCATTCCGACCAAAGGTGAGCTCTACCACTACGACAGCTGGGACACGGGCGAGGTTCACGGCCTACCCGGCGTGTTCGGCCTAGGCAACGTGCTGACGGGCAAGGGAAACATCAGAGACAGCAGGACAAACGCGATCGAGATCATTGAGAAGGTGGTGGCGGCGTACTTGGGTGTTGGGGACGAGGCGGTGGAAACGCCGGGGCGCGGGTCGGCCGAAGCAACGGAGGTCGCCGAGCAAGCGGCGGCCGGTAAAGCGATGTCCGTCGACGCGATGAAGGCGCTGTCGGAGCGAATCGAACGGCGGCACGAAGAAATCGGATACGACAGCTTCTCAACCTGGATCGACGCCCACGCCTGACACGGACGCGGACGCTGACGCTGCCCCTCCTCCGGGGCCGAAGCCCCGTGGTGACGGAGTCGCTTTACGGGGTGGCACTGCCCGTACCCCTGACGTAAGGTCCGCCCCGTGCATGCTCGCCTGTCGCCCCTGTGGATCGCCCTGGCCGTCTGCCTTTTCGCTTCATCCGCCTCGGCTCAGGAGCGACGCGTTGCGCTCCGATTTCAAGGCGGGGTCGAGGTTGGCGTGCCGAACTACTTCAACGTAGACCATGAAATCGTCAGGCCCGGTGCGAGCTTCACGGGCTGGGCAGGCTTCGACATCGGCTGGATCGTGTTCGACTTTGCTTTTGGTCTTCAGTGGACGCCGATCGACACCAATAAGATCCCGGGTGCGCTGAACCCTTCGGGTCTCGAGCCGCTGGTACGCCTGTCCTTCTCGCCCGGCGTTCGGTTCCAAGTTCCGTTGTTCGACGCGGTCCTGCCGTACGTCACAGGCTCATTCGACGCGAACCTCTGGAGCTTCGCAGCGATCGGCAGAGGCTGCGGCTGGTACTACTGCCGCGAGGACAGCCGCGGGCAATTCGCGCCTGGGTTCAGCGGCAAGGCAGGTCTCGGCATTCACCTCAAAGGCTCGATCTTCCTGGACGTCGGGTTTCAGTACTCGATGAGCGGCACACGCGATTTCTTCGAGCGCCGGGCGTGGTGGGCCGAACCCTTCATCGGTTTCATCTATCGAGGCGATACGGACCGTTTCGGCGGCACGGGCTACTAGTCACCACCACCAGACGACCAGAGCGAGCGTTATCGTCGCAAGAACGACGGACTGAAGACGGTAATCTCGGTACCAAGGCTCGCCAGGCGCAACGGCCGCATCCCTCGGGCGCCAGAGATGGGGCTCGACTTCGCTGGCAGCGGGGGCGGGCGTCAGAAGACTGGCCCCGACGACCAGCAGGATGCCCAACCCGAACATCAGCAGCGCGGCGTACAGATACTGAAGCTCGAGCAGGGACAACAGCTCGACGGAAACCCAAGCGACAACCCCCAGAGGCACGCCAACGGCGAGGCCTGCGAGCGCGCCAGCGCCATTTGCTCGGCGCCAGAACAGGCCAAGTAGGAACACCGCAACGACCGGTGGCGTTAGATACGAAAGAATCGACTGGAGGTATTGCCAGAGGGTCGGAAAGCGAGAAATCTGCGGCGTCCAAACGACGGCAAAGACCATGAAGACGAGAATCGCGCCGCGGCCCAAGCGCGCGAGCTGCTGGCTGTCCATGTCAGGGCGTGCGGTCTGAACGAAGTCCATCGTGAACAAGGTTGACGCTGAGTGAAGGATCGCCTCGAGGCTCGAGAGCATGGCCGCGGCGAGCACCGCGAGCATGAAGCCGCGTAGACCAATCGGAAGAAGATCGAAGGCCAACATCGGAAACACCATGTCCGGGTTTTCGAGGTTGGGGTACAGCACGGTCGCGAAGACGCCGGGCAAAATCAAGATGAAGAGATTGGGCAGCTTGAGCAGCCCTGCAAAGAGCGCACCCCAGCGCCCGTCGTCGAGCGTCTGTGCACCGAGCGCGCGTTGAATGATGAACTGGTTGGTACACCAGAAGTACATGCCGACGATGAACACTCCGGCAATCCCCGGCCAAGGCATGATCGGGTCACTGGCGGGCTGCATGAGATTCAACGCACCGGGCTTCGCGGCTTCGACGACTGCATCCCATGATGGAACCGCCTGCCAGGCGAGAACCGAGATCACGATGCCACCGGCGAGAATCAAGACCGCCTGCAGGGCGTCATTGGCCACTACGGCGCCGAGGCCGCCGAACGTGATGTACACACCGGCCGCAACTGCAGCCACGGTAATCGTGATCCATATCGACACACCCGGAAGCAGCGTTTTGAGGACCATCGCGCCTGCGTAGAGCGAGCCGGGGGCGTCGACGAGCATGCTCGTCAACAAGAGCATCGCCGAAAACGCGAGCCTTGGCGCACGCCCGAAGCGCTGTTCGAGGTACTGAGGCGCCGTGTAGATCCGAGCGCGCAGGAACACCGGAAGAAAGAACACCGCAAACAGGATCATGAGCAGCGCCGGCATCCACTCGTAGTGAAAGACGCTGACACCGTTCTGGTAACCAGCGCCCGGCAACCCGACGAAGCTGCTGCCTCCCATGTTCGAGACATAGAAAGAGAGCCCGATGATGGGCCAACGCATGCGGTGGCCTGCGAGAAAGAAACCCTCGGCGCCCTCCCCGCGTGTCTGTCTGGCGAAGAACCATCCGAAGGCGACGCGCGTGAGCACCACGTAGCCAACTAGGATTGCCAAGTCCCAAGCGCTGACCTCTAGCTGAGGCATGATGCAGGTCTTTTATCAGCTCGCCACGGGGAGAAGAGCCCAAAGAATGACGGCCCCAACCGCGACGGCAAAGAGTGAGTTGAAGCGCATCGCGTTTGGAGAGAGCGCCGTCCACCAGTCGATTAGGCGCTTGAATCGGTCGACGCCCATAAACGGGAGGACCACGGCAGCGACCAAGGCGGCGAAGCCGAGCAACTGAAGCAGGAGCGGCGCGCGCGAAGCCGGGGCAGCAAACCAAAGCGCGAGCCCGAAGACCAATCGGATGCCCGCTGCGAACCAGAGGCCGCCTTTGGAGCCAAAACGAGTCACGAACTCGGCGAGGCGCGCCGGTACGAGGACGCCCCAAACCCCCATCAAGAGGGTGAACACCCCCAAGAAGCCCGAAATCTCGACCGCGAACGGCAAGTTAGGCGCGCTCCTGTTCCACGTCTCCCACGTCCTGGAGCCTATCAGAGGCCGGCTCGTAAAGGGGCAGCGACTGCTCGATCTGGTCTGCAGCACCGGCAACCGCGTGCATCGACACCTCGAGATCGGTGAGATGCATGTGGTCTGCCATCGCGGTATGGCGAACGACGTACACATCGCCATCCAAGCACAAGGAGCCGACGGCCAAGTTGAAGCTTTGTTGAAGCGCGGCCTCCGGTTCCATGCGATCGGCTCGGCAACAGGCCGACGAAAAGTCCACCCAGGAACGACCCATGGCTTGATAGTGCGACACGATCACAGCCTGGAGGCGGTTACCAGGGTATGCGAACACGACCTTGAAGCTGTGGTCGTGCTCCTCGGCCAGCTTATAGCTGGACCTCGCGTGATCCTTGATGTTGGTCCACGTCGGCACGGGCCGGTCGTTGTACCACATGAGCCCGAAAAAAACGTCTCGAATCTAGGTTTGGAGCGCGTACACTTCCCGACATGTTTTCGCGCCTAGCTTCGTCGTCATGGCGGTCTTCGGTGTTGGCAGAGCTGCGTTTCGGGCCAAAAGCCTTGAAGGAAACCGTGCCCTGGTTGCTCCGCACGCGACTGAGGCAAATCGACAGCCTTCTTCACGTGGCGCTGAAGAACGCGCAAGAAGCGCCGCATGACCTCGCTTATGAAATGGAGCACGAACATCTTACCTGGTCCGAGCTCGCGAATACGAGCTCACGGGTCGCGCACGTGATGGCGGCCGCCGGCGTCAAACCCGGAGACGTCGTCGCACTTCTCGCCGAGAACTCTCCTTTCTACATCGCCTCGGTGCTCGGTATTTCGCGCGTCGGTGCTACAGCAGCATTGCTGAACACCAATCTTGGCGGGCGCCCGCTCTCCCATGCGGTCGAGGTGTCCAACGCGAAGCTGGTTCTCGTGAGCCACACCTTGGAGCCAGGGTTGCGCGATTGCGAGGAGTTGTGCCAATCGCTCGATCGCATTCTCGTCTTCGACGGGAATCCGTACGCAGGTCTTCTTGCCGACACGCCGGCCACGGCCTACCCCCCCGCCCCGGTCAACGTAGAGGACGATTTCGTGTACATCTACACGTCTGGAACGACAGGTCTGCCCAAGCCATGCCGTGTCTCACATGCTCGCGCGATCCTCGCCGGTGCGGGTTTCGGGCCACTGATGTACGCGTTCCGCCCAGGCGACAAGCTGTACTGCGTGCTTCCGCTCTATCATGCGAACGGGTTGCTCCTCGGCGCGTCGGCCGCGATGATTGCGCGCGTGCCGATGGCCATGCGCCGCTCGTTCAGCGCGAGCGCGTTCTGGGAGGACGTTCACCGCTACAAGGCGACGGCGATTCTCTACATCGGGGAGCTGTGTCGCTACCTCGTCAACTCGCCACCGCATCCGAAGGAGCTGCCGAACCCCGTACGCGTCGCCGTCGGCAACGGGCTTCGCCCCGACATCTGGCCGAGATTCAAAGCGCGATTCGGCATCGAGAACATCCGCGAGTTCTACGGTGCAACCGAAGCCCCAGGCTTCATCGCCAACATCAGTGGCCGCGAAGGGTCGGTTGGCCGAGTCCCCCTCGGTGGCCTCGCCGGCTGGCTGCGGATCGTCCATTACGACGTCGACCTCGACCAACACCCTCGTGACGCGAAGGGCTTTTGCCTTCCGTGCGGCAACGATGAAGCCGGCGAGCTACTGATCCGTGTACCGAAAGCCTCGACAGGCGGGCTCGAGTACCGGGGCTACACGGACGAGTCGGCGACACAAAAGAAGCTGCTCCACGACGTGTTCAAAAAAGGCGACCAGTACTTCCGCTCAGGCGACCTGCTCCGGCGCGATGCCGACGGCTTCTACTACTTCGTCGACCGAATCGGCGACACCTTTCGATGGAAAGGCGAAAACGTGTCCACCGCGGAGGTCGCAGACGTCATCACCCACAACGACCGTATCGACGAAGCGACTGTGATCGGTGTGCCCGTTCCAAACATGGACGGCCAAGCAGGTCTCGCCGCGGTGGTTCCCTCGGGTGAGTTCGACCCGCACCGGTTTTGGGATGCCGTTTCGGAGCTCCCACCCTATGCGCAACCGCGATTCGTCCGTGTGATGGGCGGCCTGGCGAAGACCGGGACGTTCAAAATCCAGAAGAACGACCTGAGGAAAGAAGGCGTCGACCCCGCTGCAGTCGGCGACCCGCTCTACGTTCGCACCCAAGCTGGCTACGAGCTGCTGACAGTGGAACGCTGGACCGACGTCAAAGAGGGGCGCTTGAAGCTCTGATGCCGAGGATGACCGCCGACGAGATCAATAGCTTCATGCAGAAGGCCTTTCCGCAGGCTCGCATGCCGGTCGAAATCGAAGAGTTGCGCGAGGGGTTTTTACGAATCCGCGTTCCGGTGACCGATCGATACCTGCGTCCAGGTGGCACGGTTTCGGGTCCGGTCCTCATGACGATCGCAGATACGGCGATGTACTACCTGGTGCTCGGCACGATCGGCCCTGTCGCCCTCGCGCTCACCACCAACCTCAACATCAACTTCCTTCGCGCGCCAAAGCTCGCTGACGTGATCGCGGAAACTGAAATGCTCAAGCTCGGTAGTCGACTGGCGGTGGGGCAAGTCACGATCTACTCCGCGGGAAGCGACGACCCGGTCGCGCATGCAACCGTAACCTACTCGATCCCACCCGACGCTAGTCGCTCCCCAAAGCCCTCCGAATGAGAGCGAGGTCCACGGGCGCGTAGTCGAGCTGAAGCGCGGCGCGGTGTGCCTCGGCCGTCATCTTCTTCCAAGTCTTTTGGACGATCGGAATCAGCTTTTCCTCTTCATGCTTCTGCGCGAAGTCGTGAAAGTAGTGCTCTAGAAACACGAGACAGATGACGTCTTCGAGCAGCTGCACGTCTGGGTCGGTTTTTAATCCGCGCTTCCGGAGCAGCGTCTTCACACGTTCGATCGCATCGGCATCGTAGCCGACGTCCTTCATGATCGCGCCGGCAATTTCGCCATGTCGTTTGTACAGATCGGTGCGCCATTTGAGATACCCGGCCCTGCCCTCCGGATAGCTATCCCGAGGCACTTCCCAGCGGCGTATGTGCTGGGCGCGCGCCGCAAGCTGAACGGTTTCGGGGGCGTCCGGAGCAAAGGCTGCGAGGCGCGCGGACATCCGTTGACCATAGATGAGCTCCTTTGGAACCAACTGACCGTTCACCGTCTCTGTGTTCGGATCCCTGGCGTTGGCTGCGTCAAAGCCGCTCAGTGCATCGTCGAGGCGCGACATGCCAACAGGGTACCACGCCAACGCTGGCGCTGACGCTGACGCACCGTGACACCATCGGCGATTGCCCTATAGGCTCTGGACCGATGTCCCCCTTCCGCCGACAACCCCATGGCCTTCGCTGGGAACGCATGCAGGCTTCCCCGCGCTTCTTCGACGGGTTCTTTCGCAACACCTCCGGCGTCGGCCTCCGGCTCAAGAAGGGCGCGACGTTCCCCATGATGCGGGAGTTCCTCTTCCGAGGTCGCCGGCGCGTTCCCGTTGCGCCCCTGCCATCGGTGAGCCCCCTCGACGCCTGGGCGAGGCCCACTGAAACCGGGTTGCGGGCAACTTGGCTCGGCCATTCGACGTTGCTGCTCGAGATCGACGGCGTCCGCGTCCTCACCGATCCTGTCTGGAGTCAGCGTGTCTCGCCAAGCCGCCTCATCGGCCCCAAACGTTTTCAACCGGTCCCGGTTCCGATCTCGCAGCTCCCGCCGCTCGACGCGGTGATCATCTCGCACGACCACTACGACCATCTCGACTATCCGAGCATCGTCGAGCTGATTCGCCACGAGGTGCCCTTCTACACCTCGCTCGGCGTCGGCGGACACCTGGAGGCCTGGGGTGTCCCCCCAGCGCGCATCACCGAGCTCGACTGGTGGGAGAGCGCCGAGCTTCCGAACGCCGCCTTCCGGATCACAGCGGCGCCCTCGCAACACTTCTCTGGGCGTGCAGCGGCCGATCGAAACCGCACCCTCTGGTCGTCCTTTGCGCTTCGCGGTCCGCGACACGCCGCATTCTTCAGCGGCGACACCGGCTTGACCGCGGAGTACGAACTGATCGCCCGCCGGCTGGGTCCCTTCGACCTCGTGATGCTCGAAGTTGGCGCGTTCCATCCGGCCTGGGGCCACATCCACCTCGGCCCGGACAACGCGCTCGAGGCATTGAAGCTCCTCGGCGGTGGAAGCTTCTTACCGGTTCACTGGGGCACCTTCGACCTCGCGATTCACGACTGGGACCAGCCGGCAGAGCGATTGGTCGAGATCGCGCCACGCTTGGATACACACCTGCTGATGCCGATGATCGGCGCGCCTATAGAGCCTTCACGCGTGGAAGGGGTCGAAACTTGGTGGCGCACCATATCCGTGCTCGAGCGAGCTGAACCGCTCGGACACGCCGAAAAGGACCCCGCGCAGCTCATGCCGATCGGCGACCCGGTCGATTGACGCGCAGACCAAAGCTAGCTTTGCCCGTCGATCGCCGCGTGTGGCAGCTCAGTCGGCTGCGCCCAGCAACACGTGCAACAGCGCGAACGTGAGAAGCCCTGCCAAGAACCAGCGGAACTTGTTGTTTTGGCTCACTGGGAACTGGCTCTTGAACGTGTGAAACATCATGAACCCGGCGAGCGCCGCGGTGAGGATATCGACCTCCAGGAGGTGCGGACGTCGGATCAGACTTAGCGCATAACCGACCGCCACACCGGCGAGCAGGACCCAGCGCCCCGACTTGACGAAACGTGACCCGTATTCGTCTTCCAGCTCTAGATCGGTGTCGAGAACATCGAGCGCGAGCGAGATGGCAAAGACCAGGGTCAGGATGGGTGTTGGGGGAAGCTGGAGACCGAGCGTGAACACCATTAGCCCATCGTAGACAAAGAACACCGCGAGATACGCATGGTACTTGGTCGGGTGCGTGTGATTCGGCGGTTGGAACATGATGTCCAAGCCGTAGAAAACGACGAAGCCAAGCAGCGCGATGAAATAGATGCGCGGCCCGACGACGCTGTCGGACGCGTCGAGGCTCGGAATCAGATGGAGAAAGACATAGGCGACGGAGAGGCCTCCGCCGAAGGCCTGCTGTCGTTCCGGGTACCTGATGAGTCGTCTGAACCGGGGTGCGATGACGTGTGCAGCGCCCAAAATGAGCGCGACCAGTAGAATCTCCCATCGATTAGACAGCGCATCCCAAGACATTCAACCCCGCCTTTCCCGGCCCTCTGCTCGAGAGCGCCTACCCTAGCCTAAACTCAACGCGCCTTGCGCGGCGCGATTCGGCAGGTTTCGGTCGTGGCACAGCTTTCCCCTTGCAATCTCCCTACCATTTGGTAGGCATTTGACGACCAGTTGGTAGAGAAAATGGATGTACGCGATCAGATCCTGAACCATGCGACGCGGCTATTCGCGGAGCAGGGGTACGACGGGACTTCGGTTCAGGAGATTGCCGATGCGGTGGGGATTCGGAAGCCGAGCCTCCTCTACCACTTCGGGTCGAAAGATGCGCTCCGCGAGAACGTGCTCGCCGAAATGCTCGCGCACTGGAACTCGGTGTTGCCGGGCCTTCTATTGAAGGCGTCTACCGAAGAGCGCTTCGACGCGACGATGCAAGCGCTCAGCGAGTTTTTCATCGAGGACCCAGACCGTGCGCGTCTGTTTCTGCGCGAGACCCTCGACCGGCCCGAACAGATGCAAGCGATGCTCGCAGCATTCGTGCGACCTTGGGTCGAGCTGCTAGGCGGGCAGCTCGACCGCGCGAAGCGGCAAGGCTTGGTCCGGCCCGGCGTCGACCCGCAGGCGTACGCGGTCGAGGTCATCACGATGGCGGTGGCAGGAACCGCGGTCATCGACACGTTGAAGACGATTCTGCCGGATGATCCGGCCCGAGGAAGCACGCGAAAGCGTCACGCGCGCGAGCTGATCCGCGTCGCGCGATCGAGCCTCTACACCCAGAACGAAGGCGAGAACTGAGCATGGCGAATTTCTTCAAAGACAACGACGATCTTCAATACTACTTCGACAAGGGCGTGGACTGGGACTCGCTCGCGCAAATCACCGAACACGATTTCGCCGATGCGGATGGAGAAGGGTTTCGGAACACCGAGGAGGCGGTCGAGTTCTACCGGGACATCATCGAGATGTTCGGGCAATTCACCGCCGAGGAAATCAAGCCCTACGAGAGAGAGATCGACCAGAACGGCGTCGAATTCGTCGACGGGGAGGTGGTTTTCCCGGAGCGGCTCGCCGGAGTCTTCGAGAGAATCAACCAGCTCGACCTTCATCATCTGCCGATCCCGCGTGAGCTTGGCGGAATGAACGCGCCAATGATGCTGTACTTCATGAATAGCGAGTTGATGGCGCGCGCCGACGTCTCCGCGATGGCGCACCATGGCTTCCACGCGGGCATTGCCATGGCTGCGATTGTGTTCTCCGCGCTCGAAGGAAGCTCGGACATCGATCCGGTGACCGGCCGAATCAACGAAACCCGCTGGCGAAAGATGGTCGAGGAAATCTCGGCAGGAAAAGCCTGGGGCTGCATGGACATCACCGAGCCCGACGCCGGGTCCGACATGGCAGCGATTCGCACAGTTGGCGAGCAGGACGCGGACGGCAATTGGTATGTCACCGGTGAGAAGATCTTCATTACCTCGGGTCACGGGAAGTATCACTTCGTCATCGCGCGCACCGAGGACGCCGACCCCGATGATCCAATGGGCGGCCTCAACGCGCTTTCGATGTTCCTGGTGAAGGCCTACGAAGACGACGCCGAGGGCAAGCGGATACGCATCGTGCAGCTGAGCCGTGTCGAAGAGAAGCTCGGTCACCACGGTTCTGCGACGTGCGGGCTCGTGTACGACAAAGCACCTGCCGAGCTGGTGGGCAAACGGGGTGAAGGCTTCAAGTACATGCTTACCCTGATGAACAACGCGCGGCTTGGCGTGGGCTTCGAATGCCTCGGGCTGAGCGAGTCCGCGTACCGAGCTGCGGTCGAGTATGCAGCCGGGCGTGGCTCGATGGGCAAGACGATCGATCGCCACGAGATGATCGCCGAGTACCTCGAAACGATGAAGACCGAAATCCAGGGCATCCGTGCGATGGCGGTCACCGCCTGTTTCCACGAAGAGATGGCGCAGAAACTGGCCCTCGCCGTTCGCTACGGGGACGCCGGCGAAGATGAAAATAAGCGGATGAATCGACGCATGAAGTCCCATGAGAAGATGGCGCGCCGCCTCACGCCGCTCCTCAAGTACGTTGCTGCGGAAAAAGCCGTCGAGCATGCTCGCACGTCGCTTCAGATTCACGGCGGCAACGGTTACACCCGCGACTACCTGCCAGAGAAGTTGCTTCGCGACGCGCTCGTCATGCCAATCTACGAAGGAACGAGCCAAATTCAGGCGCTGATGGCGATGAAAGACACGCTCGGCGGGATCATCAAGAACCCGCAGGTATTCGTGAAGCGCTTGGCGCAATCGCGCTGGCGTTCGCTCTCGAGCCGGAATCCACTCGAACGACGGGTTGCACAGCTTCAGACGGTCTCATTGAGCGCGCAGCAACACCTGGTGCTCAGGACGGCAGGCAACAAGGTGAAGGGCCTTCGTCGCAAGCCGATCGGTGAATGGTCCGACGAGCTCACCAAGAACTGGAATCCAAAGCGCGATTTCGCCTTTGCGATGTTGCATGCCGAGCGACTCATCCAGCTGCTGGGCGACACCGCGATCGCCGAGCTTCTCCTGGCGCAGGCCGAGAAACATCCGGAACGAGCCGAAGTTCTCGAACGGCACCTCGAGCGGGCCGAGCCCAGGGCGCGCTACCTGTTGGATCAGATCACGTCCATCGGGCATCGCCTCTTGGAGAAGCTCTCACCGGAAGCGGCCGAGCCGACGAGCCAAGCCGCGGAGTGATCGCACCGAGAGCAAATCCTTTGGGTTGAGGCTCTGATACCAATCGTTGGCTTCGTACCAATCGTGGGTTCGTCGGATGCCTTCGGGGAGATCGACTTCGGCCGTGAAACCGAAGTCTCGCCTGGCCGCGTCACCCACGCAGGTCCAGGCCTGCTGCGCGCCCATCTTTGCCTTCTGCAGGTTCAACAGCCTGGGCTTCTTGTCGAATCGGGTGGCTAGCTCTCCTCCGAGGGCGGCAATCGACATCAACTGCTCGGGCAAGTCGACTGTTCGCGCTCGACGGCCAACGACTCGAACCACCTCGGATTGGAACTGCTCCCAGGTGACCTGCTCCTCGCCAGTCAAGAAGTAACCCTTGTTGACGCTGTTCGGGTGCTGCGCGGCTTCGAGGATTCCTCGAACACAGTCATCGACGTAAATGATCGACATCAGTCGCTCGCGATTCCCGAAATACAAGTTCCAACCGAGCATCGCGCTTTGGAACAAGTTGAAGTAGTCGACGTCGCCCGGCCCGTAAACCCCGGACGGGCGTAGGATGGTCCAAGGCGTGTTGCCGGATTCCTCTTCGACCGCTTCCTCTGCTTCGCGCTTGCTCTGCCCGTAGTGCTCGATCGGTCGCGGCGGGTTCTGCTCGCGATGCGGCGCCGAGGTTGCTGAGGGCCCGTACGACGCCAAAGACGAAACCAGGACGAATCGCTTTGCGCCTGAATGCTCGCGACGAAGGGCGGCAAGCAGGTTCCGGGTGGGCATGACGTTGCCGAGACGGAAGTCCTCGTAGGAGCTGCCCTTGGTCACGCCGGCCACATGCAAGACGTAGTCTGGCCTCTCTTGGCTCATGATGCGCTCCAAGTCGGCGAGGACGCCGTAGTCCGCCTCGACCGAGCGCCCCGCCGTCGAGGGGGGGGACCCCGGCCTGCGTATCGCGACGACGTCGGAACCGGAGGCAAGAAGCGCATCGCGCAGCCGGCTGCCGATGAAGCCGCTTGCCCCGGTGATCAGTATCTTGCCTTCGAGATTGGGCATCGTCATCGCCACGTGGTGCCCCGGCGGGGACCAATGTGCAAGCCCGGATTGACGCCACGCAGGAGCTGAGAAACGCTACCGGCCATGACTGGGCGCTTCCAAACGATTTCCCCCGTAGATGGAAGCATCGTCTTCGGGCGCGCGCTCGACGGGGCCGAGGACATCGAACGAACGCTGTCCTCCGCCGGTAAAGCATTTGGGCCCTGGCGAGCGCTGCGCCTCGAAGAACGGTGCGCGATGGTGCGTCGCTTCGTGGAGCTTGCGGTGCACGACGCGGACGCAGTCGCTCAGGAGCTCACGATGCAAATGGGGCGACCGGTCCGCGACGGCGGCGGTGAGGTGGGCGGTTGGTTGCTTCGCGGGCGAACGATGATCGACCTTGCAGCTCAGGGGCTCGGCGACATCGAGCTCGCCGACCGCGATGGCTTCACGCGGTTCATTCGGAGGGAGCCCCTGGGCGTCGTTTTCGTGGTCGCGCCATGGAACTACCCTTGGCTGACCGCGGTCAACGCCTTGGTGCCGGCGCTCGTTGCCGGCAACACGGTCGTGCTCAAGCACTCGGAGCAGACGCCGCTCGTCGCGGAACGCATCGGGCGTGCCGCCAAGGAAGCCGGGCTGCCGGCGGGCGTCCTTCAGGTTCTCTATCTCGATCATGGCGGTGTTGCGGACGTGATCGGAGATCCGCGGGTCGCATTCGTGGCCTTCACCGGCTCGGTTGGAGGCGGTCATGCCATCCAAGCCGCCGCATCGAGGCGCTTCATCGGCGCTGCACTCGAGCTCGGCGGCAAAGACCCCGCGTACGTGTGCAGTGATGCCGACATCGAGCGCTCCGCCGCAAACCTCGTCGACGGTGCGTTCTACAACGCAGGGCAATCCTGCTGCGGTATCGAGCGAATCTACGTGCATCACGACGTGTATGAACCCTTCATCGAAGCCTTCGTCGGCGTGGCCAACGAGCTCCTGCTCGGCGACCCGCGGGATGCCTCGACCACGCTCGGCCCTGTGGTTCGTATCCGCAACGCCGAAGGCATCCAGGCCCAAGTCGACGAAGCGATTGCGGCCGGCGCACGGGCCCTACTCGACCCGAACCATTTCGAAGCAGCCAAACGCGGCCTGCCCTACATGGCGCCGCAGGCGCTGGTGGACGTCGATCACTCGATGCGGATCATGAGCGAAGAAACATTCGGCCCGGCCGTCGGCATCATGCGGGTGCAGGACGACGCCGAAGCGATCGCCTTCATGAACGATAGCAATTACGGCCTGACTGCCTCGGTGTGGACGAGTGACCTGGATCGCGCGCAAGGGATCGGCGAAAGCGTCGAAACCGGAACCTGGTACATGAATCGCTGCGACTACCTCGACCCCGAGCTCGCCTGGGTGGGCGTCAAAGACTCGGGCCGAGGCTGCAGCTTGTCCACGCTCGGCTATGCACAGCTGACCCGACCCAAGTCGTTCCATTTGCGACATACGCCAGGGTAGCCTGGTCATCACTGCATAGGTCGCTATAGTCGGCCGCGATGAAACCGCCGGTTCTCCGCTGCCGCCACGTTACAAAGCGCTACGGGAAGTTCACGGCGCTCAAAGACCTGTCACTCGAGGTCTACGAGGGCGAGATTTTCGCCCTTCTCGGCCCAAACGGCGCTGGCAAATCGACCCTGATTCACTGCATCACGGGTCTGGCCAAGCGCAGCGAAGGAAGCATCGAGGTCCTCGGCTTCGACACGGTCAACGACTTCCGGACAACGCGCCGCCTGGTTGGCTTGGTGCCCCAGGAGATCGGCTACGACCCCTTCTTCACTCCTCTCGAAAGCTTGATGATTCAAATGGGGCTGATGGGAGTCGAGCCGAATCGTAGTCGTGCCGAGAGCCTGCTCGAGACATTTGCGCTGGGCGATAAGCGCGACGCGTACACGCGGACGCTGTCTGGCGGAATGAAGCGGCGCCTGCTCGTGGCCAAGGCCCTCGTCCATGACCCGCGGCTCCTCTTCCTCGATGAACCGACTTCCGGCGTGGACGTCGAGCTACGCCGCGAGCTCTGGCAAGAGGTCGAGGATCTCCGGACCGCGGGCACCACCATCGTGTTGACCACCCACTACATCGAAGAAGCCGAGAAGCTCGCGGACCGCATCGGCATTCTTCACAAGGGCGAGCTCCTTCTGGTTGAAAGCCGCGAAAGCTTGTTGGAACGCCACGGCGGACGCCCGCTCGAAGACATTTACCTGGAGCTGATCCGCAAGGCAGATGGAAGACACGCGGCATGAGCACGATCGCCCTCAAGACGCTCTTCCTCAAGGAAGTGCGGCGTTTCAGCAAAGTCTGGCTGCAGACGATACTGAGCCCACTCGTGACGACAAGCCTCTACTTTTTGGTTTTCGGCGTCGCACTGGGCTCCCGGCTTCGCGAGATCTCCGGCGTCCCCTACATCCAATTCGTGGTGCCCGGCCTCGTGATGATGACGATGATTCGGGACTCCTTCCTAAACACCTCGTCCAGCCTATTTCAGTCGAAGATCAACGGAACGATTACCGACATCCTCGTCGCGCCGATTGGCGCACTGGAGATGGTGCTCGCCTACGTAGGCGCCGCGATGATCAGGGCGATCATCGTGGGCACGCTGGTGTGCCTCGTCGCCCTTTCCTTCACCTGGTTCCCCCTGCACCACATGGGTTGGACGCTCTTCTTCACGATATTCGTGACCGCGACGCTCGCGCTCCTGGGAATGATCGTTGCGCTTTGGGCGCAGAAGTTCGATCATCTCGCGATATTTCCGAACTTCGTGCTGCTCCCACTGGCCTTCCTTGGTGGCGTTTTCTATTCGATCGATCTTCTCCCCGAGCCCTGGCATACGGTGAGCCGTCTCAACCCGCTGCTGTACATGGTCAACGGCCTTCGCTTTGGCTTCCTCGGTGTGGCAGACGTTTCGCCCGTCACGAGCGCCGGAGTCGTCCTGGTCTCGTTCCTCGTGGTTCTCGTTGCGGCAAGCGCGCTCCTGCGCAGTGGATACAACCTGAGAACTTAGTCATCATGGGCGGGCCGGCATGAGCAAAAGTACCTACTTCGCGAATCCCGAAGCGCGCGCCTTTCTTCAGCGGCGCGTCGCCGTGTTCGGGCTCATCGGCGCCATCCTCGGGGGCACGGCCTTGGTGTTTCGCTTGGTCCTGGGCGTCCTGTTTGGGGTTCTCGAGGAACAAGTCACCGACCCGGGTTTCCTGATCCATGCCGCTGGAATCGTACCGCTGTTGGCGGTTTGGTTGATCTGCCGGCGCGGCAACCTCTCGGTCAACACGATTCATGGCATCGAGAACATTGGCATCTTCCTCACCAGCATTTGCTACATCGGCATGGGTCTGGAGATTCGACCCGAGGTCGGGGCCGAGACGATCACCGCGTTCATTCTAGCGCTCGTGATGTTTGCCCGGAGCGTATTCGTGCCCAGCTCCGCCCGGCGAACCACGATCCTCGGCATCCTCATCGGGATCCCGCTCGTGGCGGCGATGTACTACCACTATTTGAGCGTAGACCTCGACATCTGGCGGGTGTTCGGCTACCCGGCGGAGTCCGCGCAGCGCGTCGCATCTGCTCAATCGGTGATCACGCTCATGTGGTGGACACTCACGGTCGGCCTCGCAGCCCTTGCGTCCAGGGTGATTCACCGATTGCGCAAAGAGGTGAGCGACATCCAAAGCCTCGGTCAATACAATCTCCGCCGTAAGCTCGGAGAGGGCGCGATGGGTGTCGTCTACGAGGCGCAGCACGGGATGTTGAAGCGGCCAACCGCCATAAAGCTGCTGCGGCCGGAGCTGGCGGACTCGGACGCTCTCGACCGCTTTCGGCGTGAGGTGCAGCTGACCGCAAAGCTCACCCACCCGAACACGGTCACCATCTACGACTACGGCCGGACCCCCGATGGGCTGTTCTACTACGCAATGGAGCTGCTCGACGGGGCGACCCTGAGCCAAGTGGTCAAAGCCGGCGGCCCGCAGCCGGTCGAGCGGGTCGTGCGCATTCTTCGTGACGCGGCGCTTGCACTGAATGAAGCGCACCAAGTTGGGTTGATTCATCGCGACATCAAACCGAGCAACGTCATGCTCGCGCGTCAGGGCGGCGTGCCGGACGTGACCAAAGTGCTCGATTTCGGCCTCGTGAAGAATCTCGGCAAGGTCGATGACCTCGAGAAGACCAACACGATGTCGATCAAGGGCACGCCGCATTACTTGAGTCCCGAGGCAATCCAGGAACCGCAGGCGATCGACGCGCGTACCGATATCTACGCGCTCGGTGCCGTTGGATATTACCTGCTTGCGGGCCGCCACGTCTTCGATGGGAAGACGATCATGGAAGTCTGCCTGCACCACCTTCACACCAAGCCCATTCCACTCACAGAAGCGTCGCCGCTGGATATCCCCGCCGGGCTCGAGTCGCTCATCCTGGCCTGTTTGGAAAAGGACCAAGCCAACCGGCCGGCCTCCGGACAAGAGCTTGCCGACGCCCTCGATCGACTCGCGGTCGCGCGCTGGACCCGCGCAGACGCCGAGGCATGGTGGGACGCGTTCGGCGGCCAAATCGAGCAGCGCTCCGAGCCGCTCACCGCAAGCCCCACCGAGCAAACCGTCGCCGTAGACCTAGAAGAGCGCTAAACCGGGACACTCTCTACCCCCTCAACTGCCCGAAACACAACGACTTCTGCCCCTAAGATCGCAGCGCCGGCTCACACGTGTTGGTGGGTGATCCGCTACGCAGAGTCGAAGTCGCTGCGATCCTTCGCTGAGAAGTCGGGTGATTCCATTGGGTTGAAGGGGTAGAGAGTGTCCCTCTTGACCGTGGGGGGGGTTGGCCGCACAATGGGGCGGTAATGGTTCATGAACCGATCGCTATGAATGATCCGATGGACGCGCTTCGCGCGGGCCTCGTCGGTGGTGTTGTAGTCGTAGTCGGCCTCATTATTAGCCTCCTGCTAGTTACGCAGGCATAGGCGGGGACCAGAACCAACCCACAGACCAACCCACACCGTTTCTGGCCCTCGCATCGAGCATGCGGGGGCTTTTTTGTTGCCTAAGACCCATGAATAGACACTCACAGCACAAAACTACAGCAACCGGGCGTGCGTCGGGCATGCCCCAGTTCGTCCTCGGGATAGGCGCCCGGTCGGTGATCGACCCGGCGCCTTTTTCGTTGGGCGCGCGCCGCTTGAATACCGCCTCAAATCAACTAGTTGGAGCCAGCCAGCACCGAAGGAGACCCTCGTGACACCCGCCAATCCCAAGCTGAAGAATCGCATCGGCGAATCGCTTTCCGGATCCCAGATCATCTGGGAAGCGCTCGTACGCGAGGGGGTCGAGGTCTGCTTCGGGTATCCGGGCGGCGCGATTATGCCGGCCTACGACGCGATGATCCAATACCCAATCCACCATGTGCTGACGCGCCACGAGCAAGGCGCCTCGCACATGGCCGACGGCTATGCCCGTGCATCGGGGCAAGTCGGTGTCTGTATCGCAACCTCGGGCCCTGGAGCGACCAACTTGGTCACCGGCATTGCCACCGCCATGCTCGATTCGATCCCAATGGTCTGCATCACGGGGCAGGTTCCGTCTCAGCTCATCGGCAGCGACGCGTTCCAGGAGACCGACATCACCGGCTGCACCATCCCAGTCACCAAGCACAACTACCTGGTGACCGAGCCAGAGCAAATCGCTCCGACGATTCGAGAGGCGTTTTACATCGCGCGTTCGGGGCGACCTGGACCTGTCGTCGTGGACATCACCAAGGATGCGCAACAGAAATCCTGTGTGTTCGAATGGAGTGACGAAGAAATCGTGCTTCCCGGCTACCGCCCGGACTACGCGCCCCTGGCCGAGCAGCTCGACGAAGCCGTCGATCTCATCAAGAACGCAAAACGTCCGATCCTCTTCTCCGGGTACGGCATCATCAAGTCGCAAGCCACGGAGACCCTCAAGAAGTTCATCGAAACGACAAACATTCCGGTCGCCTGCACATTGCTGGGCCTGGGTGGATTCCCGGCTACTCACCCCCGAAACCTCGGGATGATGGGCATGCATGGAGAGACCTGGGTCAACAAGGCCATCCAGGACGCGGATTTGATCATCGCCGTCGGGATGCGCTTTGACGACCGCGTGACGGGCAACCTCAAGACCTACGCGCAGAACGCCAAGAAGATTCACATCGAGCTCGACCCTGCAGAGATCAACAAGAACGTCCGCGTCGATGTGCCGATCGTCGGCGACGCGCGCGAGGTTCTCGAGGCACTCATGCCTCGCGTCGAGAACTGCGACCGCCCGGACTGGCTGGCCTACATCGATGAGATCAAAGGCGGATCGGCGGTCAGGGACATCAAGAACCTCCCCGACCTCGGCAAGCTCTACGCAGCCCACGTCATCCACGACCTCTATCGGTTCACCGAAGGCAAGGCGCTCGTCGTCACCGACGTCGGACAGCATCAGATGTGGGAAGCTCAGTACTACAAGCACGACTATCCGCGGAAACTGCTCACCTCGGGCGGCCTCGGTACGATGGGCTTTGCCTTGCCTGCCGCAATCGGCGCGAAATTCGCCGAACCTGATGAGTCCGTGTGGGTCATCTGCGGCGACGGTGGCTTTCAAATGACAGCGGCAGAGCTGTCGACCTGCGCGCAAGAAGGCATCAAGGTCAACGTTGCCATCATCAACAATGGCTTCCTCGGCATGGTTCGTCAGTGGCAGCAGTTCTTCTACGGCGGACGCTACGTCGCAACTCCGCTCCTGAGTCCCGACTTCGTGAAGCTCGCTGACGCACATGGTTTGACTGGCCTCCGCGTGGAAAAGCGGTCAGAGGTCGAAGCGGCCGTTCGCACGGCGGAAGCCACTCAGGGTACCGTCGTCATCGATTTCCGTGTCGAGCAGGAAGACTCCGTGTACCCGATGGTGCCCGCCGGAGCGGACCTTCACAACATGATTGAGCGGCCGGGCAAACCCGGCGGGTCGGAGCACAACCCGATCTTCGAAACAGGGAAGGACGACTAATGTCGCAGTCCGTGAAAAGAACTTTCGCCGTTTTCGTCGAAGACAAGCCTGGTGTGTTGAACCGAGTGGCCTCGTTGTTCCGCCGCCGTAGCTTCAACATCGATTCGCTCAACGTTGGCGCAACCCACGAAGCCGGCGTTTCGCGGATGACCATCGTTTGCGACGCGGACGAGGACAAGGCCAAGCGAATCGAGGCCAACCTCTACAAGATGGTCAACGTGCTCTGGGTCGATGACATCACCCACAAGCAGTCGATCAATCGCGTGCTGGCCTTGATCAAGGTCAACTGCAACCGTGAGCAGCGCGACGAAGTCTTGAAGATCTGCGACGTATTTCGCGCTCGGGCGATCGACATGTCACCCGACCGAGTGACGATCGAAATCACCGGCCCCCAAGACAAGGTCGAAGGCCTGGTCTCGGTTCTCAGGCCTTTTGGAATCCTGGAGTTGGTACAAACCGGCACCGTAGCGATGACCCGCGGCGTCGAGAAGCACGAGCTCGCTCACCCCACCGTGCCCGCGTCGCGCAACTCGGCAGCATAACCCCTTTGGAGAAGTAGAGAGACACATGACCCAGATTCGCTATGAAAAAGACGCTGACCTCTCGTTGATTCGAGGCAAGAAGGTCGCGATCATCGGCTACGGCTCCCAGGGCCACGCGCACTCGCTCAACTTGAAGGAGAGCGGAGTGAACGTTCGCATCGGTTTGCAGGACGGCAGCAAGAGCAAGGCGAAAGCTGAGGCGGCCGGGCTTTCTGTAAAGTCGGTGAACGACGCCGCCAAGGAAGCGGACGTGATCATGATCTTGGCGCCAGACACCTCGCAGCCGGCGATTTACGAAGAGCACATCGCGCCGAATCTCGAGGCCGGCAACATGCTGATGTTCGCGCACGGCTTCAACATCCGATACGGTACGATCGAGCCGCCGAAGGACGTCGACGTCACGATGGTCGCCCCGAAGAGCCCCGGTCACCGTGTGCGTGAGACCTACCAAGAGGGAGGTGGCGTGCCAGCCCTTCTGGCCGTCCATCAGGACGCGACCGGCCATGCAGATGCGTTCGCGATGTCCTACGCGGCCGGAATCGGCTGCGCGCGCGCAGGCGTGTTGACGACCACCTTCACCGAAGAAACCGAGACGGACCTTTTCGGCGAGCAGGCTGTGCTGTGTGGTGGCGCGTCCGAGCTCGTCAAGGCCGGGTTCGAGACGCTGGTCGAGGCAGGCTACCAACCCGAGCTCGCATATTTCGAATGCCTCCACGAGCTCAAGCTCATCGTCGACCTGATGTACCGCGGGGGTCTGAACTACATGCGTTACTCGGTGTCGAACACGGCCGAGTGGGGCGATTACGTGAGCGGACCACGCGTCATTGGACAGGAGAGCAAGAAGGCGATGAAGCAGGTCCTCGCCGAGATCCAGGACGGCACCTTTGCCAAGCGCTGGATCGAAGAGAACAAGAAAGGGCGCCCCGAGTTCAATCGGATTCGGCACGCCGAGCAGGAGCAGCGACTCGAACAGGTCGGGGCAAAGCTTCGGTCGATGATGCCTTTCGTCGACCCAGTAGAAATCAAGCAGGGAGAGTAAGTCAGGCGTCGCTCGAAGCGGCGTCGGGAGAATGAATCATGCAACCCGATCACGTACGGATCTTCGACACAACGCTCCGAGATGGAGAGCAATCACCTGGCGCGACGATGACCTCGTCGGAGAAGCTAGAGGTGGCGAAGACCCTATCGCGACTGGGCGTGGACATCATCGAAGCGGGCTTTGCGGCCGCTTCGCCCGACGACTTGCGAGCGGTGAAGACCATCGCAGAAGCCGTGGGTGTGACGGGCGTGGAAGGTCGGCCATCTCCGGAGCCGCCAACCATCTGCAGCCTGGCGCGGGCTCACCAACCCGACATCGAAAAGGCAGCTGAGGCGATCGCCCCCGCCAAGCACGGCCGGATCCATACCTTCCTTGCGACGTCGCCGATTCATCGCGAGCACAAGCTGCGGATGAGCCGGGATCAGGTGCTCGCAAAGATCAGCGAGATGGTCGCCTACGCGCGTAGCTTCTGCGACGACATCGAGTTCAGCCCCGAGGACGCTGGCCGAACGGAGATGGACTTCCTCTACGAAGCCTTGCAGGCCGCGATCGAGGCCGGTGCGAGCACGCTGAACATTCCCGACACGGTGGGGTACACGATCCCCGAGGAGTTTGGCGGACGCATCGGGATGCTTCGCGAGAACGTACCTGGCATCGAAAAGGCCGTGATCAGCGTCCATTGCCACAACGACCTCGGTTTGGCGGTCGCCAACAGCTTGTCGGCGGTCCAGCACGGGGCACGGCAGGTCGAGGTCGCGATCAACGGCATTGGCGAGCGAGCGGGTAACGCATCGCTCGAAGAGGTCGTGATGGCGCTCCACGTGCGACGCGACCTCTACGCGATCGAGACCAGAGTCGACACCACGCAGCTCACCCGTGCGAGCCGTTTGGTCAGCAAGGTGACGGGCATGGTCGTGCAGCCGAACAAGGCCATCGTGGGCGCCAACGCGTTTGCGCACGAAGCCGGCATCCACCAGGACGGCATGCTCAAGCACGAAGAGACGTACGAAATCATGCGACCCGAAACGGTAGGCGCCGGGAAGACGCAACTCGTCCTCGGCAAGCACTCCGGTCGGCATGCGTTCGCGAATCGCTTGGTCGAGCTCGGCTACCCGGTATCGGGCGACGGGCTCGACAAGGCGTTTGCGCGCTTCAAGAAGCTCGCCGATAAGAAGAAGGTCATCACCGACGCCGATTTGTTGGCCCTGGTCAGCGACGAGCTCTACCAACCAAAGGAGTTTTGGCGACTCGACGCCATCCAGGTTGGCTGCGGCACCGGAATGCCGACAGCTACGGTCAAGCTCACCGGGCCGGACGGAGCCACGCAAACGGCCGCCGAAGTGGGGACGGGCCCCGTCGATGCGGTGTACAAAGCCATCCAGTCTCTGGTACACGTGCCCGCGACCTTGCTCGAGTACACCGTGCAGTCGGTGACGGAAGGAATCGACGCGCTTGGCGAGGTGAGCGTTCGCGTGGCGCCCGACGAGCAGGGTGACGCTGAGCCCGACAAGATCAATCCGCAATACGCGCACTCCCGCGCACGGGTGTTCCATGGCCACGGCGCACACACCGACGTCATCGTCGCCAGCGCGAAGGCCTATATTGCGGCCATCAACCGTATCCTCGCGATCAGAGAAGCGAAGCAAACCGAAAGCAAGGCAGCCGGAAGCGCTGCGTAACGAGCATCATGGAACCAAGAACACTATTTCAGAAAGTTTGGGACGCGCGCGTCGTCGTTGAGGAGCCGGACCGGCCCGCGGTTCTTTACATCGACCTGCATCTCATTCACGAGGTCACGTCGCCGCAGGCCTTCACCGGCCTCCGTGAGCGCGGCCTCAGGGTCCGACGCCCGGAGAAGACCATCGCGACGATGGACCATTCGACGCCGACGCTACCGAAGGCGCTCTGGGTCATCGACGATCAGGCAAAGGCACAGCTCGCGCAGTTGGAGAGCAACTGTAAGGAGTTTGGCATCGAGCTCTACGCGCTTGGCGACAGCCGGAACGGGATTGTGCACGTCATCGGGCCGGAGCGCGGCTTCACGCAACCCGGCAAGACGATTGTTTGCGGCGACAGTCATACGTCGACCCATGGCGCGTTCGGTGCCCTGGCGTTTGGCATCGGGACGAGCGAGGTAGAGCACGTTCTCGCAACGCAGTGCCTTTTGCAGCGGAAGGCAAAGACCCTCGAGGTGCGCGTCGAAGGTCAGCTCATGCCGGCTGTCACAGCCAAGGACATCATTCTGGCGCTCTGTGCCGAAATCGGCACCGGCGGCGGCACCGGCTACGTGATCGAGTTCACCGGCTCGGCAATCCGCGCTCTCGACATGGAAGGCCGAATGACGGTCTGCAACATGAGCATCGAAGCGGGTGCACGCGCCGGCATGATCGGCCCCGACGAAACGACCTTCGAGTATCTGAAAGGGCGAGACCACGTCCCTCAGGGGGCAGACTGGGATGCAGCGGTCGAACGCTGGATTCAACTGCGCACCGACGAAGGCGCGACCTTCGACAAGACCGTCGTCATCGATGCCAACAAGCTCGAGCCGATGATCACTTACGGGACGAACCCCGGCATGGGCATGCAGATCAGCGAGCCGATGCCCACGATGGACCGGTTCGAGGACGCTTCGCAGCGGGCGGCATTCGAGAAGGCGATGGGTTACATGGACCTTCAGCCGGGGCAACGCCTGCTCGGAAAGAAGATCGACGTGGTCTTCATTGGCTCGTGCACCAACTCCCGCATCAGCGACCTTCGTATGGCGGCCGGCGTGTTCAGCGGACGCAAGGTAGCGGACGGGGTGCGAACGCTCGTGGTGCCTGGATCTCACGACATCAAGAAACAGGCCGAGGCCGAGGGGCTCGACCGGATCTTCGAAGAAGCCGGCGCCGAATGGCGTGAGCCCGGCTGCTCGATGTGCATCGCAATGAACGGCGACAACTTGGAACCCGGGCAATACGCAGTCAGCACTTCGAACCGAAATTTCGAAGGGCGTCAGGGCAAGGGCGGCCGAACATTCCTCGCCTCCCCTCTCACCGCAGCCGCGTCGGCGGTCAGAGGCGAAGTCACCGACCCGCGGACCTTGCTTCTATCTTGAAAGGCTGAGTCATGGCGCAATTCACCACACTGACATCGCATGCGGTCCCTCTCCCCGAAGAGAACGTGGACACCGACCAGATCATCCCCGCTCGGTTTCTCAAGGTGACCGATAAGCACGGTCTTGGCGACAGCCTGTTTTGCGACTGGCGCTATCTCAAAGACGGATCGAACAACCCTGATTTCGTGCTCAACCAAGCGGCGTCGCAGGGCGCGCAGATCCTCCTCGCAGGCAACAATTTCGGGAGTGGGTCCTCAAGAGAGCACGCGCCCTGGGCGCTCGTCGGCTGGGGTTTTCGGGCGATCATCTCGACGGGTTTCGCCGACATCTTCAAGAGCAACTCGTTGAAGAACGGGCTGCTCCCCGTCGAGGTGAGCGAAGCCGTCTACAAGAGGCTGATGGAGGCGGTTCAGCTCGACCGTTCTACGGAGATCACGATTGACTTGCAGAGTCAGTCTGTGACCGCCCTAGATGGGCTCGAAACGACGTTCCCAATCGACGCATTTTCGAAGCACTGTCTTCTCGAGGGCATCGACCAGCTTGGCTACCTGCTTTCGTTCGACGATCAGATCACGCGCCATGAGCAACAACGGACATAAGGCCTCCGCCCCCGTCGTGGAGGTCTACGACACCACTCTGCGTGACGGCACGCAGATGGAAGGCATGAGTTTGTCCTGCGAAGACAAGCTTCGTATCGCAGAGCACTTGGATTCCGTAGGCGTGGCGTTCATCGAAGGCGGCTGGCCGGGCTCGAATCCCAAGGACGTCGAGTTCTTCGAGCGAGCCAAGGACCTTCCGTGGACGAACGTTACGATCGCGGCCTTCGGATCCACGTGCCGGGCGGAGCTTCGCGCCGAGGACGACCCTCAGCTTCAAACGCTCATCGCAGCCGAAACGCCGGTGTGCACCATCTTTGGCAAGACATGGAACATGCACGTCACGGAGGTGCTGCGAACCAATCTCGAAGAGAACCTGCGCATGATCGAGGAGAGCGTCGCATTTCTCAAGAAGAGCGGACGCCGGGTGATCTACGATGCGGAACATTTTTTCGACGGCTACAAGTCCGACCCCGGGTACGCGATCGAGACTCTGCGAGCGGCTGCCCGCGCTGGAGCCGAAACCCTCACACTCTGCGATACGAACGGCGGCTCGATGCCCTGGGAGGTCGAAGAGATGATCAAAGCCGTCCAGGAGGCGCTTCCCGACACGCGCCTTGGCATCCACGCCCACAACGATGGCGAGTGCGGCGTCGCAAACTCAGTTGCAGCGATTCGCGCAGGTGCGCGTCACGTCCAAGGCACCGTCAACGGTTACGGTGAGCGCTGCGGCAACGCGAACCTCTGCTCCGTCATCCCTGATCTGGAGCTCAAGCTCGGCCTTCGGTGTCTTCCACAAGGCGGCCTCAAGCAGCTCCACGACCTCAGCCACTACGTCGCGGAGATTGCGAATCTGAGCCCGAACGAACATGCAGCCTACGTTGGGCGAAGCGCGTTCGCTCACAAGGGCGGCATTCACGTGTCCGCGATCCGACGTCATCCGGAGTCGTACGAACACGTCGACCCAACGCTAGTTGGCAACGAGTCGCGCGTCGTGGTCAGCGAGCTGTCAGGGCGAAGCAACCTCCAGAGCAAGGCCGAAGAGCTTGGTCTCGAAGTGAGCTCCGCGAGTGGGGGGAGAGTCCTCGAGAAGATAAAGGAGCTCGAATCCAAGGGTTTTGCTTACGAAGCTGCCGAGGCCTCGGTCGCAGTTCTCATGGCGCGCCACCAGGCCGACTACAAAGCGCCGTTCGAGGTGCTGGACTTCCAAGCCGGAGTCGGACGGCGTCGCGGCGGCGGCATGTTTGCCGAGGCTACGGTGAAGGTGCGGATCGGCGACGAGGTCGTGCACACCGCCGGTGAAGGCAACGGCCCAGTAAGCGCCCTAGACTCCGCGCTTCGTAAGGCTCTGCGACCGTTCTTCCCCGAGATCGCGGACATGCACCTCACGGACTACAAGGTTCGCATTCTCGACGGCAGGAGCGGAACCGGGGCGACGACCAGGGTGCTCATCGACAGCCAATCGTCTCACGACAGCTGGAGCACAGTCGGCGCATCGAGCAACATCATCGAGGCGTCGCTCCAGGCACTCGTCGACAGCATCGAGTACGGTCTTTCGTTGGAGCGCGCGAGACACGAAGGGCAGCAAGAAGCCACCGCGGCGCGGACTTAGTCATTGCCCTCGAGACGCGCGCCGTGCATCATGGCCGGCCGCATAGGTAACAGGACATGAAAGCCAAGATCACACTCCTTCCGGGCGACGGCATCGGGCCCGAAATCGTAGACGCGACCCGCCAGGTGCTCGAAGCCATCGCGAGCAGGTCGGGCCACACGTTCACGTTTTCCACTCACTTGATCGGCGGCATCGCGATCGACGAAACGGGTGTGCCCTTGCCGGACGACACCATCGTCGGTTGCCGGAGTGCGGACGCGGTCCTGCTCGGTGCGGTGGGCGGGCCGAAATGGGACGATCCGAATGCTACGGTTCGACCTGAGCAGGGGCTCCTCGGAATGCGAAAAGCACTGCAGCTCTTCGCCAACGTCCGGCCCGTGAAGCTCTTCCGAGGGCTCGAAGCGGCCTCCCCTCTCAAGGCTGAGCGACTCCGCGGCGTCGACATCGTCTTCATCCGAGAGCTGACGGGCGGTATCTACTTCGGGCAGCCAAAGGGGAAAGAAACCAGGAACGGACTTCGCACGGGCTTCGACACGATGATGTACGACGAGAGCGAGATTCGCCGCATCGTCGAGCTGGCTTTTCAAGTGGCCAGAAAGCGTGGCGGGCACGTTACCTCAATCGACAAGGCCAACGTGCTTGCGACGATGCAGGTCTGGCGCGAAATTGCCACCGAGGTCGGCAAAGAGAACCCCGACATTCGTCTCGACCATCAGCTCGTCGACTCGGCAGCCATGCGGCTCGTCACCGACCCTTCCTCGTTCGACGTCATCGTCAGCGGCAACATGTTCGGTGACATCCTCTCGGACGAGGGCGCTGTCTTGACGGGCTCGCTCGGGCTGCTCCCGAGCGCATCACTCGGCGAGGGGACGCTGGGCCTCTACGAGCCCATCCACGGCTCGGCGCCTGACATCGCCGGCCGGGGGATCGCAAACCCTCTTGGCACCATTTTGAGCGCGGCGATGCTGCTTCGGCACAGCCTCGACCTCGATGAAGATGCGAAAACGATTGAAGATGCGGTTCAAAAGGTCCTCGACAGTGGCCTCAGGACGGCAGATTTGAGCGGCGGACAGCGTTCGCTCGGGACAACGGAGATGGCGGGTGCAGTCGTGAACGCCATCGAAGCCGCCTAAGGAAAGGACCGACATGCCGCGCAAACGCGTTAGCCGCCTGTTCGACCTCAAGGAAGACGATCATGGACGCAAGTACATGGAGGTCTATCTCGATGGGATCGCGCTTCTGCGCTTGGTGCTGAGCAACAAGGGCACCGCATTCAGCTACGAAGAGCGTGTAGCGCTTCGACTCGGCGGCCTTCTTCCGCCCCAGTACAACACGCTCGAACAGCAAATCGAACGCGTCTACGAGGGATTCGTACAGGCGCCGACCGATATCGACAAGTACCAATACCTTCGGGCCGTGCAAGAGCGGCAGGAGATTCTCTTTTACGCATTGCTCGAAAAGCATCTCGACGAGATGCTCCCCATCGTCTACACACCGACCGTCGGCGCCGCGGTGCAGCAGTTTAGCGCGCTTTACCAGAACCCTCGGGGTCTTTCGTATTCGCCGCTCAACATCGATCGGGCCGATCAAACACTCGAGTGCTACCCGATGGAAGACGTCCGCATGATCGTCGCGACCGACTCGTCGGCGATTCTCGGGATTGGCGACCAAGGCTATGGTGGTCTCGCGATTCCGATCGGAAAGATGGCGCTCTACACCGTCGGCGGCGGCGTCAGCCCGTTCCACACCATGCCGGTGGCGCTCGATGTGGGCACCGATCGCATGGACCTGATCAACGACCCGAACTACTTGGGCGTTCGCCAGAAGCGGCTCCGAGGAGACGATTACTACAAGTTCCTCGACCAATTCGTCGACGCGGTCTGGACCCGTTGGCCCGACGCCGTCATCCAGTGGGAGGATCTTTCGAAAACTGCGGCCTTCACCGTGCTCGAACGCTATCGCGATCGTGGCCCGTCATTCAATGACGACATCCAGGGAACAGGGGCGGTCGCGCTCGCAGGCATCCTCGCAGCCTGTCATCTCCGCAACGAAAGCCTCCAGGACGAGATCTTCGTGATTCATGGCGCAGGCGCAGGGGGAGTCGGCGTCGCGTGGGCGATCCGCGAGGGGCTGGTTCGAGCAGGATTGAGCCGCGCTGAAGCAAAGGCACGCGTGTTCGTGCTCGACTCCCGCGGGCTCCTGATGAGCCACCGCGACATGGAGGAATACAAGCGCGACTTTGCGCATGACCGCGCGATCACACGAGATTGGAAGTTCGAAGGCGACACACCCAATTTGGTGGAGACGATTCGCAATGCACGCGCCACCGTTCTTTTGGGCCTGTCCGGTAGACCGGACGCATTCAATGAGGAAATCGTCCGGGCCATGGCCGACAACCACAAGTGGCCGATCATCTTCCCTCTCTCTAACCCCACGAACTCGGCGGAAGCCAAGCCCGTCGACATCTTTCGCTGGACCGATGGTCAGGCGATTGTTGCAACCGGCAGCCCCTTCGCGCCGGTCATGATGGGCGGGGTTACGCACCCAATCGGCCAAGGCAACAATGCCTTCATCTTCCCTGGGCTCGGTTTCGGCGCGATTTTGAGCGACGCCAAGTCCATCACGGACGGCATGGTATTGGAAGCATCCCAAGCCCTGGCCGACTACACGATCGAGAAATACGTCGAAGGCGGCCTCATCTACCCACCGGTCAACGACCTTCAAGAAACCTCGGTCCAAGTAGCTGCCGCCGTCGTTAAACAGGCCATCGCCGATGGCGTAGCTCGCCGAGCAAACATCCCCGAAGACATCGAGTCTTTCGTCCGAGAACGCTTCTGGCACCCGACGTACTTACCGTTCGTCCGTGGGCAACTCAGCTAGGGACACGCGGAGATCCCATGGAAATCGCGGTGGCACTATTTGAGCAGGTAACCGCGCTGGATGCGGTGGGGCCTTATGAAGTGCTCCAACGCCTTCCTGGGGCGGGGGTTCGTTTCGTCGGACATCGCAAGGGAGAGGTTCGAACCGACAATGGGTTCTTGGGGCTTACAGTCGATTGTACGTTCGACGAGGTGAGCAACCCCGACATCCTCTTGATTCCCGGTGGGGTTGGGACTCGCGCGCTCGTGCACGATGATGTGATTCTCGATTGGATTCGCAACGCGCACGAGACGAGTCAGTTCACGACCTCCGTATGCACAGGATCACTGCTCCTTGCGGCTGCGGGCTTGCTGAAAGGCCGTAAGGCAACGACCCACTTCTCCGCGCGACCCCTGTTGCTGAAATATGGCGCTACTCCGACCGAAGAGCGTGTAGTTCGGGAAGGAAGGATCATCACAGCCGCCGGTGTCTCGAGCGGAATCGACATGGCTTTGCACCTCGCCGAGCTACTCACCGATGCAACGACCGCAAAAGCTCTGCAGCTGATGATCGAGTACGATCCTCAGCCGCCGCACGATGCTGGCGCGCTCCACAAGGTCGACGCAAGGGTTCTTGCCCGAGTCCAAGAGCTGGCGAAGCTCAAGAACTGATTCAGTGTCGACGAAAACGTGGAGTGTGGACCCGTCTGCCTCACTCCGCCGCCCCCACGCGAGCGCCTGCCTACGACAGGGCGCCGCCGTCGGCTCGGATTTCGGTGCCGTTGATGTAGCGGGCGTCATCGGAGGCTAGGAAGGCGATGACGGATGCGGCGTGCTTCGGTTTGGCAAAGCCTACGAAGGGCATGGCGCCTTTGAGCAGCTCCATGTCGGCACCTTCGGGGGCTTTGAAGTCTCCGTGCAGGGAAGTCGCGATGCCGCCGGGGACTACGCAGTTCGCGCGGAGGCCTTGCTTCACGTACTCCTGGTACAGGGCGCGGGTCATCGAGAGGATCCCACCCTTCGATGCCGCGTAGGCACTCATCCAGGGATGGCTTCCCAGCGCCGAAGTCGACGAGCAGTTCACGATCGCACTGAATCGGTTTTTCAGCAGATGCGGAAGCGCGGCGTGGTTCACGTAAAACGTGCCGTTTAGGTTGATGTCGATGATCTGGTGCCACTGATCGAACGTCATCTCATGGGTGTGATAGGTGCGGAGGATGCCTGCGCAGTGACATAAAGTGTCGAAGCCTCCCATGTCTTGTGCGGCTTTGTCGATCACCTCTTTGACACGGGCACCGTCGGTCACATTGCACTCGTAGACCCAGGCTCTGACTCCCTGGGCGTCGACAAGCTGCTTGGTGTCCGCCAACCCCTCGGCATTGATATCGATCAGAGCAACGTTGCCACCCTCCTCCGCGATGCGCTGAGCGGTGGCTTGCCCGATGCCCGCGGCGGCACCGGTGATCACGACATTCTTTCCTTCAAACCTTTTCATCGTACTTCTCGCTCTTCCTTGTTGGTCGCTAGTAACCGTGAAGCTCCGCCCAACGCCGCCGGTGCTGGAAAGGCGTTCCAAACGTCATGTACGCTGCTTGTGCACGCTTCATGTAAAAACCAATGTCGTGCGCGTCGGTCACTCCGATGCCGCCATGCATTTGAATGGCTTCCTTCGCGGCATGCATGAACGTTTCCGAGGCCATCGCCTTCGCCAGCGACGCTAAACGTGGGACTTCCTCTGGCGACTCGTCGATAGCCCTCGCGGCGGCAAGCACGGCAGACCGTGTCAGCGCGATGTCCGTGTACACCGACACCGCGCGGTGCTGAAGCGCTTGGAAAGAGCCGATGGGCACGCCAAACTGCTCGCGTTCCTTGATGTAGTCGATGGTGTCGGCGAACGCCTGCTCCGACGCGCCAAGCATCTGCGCTGCGAGGCCCACTGAAGCTCGATCGAAAACCGCCTCCAAGAGGAACGCGCCTGCATCCAGCCCACCGACCACTGCGTCGCTCTTCACGGGGACGCGATCGAGTCGCACGATGGCCGCGTTCAGGCCGTCTATGCGAGACTGTCGCGTGACCGTGACGCCTTTGTGCGTCGGGTCGATCAACAACAACGTGTACCCAGTGTCTGAGGTTGCCGCCGATACGATGATCCGATCGGCGAGGTGTCCGTCGAGCACCTGTCGCTTCTCGCCGCTGAGCTCGAAACCGTCGCTCGACTTCTTTGCAACCGTCGTCGGGCTCGACAGGCCTCCCCGGCTGCCAGCCTCTTCGTAGCCGATTGTGATGAGCGTTTTGCCGGCCGTGACCCCAGGCAACAGCGCCTTCTTCTGCTCCTCGTTGCCCCCTAGAAGCAGCGCTTGGGTGCCGAGCAACAAGGTGGACACGAAGGGCTCGGGCATCAGCTCGCGCCCGCTTTGCTCGAGAACGACCGCGAGATCGAAGAAGCCGAGCCCCAGGCCGTCGTACGGCTCGGGAATCTGCAAGCCAAGCCAGCCCAGCTCCGCCATCTCGTACCAGAGCTCCCGAGAGAAACCGACGTCATCGTTCGAATCCCGGAAGGTTCGAATGCGCGCAGCCGGTGCGCGCTCGCGGATGAAATCGTAGGCCGTTTTCGAAAGCATCTCCTGCTCATCATTCAGAAGAAGAAAAGGCGCCCTGTCCTGGGTCATTTCTTCCCCTCCGGCAGGCCGAGCACTCGCTTGGAGACGATGTTTTTTTGAATTTCCGACGAGCCGCCTTCGATCGTGCTGGCACGCGATCGCAGCCAATCTCGGGTGTACTGAAGATCATCCTCGTCGAAGCCCGGCCCTTCCCAACCGAGGCCCTGTGTGCCCGCGACCTGCATGCCGAGCTCGAATCGCCTCTGCTTGAGCTCAGACCCCACGATTTTGGTGATCGAGCCTTCGGGCCCGGGCGTGCCTGACTCAGCGCTCTGTTGAATGCGGGCAAGCGTGAGGTGGAACGCCTCTTCGAGCATCCCGAGCGCCGCCAGCTCATCACGCAATAGCGGATCGGGGATCGCACCTTCGGGCGCAGCCAGGTGCTTGCGTGCCCTGGCTACGACCTCGCGCTGGGCGGACCCGGGCTGGCGCGCGATCGAGCGACCGATCGAAGAGCGCTCGTGTCCGAGAATCGCTTTCGCAATCGTCCAGCCTTCGTTCTCGGTACCTACGAGATTCCCGGCCGGCACACGGACGTTGTCGAAGAAGGTTTCGCAGAACGGTGAATAGCCACTGATGAGATCGATGCGGCGCACCGTGATCCCTGGCGTATCGAGGTCCACCAAGATCACCGAAATGCCCATCTGCTTCTTGGGCGCGTTCGGGTCGGTTCGCGCGAGGCAATAGATCCAATCGCTCAATTCGGCGTGCGAAGTCCAAATCTTTTGGCCATTCAAGACGAACTCGTCACCGTCGCGCACCGCTCTGAGCTGCAGGTTCGCGAGATCGGAACCTGCATTGGGCTCCGAGTAGCCCTGGCACCACCTCACCTCACCGCGGGCAATGCCAGGCAGGTGTTGCGCCCGCTGCGCATCGTTTCCGTACTCGAGCAGAACCGGCCCGAACATCGCGAGACCCTGCCCCGCTACCGGCCGCGGCACCGCGATCGCCTTCATCTCTTCGTGGAGGATGTTCTCCTGCTCGCGGCTGAGGCCACCGCCGCCGTATTCCTCGGGCCACGCCGGCGCCGTCCAGCATTTTTCGATGCCAAGGTCACGCCAGCGCAGGATATCGGGGTCGGTCTCCTCGCATTTGGACCCGCCCCAGTAGCCGTCGAATGGCCCGCTGCCGCTGGTTCCCCAGAGCGACTTCGGCGCGTTCTCACGAACCCAAGCGCGCGCTTCGGCGCGGAATTCTTCCAAGTCAGTCACGCGGTCACTCTGCGGATCCAGCCTTCTTCATGTCGAGGGCGACGTCCTCGATCATGTCTTCCTGGCCGCCAACCGTCTTCATCCGGCCGAGCTCGACCAGAATGTCGGTCGACTTGAGACCGTACTTCTCGGCAGCGCGCTTCGCGTGAAGCAAGAAGGACGAATAGACGCCGGCATAACCAAGCGTGAGAGAATCACGATCGACGCGGACCTTGTGGGTCATCATCGGATAGACGATCTCTTCGGCGACATCCATCAGCTTCCACATATCGACCCCCGTCTCGACGCCCATTCGGTGAAGGACGGCAACGAACGCTTCGAGTGGCGTGTTCCCCGCGCCTGCACCCATGCCAGCCACCGAACCATCGATGCGTCCGGCGCCGGCCTCGATGGCCGCAAGCGAGTTGGCGATCCCCATGTGCATGTTGTGGTGACCGTGGAAACCCACCTCGATGTGTGCCTCGAGCTTCTCGCGAAACAGGCGTACCCTGGCGGTAACGTCGTCCGGGAGCATGTACCCAGCCGAATCGGTGATGTAGAGGCAGTTCGCGCCGTAGTCCTGCATGAGCTTGGCCTGCTCGAGGAGCTCCTCCGGGCCGATCATGTGGGCCATCATCAGGAAGCCCACAGTGTCCATTTCCATCTTGGCACCGAGGCCGATGTGCTGCTCCGACACGTCCGCCTCGGTGCAATGCGTGGCGACACGAATCGTCTGCACCCCGCAGTCGTGGGCCATCCGCAGGTGATCGACCGTGCCAATCCCCGGAATCAGCAAGGCAGAGATCTTGGCGCTCTTCATCTGGGGCACGACCGCGCGTAGGTACTCCTCGTCGCTCGCCGCCGGAAAGCCGTAGTTCACCGAGGCTCCGCCAAGCCCGTCGCCGTGCGTGACCTCGATGAGCGGGACACCCGCCGCGTCGAGGGCCGTTGCCACCTCGATCATTTGCGCGGGCGTGAGCTGGTGACGTTGCGGATGCATACCGTCGCGCAGGCTCATGTCGTGAAGTGTCACCTTCTTACCTTGGAGATTCATGCTGCCTCCGCGCGCTGGATTTCTTCGGCGATGAGCTCGGCGGTGCGCAAGCCCGCGGCCGTCATGATGTCGAGATTGCCAGCATACTTCGGCAGGAAGTCACCGAGCCCTTCGACTTCCATGTAGAACGACACGCGATTGCCATCGAAGACGGGACCGTTCTTGAGCGTATAGCCGGGAACGTACTTCTGAACCTCGGCGATCATCTCCCGAGCCGATTCGATGATCGCCTCTTGCTTGGGAGTGTCCTCGGTGAGGCAGTGAATTGTGTCGCGCATGATGAGTGGCGGCTCCGCGGGATTGATGATGATGATCGCCTTGCCGCGCTTTGCGCCACCAACCACCTCCACCCCCCTGGCCGTCGTTCGCGTAAACTCGTCGATGTTCTTGCGTGTCCCGGGCCCGGCTGACTTGGAAGAGACCGTTGCAATGATCTCCCCGTACTCGACGGGCTGAACGCGGCTCACGGCCGCCACCATGGGAATGGTCGCCTGACCACCACAAGTCACCATGTTCACGTTTTGCTCGGAGCGCCCAACCATCTCGCGAAGGTTGACGGGCGGCACACAGAAGGGGCCGACGGCCGCGGGTGTGAGGTCGACCATCTTGACGCCGAACTTCTTCACCAGGGCATTGTTGGACTCATGGACGTAGGCGCTTGTCGCGTCCCATGCGATCTGCACTTTGTCCTCGGCGATGTACGGCCCCAAGCCCTTGACGCCCTCGGCGGTCGTCTTGAGGCCGAGCTCCTTTGCTCGCCGCAACCCTTCGGATTCGGGATCGATGCCAACCATCCAGATCGGTTCGATGATTTCGCTTCGAAGCGCCTTGTAGAGCAGGTCGGTGCCGATGTTCCCGGAGCCGATGATCGCTGCTTTCACTTTCGTCGTCATCTCTGCCAACTCCCCTACGTGAACCGCACCGAAGCGGTACCGACCCCTTCGACTTCGAGGCGCATCTCGTCCCCCGCGACCACGGGTTCGAGCGGCACCAGTGAGCCAGAGAGCACCACGTCCCCTGCATTCAAGCGGATGCCGAATCTCGAGAGGGTATTCGCGAGCCAGCTCACGCAGTTTAGAGGCGAGTCGAGCGCCGCAGAGCCCAAGCCTTCGCTCAGCAGCTCGCCGTTCTTGTAGACCCGCATCTTCAGATTTGGAAAATCGAGCCCAGTGGGGTCGGCGTGCTCGTCGCCCAGGACGAACAGGCCACAGCTTGCGTTGTCGGCGACCGTGTCCTGGATCTTGACCTTCCAATCATGGACACGGCTGTCGACGACCTCGAAACAGGCCATCACATAGTCGGTCGCGTCCAGGACATCGTCATTGGTGACGCCGGGCCCCTGGAGATCTTTCTTGAGCTTGAAGGCGATTTCGCCTTCGGCGCGCGGCTGGATCAACTGCTCGCTGATCGGCATCGGCCCGCCGTTGGGGTACAACATTTTGTCCGTCAAGTACCCGAAGTCTGGCTGAAAGACGCCGAGCATCTCCTGCACGGCTCGGCTCGTGACACCGATCTTCTTGCCGATTACTTTTTCACCGTCCTCCTCGATACGGCGATTCACCATCCGCAGGGACACGTGATACGCGTCTTCAATTCGGATGTCCGGCCAACGTTCGGTGAGTGGAGTCAGCGTTCGACGTGCCCGCAGGGCATCGAACAACTCGTCTCCGAGCTGCTCGATTTTTTGTCGTCTCGCCGCATCATCCATGCCTACTAGATGAAGAAATCCGAGTTGCTCTGGCCGAAGAGGACGCCACCCATGTTGGCAGCCGGTCCATCGGGCGCGTTTGCATGGTGCAAACGAATCGCGTGGATATCTTGGAAGTGACGGTTGACAGGGTGGTCTTCGAAGGCTGCGCGCGCGCCGCAGGCAACGAAGAGCTGTTCGACCACCTCCGTTGATACCCGGACCGCGCGGGCCGAGTCGTTTCGAAAGTGAACGCGTCGATCGAGCGGGATCTTCTCCCCCTTTTCGAGGTATCCGAACATCTCTTGAAAGTTGCGTCGCAAGGTCAAGACCTCACGGTCGAGCGCTGCCGTGGCTTCGGCGGCGACCAGGCTGTTGGTGAACGAGTCCTTCGCTTTGCCGCCGGTTGCCTGAGAGACCTTCGTCTTCATGAAATCGATGTAGGCGTCCAGCGCGCCAAAGGCAGCCCCAACGGCAGGCGTCGAGACGGAACGCACGTGAATTTGGCCAAACGGGTACTTGTAAACCGGCGATGGATTGATCTCATTGCCCGGGCTTTTCTGCCTGAACCCGTCCGAGAACTTGTGCATGCGATGATCGGGGATGAAGGCACCATCGACGACCACATCTTTGCTGCCGGAACCCCGCAAGCCTGACACGTGCCAGTTGTCGATGATCTCGTAGTCGGAACGCGGCACGAGGAAGGTTCGCATGTCGGGGGCCTTGCCTTCCTCGGTCGGCACGAAGCCGCCGAGAAATGCCCACTCGCAGAAATCACAGCCACTGGAAAACGACCAGCGACCACTGAGCTTCACGCCCCCGTCTACCCATTCCGTCTCGGCGACCGGCATGTACGACGAGGAGATCAGCGTTCTCGGGTTCTCACGCCAAACCTCGTCTTGCGCTTCTTCGGAGAACAGCGAGAGCTGCCAGGAGTGCACGTTGAGCACCCCATAGACCCAAGCGCTGGAGGCACAGCCGCGCCCGAGCTCGAGCTGCAAATCGAAGATGATGGACGGGTCCATCTCGTAGCCGCCATAGCGTTTGGGTTGGACGACTTTGAAGAACCCGAGCTGATGGAAGTCCTCGATCGTCTCGTCGGGAAGCCGCCGCAGCTCGCAGGCTTTCTTGGAGCGCTCCATCAGCTTCGGGGCCAGATCTCGGGCACGCTGAATCAGCTCGTCGCGCGTCGGGATGGGGCTATGATCTCCGTCCATGATGCTTTCTCCAGGGGCCACCGGCTCGTGCCGCGGGCGTATGATGGTGTCTACATTCAACGCTTTACAGATGGTCCGCCGCAGTCCATAAACTAGAACGTGTTCTAGCCTATGGGCGGGCACATGTCCAGCGGACCTCTTTCCAGCATAGGGCTCCGCGGGGGACCCTGAAAGGACGCTATTTCATGCCGATACCGAACGGTCTCAGAGCCATCGACCTGATGATGAACATCCCCGACGGGGACCCGACGGCCTGGTACGAGTTCATCAAGCCGCTGCTCCTCGATGAGGAGAGCCGGAAGGCGTTCAAGATGCCGGCGCAGTACATGTTCAAGGACATTCCGGAGATCGGCGACCAGAAGGACTATGTCCAGTACGCGATTGGCGAAATGGACAAATGGGGCGTTGAGCAGGCGATGTTGGGCATCTCGGGGCCGAACTCGACGAACCTCGAAGCGTGCCAGAAGCGGCCCGATCGCTTTTTTCCGTCTTACGGTGCGAATCCGAACAACGGCATGGACGAGGTCCGGAAGATCCGGGAGCTGCACAAGGACCATGGCCTCAAGGCGGTGACGGGATTCCCCGCCGGCCTCTGCCCGCAGGTCCCATTGAACGACAAGAAGTACTACCCGATCTACGCGACCTGCGTTGACCTAGACATCCCGATTTGCCTCTGCGTTGGCGTCCCTGGCCCACGCATCCCGATGGCGCCGCAAAAGGTCGAGCACATCGACGAGGTGTGCTGGTTCTTCCCGGAGCTCAAGTTCGTGATGCGCCACGGGGGCGACCCCTGGGTCGACCTCGCGGTCAAGCTGATGCTCAAGTACCCCAACCTCTACTACAGCACGAGCGCCTTCGCCCCAAAGCACTACCCGAAGGCGATCATCGACTACGCCAACACCCGCGGCGCCGACAAGGTCATGTACGCCGGTTACTTCCCGATGGGGCTCTCCCTCGAGCGTATCTTCACGGAGATGCAGAATGTGCCATTCAAAGATCAGGTCTGGCCGAAGTTCCTTCGCCAGAACGCCATCAGCCTGTTCAAGCTCGACTAGGGGACACTCTCTACCCCCCTAAGCGTCCGAAATCACGCCGCTCCCCCGACAAAGATCGCAGCGTCGCCTCGCGGAAGCCGTTGCGATCCTTGCAGTGGGAATGAAGTGATTCCCAGGGGTTGGAACCCCGGAGAGTGTCCCCTATCGACGGAGGCGATATGCCTGAAACGGATATCTCACGAAGTCGGGCGGCACGAATTCCTTGGTCGCGTCTTCGACTCGGAAGCGGCGCGTGATCGCTTCGTCGAGCTCGAAGGCGCGGGCATGGGTTGTGAAGAGCAACTCTCCCTTCTTGTCGAGCGAGCTCATGGCGTCCTCGATCAGGCTCTTGTGGTCTTTGTGTATGTTGAACGCGCCTTTGCTCATCTTGGAGCGTGAGAACGTGGGCGGGTTGATGAAGATCCAGTCGTAGCTGTTCCGGTCCCGGGCGATCCAGCGGGTGGCATCGTCTCGGATGAATCGGTGCTTTGCCGGGTCGATGCCATTGGCCTCGAAGTTCTTCTTGCCCCAGTCCAGGTAGGTGTTGGACAGGTCGACGCTGCTGGTCTGCTTGGCTCCGCCGACCGCTGCGGCGACGCTGACTGAGCAGGTGTACGCAAAGAGGTTCAGCATGCGCTTGCCCTCGCAGTGCTCCTGAGCATAGGCGCGGACGGTCCGGTGATCCAAGAAGAGACCGGTGTCGATTCGGTCTTCCACGTTGACCACGAAGCGGAGGTCACCTTCGCTCACGAGCATGTCGCTTTCTTGCTGTGAGATGCGTGCGTATTGGTCGCCTTGCTCGTGTTTGCGCCGGACCTTCACCACCAGGTCGCCGGGGTCGATTCCAAGCGCCTCGGGAAGTGTCAGCAGGACATCTTGCACGCGCTGCTTGGCGCGATCGTCGTCCGCGTCACGTTCTTTCTGGAAAATGTGAACCACGGCTTTCGGGCCATAGCGGTCGACAGCGACGTGGTACTCGGGGATGTCGGCATCGTAGATCCGGTAGCATTCGATTCCATTGCGCTTTGCCCAGCGCCCCCACTTCTTCTTGTTCTTCTTGATCCGGTTGGCGAACATCGACGCCTTCTCGCTTGGCTTTCGCCAGGCGGGCGGCTTTGCGGACTCTCCACCCATCGCTCCGCGCACGGGGATCTCCACCAATCGACACTCGATCGCGCCATTGTAGAGGACGTGGCGGCGCGCGGGTCGAAGACCGAGGTGCTTGAGATTGCCCCCGTGGGCGGCGAACACGTAGGCGGTCCATCCGTCGAATGCGCGTTTGAGGGCATCTCCGAGCGACTGATAGAACAAGAAGAGGGTGCCCTCGTCCCCGAGCCGGTGACCGTAGGGTGGATTGCACACCAAGATGCCCGCGTCGGTTGGTCTTTCGACTTCGGAAAGCTCTCTGACCGCCAGTGAGACGTGTTGTTCGACGCCTGCGGCCGTGAGGTTCTCCTGGACGTAGCTCAGCGCCTGCTCAGATGCGTCGCAACCGAAGATTCTCGCCGGACATGCCTGCCGCCGAGCCGTCAGCGCCGCGTCCCGCTCCGATTCGAATGCAGAGGCGTCGTGCTTGCGCCAGTGTTCGAAGCCGAAACGCTCGCGCAGGAGACCCGGCGCACAATTCGTGGCCATCAGGGCCGCTTCGATTAAGAACGTGCCGGACCCGCAGGTCGGGTCCATGAGCGACAATCCTTGGCGGGCCGCCTCCGGCCATCCGGCGAGATAGAGAATCGCCGCGGCGAGGTTTTCCTTGAGAGGCGCCTTCCCACCCGCTTTGCGGTAGCCGCGCCGGTGCAACGCCTCCCCGGAGAAATCGAGAGCGAGCTCGTGGTGCCGTTCGCCGATGTGCAGGTGAAGGCGAATCGCAGGAGCTTTCTTGTCGATGCTTGGACGCGAGCCCGAATGATCTCGAAAGCTATCGACGATGGCGTCCTTCGCGCGTTGCACCCAGTAGTGCGAAGGAGAGGGGCTCCTCGGGGCCTGCGAGGTACCGATCGCAAAGGTTTGCTTCGCGTCGAAATGCTCCCACCAGGGAACCGCTCGGAGAGCCTCGTAGAGCGCCGCATCATCGTCGGCATCCACCTCCAGGAGCGGGAGCAGAACTCGCGATGCTACGCGCGACCACAAGCAGAGACGGTAGCCTTCCTGCAAGCTTGCCAACACATGCGCCGCGGTCGGACGCACGTCGGCGACCTCGATGTCCAGGTCCTTGACCTCCTGAGCGAGTGCGTTCTCGCAGCCTTTTGGACAAGGAAGCACCCATCGAAATCGCTGAGCAGAGTTGATGCGCCCTCGCCTAGTCAGTCAATAGGAGCTCAGTCGTCTTGTCGATGTCCGAGAGAAGCTGGGACCCCTCATGCAAACCACCGGCCCAGCCGACGAAGGAAGCAAACCAAACGTTTTGCAGAATCGAAGCAATGGTGCGCTCGCGTTCGTCGACGTCCCCGCCCCACTCCGCTTGCTCGGACGCAGCTTCGCCACGAATCGCAGCCATGACCATTGCTGTAATGAGTGCATGAAAGCTAGCAACTCGCTCCGTGATGTTCGGGTCACCGGAGGCCAACGATCGAACCAGAGCCTTTGCGAGGTTGGGCCGACGCAGAAGCCCTTTGGTGAGTGCCGAGAAGACGAAGTGCACGCGTTCTCGCGAGCCATCGCCGGGAACGGGCTTCTTGCCAATCTTCGCGACGAGCTTCTCGCTCTCCTGTTCGAGCGCCGCGATGAGGATCTCTTCTTTGCTGGCGAAGCGCTTGTAGACGGTGCCGAGCGCAACTTGGGCAGTAGCCGCGACGTCCCGCAGCCGAACTGCCTGGTATCCGTCTCGCTCCGCCAATGCGACGGCCGTTTCAACGATGCGCCTGGCTCGATCATCCATGTTCAATATCCAACCTCTGCCTGGGGCATGTAGAACTTCTGATACCAGCGGCGCAAGGCTCCCACATCGCCATCACCGTCGCAGAGAATCGGTCGTGTTCGGTACTTCTTGTTTTCCCAAATCGCGATGTCTTCCTTGAAGCCGACGATGATGTTTTCGCGGTACCCTTCCTGAAACTGATCTTTGCCCTCTTTGACGTTCGAGATGTCGATCATCGCGCCGATCCGAACTTGAACGCGGTTCTTATCGACGGGCGTGTGACACAGAAGCATGATGTTCGGCAGCACGCTCTGCATCTCGGTGAGCATGTAGCCCGGTCCGTAGTACGTAGACTGGAGCTCGAAGTGATCTTCGCCTCCGCCGCGCGGATAGGCGACTCCCTTCACCCTCTGAATGCCGATGTGGTCCTTGAACTCGTTGCCAAATTCATTGGCCCAAGTGCCATGCACCGGACCGAAGTGCCCCTTGTCCGCCAGGTTCTCGACGATTTCTTTCGGGTGGGTCTTGATGTCGATCAACTCCGCGCCCCAGTCGGTCCAGCCTTCACTGCCGTATTCGGGGATGTCGGGAATCTCCCAGGTCGGCGCTTCGCCTTCGACGCGAGCATTCCACATGAAGATCAAACCATTGTGCTCCTGCACGGGGCGGTTATTGACGCAGGCGCGCGGCGGAATCCGTTTGGCGTACGGGACGTCCACACACCTGCCCGTTTCGTCGAAGCGCCAGCCATGAAACGGGCACCGGATCGTCTCGCCGACCACTTTGCCACCGTGTCCGAGGTGCGCGCCCAAGTGAGGACAAAACGCGTCATGCACGATCGCCGCGCCACTTTCGGCACGATACAAAACCATTTGCCTGCCGAAGTATTGGATCGGTTTGACGTCGCCCGCTGCGAGCTCGGCCGACACGCCGATGACGAACCATCCGCGCGGATAGCCAGGAAAAAGCTCCTCTTCGTCTTGTGCTGCTGACATGGTTCCTCTGGTGCTGGCACCTGATTGTGCAGGTCTAGGCGCTCGCCTGATTTCGGGCGATCTCCTCCGCCCACTTGTAGTCGGGCTTCCCGCTCGGCATGCGGGAAACCGTCTCGGTAATGGTGATCTGCCTGGGGACCTTGTACCCGGCGATGTGCTTACGGCAGTGCTGCTGTACCTCATCGAGAGAAAGCTGTTGATTGCCACGCGTATTGAAGACCGCAGCGACCTTGGAGCCGAAGCGAGGATCTGGAACCGCAACGACGAGCGCGTCGATGACGTTCGGGTGCGCCTTCAAGGCTTCTTCCACTTCTTCGGGGAAGACCTTCTCCCCACCGGTGTTGATGCATTTGCTGCCCCGGCCGAGGAACGTGATACGGCCGTCTTCTTCGATGGTGGCGAAGTCCCCGGGCACGACCCAGCGCTTCCCGTTGAACTCCTTGAAGCGCTCCGCGGTCTTCTCGGGGTCTTTGTAATAACCGATGGGCAGTCGGCCCGATCGAGCGACCATGCCAATCTTGCCCGACCCTGGCTCGATCTGCTCACCGTTTTCGTCGAGAACGGTGACCTCGTCACCCATGTAGAACGACGGGCGGTTCTCGTGGCTCTCCTCATCACCCGCTGCGCGACCGAGGTCGCCCGACTCGCTTGTCCCAAAGCTGTTGATGATCATCACGTCCGGAAGAAGTGCTTCGAGCTCGTCCTGGATGCTCGCCGAAAGGATCGCTCCAGCAGAGGCGATGACGGCCAGGTTCGACATGTCGTAGTCGCCCTTCTTGAGCTCCTCGACCAGAGGGATCGCCATCGCATCGCCTACGAGCGAAATGGTCGACACGTCCTCTTCGGCAATGAGTGACAGAATGCGCTTTGCGTCGAAGCTTGGGCCGTGTTGAAGCACGAGCTTCCCACCCGTCGTGTGGCAGATCCACTGCGTCCACTGCGCGGCACCGTGAATGAACGGCGCGCAGGGGAGCATGGTGACGGTGTACCAGCCCTCTTTGGCCTGCTCGATGAGCTGCTCCGGCGATTCGACGGGGTCACCACCTGGCGAACCGCCTTGGAGCCCGGTGAAGAACAAGTCCTCATGCCGCCACATGACGCCCTTGGGCATCCCTGTCGTCCCACCGGTGTAGATGATGTAGAGGTCTTTGCCAGACCTCGACCCGAAATCTCGCTCTTCGGACCCTTGCGCGAGCGCTGCCTCGTATTCGATCGACTCTTGGTCGGTGATCGCATCGGCACCATCTTCGATCACGATGAGCGACCTGAGCGGCTCGCGACCTTCCATCGCCTCGTTGATGACCGGCACAAAGCGGCGCTGGGTGATCACCGCCACCAGGTCCGCGTTCTCGATCATGTAGCGAACTTCGGGTCCTACGAACCTGTAGTTCATGTTGATTCCCACGGCCCGGATCTTGAAGAGCGCCAGAATTGCTTCGACGAACTCGTGACCGTTGAAGAGATGCAGCCCGACATGGTCGCCAGGACCAATACCGCGTGATGTGAAGTAGTGCGCCAGGCGGTTGGCCCGCTTATCGAGCTCTGCGTAGGTGTGGTGGACGTCTCCCGAGGCCAGTGCCACGTTATCCGGAACCGCGTCCGCAATCGCCTCGTAAAGATCTGCAAGATTATATTCCATCGTGCCTCCTGCTCAGCGCTCCGAGCTCACGATCCACATCGCGAAGAACTGCGAGCCGCCTCCGTAGGCGTGGCCGAGCGCGACCTTCGCACCGTCGACCTGATGCCGTTCTGCCGTTCCGCGCACCTGGCGCGCGGACTCCGCAAATCGGAGCATGCCACTGGCTCCAATCGGGTTGGTGCACATGACGCCACCAGACATGTTCCAGGGCATCTCTCCGCCGATCTTCGTCTTGCCTTCCATCGTCATCTTCCACCCCTCGCCTTGTTCGGCGAAGCCTAGATTCTCGAGCCACATCGGCTCGAACCAGGAGAACGGGACATAGACCTCGGCGCAGTCGATCTCCTTGAGCGGGTTGCGGATGCCCGCCTCGTCGTAAACGTCTTTGGCGCAAAGCTTGCCGGCGGCCGGGTTCACCTGGTCACGCCCCGCAAAGAACGTGCGTTCGGTTCGGACCGATGTGCCCTTCACCCAGGCCGGGTTCTTCACTCGTCCTGCGTGTTTCTCGCTCACGAGGACCATCGCCACGGCGCCGTCGGAGGAGGGACAGGTCTCCGAATAGCGAATGGGATCCCAGAGCATTGGTGAGGCTTTCACCTGTTCGAGCGTCTGGTCGAGGTGGAGGTGGGCATTCGGGTTGAGCAAGCCATGCTGGCGGTCCTTCACGGCTACCATGCAGCCGGTGTCCGGATGCGCGTCTGCACGGCGGATGTACGAACGCATGAGCGGCGCAAAGTAGCCGCCGGCACCGGCAACGAGCTGAGGCTGGAACGGAATGGCCGGCGAGAGCGCCCACATGGCGTTGGACTCGCTCTGCTTCTCGAACGCCAGGGTGAGGACCTTCTCGTGAACGCCTCCTTGAATGAGATGGGCGGCCACCACGGCGGTCGAGCCACCCACCGAGCCGGCGGTATGCACGCGGAACATCGGCTTCCCGGCCGCACCGAGCGCGTCGGACAACCAGAGCTCCGGCGTCATGACGCCTTCGAACATGTCTGGAGCGGTCCCGATCACGATGGAGTCGATGTCCTTCCAAGTCATGTCCGCGTCTTGCAGAGCGCGGAGCGCTGCATCGCGAACCAGGCCGGGAATCGAGAGATCGCGACGGCTCTCACGATGCTTGGTCTGGCCAATCCCGATGACCGCACATGGCTCGGCCATTATTCTCCCTCCAAAATGGCAACCAGATTGTGCTGAAGGCAGACGCCATTGGTGGTGTGCGCCAGAGCACGACCCGCATCTCCAGAGAGGATCCGGCTGGCCGCTTCACCGAAGCGAATCAGTCCGGCGGTCATCAGCGAATTGGCGGCCAAGGCGCCGCCCGAGGGATTGACGCTCACCTCGTCACCGAGGCCCATGGCTTCCCGCAAGATGAGCTCTTGATGGGCGAAGGGTGCGTGAAGCTCCGCCAAGTCGACCTTTCCCTGCACGAGGCCCGCCTTCTCGGCAGCAAGTTTTGAGGACGGCGATGTCGTGAGGTCGCGTTGGCCGAGTGCGTGCGGTTCGGTCCGATGATCGATACCGCGAATCCATGCCGGCCTCTTCACGAGCTCCCTCGCCCGGTCTTCGACGGCAAGCACGATGGCCGCGGCCGAATCGGAAAGTGGGGAACAGAAGCTTTTGCGCAGCGGCGAGCTGATGTAGGGCTCTTCGAGCATCTCGTCCACGCTGAAGTCGCCCTTGATGTGCGCGTTTGGATTGTCGATCGCGTTCATTCGACTGCGAGCTACGACCTCTGCAAAGTCGCGCTCGGTCGCCTTGCCCGCGTCGATCATCGCCTGCGCCTGGAGCGCGGCGGCGCTGATCGAATCGAGCCCGAGGGGCTGGACGTAATATGGGTCGTTCTGCAGGTTCAAGATATCGGGAACGGGGCCGAGCGAGCTCTTCCCGAACGAAAACACCAGTGCGGTGTCGATGTCGCCGTGCATGAGGCGAACCCAAGCTTCGTAGAGCGCAAAGGCCCCGTCCATCTCGACGTGTGACTCGCGAATCGGCGGCCACGCCTTTAGACCATCGACTGCCGCAACGAACGAGAAAGGGCGCCCCGGCAGGTAGTCGGTGCTCCCGGAGCAGGTGAAGCCGATGTCGTCCTGCGTGAGACCTAACTGCTTCATCGCGTCGGAGGTGACCGGTTGAACGAGCTCCGGCTCGTCCGTAGCGTCGATCGCCTTCACCGACGGAAGTTGTGAAAAGGAAACGATGGCGACGTCGCGCACTAGAGATGCTCCTTGTAGCTATCGAAGGACGCATCCGGCTCGCCGGTGGGCTCGAAGTAAAGAATGTTCTCGAGCGAAGTCTCCCATTCATCCTGGGGCTTCCACTTCGCCTTCACTCGCATCCCCATCCGAATCTCGTCGTGCGGGACCCCGCTGATCAGGTGATAAATCGGACTGTCCGCGCCATCGAGGACGATCGCGCCAAAGCAGTAGGGTGGCGTGAGCTTCTGGCCCTCGAACGGGATCCGAATGATCGCGAACGTGGTGAGAACGCCGACGTCGGCCACTTCGACGTACTCGTCCGTGGGGTTGCCCGTCATTGGGTCCGCTCCGCGCGGCGGCACGTACACCTTCCCCGCCTCCGGATCGCGCCCGCCAATGAGCTTGCCCTCCTGCAGGCCGCGCAGATACGCGCTGTAGTGCTTGCCAGGATTCACGTCGTACTCGAGATGAACCGGACTCGGCACGTAGGAAGCCATGGGCTCGAAGCAAGCGATATCGTGGATCGTGCCGTGCTTCTCATCCGCCCAACGCAGACGCACCCGCATCCCGGTCCGCATCCGTTTGGCCTTCTGTGCATCGACGGCATGGACCATCGCATTGTCGGCTCCGTCGATTTGAATGAGGGCCCATGCGAAGGGGCGGTCGAACGGATGCCCCTTGCGGGGCTCCGGCACCCATGACCAAGATTTCACCGTGCCGGACGGCCGCAACTGAACGAACTCGTCCGTCGTCGGCTCACCTTCCTCGTCGTATTCGAGAGGAGGGCAAAGCACACGACCGTCCGCCGTCTTGACGCCTTCGAGCACTTCGTACCGAAGACTTTCCAAGAAGCGGCCGACCACCGGCCCGGTGCTCCGGGTGTACGTGTATTCGAGAACGTACGGCGCCGAAAGAATCTCGCTCATGGCAGTGTTTCGCGTCCTGAGCGTTGATTAGCCCTGTGGGAAGAACTTCTGCATCTTCTGGGCGAGGGCGATGTTCCCCTTCACCTTGAGCTTTCGCGTGAGGAACGCTTTGCGACCGTCTAGATCGCCATTTGCCATCTCGACGAACTTCGCCGCGTCCATCATCACGTTGAGCGTCGGCTTCTCGGCGCCACCGGTCTCCACGCCCTTGAACTCGCCGTCTGCGATCGTGATGGTCCACTCGCCGCCACCGTCGCCGGACAGGGTGTACTGGATGGTCGCGTTCACACCCTTGGCCTGGTCGGCCAGGAAACGATCGGCAAGGGTGTCGAAGTACTCTGCTGTGTTGGCTACTCTGGCCATGTCCACCTCCCGGTTCCGGGTAGAAAAAGGTCCACTAGAAGTGAAACGTGTTCTATTTTGCCGAGGGCTCCACGTCAAGCCGCCTGGTCGCCAGAGTCGAAAAAGGCCTGCGAAAGACAGAGCGCCAGCTAGTGCTCATCCT
>Ga0224508_10000280_pt1 | contig 52414 bp, 42 predicted proteins | sample SF_Jan12_sed_USG_4_FD_170157 | JGI IMG/M metagenome (GOLD analysis project Ga0224508, IMG submission 170157) | Sediment microbial communities from San Francisco Bay, California, United States - SF_Jan12_sed_USGS_21 | ecosystem: Environmental > Aquatic > Marine > Sediment | place: USA... | reverse complement strand
ACATTGCGCCGAGAGAGAATATGAGGGAAGTGCGGGCAAACGCCTTGAGTACGAAGCGATGCTTGGAATGCATGATTAGAACTCCCGAGAGTAATGGCTTTGCGCTGGGCCCGCCTGAGAACCGGATTTTGAATGCTTGACGGAAAGAAACGATGGCTGGGGTTGCAGCCGGACCGTGCGTTCTAGTTATTTATGGGTCTGAGTATAGAACATCAGCGCTGGTTCGGCGTTGCTAAGCTTGTCTGTTAGCCGATGTCAATCTTTTGCCCATAGCGGGCTATCGTTACTGGTGCATTGAATTTTGCGCGCAATTTTGCAGCCAGCGGCGCTTGCGATCGTTCCTCACCATGCACCAGGTAAACCGGTGGATTATTATCAAACGCGCCGTACCAATCGAGAAGATCGGCTTGATCCGCGTGCGCCGATATTCCACCAATAGTGTGCACATGCGCACGGACCGGGTAGTACTCGCCCCACAAACGAATCTTCTCAGCGCCGTCGACTATGCGTCTGCCAAGTGAGCCGATAGCCTGATAGCCAACGATGACCAGGTGGCACTCGGGACGCCAGATGTTGTTTTTCAAATGATGATGAATGCGGCCGCCGCTGCACATTCCGCTGCCGGCGATAATAATCGCCCCCGACTGTATCGGGTTTATTGTCATCGACTCCTCAGTTGAGCGGGTCATAAAGACGTTTGGTAAATTAGGTTTATTCGAAGCTGGGTTGAAGAGTTGAACACCGTATAGATTCCGGTAGCGCGAATAGACGTTAGTCGCTTCTATCCCCATAGGGCTGTCGATGAATATTTGCCAGCTGTCGAGGCCCCACTCTTTTTCGTTTTTCGACATTAAATACAGTAGGTCCTGCGTTCGACCGACGGTGAATGCTGGAATCATGATATTGCCCTGTGTTGCTCTGGCGGTATCGAAGAGTTCCGCCAATTCGTCCATCGTGTCGTCAAAATCGCGGTGCAAGCGATCACCGTAAGTGCTTTCCATCATTACGACGTCAGCTTTCGTCAATCGCGTAGGTGGGTCCATCACCGGTGCATCCCGATATCCGAGATCGCCACTGAACACCAGCGTTCGTTCCTGGCTATCATCGGTGCACGTCAGTTCAACAATTGATGACCCAAGAATATGCCCCGCGTCGTGAAACATGAGTGAGAGGCCCGGCAGAATTTCGACGGGTTTCTGGTAATCGATGCCGTCGATTTGTGCCAGGCATTCCTCGGCGTCGGCGCGGGTATATAACGCTTCCAATCGTGGTTTGCCGTTCTTTTTCCGCTTCTTGTTATCCCACTCGACATCTTTTTCATTCAGATAGCCGGAATCCGGCAGCATGATCTCGCACAGCGCCTTGCTGGCATGCTGGGTGAAAATTGGCCCCTTGTAGCCGCGTTTTACCAGCAGCGGCAGTCGTCCGGAGTGATCGATATGAGCGTGGCTAATTACTACGGCATCTATTTCTTCAACGGCGACGGGAAACCGATCGTGGTTGCGCGCCTCCTCGGCGCGCCCACCCTGTATCAGGCCGCATTCCAACAGGACCGTATGGCTAGCGGTGCGCAACAGGTATAGCGAACCGGTCACCTGTTCCGCTGCGCCAAAAAACTGAAGCGTAAATGTCATTGGATACTATTGCCCGCAGCTACAGCCGTATGACCAGAGTCGCCACTCGTCTGCTCCTAATCAATACGTAGTCCTACTTGTTGTGCTTCCCCGGCTGGCATCCCATATTACAGTCAGGCCAATTACTTCCGGGACTCCACTATGACGCCACAGAGTTCAAGCGGTGATAAATGCTATTGGGTGATGGTGGCCGATGAGTCGAACGCTATCGTTTATGCTCACGATACGATGCGCGGCCCTCTACGCGAGCTATTCTCGCTCGAGAATGCGACGGCTCGCAGGAAGATGGATCAACTCATCAGTGACCGCGGGGGCCGAAGCTTTGACAGTTACGGCAAAGGCCGGCATACGATGACCAAAGAAAAAGCTGACCCGAAAAGAAATGCGGCGATGATATTCGCCAAAGAGATCGCCGAGCGCGTTGCAAAGGCAATGCACGATGGCAGTTGTCGCGGGTTCGCCATAGTGGCTGCGCCGCGGTTCTTGGGCGTGCTGCGCGACGCTATTGCTATCGCGACAACTGCAGAACCTTACGCGACCATCGATAAGGAAGTCGTAGGTCAGGACACAACAGTTATCGAGAGGTTGTTGGCAAACCGATAAATACCCTGCGGCTTCAGAACGTACAGATTACCTGTTCGCCGGCTGGGCTCGGAGAGTTCTGCCGGCCAGCTTGTGGCTATCTGCAGCGAATGGTCATCGAACGCGTCCTGCGGGTTTCTCCGCCGGTCGCTCTGCGAAAAATTTCCTCCGTCCGCGAGTCGCCCCCGCGGCTGCCTGTAGTGACACCGCTCATTCCGGATTTGCTGATTTCTCTGTAACCGCGTTTACCACAATATTCATCAGCCCTTTGCTCGCACTCCGACCAGCCCGACTCACACATAAGCGTGTAGTCCTTGGGGGTAGGTGTCGTGCTGACCGTTGGGCTGCCCGAACTTGCGCAAGCCGACAAGAGGACCGCGGTTATTCCACATAGCATGAGTCTCATCATTCTCACTCCGCACAAGCTAATCCAGGTCGGGTGCCTATTTTACGACACCCGCCGGCCGCGCACGCGCGTTTGAGGCCCCCAGCGACTAAATCCGCAATATCTGGGATGTGACTCACGCCAACAGTTCGCTATGATGGTCCAAAACTATAACTGAGAGGGCTTTGCCGATGACCTATGGTTCCGAAGACATTCGCAATGTGTGCCTGGTTGGGCCTAGCAATGCGGGAAAAACCCAGCTTGCCGAGGCACTCCTTTTCGCTGGTGGGGCCATCCCAACATGCGGTTCCGTTGACCGGGGCGATACCGTCTCCGATTTCACGTCTCGCGAGCGGCAACTGGGCCATTCGCAGTATTCATCCGTTTGCTACCTGGAGCATGAAGGCACAGTCGTTAACCTGATCGATACCCCGGGCTATCGGGACTTTTACGGACGTGCGTTATCGGTGCTGCCGGCTGCGGACACAGCTGCGGTCGTCATCAACGCCCAGGCGGGCATCGAACAGGTGACGCGGCGGATAATAAAGGCCGCCGAAGAGCAGGGACTTTGTCGCATGATCATTGTGAACAAGATCGATGCCGAGGACGTGGACCTGGAGGCCGTTCTGGAGGAGATACAGTCCGCATTCGGCCCGGAGTGCCTGCCAATTAATCTGCCGACCGCCGACGCTACTGACGTCGTCGATTGTTTTTTCCAGCCGAAGGGTGCCGACACGGCCTTCGGCTCCTTCGCAACAGCGCACACACAAATCGTCGACCAGGTCGTTGAGGTCGATGAGGAGCTGATGGAGATCTATCTTGAGCAGGGAGAAGAGCTGCAGCCTGAGCAGTTGCACGATCCGTTCGAGAAAGCGCTGCGCGAGGGCCATTTGGTACCGGTCTGCTTTGTGTCGGCCAGAACCGGCGCCGGGATCCCTGAGCTCCTCGAGGTATTCGAGCGCCTGATGCCGAGTCCGCTGGAGGGCAACCCACCGTTATTCCTCAAAGGTGAAGGCGACGACGCTGAGGAAGTCTTCATTACGCCGGATCCGGCGGCGCACACCATCGCGCATGTGTTCAAAGTGAGTATCGATCCCTTCAAAGGACGACTGGGCGTCTGTCGGATTCATCAGGGAACGATTAAAGTCGGCAGCCAGCTTTTCGTCGGCGATGCCCGCAAGCCGATCAAGGTCAATCAGTTGTTGAAGCTGAATGGCGAGACATACAGCAAGGTAGAAGTGGGCCGGACCGGCGATATCTGTGCAATCCCACGCGTTGATGAATTGCACTACGATGCGGTACTGCATGACTCACACGACGAGGACCACTTTCATCTGAAATCCATCGCACTGCCGCGGCCGATGTACGGTCTGGCCATAAAACCGCCGAGAGATGCAGACGCGCAAAAGACGTCGGACGTGCTGCATACCATCGAAGCGGAAGACCCCTCCATCAGTCTGGAGCACAATGCCGCATTGAATGAAATTGTGCTGCGCGGCCTCGGCGACCTGCACCTGCGCACCTTGCTCGAACTGATAGCCGATCGCCATAGTCTGGTTGTGGATACGGCCCTGCCCTCAATAGCTTATCGCGAGACAATCACGAGGCCCGCCGAGGGTCACTGCAGGCATAAGAAACAAACGGGAGGTGCCGGCCAGTTCGGCGAAGTGTACCTGCGGATAGAACCGTTACCGCCGGGCACCGGCTTCGAGTTCGTGAGCAAAGTCGTCGGCGGCGCAATTCCGTCTCAATATCTTCCAGCGGTAGAAACCGGCGTCCGGCAAGTGATGCAATCCGGCGCCAGTTACGGTTACCCGATGCAGGACGTTAAGGTAACGGTCTACGACGGCAAACATCACCCCGTCGATTCCAAGGAAATCGCATTTGTTCAGGCAGGCAAGAAGGCATTCCTAGAAGCGATTTCCAAAGCAGCGCCGATTCTTATGGAGCCTGTTGTCGACGTCGCAGTCACCGTGCCAAGCCGATGTGCGGGTGGCGTTACGGGAGATCTATCCTCCATGCGCGGCATGGTAAGTGGCACGGAAGCGCTGGCCGATAATCGTATCGTTGTTTCGGGCCAGGTCCCGCTAAAAGAAACGCAGGATTACCATTCCCGATTGAAATCACTAACAGGCGGCGATGGCAGTTTCACGATGGACTTCAGTCATTATGCGGAAGTGCCCGTGGATGTGCTGGGCCTGGATGTAGCGAAATCGACGATGTAACAAAAAGGAAGCCTAAGCAAAGGCTACAGAAATCATTTTGAGTCGAATTCGCCCCCGAGACTCCGACAATATTCAATACAACGAGGCGCGAACGAATCTTCGCTATGATTGCAGTATCTGAATTCACTTTTGATTTGAAGGTAAGAAAGCAAAAAGGAGATATTTATGAGTATTGTGGATGGCAAGATACTACGTAGACATATTCTGAAGGTATTGGGAAGCAGCGCGATACTAGCGCCTTTATTTTCGATTACCGCGTGTTCGGGCGAAAAAACGCCTACACCCGAAGCTGCACCCGACGATCTCACTCCATCAAGTGCGGCAGACCCGGCACGTACTCCGGAACCCGCGTCGCCGGCCGAGACACCAGTAGAGGGCACCGCGGCGGACGCGAAAATGTCACCACTGTCAGAAGACGATCCGCAAGCCATTGCGCTCAGCTACGTTGCGGACGCTACTCGTGCAGACAGCGCCAAGTTTCCGCGCTATGCGGCAGGGCAGACGTGCGCCAGCTGTGCGTTATACCTCGGCGAAGACGGCAACGCATTGGGCCCCTGTTCAATGTTTCCCGGCAAGCTCGTCAATTCCGCCGGTTGGTGCAGTGTGTACGCACCGAAAGTATGAATCCGCGGTCGGTCGTGAAGAATATGCCCGATACGGTGATACCAATTCCGCCGGTAATCGCCGTGTCCGGCCGCCGAGACGATTGTGCCCACTTCGGTGCCCATGGTGGGGTCATCTGCGCTCGCAATTAGCCAGTATTGAGGCCTACGAGCACTAGAAAGCACTTTCTGTAAGCGGAGCACCCTGGAGATGGTCACAGCTGCCGGATCACAAATGGTATGCCATGAATGTGATCTGTTGGTCGGTGTTCCTCCATTGGACGTTGGTCAAAAAGCGTTTTGTCCGCGATGCAATTATTTGTTGGCTGCGAATCGTCCATATGCGCCGATCATGGTATTCGCTTTTTCCGTGTCCGGACTATTGTTCCTACTGCTGGCGAATGCTTTTCCTTTTCTTGGATTTAGCGCGAAAGGACAAGAGCGAACAGTGACTTTGTTGCAAAGCGTCGCCATCCTGATAACTGAGAATTTGCCGTCATTGGCAGCGGTCGTGTTCGCATCAATTATTGCCATCCCAGGTGTGTTTCTAATCGGCATTATCTATGTATCGAGCTCGCTTGCAAAAAACCGATTGCTTCCGGGCACTCGGATAATACTGCGCTGGGCGCTATTGCTACTTCCTTGGAGTATGGCGGAGATTTTCCTGATCGGTATTCTGGTCAGCTTCATTAAGATTGTCTCCATTGCCGATGTCGCGTTGGGAATGTCCTTTTGGTCATACGTACTTTTCACCGGTTGCATGACCGTAACGGTACTTCATCTCGACAAGCGCGAGATGTGGGAACGCGTGCGGTCGCTAAGTAATGACTGAACAGGCTCAGCAATCGGCGATGGCTCAAGGCCTTCAGGGTTGTCCAATTTGTACATCCGTTGGTCCAGCAGATAAGACCCACTGCAAAAAATGCGGTGCGAAAATGCATGCGAGTTGGGACAAGAGTATTCAGCATACGTGGGCGTGGTTGGTGACTTCGGCTGTGCTGTACTTGCCGGCAAATTTCTTGCCGATCACCTATACCAATTTTCTGGGCAGAGAGACGGCAAGCACTATATTGGGCGGCGTCGTAACATTATGGGAGCACGGATCGCAGCCAATAGCGGTGGTAATTTTCGTCGCCAGCGTACTGGTGCCCTTGGGTAAAATGATCGTTCTCGCATGGTTGTGTCTCACCGTTCAAACCGGCAGCAATTTTGCGCTGTCTCAAAAAACCAAGCTCTACAGAGTCACGGAGTTTGTAGGCCGTTGGTCAATGATTGACGTGTTCGTGGTCAGCATCCTGGTAGCGCTGATACAGCTCGGCAATGTCATGACGATACTGCCGGGTTCGGCGGCCCTGGCTTTCGCGGCTATGGTGGTGACTACAATGCTTGCTGCACTGGCGTTTGATCCGCGACTCCTTTGGACGCCAATCAATCGGGACCCATCGAGATGAGTGAAAAGGCTGACAGCGCAGAGGCGCGCGTCGGAAGTGGGCCGAAATTTTCCACCATCTGGCTAGTGCCCGTTGTGGCGCTGTTGATCGGCATTTGGATGGTTTTCGCTCATTGGGCAAGCCAGGGGCCGCTTATCGAAATTACGTTCGTCAGCGGAGAGGGAATTGAGGCAGGCAAGACCAAGGTCAAGAGGAAAAATGTAGATATCGGCGAGGTATTGGATATGCACTTGTCCGAAGACGCCGAAAAAATCGTGTTGTCGGCTCGAATTGACAAACACGAAGCGCGATTGTTGCGCAAGGACAGTAAGTTTTGGGTGGTTCGTCCACGAATCGGCGCGGGGAATATATCAGGACTAAATACGCTTTTGTCGGGCGCCTACATTGAGATGGCTCCGGGGTCGGACGAAGATTCTGCCCGCGACTTCGAAGGCTTGGAGACGCCACCGGTCACGCCCATTGGCACACCAGGGCTGCACGTGACACTCGATAGCGATAGCAATCGGCCACTGAACGCAGGCGATCCGATTCTGTTTCACGGCATTGAGGTCGGCACAATCGAGTACGTGCACTTCAATAGCGAAGAGCGGCGTACCTATTTCAACGCATTTATCGCAGCCCCGTATGACCGGCTGATTACGGACAACACACGTTTTTGGTTTAGTAGCGGCGTGAGTATCAACCTGTCCGCAGACGGTATTCGACTCGAGATGTCTTCGCTGTCGACGGTGTTATCCGGAGGTGTATCGTTTGACGTACCAGCTGGGCAACCATTGGGTGAGCGCATTACACAGCGCGCATTCTTTACTATTTACGCCCGCGAGAGTGCAATCTATGAGAAGCAATACGATCACTCACTTTCCTATGTAATTCTATTCGAAGATTCGATTCGCGGCCTGCGACCCGGAGCACCTGTCGAATATCGAGGCGTCAAGATTGGGCAAGTTGTGCGAACCGACATTGACTATGCTGAGATCGAAAACTTATTAGATCCACGCTCCAAAATTCCGGTGCTAATTGAAGTCGTGCCAGCGCGGCTTGGTTTTTCAGATGTCGAGTCCGAATTGCTCGAAGCGGATACACGGATTGATGAGTTAATCATTGGCGGTCTTCGTGCTGGATTAGCTACCGGCAATCTTTTAACGGGTCGAAAATACGTCGAACTTCAATACCACGACGATACCTCTGGCGCGGTGCAAACGTTCGCTGACTACACGATTATTCCGTCCATCGGCGGCCAGCTCGGACAACTCCTCGACAATGCCAGCCGTACATTGGAGGTGATCAATAGGCTGCCGCTCGATCGCGTCGTCGATAGCGCGCACAAAGCCTTGGACGAAGTTGCGGCGACGCTCGCCGAGTTTCGCAAATCCGCCACTGAGCTCGACGAGATTCTGGCGGATCCTGCGAGTCATGAACTGGTGGGGACACTCAATACGACTCTCGGCAGTTTCCAGGAACTGGCCGCGGACTTTTCTGAGGGGTCTGCAACAAACAGAGAATTACAACAAAGCCTGCAATCCCTAGATCTGACGTTGCAGGAACTTGAGTCGGTTCTTAGAAATCTTAGACGCAAACCGAACAGTTTAATCTTTGGCGGCAGCGAGGAAGATGACCTGGAACCCAAAGGAGATCGAGAATGATCCTCAGCCGTGCCAATGTCCTGTTTGCCGTGATGATTGGATTAGCGGCCTGTGCGTCGAAGCCAGTTGATGATCGCTACTACAGCTTGGTGCTGGCCGCCGACAACGTACCGGCGCCGGCCAACGCTGAAGATGCGAATGCTCACTTGATTGTCGGCCCAATCCAACTACCCGCTTACTTGAACAATCGCGGCCTCGCCATTCAACTGGGTTCAAATCAGATACAAACGGCAAACCACCATTTCTGGGCGGAACCGCTGGAGGAGGCGATATCCAAAGTCCTTGTTCGAGATATCTCGTCTCGCATCGACGGTATGGCTGTTGATCGCGATGCCGGCAGGTGGACGGTCGCAGGCGATTGCCGCTTGCGGGTCGAATTCGACAAGTTTCACGCGACTAGTGAGTCGCGTGTCGTAAGCAGCGGCCGATATTGGATCTCTTCGACGGGCCTAAGTGTCAAGAAGGAATTTGATATGGTCCGTGTATTGTCTGCGGACGGTTATACGCATGCTGTCGAGGCATTGCGTGAACTACTCGGCACCTTGGCAATGCAAATCACGGACACCATCGGTAACAACGCTTCTTGTTCAGGCGACTCGACGAAAGTGGAAAATCAGGGTTGAAGCGAGAACTTCGAGAAGGACCAACAAAAGTATTTGGAGTCCCGCTGCTGCGTCGAATGAATGCCGAAGGGTCTAGCGCGATCGTTACTTCCACTTCCACTGCGTGTCCAGCATCAACCGGTTGTAGTCGCTCTTGCTGCCGGAGCTGAGGTCGGTCTCGTTAACAAAATACTGAGCACCGATTGACCAGGCTTTGTTGACACCATAATTCAGCTGAAAAAAGTGACCTTTGTTGTCAGTGCCACCACCGGCAAAATCCGAATCCGTCAACAGGCCGAGCGTGGCATCGGTTTCTTTGTCGGCGTAAAAATAGGAAAACTGAATCTGACCACGGTCTTTGGTCTGACCAATCCGCGTACCTGCCGTCCAGCCAGTATCGTCATTAGACGGATCGCTGTTGTTGACGAGATCGAAGAAGACGACTGTTGGCCAATCGCCGAGATCGAAGACCGCTTCAGCGAAAACCTCCGTCAACAAGTAGTCGTAAAGGAAGGCACAACTGCTGCCAGGCGTGCTTCCGCATGGAAGTCCGCCGGGTTCGACAGCGGAATTGCCGAAATAATCGCCTGGATCACCCGGATCGCCGAACGTCGTACTCTCACCCTTGGTCTTGATCGAATAGTATCCAACGCCGGCCTTGACCTTCGCGCCGCCAAGCTCGCCTGCCGCACCAAATTGCCCACCCCAGCTGAAGTTATCGTTGCTCTTATTGCTGTCGCTCTCGAGGAAAGTGCCAATGGCATTCACGAAAAATCGATCGCGCTTGTAGCTCAGTGCGAGCCCTTCTGGTGTCCAGTCTCCGTCCCACATCAGGGCCTGCTTACCTACGCGTACCAACGGGTTCTTGTATTTGCCGCCGATCAGGTGCAAACCTTCGGCCGCTGTCCAATCGACGTACGCCAGATTCAGTACAACGCCTTTCGAGGATCCGCCGCCGCCTAGAGTCTGATTGGTGGACACCGGATCATCGCCACCGGTCGCCAGGCCGAAGCCTACTTCGACATCGTCTGCCAGAACGGCCTGAATATTGGTACGTGCGCGAATTCGGTTGCGGTTACGACTTGAGCTGCCTTCAACGTCGATGTTCTCGTAGCGATAACGAAAGTCGCCGCCCAGGCTGATGCGATCGGACCATGACCTCGGGGCCACGTGGGCATCCAGCTCTGGGCCCTCCGAAACGCTCTTCTGAACGTCGGCGACGACTGTTGCAGTCTGAGCCTGGGATCGCCTGAGCTCGGTGTTTTCGGCTGCGAGTTCCTCGAGCCGTTGTGACACCGCCGCAAGCTGCTGGCGCAGTTGCTCGAAGTCCTCGTCGCTGACCTCGGCAAATGCCGTGGACCAAGCGAACACGTTGATCGACAACAGCAGGACAAGCATTCGTTTCATTGCGTACTCCGGGAGTGGTGATGATGTAGGCGCGAAACCACCGAAGGCCTCGCGGGCTCACAACAGGTCAGCGGCCGGCACAATCCGCTACCGGCTGCTCGAGACACTATGCAGTGGTTGTATTACAGGAATATTGCAAGTCTGCCATATTAGGTGCCGTTGAATTACCGTATGTTGCGTTCGACTGCTAAATTTGTTCACTGAAAATCCGCGTGTCGGCAGCTTCGTTGTAACGCTGATAAGAACTGATCGTGTTCGCTCGCCAATCGTGCGTACTCGACTTCATAGGGACCGCCCTTCGCACGCAGGAGTTTTCTCATCGATCTCTTTGCATCGGCCGACCAGTCGGCGGGTCTTGTCGCCGTAACAATTGGCGCAAGTCGCCGAAAGCCGCGTTTCTCGGACGGCGACCAGGTGCTTAATGAACGTATACTCAAGTCACGCGCAACTTTCATGGCGACTTTATCGGCTGACTCAGCACGCGTTCGCCCGCCGGCGGCAGCAAGAACCTCGGTCGCAAGCATCGAGCTTGTCTCTATCCATCGCTCGTCGAACAAATCACTCGCGCGCGTACCTGGTAACGTTAAGTGCAGGTCGCAACTTGCCAGACGACGTAAGGTATTGTGATCGCTCCGGTATGTTTTATCGCGCCGAATGCGTTTCAATTCGCGTCGTGCTAGCGTTCGAACCATCTGCAAAACTGGTCGGTAGCCCAACCGATAATAAAACCAGAACGCGCCGCTTTTGAGCGCATCAATGTTTTCGCTCCCGAATTGGTAAGCCTCAATTATGAAACGCGTACAGCCGAAGAGATTGTGATACACGCGCATGACCTGCGTCCACAAAAACGCTGCTTCGCTGCCCCGATACTCATCGAATATGTTGATGCCGGTATTTACCTGACGAAACAGGGCGCTGGCGCCGCCGTAGCCGATCGGCACTCCATTCGACAAAATTAAATAGCCCATCGTACTTTCAAGTGGGTAACGGTATTTCTCCTGCAGTCCGAACACGGCAATCGAAACTCCTTCACCAACATCTGCAAGATATACTTCTTTCGGATTGGCGCAGTTGAAGTGATTTGTCTCGCGATGCCGCACCGCCAGTGATGTCATTGCTACATCGATTAGTCTTGATCCTGAGCGCGGCGACAGTCTCTGCAGTGAGTCGAGCGGACGCATGATTTCTTTCTTGGCAGCACGAATCCGTTTACGCATCCCGCGGCTGCGAGGTTGAATCTTGCGGACTGGAACGGCGTTGTGGGTCTTCGACAAAGCGGCATCGCGCAGGTCCAAAATCAATGGCAATTCTGCGGCGTTATACAACTCCGTCCATATCGGTATCAGGCGTTCCTCACGCAACTGCGCTAACAGCCAGTCAAAATCCGTTCCATCCGTGCTAGAAGTGACCAGATCCATCCATTCCTTGCTACTTACGACGCCGCTATCGAAGTAGTCGTCCTCTGATGACATCACCAGATGCACAAGCAAATCATCAAGTCGAGTAGTGTCGTCTATTTCATCCCAGTCGATCGAAACGGTGTTAGGAGCGCGCAGTGCCATCCAGCTGGCAACTTCGAAGGAGAAAGAATAATGAATTGGAGTGCCGATAATACCGCTATCCCAGAGCCCTAATCGTACGCTAACCGGAAGTTTGCAAACCCGATCTTTGATGGAGTCAAGCTGCAACTTCGCCCGCCGATAATGCGCGACCGTATCGGGAAATGCCCGAATGAAACACAGTGCAGCGTGGAGACACTCGAGCTCGGAGCATGTTCGCGCCTCGACTCTGTCTAGTAAGCTGAGCAGTTCCAGTTTTTCTTCGGAAGTGGCACTGTCGAAACGATTGCGAATTTCAAAAAGTCGTTTGATGCACTGCCGATTTGCCGGTATGGGGTTCATGTCAGAGCGAATTCATTGCCCGATCGAGTTCAGTAATGTAGCGATGTTTTTCTGCATCGCTCAGGAAGCTTGCCGCGAACGCGTTTTTTGTCAGCGCATGGATGTCGGCGGCGTCTAAATTGAGCGCCTGTTGGGTGCGAAGATAATTTTCGCCAATGTAGCCACCGAAGTATGCGGGATCATCGGAATTAATCGTGGCACAAAGTCCGCGCTGTAGCAGCAGCTTGAGGTTGTGTTGCTCCAGAGTATCGAAAACGCGGAGCTTCACGTTTGACAATGGGCAAACAGTCAGCGGTATCTGCTCCTCGACCAATCGCTCGACCAGAGCTGGATCCTCCAAGCAGCGTACACCGTGATCTATTCGCTCTACTTTGAGTAAATCCAATGCCTCATGAATATACGCCGGTGGACCTTCCTCCCCCGCGTGGGCGACTGTCAAAAATCCTTCGTTTCGGGCACGGTCAAAGACGCTTACGAATTTGGACGGTGGATGCCCGACTTCGGACGAGTCCAGCCCGACCGCATGAATTTTGTCTTTGAAGGGGAGCGCTTGCTCGAGCGTTGCAAGTGCGTCGCTTGCGCTGAGATGCCTTAGGAAACACATAATCAATCGAAATGTAATGCCCAGCCCCGACCGGCCGTCCTGCAACGCACGGTAAATGCCATCAATCACCGTGGCAAATTCGACGTCGCGTTCGGTATGCGTCTGTGGGTCAAAGAATATTTCCACATGACGAACGTTATCGTCTGCGGCGCGTCGCAGATACGCGGAGGTTAGGTCGTAAAAGTCCTGCGTCTCCCGTAATACTTGAGCGCCCGCGTAATAAATGTCCAAGAAAGTCTGGAGATTGGAAAAATTATACGCATCCCGTATCTCATTGACGCTGGCATAGCGAAGCTCAATTCGATTTCTTTGCGCCAGCGTCATCATCATTTCGGGTTCAAGCGTTCCCTCGATGTGCAGATGAAGCTCTGCCTTCGGTATTCGCTGGATGAGATTTTTTAAATCCATTCGAAACTCACTGACGATCATAAAGTTAACTATGCAAAGACCAAAAATAGGAGGTCAATGTCGTGCCAGGCCACCCTTTTGGTCAAGCCGGTCATATTCTTGGGGCTCAGCATTACTCCGCCCTTAACTTGCTTACACGTATTGTCCGGTCGGTGCTAGCCTTTCCGTCAAACCGACTCGCAAAGTGGCCGCCGTTAGTAGCTACGCCAATCGTCTGAGCAGCGCTCGCTGCAAACGCCATGATGAGCGAATAACTGACCAGCCGACTGAGTGCTTGGGACGTCGGATGCAAGCCCTTGTCTCAACAAGTTATCATTAACCAAGAAGAGCGCTGACCGCGGAGATAGCGGGTCAAACGATGATTTGGTCCGCGAGGGGGACAGTATATGAACAACAAGAACCCGGCAAATCGAGGCACGAGAAGCGTACAGCCGTGGTCCGAAATCGCTGTTCGAGTCAATCGGAGTAGCGTCTCCCAATCTGCGCGGATGTTTCTGTTTGCCGTGATAATACTTATCCCAGCGGTCGTATGGTCGGCCGATCCGCTGGTATTGCAGTCGGATTTTGGCGTCAAGGATTCAGCGGTCGCATCGATGAAAGGAGTTGCCGTCAGTGTATCCCGCGATCTCGATATCTACGATCTAACGCACGAGGTGCCCACCTACAACATCTGGGAAGCTTCGCTGCGACTGGCTCAGGCTGCCGAGTACTGGCCTCAAGGAACGGTTTTCGTATCGGTCGTCGATCCGGGCGTCGGTACAGAGCGTAAATCGGTCGTGCTGAAAACGAAATCCGGCCATTATTTCGTTTCGCCAGATAACGGCAGTCTGACGGCAGTAGCGGAGCAACTTGGCGTGGAGGCTGTTCGGGAAATTGATGAGGCGACGAACCGCCTCGCAAACTCGGAAAAGTCATATACGTTTCATGGTCGCGACGTCTATGCATACACGGGCGCGCGCTTGGCAGCAGGCGTCATTTCCTTCATGGAAGTCGGACGCGAGCTCCCTGCGGAAGTGTTGTCGATTCCTTATCAAAAGCCATGCGTCGATCAGGGTCGTGTGTACGGCAATATCGAGATACTCGACCCGCAGTTCGGGAATATCTGGACCAATATTGATCGGGAAACTTTTAAAACCCTGGAATTGAAACCGGGAGACAAAGTCAGCATCGAAATCTCCAATGACGACAATATTGTATTAACGCAGACTTTGCCGTATTTCCTGACATTCGGTCGGGTTCCAGTAGGTAAACCGCTACTTTATTTGAACAGCGTGAATAAAGTTGCCTTGGCGATTAATCAAGGCAACTACTCCAAAACATTCGGAATTCGATCCGGCGCTAGCTGGAATATAAGGATAGAAAAATGAACCGATTACGCATGCAGTTCTGGGCATCGCTTTGTTCACAACGGTAATGCTGACAAACGGTAAGGCTGTTGCGCAGCAGGACGTAACTGACTGGTAGGTGGATGCGGAAGTTGCGGCAAAAATTACCGATAGCTGGACTGTCGCTATCGGCGCCGACAACCTGACGGATGAGTATCCATATCTCTCGAGCGACGACATCAATTTCTTCGGTCATTTGCCATATGATGTCCCGTCGACTATCGGCATGAATGGCGCATATTTTTACATTCGAACGCAATATGACTTTTGAGACTAGTCGGAACTGACTCAGGCGGTGGTTCAAGACGGTGTCGCAATCGCCGAAATGTTAGCGGCTATTGCTCGACGTAATTAAGCGCAATCTGAAAAGAGACATCTGGAGCGGAACCCGATTTCACGTCCTCGCCGACCGAAAGCCCCAGTCGATAGTGTTGTGATAATCTGAAAGTAGCGCCAAAATTCAATGACATAGAAACCGCTCCCAGATTGTCGATTTCTGAGTCATAAACCGCACTGCGTATCCGACTTTGCAGTCTGAGATCAACATTTTGGTCCGCGCGATAACCGAATCCAAACGCAAACTGTCCTACAAGATCGTTATAGCGATTCGCCAGTTGGTCGGGCTCTCCCAAATAGGTGACATTCACGCGATAAAAACTGCTCAGATTCGCATTACCCAGAACGCCAATGCCGTCTCTGGAAAATCCTAGGCTGATGTCGGTACCGCCACTACCTAAAAGCGCATCGCTGTCACCTGTCGCCAGCTTAACGCCAAGTTGCAACGCCGTACTGTGGGTCGCCGATTTCGATAGCTGCCATCCAGCCAACAGGCGGGCGTCGCCGACGCCATGCGAGTTATTTGTCATGTCAATCAATGTTGACTCTGAATCCGTGTAGATGAATTCCAGTTGATCTTGTTTGCGCATAGGACGCGAGCCTTCCGGCAATCCGAAGAAGCCGTGCCAACTGTCAATCAACGAATCGAGGTTTCCCGACTGGTGCCATAAATAGGGCACCTCGATGCCAATATCGAGCTTGTCGGAAATTCCGTATCGATAGGTAACTACCAGACCGGTGGTTTCTCCGTCGATGCGGAGATTTTCACCGTCATTGGTTTCGTCGATGCTGTGGCTTGCTGCGCCTAATGATGTACCCCAACTGTGTTGACCGCGACCAACGATCACACCGCCTTCCGTACTTGTCGGAAAGCCAAAAATACCGGTCAGAGGACCGTAATCGGGGTCTGGAAGAACGTCAGCAACAGACTGGCCGGCCAAAAGCAGCAGCACAATCGCTTGTGCAAGTTGCCACATTAGAGTGATTGAATATTGATTCAACGGAATTCTCGGCAATTGTGTGTCGATTGAGCGGCCTATGGAAATAGGTCGGCCGCGATGGCATTCCGCTTTAGAAAAATAAGCGATTATTTTTCGTCCTGCGAATTGGCATTGATACCAATGATTGTCGGAAGACTGCAGAGCAATAGAGTGACGGTCAACAAGGACTGCTGGGGACTAATGAAGTTGCTCCGCATTGCTCCCGCATCTTCACTCGGGAGCCGGCTTCAGTAGTATTGATGCAACTTCATACCTCGAACCATCCATCGCTTCGAGATTGACCTCCCATAACTCTTCGTCCGGCAACTGGGTCCGCTCTAAGCCCGGTAGCTCGCGCTCGTCGTCAACCTGCAGCCCCCAAACGCGGACGTTACGAACGCCGACAACCGGGATTCGCTGCCTGTCGAAGCGGGCGCGCAATGCATCGTCGACTTTGTCGGTCGCCCAGATGGCATAGCCGCACTCGGCGATTGCCACCAACTCTTCGGGCATTTCTGCTTGCGATATTTTATCGGTCATTCATCCACTTCCCCTGCTCGTATAGACGGCCGAATTGCGCGCATCCAGATTTCACTTTTCGCGACCGGATTGTAAATATATCAAATCATGCGCATTGATCGAGGGAGTATCCGACGATAGTGGCTCACCTGAGCATTATTAGCCGCTAGCGTGAGCCGACATGCGTGATGTGAACCATGATGCCAAAACGAAAATTGTCCGCTGTCACCAACTTAGCCGGCCGGGTCGAGAATCTGTCGTTAATCGTTCTATTACCTTACACTTGCGTGACGCGAGGTTCGGAACTTCATTTGTTGAAAGTCTTTGTCTAGGCGCGCCAATCGACGATTTTTCACGACTGAGATTTGCACACGAGCGTCTAGAAGGCGTCATTCGAAATAATAAGAGAACCAATGTCCAATCGAAAACCACCGTCCATAACCGCCTCGGATAGTCTCTTTACTCGATTGAAGAACAGCTTACTCGTCGCGGATGGCGATCGTTGGGCGTGGCTGCTGTGGGCGGCCTTTGCCGCCTTGGTTGTCGTCGTCAAGTTCGATGTCGCACCGAGTCCAGGGAATGTGTTCAACATTTATCGCGAAACCGGGTTTCGCTGGAGAGAAGGGCTCGACCTATATCCAGCCGAACTCTATTTCAATTACTTCCCGTCCGCCGCGTTGTTCTTCGTCCCGTGGACATGGTTGCCCTTCGATATTGGTGGCGCTATTTGGCGGGCCGCAAACATTGGCATATTCGCGCTTGGCCTGTGGCGTTTCACTAGCGTGACTGAACTGCCAGGTCTCGCGTCACTGGCGCGTTCAGCGTTTCTGGTTGCTAGCTTATTTACCATTGCTCTTTGCTGGAGCGCCGCACGTTATGGACAGATCACACTCATGATGGCGGGATTGATGATGATGGCCGTGGCTGATGTCCAACGTGGTGGCGTGTGGCGAGCTGCGATATTCGCCAGTGTTGCTGTAGCGCTGAAGCCGCATGCGATGGCGTTGCTACTGGTGCTCAGTGCAATATATCCGCGCTTACTATGGCGCGCGCTTATCGTCTGTGCCGTCTTGACGCTTCTACCGTTCCTTTTTCAGGACCCGCGTTATGTGTTCGACCAATACGCGTTCATACCGGAAATGCTGCAGACGCGATCCGAGCGGACAGATCGAATATTTGCGCATATCTTCGACCTGTTGGGCAGCATTAGCTTGGTGACATCAAACCTTCAGCAGGCACTTGTTAGATTGATTAGTGCGATCTTCGTTTTGTTTCTGTGTTGGCGCACCGTAAAACGCAAGCCATCTCCGGGCGTTGCATTTTATCTGTACGCATTTACAAGCTGTTACATCTTGTTGCTGGGTGCAGGAATTGAACCCAATACCTACGCCATGATGGGTCCGATCATTGGGTTGCTGGCTGTCTGCACTTGGACAGCTGGGCGCCGCTCTTATTTTGTCACGCTCTGTGTAATGACAGCCGCGACTCTCTTGAGCCACACTTTATCGAAGGCGTTTCCGTCACACACGGTCATGGGCATGACGAAACCACTTGTGTGCTTGATATTGCTTGTTCTCGTCTGGCGCCTAGCGTGGAAGACCGGATTGACGGCGGATGGGAACATCGGCGGCATTCGTTCCCATACCCAAAGTCTCTCGTAGCAAAAACTTCGGACGGGACTTAGCTTCCATGTAGAGTTTCGCAACATACTCTCCTACCACCGCGATACTCAGCAACTGAATGCCGCCGAGTAAATACATCGGCACGACAGATGATGCCCACCCCGGGACTGCACTATCTGTAAACAACCTCGTCCATAAGGCCCATGTCGCAATTATGATGCTGCCGAGAAACACGATGAAGCCGACGAGTGCAATCAGACGTAACGGCACGACTGACGAGGATGTTATGCCATTGAGTGCCAGAGATACCAATTTTCCGAGCGTGTACTTGGTCTCTCCGGCAACTCGCGGCTGTCTTTTGTATTTCACAACCGCCTGTGAGTAACCTAATTGCGGCACCAGTGCTCGCAGACACAGGTTCACCTCTCGGTGTTCGCGCAGGCTTTCGATCGCCTCGCGGCTCATAAGCCGGTAGTCGGCATGGTCCTCGATCATGGTGACACCCATGACAGCCATCAACTTGTAATAGAGTCTCGCTGGAACTCTTTTCCAGAAGCTGTCGACCGTTCGGTCCTCACGTGCCGCAAACACAATTTCCGCGCCTTCCCTGTGAGCCTCTATCATTTGCTCAATGATGGACGGATCGTCCTGCAGGTCTGCATCCAAGCTGATAAGGACGTCGCCGGGACAAGATAGTAGTCCCGCCAGTAGGGCGTTTTGATGTCCAAAATTGCGCGTTAGCCTGAGACCACAACATCTGGCATCCGATGCCGCCAGCGATTGGATCACTTCCCACGTGCCGTCGGTACTGCCGTCATCGACCATGCAGAGCCGGCTATTGTCGTTGATCTGACCGGACGCCTGCAGGCCCGACAACACGTCGATTAGCGTCGTCGCCGTTGTAACCAACCCACTTTCTTCGTTGTAGCAAGGAACGACCAGGGTCAGATTTGGCGGATTATTGGTGTTTATCGCCGCTATTTCGAACCCGCTACCGGTTGCCTCACCGTCAAGTGACAATGCCATGGCTAATCACCTACCTCCCCATTGAAAAGCCCACCACATCAGGTTAGACGATCTCGCGTTCGAAAAGCGGTTGCGCCAAAGCACTCTGGCGTACTTCCGGCACGATTCTGCTTGTAAGTACCTGACCTAGCGTGCAAATATTAGCATGAATGGTTTTCACCGCGGTAGGCCCGAGAACAATAAGTCGGTCACCCAATGACTGCAGACCACCAAGAGCTAATTCCAATAATGTCAACACCCGCTGAAAAAAGGAACGATGCAATTGACTTGATCAAGTTGCTGGTACGCTATGGCCTGGTCGGTAGTGCGCTGGCATTGACTTACATCCTGCTTACGGCCGTGATTATCGAGATGCTGGCATGGCCGGCCCTTCTTTCAAGCATTACCGCGTTTGCGCTCAACCTTCCCGCTGCATATTTTGGTCACCGCCATGGGACGTTTCAGGCCGAAGGATCGCACCTGATGCAAGCACGCCGCTTTGTAATAGCGATGACAGTGGCGTTCACGGTATCTACATTATCGATCATCATAATTGTGAACGTTATGCATTTACATTACTCGATTGCATTGCTTACGACATTGTTCTGCGTTCCAATGATAAATTTCTTTGTCCTGAAGCAGTGGGTTTTTGTTGCCAACGACGATTCCCGAGCCTAAGTGTCGAAGTGAGTTCATTGACAATGACCGGTTGGGTATAGGCGAAAAATTTTGCATCGCATGAAATCAATTTCCGGCACTGTCATTACTTTCAACGAAGAAGACCACATAGCGGATTGCATTGGCTCGCTGCGCCGTGTTTGCGACAATGTCGTCGTTGTCGATTCACTCAGCACCGACCGCACCGTTGAGATAGCCGAGTCGCTTGGCGCGGTGGTAATCAAACAAGAATACCTTGGTGAAGGTAAGCAGCGTCAAGTTACTGAGCGATATGCGCAACACGAATGGATTCTTGCGCTGGATGCTGACGAACGAATGGACGACGAGATGTGTGCGGCGATCGAATCGCTGACGCTCGACGATCCGCAGATCGGCTATTCGTTCAACCGCAAAAGTTTTGTCGGGCAACATTGGATCGATGGACCCGGCTTTTATCCGGATTACATCACTCGGTTGTACAACAATAAATACTCGTCGTACGACTCAAAATATGCGCACGCAGATGTGGTGGCGCCGAACATCGATGTCGTGCCCGGGCATATTTTGCACTATACCTACGACGACCTTACCGACTGGATCGCCAAGATCAACCAATGGACTTCGCTCGATGCTGTTGGCATGTTCGAAGCGGGCCGTCCGCCATCCGCGTGGAAGCCTACATTGAGCGCGATCGCGTCATTATTTCGCAAGATGATCTTGAAAGGCGGTCTGTTTCGCGGCGCGGATGCTCGGACGATTGCCGTGACCAGCGTATTCCGGTCGTATATGAAGTATCACAAATTGAACGAACTGCACGAGAAAGCTACTTCCGAATCGGCACGGAGCGAATGATGACATCGAGCAGTGAAAATTTTTGGTATGGCAAGAAGGTCCTCATTACGGGCGGGGATGGATTTGTTGCGTCGAACCTTGCTGCGAACCTAATTCAATGCAATGCCAATGTCGTCATTGTGACCCGGCACGTACGGCCTAAGTCCACTTTGGCGCTCCTGAACTTTGCCGGCGATCATCCTGATGTTGAACTCTCCGATCTTTCGGATTTCCTGGCTGTGCAGAGGCTCTGCAACCGGCATCAAATTGACACAATTTTCCACATTGCAGCATCCGCAATCGTAAGTGATGCCTCGCGTGCTCCGATTTCCACTTTTGAAAATAACATCATCCCCACACTCAACTTACTCGAAACGGCGCGCATCAATGGCATTCCAAGGGTCATTGTCGCATCATCAGACAAATCTTACGGTGACCATGCTGATGCAGACGATCCGGAGCGAATCCCTTACAAGGAAAACCATTCGCTGCGAGGGCTCGATGTTTACAGCGCCTCAAAAGTATGCGCCGACATGATATGTCATACGTACGCCTTGCAATTCAAACTACCGGTGATCGTTGTTCGCTCGTGCAATATTTACGGGCCGGGGGACCTAAACTTTACCCGACTTATCCCTAAGACCATTCTCCGTCTGCTCAGGAACGCTCGACCGGTGATCAACGAGGGCAACGAAAACGTCCTGCGCGAATACATTTACATCAACGATGTGGTTGATGCGTACAAACTCCTTGCTGAACACATTGATGCCAATTATACAGCGACGATGCCTAGAACCGGTCAAGCCCCCTATGGCTGGTGTGCATACAACGTTGGTTCATACGCTCCCGATAGTTCGTTTGGCGCTGACGATTGCGACAACATTAAGAGTGTCACTCAAGTAATGGACCTCATCACGAACAAACTTGGTAAGGAAAATCTTGAACCAACCATAATTCCCAAGGACGTAAATTTTATCGAGATTCCCGACCAGTATCTTGACTCATCGAAAATTATGAAGCTCGGATTCAAGACCAACACTACATTGAGCGCCGGACTGGATACGACTATTGCTTGGTACCGACAAAATCAGGAATTGCTCAGTCAATTCGGATACAAGCACCTCGACGATTAGAGTTGTGATTACTGCAGACAATCCGTATGGCACTGATGATGCCTTTTTTAAGCGGCAGTCAGCGTGGCGGGCTTGTAAGTGCAAGGGCTGTGGATAGACCTTTTGTAATCACGATGACGCAAGACGCGGCGCTGACCATAGTTTATTATCTTAGACCGTAAACCTTACTAGTCGAATCCCATGTCGTCCGCATCCAAGTCGCCCGCATTTAGAAAGTTCCGGCAATTCCGATCACGCTTCCGACGCTTTGTTCCAGGATTATTCGTACTGGCCAAAGGTATCTCTCTCATCTACTCGCGGCGGTCATTCCTGCGCCAATCGGGATACGTGGAATCGGTTCGAACCAAGCGACCCTGTCGTGCCGACGGCTCACCGATTCCGTGGATGAATTACGCCGTCATTGCGTTCCTGGAGGATCGCCTCAACAAGGAAATGACTCTGTTTGAATATGGTAGCGGCAATTCAACACTGTTTTTCGCCAAACAGGTTGGTCGAGTTGTTTCCGTCGAGTGCGATCAAAGCTGGCATGACTACGTCAAGGATTCGTTGCCGGCGAACGTCGAACTTCTGTTGGCACCGAAAGGTGGTGATGAGTACGTGCAGATTATTGACAAGCAAGACGAGAAATTCGACGTCGTAATCGTCGATGCTGAGGATCGAGTTGCGTGCATGACGTACGCGGATCGGTGCTTGAGCGACGCTGGCGTGCTCCTGCTGGATGACGCGGCGCCAGAGAATTTCGGTGACGGCATTGATACTTTGCTCGCCAGGGGATTTCGGCGTCTAGATTTCGAAGGACTGAAACCGGGAAGCGTTCGTTGCTACAGAACTACAATTTTCTATCGGCCCGGCAACTGCTTTGGCATATAGTCAATGATTGTTGCCAATTAACTGCGAACCAAGAGCGCCTGATAATCGAATAGGTGCATTCGCCAGTCTTTGGTCAACATATACTCAATTACCAGCTTCCCTTTGCCGCCCGCAGGCATATTGCAGTCATCTATCAAGACAATGCTGTCATCATGGAGTTTGTCTTCGATTGCGCGAAACTCCTCAAGGTGATGTTTCTGGCTCGCCTGTTGAATTGAAGTATCCGATTTGTGATAGTCATAGCTATCGAGATAAAGAAGATCAACCGGTTGATTGAAAGTCCTAAGATAGGCAACCGAATCGGACGTTTGCAGTTCGACTACATTCTGCAAACCCATCTGCTCCAGCGTCTGTTGTGCGGTTGCGATTGCGTCCGGATCAATATCAACGGAATACAGGTTTGCATTATTGGCTTTGGACCAGATAGCGAAAACAATTGTTGATGCACCGTCGCCTTTGCATTTGTCAAGTCCATGACGTGCGACGCCTGTCTCAACCAGCGTTTTTGCACCGCGTTCTTCCAGCAGGCTAAGTGTTTCCCGTAGCGTGTCCCTGCGCTTGCCAAAATTGTATTTCTTTGGCAGAAAAGGATATAGCGTCTTGTACCGCAGCGCTTTACGGATGAATAGGGCGGCAACAAGAGCTACGAGCGTCAGCGCTAAATATTTCATGTGTTTCAGACAGGTCGTCTTGTGCAGTGATTTGGATTGTAACAATACCACCGACCGTATTGGTTTCCTGAGTTCCATCAATCTGCGGTGACAGGCTGGGCGCTTGCAGGATTCCGGGCGTGGGGTATGATTGCGGCCAGTTCGCATGATGGATTGCGCAGCCAAGTGGAATGCCCACCGCTTGTTGTTGCATCCAAAGGAAAGTATTGACTTGTTAGAAAACTATGGCACGAAACGCGTAGTCGTCACCGGCGGCTCTGGGTTTCTCGGTTCCCATCTTTGCGAGCGCCTGCTTAAGGATGGTCATGAAGTCCTATGTGTGGACAACTTCTATACCGGCACGCGAGGTAATGTCGAGCACCTTCTGGACAATCATGCGTTCGAAATGCACCGTCACGATGTTACGTTTCCTCTTTATGTAGAAGGCGACGAAATTTACAATCTCGCCTGCCCGGCATCGCCGATACATTATCAACACGACCCGGTGCAAACCACAAAGACTTGTGTCGCCGGCGCCATCAACATGCTGGGTCTCGCCAAGCGTCTGCGTATCAAGATTCTGCAAGCGTCTACCAGCGAGGTATACGGGGATCCGACCGTGCATCCACAAAAGGAAGACTACTGGGGTAACGTCAATCCGATCGGCAGGCGTTCATGTTATGACGAAGGCAAGCGTTGTGCGGAGACGCTGTTTTTTGACTACAACCGCCAACATAATTTACGCATAAAGGTCGCGCGAATTTTTAACACCTACGGACCGCGTATGCACCCGAATGACGGCAGGGTTGTGTCAAATTTTATTGTTCAGGCATTACACGGTAAGGACTTCACGATCTATGGCGACGGCTCGCAAACGCGCGCGTTTTGCTACGTTGACGATCTCATCGACGGCCTGGTGCGCCTAATGGACAGCCGGGACGACTTCACGGGCCCGGTCAATCTCGGTAACCCCAATGAGTTCACTATCCGCGAATTGGCCGAATCCGTAATCGAGCTGACCGGCGCCAAGTCTCGTATCAGCTACAAAGACTTGCCAAGCGATGACCCGAAACAGCGCCAGCCGGACAATAGCTTGGCGAAATCTGAATTGGGATGGACACCAAAAATCGAACTAAAAGAAGGCTTGGCTAAGACTATCGACTACTTCGAAAGGCTATTTAGTGCATGACGGTAGGGTCTCAGTGCTCGACTAATAACGGCAGGGCGAAACGTCGGTGAGTGAATTTATACTGACCGTACTCAATCCGAAGGGTAACGACCCAGAGCAATACTTCGACGATTATGCCGGTGATGTTGCCACGTCGATGCCCGCACCTATTAACTATCACGCCTACGCTGCTTGTGTTGCCGGCAGTTACCAGCGTGAGGTCCGCAAAGCAATCGAAATGCAGCGCCCTGTGCTAATGCTAATTCGTCACGATCTCAAGGTATGCCGTAAGGCGCTACAGCAAGTCAAGGAAGCCGGGCTGGTGGCCGCCGTGACATTAAAGGAAACCGGCTACCATCAATTTCACAAATTGCTTAGCAGTAGTGGGAAGATTCGGCAATTGAAAGAAATTTTGGCGCTCGCTGATGGCGTGATTAGTCCGACTCGGGCAATGCTTCCCGTCTATCGTTCGTTACGCCAAGGACATGCGCCAGAGACTTGCCGGTTTATTGTAACGCCGTATCCGATTAACGATCCGCGCTGGGACTTTTCCATTCCAGTCGGAGAGCGCGCGGGCATCTTCATTGGCACGCGCGAACTCAAAACGGCGAGTCGCAACCACCTTCAGAGTCTGATTCTGGTTCGGACGTTGGCGACCGAGCTTGACTGCCCGGTAGGTATGGTGAACAGCGAAGGAAGAGAGCTTGATCGAATATTGCAGAGTCTAAATTTCCCGATGCGACACACGGAAATCCGCGGGCGCATGTCGCAAACCGAATTCCTTCGCTTTATGGCCAAATATCGAATCGTGTTTCAGCTTGATCAAAGCATGGTGCCCGGGCAGGTTGCCGGGGACTGCTGCCTGACACGACAGATATCGGTGGGCGGCAACGGCAGCATCGACGAGCTTGTATTTAGCCGGTTTCGTGGGGATGGACAGGATCGAGACGGAGTGTTGCAAGCAGCACGCCGCCTACTTGAGGATGACGACTACTACCGAAGTGCATTAGATGAAGCGAGCGCAACGGCCACCAGCATGGTCTCGTATGAAGCTATAGCAAAGCAGCTTTACTCATTTTACTCCGCTATCCGCAGCTGATTCACTCGGGCATCGTCTGCCATTGCATCATGAAGTTAGCAACTCCCGGTAGACGGCGAGTGTCTGTTCTACAGTCTTGCTGATATGAAAATCTTGTCGAATGTGTTGTTTTGCCGCGGCACCCATTTGCCTGCAAGCTTCTTGGTCCTCGTATAGCTGCAAGATTGCAGCGGCAATAGCCGGTGACGAACCGGGCGGAATGATCAAACCCGACTTGTCGTGCTCAATGAGTTCCGGGCTGCCGCCGGAGTCGGTAACGATTGGTGTAACGCCGTAGACCATACCTTCAATAATGGCCTTGGGCAGCCCCTCTCGCTTGAGAGCCGGCAATATGCAGGCGTTGCAACTGGCCAGGACTTGCGGAGCGTCATCCCGGAAACCCGTCAAGTGGATCCGGTGTGCTACTGGACTTCTCGCAATTCTCGCCTTCGTTTTTTTGCCATCGATATTGCCGATTAGCAGAAAGTGGATATTCGCATCGCCGGGTAACAAGCTCGCCGCATCGATCAAATATGGCAGACCTTTACGTGGACGTTCGTTAGCTGTGCAGCCGACCACGAACGCTTCTTGCGGTATGTCGAATTCTGCACGCGGCACGGCGGGCGCCTGGTACCAACTAAGATCGTGGCCTTTGTGAATTGTGATCGCTTTATCCGGCGGAAAGCGCCACCATAGAAATCTCATATTCGCAAAATATCGGCGAATCGCATCCGCCACGCAGATGATCTTATCGACACGTGGATGTAGATAGGTTGTCCACGAGGCGGGATCGAACACAGACACGTTGGCTTCAATTCCGCGGTACGCGATAAACTTGATGTTCAGACCCTTCGACGCGCGCAAGCCATTGGACACGGTCCTGTTATCGAACGCGTGCAGAATATGAAACCGGCCGTCTTGCAGACGTTGACGGATTTGTGCCGTCCCGACCCGATCAAAACGCCCGCGCAAGTGCAAAGTATGAACCGGCACACCGGCGGCAATCAGTTTCTGTCGATGCGGGGCGGTGTCCGTACACATCACTTCAATATGGATGCCGGCCTGCATTAGGCCGCAGAACATGTGTGTCTCAGGCAAGTCGCTGCTTGATGTAACGGCCAGTACGCGGATTGCCATGCTATTGGTCTTTGACTACTGGTGTGGCGAATATGTTATGGCTCATATGCTGCTCTCTGCCGGCGGTCGACATAAGGAGATAATAATAATCGGCGATATTGAATGACGGTAACCGCGCTTAGTCTTCATGGTCGATGGTTATAGCGACACTTCCCTTTTTGCGTCCAGTTTCAACGTAGGCATGAGCGTCCGCCATCTGTTCCAATGGATAGCTTCTATCAATGACAGCCCGGATCGTTCCCGCTTCAATAAGTGATCTGACGAAATCCAAATCTTCAGCCCGAGCGCCGGCGAATGCCCATATAACTTTCTTGTCGCTCGTTTTCGACGTCCAAAGCCCCCGTAGTATTGACGATAGCCGCGGGTTGCCTAACAGATAGCGACCATTCGGCTTGAGCGACTTTATACTTCGTGCATACGGACTTTTGCCAAAAATATCGAAAATTACGTCATAGGTCTCACCGGTTTCGGTGAAATCTACTTGTTTGTAATCGATAACATGATCTGCGCCGATTGCGCGTAGCGTGTCGAGTTTTTCCGCGCTGTCAACGCCCGTCACCTCCGCTCCGAAATACTTGGCAAGCTGAATCGCCAGGACACCGATACCACCGCCGGCGCCATTGATGATGACTTCTTGTCCTTTCTGGATATTCGCTTTTCGCAGGAAATGCAAGGAGTTATACGCGCCGGTCGGAATGCTGGCCGCTTCTTCATAACTCATATTTGCCGGCTTGGTCGCGATCGGACCATCGCTGGGCAGACACTTGTATTCCGCATAAGCGCCAAAGTCGTTACAGGTTGCAAATATCTGCTCACCCCGCTTGAAATTTGTGACGTCCGATCCTACGGCTTCAATTTCTCCAGCCAACTCTTGTCCGAGTATCGGTATTCTTGGTTTTGTCAGGCCGAACATTATTCGTAAGGGTAGCCAGATCCACATCGGGAATTTGAAAGCCCGAACTTCACAATCTCCTGCCGTTACGGTTGCTGCATATGTTCTTATCAGAACTTCATCGTCGTTGGGAGTAGGTTTTTCCACTTCCGTGAGTTTAAGAACGTCAGGTGGCCCGTATCTTGTGTATACAATCGCTTTCATGGATCTGCTCTTAATAGGGGCACATGCCTCCCATCGACGCTGTCGAACCGGAGCACCAATCGTTTGCTTCGCGGTTGCTTTCTACTGCGCTCTAATTGGATCGGTATTGGTCTGCAAGAGACACAGACAGCGCTGCAGCGAGCACGCGTGCCCCGAAAGTATGAGTCGCCGACCCCTGATTGCTGGAAAGTTGTAGGCGCACCTGTGGCAAGCGCACATTTTTGATCAATTTTTCGTAGTGAATCCAGCCTTCCTCTGACTGCCCGTACAATGACCAAAGGCGCCGCCACTCGAGGCGAAATTCGTTTAGCGTTTTCTCGAACACCTGCGCGGGCAGTACCTGGTTACCATGATGCGCTCTCATGTCATAGACGATATCCGTAATTAGCGCGTCGACTTCGCCGGGATGCATAACCAGTGGCGCGTTGTAGCTCTCAGTCAGAATCGTTACTTCTTTACCTGGCTCGAACGGCATGAATTGGTCTTCGATCGAAGGAGGCTTGCGGATTTTCGTGGCATTGCGCCACTCCGATGCTCCTACCACATTCCAAAATTTTGAAGAGCCAGCCGTATCGATGACAAGGTGTACACGAAATTTGTCCGATGCGTTTTCGACCCGGTGTCTCTGCCAGGAATCAAATATCCATGTTTCGCCAGCAGCCATATGGACGTGAGTATCACCGCAATAAAAAAGCACATCCGGATTGGTCATGACGGGAATATGAATTCTGACGCGACTGTACCAATGGTAGTTCACATCACGATGCTCCGGCACGCTACATTTTCCGTCCAGCCCCATTAATCGCGACCGCCCGAATACCTCGCCAAAAGATGCGAGGATCTGTTTAATATACGGCGACCGTTCAAGTTTTTCGGTAACCTTCATCGGCCCATTGAAGTCATCGTTCATTTCGCCGTTGAGCGAAATAAGCGGAATCGCCGAGTTACCTGCGTACGCCTGTACATGGGGTAACCACTCGGACTGGTCGAATGCCAGTACTTCCTCGGTCAGCTTGTCAACGTCGAGTCTGTAGGGGAGCCGGACAAATTCAGTGGCGAGTCTCATTTTTCTACTTCCTGCTGCTCGGGTCCTGAGCTGCGTCGGTTTCGGTGTCGCTCTGGGTCCTCGATCGCTGGTCGATTAGTGAAGGATCAACTGACAAATCAAATTCATCGTTAGGCAGCCCGTCAGTGTTTTTTTGTATGTAGTCAATCGTCTCGGTCAGATTCGGCAATACCTTGCTCAGTGCGAGTGCGTTCTTATGCCACTTGTCTTTTGCCGGTGGTGTAAGCGTGTACCGGGAAAGCTGCGTGTAACCGTTCGACAATGATTTCAGTATGCCATCCGGCGACACGTCGCAAAAAGCGCATATTTTCCTTATTGTTTCAACAGATTGTCGGATCTGTTGTCCATAACTGACAGCCATCCATCGGCTGCGGTCTAGCTTGTTCAATTCTTGCAATATCCCCATGTTGGCCGATTTCCACTGAAACGCGGTAATTTCCTCTAATGATGAGTCGTTGTGCGACTGCCAACCGGGAGGCAATAGCAACGACCAACTACTGTCTCTGCCTGGAAGTGACCGGTAAGTGACGAAGCGCCCAGACTGCCAAGCGTCCATCATGCTACTGATATTTTCCCGAGGGTTTCGATACAAATAAATAAACAGTGCATCTGGAAAAATCGCGTTCAATAGGGACACACGCAACGCGTTTTTTGGGGTTTTCTCCAACAATCTCGGGCGTCTGTTCAAGCTACCACCAAAGTGGTGAAAACTACGTCCTTGTGCGTCTTTTAAGTGCTGAAAAAACCAGAACCTTATTTGTCCAATAATGGCCGGTGTTGCGTCGTCGGCGAATAATGCATTCGAGTCACAATATCCCATCGTCGGATTAAATCGATGGATGCTCTCAAACAGACCGTGGCTTTCGCCACCGATCGTCCAGAGATCTCGGCTTTGTGACAGAGATTCAAAAAGCAGCGTACTGCCCGAGCGTGGTGCCGCCAGTATGATCACCGGCCGGTCGAAGGGATTCTCTCGGATCATGACTCTCTCAAACAGCAAAATGCTTCGTCAGTGGCAATTCTCGAATACGTTGGCCGGTAGCGGCGAAGATAGCGTTGCAGATTGCCGGTGCAACGGGTGGCAGTGGTGGTTCGCCCAGCCCTCTTGGGCTGTCTTCACTCGCGACGAAATGAACATCAATGATTGGCGCCTGGTGCATTCTGCAAAAAGGATAATCGTGGAAGTTACTTTGGTCGACAATTCCGCTTGTTACAGTGATTTCTCCCATTAATGTCGCGCTGACACCTTCGATAATACCGCCTTGCACCTGATTCTCTGCCGCCTGCGGATTGACGATTAAGCCGCAATCGATCACCGTAACAATACGATCGATCTTTAACGCGCGATTTCGCACGGATACTTCCGCTATCTCTGCCACCCACGCACCTTGATTGTAACTTGCGCTGATGCCGCGCCCGACGCCATCCGGTAATGGCTTGCCCCAGTTGGCATATTTGGCTGCCGTCTTAACCACGTGCGCCAACCGGCTGGCATCAAACCTAAAGTCTTCGCGGACTTGAACATATTGCTCGTCACCAATTAGGCGTAACAAGAATTCGACAGGGTCCGTGCCGGACGCATGGGCGAGTTCATCGATCGCGCTGGCGACGACGAAGACATTGGACGAGTGTTCAATCGCACGCCATTGGCCGACCGGAATCCGCGCTGGTGTATGTACATACTCATAGCGCAGGTTAGGAACAAAGCCGGCGGGAAATTCGTAGTTTTCGAGTTCGGCCGGTGAGCCGTCGCGTTCGAGATAGGCAGCGCGCGAGTGGCTGGTGACTTTGTGGTACCAGGCGGAAATTTGACCGGCGCCATCTACCGCAGCACTAATTCTCTGAAGACTGGCGGGCCGGAAATAATCATGTCGCACATCATCTTCCCGGGTCCAGACCACTTTGACGGGGCGCTTCATTCGCTTCGACAGGATTGCGGCGTCTACGGAAAAATCGGCGTAAAAGCGACGCCCGAATGCGCCGCCACAACGCAGCACATGAACCGTTATCGACTCGCGCTCAACATCTAGCACGGTAGCCAATGTCTGTACCAACAGGTCTGGGTTTTGCGTTGGCGCCCAGACAATCGTGTGGTCGCCAGTCGCGTCCACGGTGCAATTCATCGGTTCCATCGGCACATGTGCGAGGAATGGCAGCCGATATGTCGAATCAATCCTGACTGATGCGTTCGCTGCCATTTTTTCCGCATTGCCGTCATTGCGGATTATCTCGCCGGCCTTATCCAGCGCCTTTTCAAACTCTGTTATCAGGCGGGATGAGTCGGGCAGCGTGTCCGGTTGTTCCCACTCCACTTGCAACCGTCGGGCGCCTTCTATTGCGGCCCAGGTATTTTCAGCCAGCACCGCGATGCCGGACACAAAGTTCGGACTGTTTGGCAAAGCGATCCGGCCTCCATGGAGGTCGTTACGCAATACCTCGAATCCGACAACGTCACTTACCCGCCGCGCGTCGGCATCGTTGTAAGACGCCGGCTGTCCGTCGCCATACGGGCTGCGCTTGACGGTGGCATACAGCATGTCCGGCAAAGTCAGGTCGTGGCTGTACTGCTGGGTACCGGTAACGATCTTGTCAATATCGACATCTCCGATCGACTGTCCGATCAATTCGAACTCAGCGCTTGGCTTGAGCGCCGGTTTTTCGGGTATCGGCAACTTGGCTGCCGCTTCCGCCAAATCGCCATAAGCTAACTTGCGCTCGCTCTGCTCATGCCGGACATGGCCGCTGTTGGTAGTGAGTGTCGAGACTGGTAGGTGCCAGCGGTTGGCCGCTGCTTGTAACAGCATCGCTCTGGCGCTGGCGCCGACCTGGCGCATAGCGGCAAAGTTCAGTCTGATACTGAGGCTGCCGCCGGAGAACTGATTCTGAAGGCGTGTGTCCCACCCGGATTGTTCGACCCTGATCGTCGACCAATCAACATCCAGTTCCTCGGCAATGACCATCGGCAACGCGGTCTTTACGCCTTGGCCCAATTCTGGGTTTTGAGCAAATAGCGTGATTTGCCCGTCAACATCAATGCGTATCAGCGGCTGCAACGATGTGTTGTTGCGATCCGTTTGCGCCTGGACGTCGATGGGTATGCCGAGCAAAAGCCCAAATCCGCCAAGTGCGGTCAGCTTTACGAATTCGCGTCGGCTTAGTTCGTCCAATTCTGTGGTCTTTGCCGGCAAAGATTTAGAGTATAGCGATTTGTCGGTACGCTCATCGTTCGAATGCCATGTCGCATGACATTTGTAGCGTTGCTGCCGTGCTATGGTTGAGACCCATTTCTCGAGCACGGCACTTAACACCAAGCGTTACATCTGCTTACCGGGATGCAGCATGGCAAACGTCGCAGAAACCAGCAGTTCGTGGTCGAGCCGTCCGGCCTTTCTCCTCGCCACGATCGGCGGCGCGGTTGGCCTCGGAAACTTGTGGCGGTTTCCGTACGTCGCTGGTGAATATGGCGGCGGCGGTTTCGTCCTGGTCTATCTCGCCTTTGTGTTTCTGCTGGGCGTGCCGCTCATGGCCGGCGAAATGTTGCTCGGTCGCCGCGGCCATCGCAGCCCGGTCAACTCAATCGCCGAGCTGGTCCGGACGGAAAACGCGAATCCATTCTGGCGCGCGATCGGCTGGATCAGCTTACTCGTGCCGTTCATTGGCCTCAGCTATTACGCCGTCGTCGCGGCGTGGGCAATCGATTACCTGGCACTCGCGGTCGGCGACGCGTTCAGCGGCTTCGATGCTGCCTCGTCGCAGCAGGTTTTTGCGTTGCGCATCGATCAGTCCGGATACCAGGTGGCCCTGCACGGCCTGTTCGTCGCCATGACAATCTGGGTGGTGTCAAACGGCGTCAATAAAGGTATCGAGCGCGCCGCGAAAATAATGATGCCGACGCTGTTCGCCGTTATGGTGATTCTCGTTGCTTATGGTGCAATCGCCGGAGAATTCGCGGCCGCGGCCAGGTTCCTGTTCAACCCGGATTTCAGCGAGCTGACCGGCGAGTCGTTCCTTGTTGCACTCGGCCAGGCGCTTTTCTCTCTCGGCATCGGCGTCGGCCTGATGATCACTTACAGCGCTTACATGCCGCGCGACTATTCACTACGTACGTCCGCCACCGTCGTTTGTATTGGCGACACGTTGGCAGCACTGTTGGCCGGCTTCGCGATCTTTCCAATCGTATTCGCGAGCGGGCTGGATCCGGCAGAAGGACCCGGACTGATATTCGTCACCTTGCCGATTGCGTTCGGCAACATGGCGGGCGGTCATATCGTGGGCACGCTGTTCTTTATTTTATTGTTGTTCGCTGCGTATACGTCCGCGATCGGCATGCTCGAACCGGTGGTTGCCTGGCTCGAGGAGCGCAAGCCCGGATGTCGCAAGCAGATGGCGATGATCGCCGGCTGTGCAGTTTGGGTACTCGGGCTCGGTTCCGTTTTTTCGTTCAGCTTTATGGCGGACGTCAAGCCGTTGGCGTTCTTGGGCATCGAGCGAAATTTCTTCGGTATCGCCGACTTTACCGTTGCTAACGTGTTGGCACCGATTAACGCGTTCCTCATCGCACTGTTTGCGGGCTGGGTGTTGCGCGGCAAAGTGGTCGACGAAGAATTCGCAGCCGATAAACGCGCTTGGAAATCGTACTGGCGGCTCGCAAATCGCTATCTGGCGCCGGCGGCGCTGATTATCGTATTGATTGACCTTCTGAACGGCTAGCGCGTCGCAGGTGCCGTCACCTCGAATACTTCGAAGTCGGATGAGATGTCTCCAAAGGCACACGCCATGACCGGTGGAATTGCCACTGCGTCGCCAGCCTCGAGGTTTTCGGGTTCATCGCCAGCGCACTGTAGTTTGGCATCGCCTTTAATGACGAACAGAAACCGAATTTCCGCGTTGTGCCGCAGGGAAAAAGCGTTCACGTCGCCCGATTTTCTTGCAACTATGACCGACGCAATACCACCAGTTGCCGCCTCGATTCCGGTATCCCGATACTCCAGACCATCGGCATTCCAAGGTTTCCAGTTCGCATTTTGCGCCTTGTGAAAAATAAATCGCTGTCCAGCAAAATCACGATCGGGATTGCAGTCCGACGTCGGTAATTCCAGGTCGTGATCGATGAGCGTTTCGTGTTCAGCGGGACACGTGACCTCGACCACTTCCATTTGGTCCGAACACTCCAATACCCGGTGTCGAATGTGGGGCGGTTGCAGAAAACAGTCACCCGCCTCCAATAGCATCGGCGGGCCCTGGTCCTCGTAGACAACGCGAACCCAGCCATGCACGCAATAGATCAACTGAAAGCGAATGTTGTGATGATGCACGTAGTCGGGAACTGGCCCGCCGTCGGGTATGCGAATGTGCGATGCGATGAAGCGCCCCCCGTAGCGATCCGGGATCAGGTCCCGGTACTGCATGCCCGCTCTGCCCACGCCAAAGCTTGCTCCGTTGTTGGCTCTCGACACGACAAGTGAGGGCTTGTTATCGGGCAGCACCAATGATTGTTTCGCCGGCACGAAATCAACACTCGTTCCATTCGGCGCACTGATTGTTTCCCGACTGCCGCGATCGTCCGATATCAGCCGCAGGGTTCCAGGGTCACCTGTTGCTTCATTGTCCAGTCGAAGCCGAAGGCCGAAACCCGACATGACAGCAACACGCGGCGCGTCGGCTGGATAAATGGAATCCAGTCGAAAGCCAAGCTCGTCGGTGAAAAAGTCAACGCTTGCGGAGACGTCATTGCACGGCAATACGACTTCGGCCGATTGCTTACGGGTCATTCCTTCGCGACTCATGGTCGCATTATCCAGCAATCCGTTCTCGGCTGCCGCATTTTGCGGTTCAGGGGCACGCTCGCCGCGTCCCTTAGTTATCAGCAGATACCGTAGCTACTATCCCGCTTGCCTCCATTTGCGCTGCAACGTCGCAACAAAAATCGCGCCTGTTCTGGACAAGCGATAATTGTCAAAGCCCTCTGTCGAGCCGATGACAGTATCGAGCATCTTGTTTGTGCTAAGCCTGATAAGGCTGTTCTGAACAAGGGTAGGTCGTGTCATCAACTGCTCGGCTAGTTCCGGTGCCGACGTCGCGAATCCCGGGCCACATGCAGCAGCGGAGCGAAGAACGGCCAGATCGAGGTCATTGAATTCCACTTCAGCAGCGTTATTGGCACTCGCTGACCGTCGCCGCCGAAATAGCGGCCTGATCTTACACACGATCCGGGTCTTGAAGCTGCCTACCGCGTGTGAAAGGCGATAGAAGATTGTCCGGAGTCCGGCACTAATGATCCTGGCAAGGTTCTGCAGGAACCGGACAATGAGCCAAACGAGAACGCCTGCCAAAGACCAGGACAAAAACGAAACGACGCCAGCCAAAACGAGTGAACTGTCATCGCCGATGCGCAGCGTCAACGCGAGAGACGGTAAGTGCGCAGCAAGCTGCGACAGCAGAAAGTCACCGGGCAGCATGAAAACGCCGAATATCGTGTCGCCGATATCTCGCAGGTATGTAAGGAGGTCCGCAATCATATTTATTGGCGACACTATGATCCTGCGAAAAACAACGAACCGTGACGTAGATCACATTCTAGTCGGCAGCTCGTGCATCACAGTGCCAGAAAGCAGATCGCGAGGCCCAATCGACGCCCGACGAGCATAGTCTGAGGCGGGATCGATTTGAGGCGCAGTTCACAGATTGAACCGCTGAATTGACCAATACTGCTGTTTGTCCACGATGCCGTGCGTCGCTGGCATCTGCATAGGGACTATGTAGGACCAAAAAAGGATTTCCACGATGTCGAGTTTGATCCGCAAATTGATGTTGCTGCTACTCGTTAGCAGCCCGGCGACCCCGATCGTCGCACAGGAATTGGCGGGGAACGATATGCGGAGCCTGGACGGACAAGTCCAGGAGATTAAGTCCGACGTATTGAACATCGCCTCGGAACTCAGTGTTCTTGAGGAACGCCTGCTTTATCCGTCGAATACCCAGGTTGCGCTGTTTGTGTCAATCGCCGAGGACGAGACATTTCGGCTCGACGCGGTGCAGATCGAAATCAACGGCGAGCTGGCGACCCATCACATTTATAGCTTTAAGGAACTCGAGGCGCTGCAAAAAGGCGGTGTTCAACGCATCTATACCGGTAATGTTGCAACCGGCGACCACGAACTCAGCGTCACAATGATCGGCAAGCTGAAAAACGGCAAAGAGTTCAACGAGTCCGATAGCTTCGTATTCGCCAAAGGCGTCAAACCTAGGGCGCTCGGAATAACGTTTGCCGGGCCAGGGTCGGGGAAGAGCGGAATCCACGTCGGAGACTGGTAGATCATGCGTCGAGCACCGTTCTCAGGAATCGGGCTCCTGCTGCTTGCTTGTTTGGCGACGAGTCCATGCCGAAGTGACGAGCTGAAGGACCTGTACTTCGGCGAGGCACTTTTTTATGCCCACCAGGGATATTTCTTTGAGGCACTCGAGCGACTTGATACCGAGGTCAAGCAGCACGACGACCTCGATGAGCCGGAACTGGACACGCTTTATTACCATATCGATGCTGCCGAATTCTCGCTTGGCGACTTCGAGTTGCGTTATCGAATGCATCATCGTGCCGGCCGAGCGATCAAGGCGGTCCTCGAGGGCGCCGTTGATGAAGTCATACGAAATGATGCGGCATTCAGGCTAGCTCGGATTCATTTTCAAAAGAATCAAATGGCGGATGCGATGCGCGCGCTCGAACGTATCGACGGCAAGATTCCCGAATCGATTCGCGACGACATTGAATTCCTGCGGGCGAATATCTATTTGGCGGAAGGCCGGCCGGCGGACGCCGTTGACGCTTTGAAACATCTGCAGGGTTCCGACAGCTTCGGTGGTTTTGCCGCCTACAATCTCGGCATCGCCTACCTGCAAGACGGGCAACAGGAAGCGGCGCTGACACAGTTGGACCGGGCCGGCCAGATCGCTACCGACGATCCCGCCGAATTGGCCATCAGGGACAAGTCGAATCTGGTGCTCGGCACGGTTTTGCTCGAAGCCGGCGAGTTCGACCAAGCCGTCCCGTTTTTGAACCGAGTGCGTCTCGATGGACCGTTCTCCAATCAAGCCTTGCTCAGCTCCGGTTGGGCAAGCATGTCGACGGACAACTTCGAAAGAGCCGTCGTTCCCTGGAAGATCCTTGCAGAGCGCGAGGTTACCGATTCTGCGACACAGGAAGCCATGCTCGGTTTGCCCTATGCCTATGGCAAATTGAACGTGCATGGCCGCGCAGCCATTTTTTACGGTCGTGCGCTGGATTCATTCAGCGCCGAAGTTGAGAAGCTGAACGTCTCGATCGAAAGCATCAGAGAGGGCAAGTTTCTGCAGGCCTTGATCCGCGAGGAAATTCGCAAGGACAAGGATTGGGTCATACGCCTGCGCTCACTGCCGGAGACGCCAGAAACGTATTACCTGATGGAGTTACTGGCCACGCACGATTTTCAGACCGGTCTGCAAAATTATCTGGACCTTGCCGACTTGCGTAGAAAACTACTCGCGTGGCAGGCCAGTTTTGACTCCTTCGATGACATGGTGGATATCCGCTACGATCATTACGAACCGTTACTGCCCGACGTGGACAAACAGTTTCGAGAACTCGATTCGAGGATGCGCCTACGCATCGAGCAGCACAAGATGCTCGTCCGACGTCGAGATGACTTGCTGACGACGCCTCGGCCCGAATTTCTTGCAACGCGTGAGGAGCAGAACGTACTTCTGCGAATTGAACAAATTGAGGCACAACTGAACGGTTCCGACGCCATCGTGACCGAGTCCTTGACGCAACGCGTCCTTCGCCTGAAGGGTCTGCTGGCCTGGACGCTCGAGACCGAATATCACGCGAGGTTAAGCACGTTCGACAAGAATCTGCGTGGACTTGACCAGGCTATGGCCGAGACGCAGGAGCAGTACGACCAGTACGTGCGGGCGCGGCAGGCGGCTACGCACAGCTATGTTGGTTATGAGGCTCCCATCACGCGACTAAGGGCAGAGGCAAGAAGTGCCGTCGAAAAAATCGATTTGCTTATGGCACGCCAGGGTCACCTGCTGGAGGTCGTGGCTATCGAGGAATTAATCGCGCGCCGCGGACGGCTCGAAAGCTACGGCGACAAAGCGCGCTTTGCGCTCGCGGATAGCTATGACCGTGCAACGCAAAGCCAGGCCAGGAGGGATGAGCCGTGACAAAGCAAGCAGCGATCGTGCTCGCGCTGGCTTCTATAGGCCTCTCTGCCTGCGCGACGACGACCGGCGAGCACGGCACGCTTGCCGAGTTACAACAAACTCAGGCTGACGTCGACGACGTATACCTCGACGATGGCCTCGAACGCGCAGCGCAAAGTTATCGTCGCTACCTGAGCGAGACATCAGAAAGCGCCCGCACCCCGGAAGCAATGCGGCGCCTCGCGGATCTGCAGCTCGAACAAGAATACGGTGTTCTCGGCGACGGCGGTCAGCCGATAGAGATGGCGGCACCGGAAACGGCGGCCCAGACTGAACTGATTGTCGCCGATAAGCCAGCGCGTGATCCCGCCGGACCTTCGGAATCCGAACAGGAATTTGAGGAGCGCGCGACCAGCCGCGAGGAGTTTCTGTCGGACGCGACAGGGCTTGATGCACAGTTGCCGGGCGCGGAGAGTGGCGCTGTCCCCGCGGGACCCCGCGAAGCGATCGAGACGTACTGGAAAATTCTCGAGACCTACCCCAACTATGAACGAAACGATCAGGTGTTCTATCAGCTGTCGCGGGCATACGACGAAATAGGCGAACCCGATGAAGCGATGTCAGTCATGGACCGACTGATTGCCCAATACCCGCACTCCAAGTATGTCGATGAAGTCTACTTTCGTCGTGGCGAGTATTTCTTCGTCAGAAAAAAATATGCCGATGCTGAAGATGCCTATGGTTCGATCATTGACTTGGGTAATACGTCTTCCTATTACGAGCTAGCTTTGTACAAATTGGGATGGACATTGTACAAGCAGGAATTCTATGAGGAGGCACTGCACAATTACGTCGCGATGCTCGACTACCGGCAGTCCATCGGCTACGACTTCGATCAAGAATTCGAGGAAAACGATGAACACCGCGTAGTCGATACATTTCGCGTCATCAGCTTGAGTTTCTCCAACCTCGGCGGACCCGACGTCGTCGACGAATACTTCTCCGAACACGGTCATCGCCGATATGCGAACAAGATCTACGGCAACTTGGGAGAATTCTATTTCAGTAAGCTGCGGTATGACGATGCGGCATCAGTTTACAAGTCGTTCATCAAACTGAACCCCTTTCACAAGATATCACCGCATTTCAGTATGCGCGTCGTCGAAATCTACGGCGAGGCGGGATTCCCATTGCTCGTTGTGGAGTCCAAGAAGGAATTCGCGACCATTTATGCGCTGGATGCGGAGTACTGGCGGTATTTCGATGTCGAGAGTTCACCGGAAGTTGTCGGCTTTCTCAAAACGAATCTTACCGATCTGGCCGGCCACTACCACGCGCTCTACCAAGACGAGAACCTGATCGACGAGCAGCCGGCAAGTTTCAACCAAGCGAATCGCTGGTACCGGCAATTCCTTTACTCGTTCCCGACGGACAGCGAATCGCCACAGATAAATTACCAGTTGGCGGACCTGCTTCTCGAAAACGAGGACTTCGGAGAAGCGGCCACAGAATACGAGCGCACGGCTTATGACTATGCACCGCACGAGCAAGATGCGGCAGCGGGTTATGCCGCGATATATGCGCACCGTGAAAACCTCGATATCGCAAGCGGTGCGGCGCGGCTGGAGGTCATGAAGGCCACCGTCGCGAGCTCGCTGAAGTTTGCAGACACGTTCCAGCAACACGAGCAGGCGCCCGTCGTACTGGCCGCCGCTGCCGATGACCTTTACGAATTGGAGGATTTTCATCTCGCCATCGAGTCGGCGCAGAAACTCATCGGCCGGTATCCGGCAACGGATGAAGCATTGCGGCGATCAGCGTGGGCTGTCATCGCGCATTCATCGATCGACTTGACCGAGTTTCAAAACGCCGAGCACGCTTACATCAATGTGCTCGAGCTGACGTCCGCCGACGACGAATCGAGACCCGCCGTGGTTGATGGCTTGGCGGCCGCCGTCTACAAGCAAGGCGAACAAGCCAATCTCCTCGAGGACTACCGGGCTGCGGCGGATCACTTCCTCAGGATTAAGAATGTCGCACCGACTTCGGACATACGCAGCGCGGCTGAATACGATGCGGCGGCGGCCCTGATCAAGCTGCAGGACTGGACCATGGCATCCGATGTGCTTGAGGAATTTCGAACGAACCACGAGGAACACGAATTACATTCCGAAGCGACCAAGCAGCTTGCGTTCATTTACCGTGAGGACGGACAGATCGAACGATCTGCTGCCGAGCATGAGCGAATTGCGGCAGAGTCGACCGATCAGACGCTGAGTCGCGAAGCACTGCTGACCGCCGGCGAGCTTTACGACGAAGTGAATGTTGTCGCGGACGCAATCCGTGTTTATGAGCGTTACGTTACCGAGTATCCAAGGCCCCTCGATTTGGCGATGGAAACTCGGTCCCGGCTTGCTGAGATTTTCGAAGCCGAGCGGGACGATGAGCGCTACCACGCAGAGTTGAATCGAATCGTTGCTATGGACGCCGATGCTGGGCAGGAGCGGACGGACCGCAGCAAGTATCTGGCGGCCACGGCTGCGTTAGTGCTGGCCGAACTCAGCTATGTGCAGTTTGCAAGTCTAAGTCTCGTACAGCCATTCGAACAGAGCCTCGCCGAAAAGCAGCGACTCATGGACGCTACGATGGCGGAATTTGAATCGCTGATCGACTATGAAGTTGCCGCGGTCACGGCCGCAGCCACATTTTACATTGCCGAGATTTACTTCGAATTCAGCACTGCGCTTTTAAATTCCGAACGTCCGTCCGGACTGAGCACGGCGGAGACGGTCGACTATGAGATGGTCATCGAGGAGGAAGCATACCCCTTCGAGGAGCGGGCCATAGATGTGCACGAAGAGAATTTTGAATTACTTGCAGCCGGCATATACAACCCATGGGTGCAAAATAGCATCGACAAGCTGGCGATTTTGATGCCTGGACGCTACGCGAAGAACGAAATCAGTGGCGGTTTTGTCGGATCGATCGATACCTATGCCTATCGAATGCCAATAGCACCGCTGATCGGCATCGACGAGCAGAATGATGCCGAGCTGTCGGAGTTAAGTGAGATAAGCGATCCACCGGCAGCCACCGTGCAAGTGTTGAGTTCTTCTAGCCGCGACCTGGACTAGCTGCCGAAAGGAACACCATGCGCGCATTCATGTCAGTTCAAAAACGCAATTTCGCCGTCCGTTGCGCGTTGCTGCTAGTACCCGCGGTCATTGTCTCGGCATGTGCCTCGACGAGTCCGACGCGCACGACGGCGCGCGTCGAAATCCAAGAAGAAGTGGGATTCACGATTACCGAAAAAGTACGCGTCAGCAGCAATGTTCGTACGGAGTATGACGAAGCGCTGAACTTGCTCGAGCAAGGCCACCATGACCAAGGCGTTGCAATGCTCGAGTCTGTCGTCGCGGAAGCGCCCGAACTGAGCGCACCGCACATCGATCTCGGTATCGCCTATCATCGTGCCGGCGATCTCAATGCCGCGGAAAGCAACCTGCTGCTGGCTCTCGAGGCGAACCCGGATCATCCTATCGCGCACAACGAGTTGGGTATCGTGTATCGCAAAACGGGGCGATTTGCCGAGGCGCGGCGAAGCTACGAGGCCGCACTCGCGTTCTATCCCGGTTATCACTATGCCAGGCGAAACCTCGCCATTCTCTGTGACTTGTATCTCGCCGACCTGAACTGTGCGCTGCAGAACTATGAGGCTTATATGGCAACAGTCCCGAGTGACGACGAGGCCTCGATGTGGATTGCCGACATTCGCCTGCGAATCGGTGCATCGGAGGAATAAATGTTGAGATTAATCATGATCAGTACAACGCTGCTTGTCACGAGTTTCACCGCGATCGCCGAAGAAACGCTTGACGAAGCGACGGACGAGGCGCAACCGTCAGAGGAGCAGGGAGACGGCATTGAGCGGCCGAAGACAATGTCCGGTATGTCAATTCTGGGCAACGAAGAGGCGCCAAAATCGCTTGTCATTATTCCGTGGAAATCGTCAGAACTGGGCGAGGACATCAGCCTCTCTGACACGCTTGGCGATCGCGCGCGACCTGTGGATAAGGAAGTCTTCCTACGTGAGCTGAGCTTTTATGAAATCCGCTCTGGTAAGTAATCGCGCACCGAACGATGCAATCCCCGTCGACAGGCCACATCGACGCGGAAAACTCTGGAAATCATGTGCGGTACGTCAAATAAAATCACTTCGCCGTAGACATTAAGGCTGAACGTGCGCTACGTCACATTCAATACAGTGATCGAGCACTATTCTTGAACTCGTCCCGGGGTCTGCCCGGTACATTTTGTCAAATGAGGATCTGGTAATGGACTTCTTCTATTCGATTGTAGGTTTCTTCACATCGGGTGGTGTATTCATGTACCCGATACTGGTGGTTTTCGCCGTCGGGGTTGCGATCGCAGTCGAACGCTACGTCACGCTAACGGTAGTCACGAACAAGAACCAGGCAGTATGGGACAAGGTACAGCCACTACTTGCCAATGGTGATTTCGACGAAGCTCGCGAAATGACCAACAAGGATGAAACCACGATTTCGCAAGTCCTGAACATGGGCTTGTCGCTACAGGGTGCCGTCCGACGCCGCGATGAAATTGAGATCGCGATGGAGGAAAGCATGATGGAAATCGTTCCGCGACTCGAGAAGCGTACTCCTTATGTTGCTTTGTCTTCGAGTATCGCGACCCTGCTCGGTCTGCTCGGTACGATCATGGGCTTGATTCAGGCGTTCACAGCGGTGGCAAATGCCAATCCGGCAGAAAAGGCGGACTTGCTGTCTGCCAGTATTTCGGTTGCCATGAACACAACGGCGTTCGGCCTTATGGTCGCTATCCCGTTGCTCATCACGCACGCGATATTGACCAGCAAGACCGGAGATATCGTCGATAGTCTCGAAATGGCGACGGTCAAGGCCCTGAATGTGTTCTCCAGAAGGGCGAAGCGTACGGTTGAGGCCTAGCTCAGGTGGCCCGGCGGCATCATTACAAGCGTCGTACCAAGGACGCGCACGAGCTCGATGTAACGACCTTCCTGAATCTCATGGTCGTACTTGTGCCGTTTCTGCTGATCACGGCAGTGTTCTCCCGGCTCGCGATCATTGAGCTCAACCTACCGAGTTCGGCAGGTGGGCCAGCGAGCAACCAGGAAGGCTTCCACCTCGAAGTAATTGTCAGAGAGGAAGGCATCGAAATCACCAATGGCCGGTCGATTATTGCAGCGATACCGAACAAAGACGACGAATTCGATCTTGAGACGCTGTCCGATTTCATGGTTGAACTTAAGGGACAGTATCCTGATCAGGACGCTGCTTCGGTGCTGATGGAAGCACGTATTCCCTACGATTACCTGATTCAAGTTATGGACATCGTTCGGAGCATCGAGATTCCGTTGGACGGTGAACAAGAAGACGAGGAAGCGTTTGAGTTAGTCGCCTTGTTCTCGGATATTTCCGTGGGAGACGCACCATGAGAAATACACGCAGAATCAAACGCATGGAACGCAACCGCGTCAAGATTACGAAGATGAATCTGACGTCACTGATGGACGTTTTCACAATTCTTGTGTTCTTCCTGCTGGTCAACTCCGGGTCTGTCGAGGTAATGGAAGCGCCGAAGAACGTCAAGCTGCCCGAGTCCCGAGTCGAAGCCAAGCCACGTGAGACAGTCGTTATTTTCGTGAGCCCGGAAGAAGTGCTCGTGCAAGGCACGAGCGTCGCACAGGTGACCGATATCCTGGATGGGCAAGCGGCGAATTTCGATCCTCTTATGGCGCGGCTGGCCGAACTCAGAGATAACATCGTTGGACCGAGCACGTTGGCCATGGCCAGCAGCCAGGAAGTTACGATTCTGGCGGATAAATCCGTTCCGTTCATAGTGATCAGGCGAATCATGTCGGTCTGCACTGGCGAGGGATACGAAAACGTCTCCCTGGCCGTGATTCAAAAAGAAGCGCAGGTCGCGGCACTCTAGGACCGACAGGACGAAGGCGATACTGTGAGCGCAGAATATTCTGAAAAAGAAATTTCGCTTCGCGAGCAAGTCGAGCGGTCCGAAGACGTTCTGCAGAATTTCGAGCAGGAACTGCAAGAAATCAATGGTGAACTCGAGGTACTGACGCAAAAGAATCATCAGTACGACCTGCTGTCACAAATTTGTCAGTCGCTGCAAGAATTAGACAATCTGGACGCCGGGCACCTGTTCTGGGACGAACAAAGCGACCCGGGCAAATCGACCGAGCAACTCAGTAACGCGCGACGCAGGATAGACGAATTTGGCGAACAGATCGCCAGGATCGAAAATCGTCGCCAGTCAGTTATGGACAAGATCGGCGATCAGAACGATGCGCTGGACTACCTGCACTACGACTTGCAAGACATCATTGAGCGCGAGGAAAAACGCAAGAACGAATGGCTTGTCGAGCGTGAGGCCGACGACCTGCCAAATCGTTCCCAGGTCATGCCGTGGGCGCGGGGCTGCGAAGAGGATCAACGTTTTCGACGCTCGCTGGCGGGTTCGGTACTGGCCTCATTTGCGATTGCACTACTTTTCGGCTCGATCGCTTTGCCGATCGTGGAACGGGCCAAGGTCACTGAGCTGCCCGAGCGTGTTGCCAAACTCGTTCGTCAGGAAATGACGCCACCGCCACCGGCGCCGCCGATTGAGGTGCCGAAATTGCCGGACGAGGAGTCGCCCGAGCCGGAGCTCGTTGAAGAGCTGCCGCCCGAGGTGACCGAAAAGCCCGTGGTTGCGGAAGTTGAGCAGCCGGATGCCAAGGAACAGGTCAAATCGAAGGGAATCCTGGCGTTTCGCGACAGCTTTGCAAACCGGGCAACGCTTCGGCCGACGGCGCAGCTCGGTTCCCAGGCGAGAGTCACAAGCGCGGGCGAGAACGCCGTCGGACGTCCGCAACGATTAATGGTTTCGACTTCGGCGCCGGGTTCGAGCGGCGGGATCAATCTCGCAGATATCAGCCGGGATGTCGGCGGTGGCGGCCAGGCCATGGACGGGGTCGAGGTGTCGCGCGTTGCCAGTTCGATTGGTGGCGGCGACGGACCGGATCGTCCGCTCAGTGGTGGCGCGTTGGCGGGACGCACCGACGAAGAAATACAGATTGTTTTCGATCGCTACAAAGCGGCGTTGTACCGGCTTTACAACCGCGAACTCAGAAAGGACCCAACCTTACGCGGGCAGTTGGTACTACGTCTAACGATCGAGCCGGATGGTTCCGTCTCGCTGTGCAACCTGCAGTCTTCCGACATGGGTGCCCCAACTTTGGCGCAACAGGTTGTCGATCGCGTACTGACATTCGACTTCGGAGCCAAAGAAGACATCGTCGCGATGACGATTATCTATCCGATCGACTTTCTCCCGGCCGCTTAAATACGCACGCCGTTAAACATAACCAGCATTCTGACGGTATCCGAATGGCTGGCTGACATAAGGTATCCTGCGCCACGTTCCGCAGCACCGATTATTGCGCGGAAACCCAATGGTGGCGCGGTATCCAGCAATATTAACCCAGCCTCTAAACGTCGTCTGAAACCTGTGATGCCGGTCAACTCATCAGTTGTATGGGTTGAGCGATAGTCACGCTTCGATTCAGAAAAAGGCAAACCCACCGAAAGGTGGCGACGCAAAGTCACCGGTCTAACGAGCCGAGAGGCCCTACGGCGGCGGGACCACCCGAATCCAGAACGCAGAACGGCTAGTCCGTGTAGATGACGCGTCTTCACTTTAGTGGGAAAGGACCAGACATGGATAGTCGCGATTTAGCCTATGAAACCCGTTATTGCGCATCCTGGATTCGTCGCCATTACTCATGACCTCTAGGGATAGGATAAGCGTGCGGGCAGGCAGCAGCCGGATCGGTGTCCGGCTGTTCGCGTTCGTGCTGTTGATGCTAAGCGCGGCCTCAGTGCGGGCGGAGAACTGCACAGAGTACGTCAACGGTTTGCTCGACGGTTTCGCCGGCACGGTTGCGCCATCCCAGCTGCAGATCGACAGGATTTGCACGATACGAAATTATCCCGCGGGTAACCCGCTGGGCACGAACTTCAGTTTTCTGACGCAGCCCGGCCAGACCGACCAAAGATGGGTCGTCATTTTCGACAATGTCGTGCACACAGGCCAAATGGCGTGTAATGCCGTTGCCGGCCACAAGATCTGGTTCACCAACGGCTCGTCAACCTCGATCCAGGAGGGTTGTCAGAATTTCTTGATACCCGTCGAGAAAATCGACAAACAAAATCCGGCCGGCCAGACCACAGCGGCTATCGGAGTGCCGTTTACTTACAAGCTGACAAGCCCGGTTCTGTTTGACCCAGCAACGGGCACCGTCATCAACACCAGCGGGTCGCTCAACGACCTGCATGGCATCACGATCTGGGACGATCTCAACGAAACGGGCGCGGACCTGACGTATCTGAGCCACGTCGCGTACTGGGAGGACAGCGGCGCTCCGATCGCGCATACGTTCTCCAACGTGGGTGGTCTGCTTACTTTCGACAACTTTCCCATCGTTCCGGCCGGACAGCAGTTCGTGGTCGAGATTACCGTCGTGCTCGATAATACGCCGGCGAACGCGCCAGGGACGCAATTCGTGAACACCGCCAAGTGGGACTTCGGGCGACTCATCGACGGAGAATTTTTTGAGCCGCTCCCGGGCGAATGGGGCATCACGCCGCCCATGACCATCGCGTCGCCTGATCTCGTGCTCACCAAAACAGGCCCTGCGACGCTGAATCTTGGAGAGTCCGGGGACTTCATCCTCGACGTGCAGAACAGTGGCAACAGCGACGCCTGGGACGTAACAATCCTCGATCGACTTCCGGATGGCGCCACCGGCGGCATGTGCGATGCAGTGCCCGTCGTACTGGGCGCTCAGGTCTTCGCAGCGGATGGCGTGACACCGGTCCCGGGCAAGGCCGCGCTGATCCAGGGCACCGACTTCTTGCTGAATTACAGCGCTGCGCCCAGCTGTGAACTCACGCTGACGATGCTGACGGCGGCGAGCGCGATCGGCCCGAGTGAGCGCCTGATCATCACGTACCGAAGCCAGCTCGATGTCGATACGCAGAACAATGCGGCGCTCACCAATGTCGCCGGGGCCACCGAGTGGTTCAACGGCGACAACGCCAATCCAAATCGCCTGAATTTTGTGCGCACGTTGACCGATGGCACGGTTGGCACACTCGATCACGAGGATGCCCACACCGTCAACACGGCACTGACCGGTTTGTTTTTCGAAAAGAGCGTCGAGAATTTGACTACTGGTGTCAGTCCGACGGCAACGGCTGCTCCAGATGACAGACTTCGTTACACATTGCGCCTGCGGACAACCGATAGCGCGTTGAACAACGTGACCATCTACGATGACCTGGGTGCCCTCAACGCGGCGGCAGTTTTTGTTCCGGGCTCGCTGACGCTCGTTGCCGGTTCCATCCCGGCCGGGGCCGATACCACCAACACGGATCCTAACGGTGGCACAAACGGGGCCGGCATTCTCGACATCCGAAACCTAAGCCTCGCGGCCGATAGTGAGATCCAGGTCCAGTTCGACATCACCTTGGAATCGGCGCTCATTGACGGCGAGGTTCTGCTTAACCAGGCAGACCTCATCGACATTGTAAAGATCGCCGATAGTGACGATCCAAACATCAACGGGATTGCCAATCCAAATGTGGCGGGTGACGAGGATCCGACACGTGTAGTGATCGAGGCAGAGCCGCCAACAGCACTCGCAAAAGCGAACACGCAGGCGACCGCCGCGATCGGCGAACAGTTCAATTACCGGATCACGGTGCCGTCTGCGCCGCATACGGCGCCGCTGTATGACGTGCGTATCATCGACGATCTGGCGGCTTCCGCTGCCGAGCTGCAATTTGTCGGCGTCACGAAAATCTCGGGTTCCGGGTCATGGTCTCCGGTCAACACCGGTGCCGGCACCAATATCGTCATCGAAGATCTAGTCGATGGGATCGACATCCCGGCTGGCGAGCAGGTCGTCGTCGAGATCACCGTCTTGCTCGACGATACGCCGACGAATGTAGCCGGACTTACGTTCACCAACACGGCCACTTACACGTACAACCAGCTCGATAATATTGTCGCGACCGAATTGCCGGGCGCACCCGGCACGACCGCGCCGATGACGATCGTCGAGCCGGAGCTAACGCTTGAAAAGAGCGGTCCGCTGCAACTGCGGATCGGCCTGCCGGGCACATTTACGCTTGACGTGCATAACATCGGTGATTCGCCGGCATACGGCGTGTACCTAACTGACGTGTTGCCAAATCCAGCGGACGGCGGCATGTGCGATGCTGCCCCAGTACTGGTCACGGCGCAGCTGTTCGAGGCTGACGGCGTAACGCCCGTTGCGGGTGCGCTTAATGCAGGCGTCGACTTCGCCGTCAGTTTCAATGGCGATCCTGCCTGCACATTCACCGTAGAAATGCTGACAGCGGCCGCCGCGATTGGTCCGGACGAACGGCTGATCGTCAACTATCAGGCATCGCTCGATGCAGACACTCAAGCGAATGCCGTGCTGACCAATGTCGCCGGCGCAACGGAGTGGTTCAGCATTGATGTCTCGGATCCCGCCGTGGCGAGTAACGCACGCACGTACACGCGTGCGTTGACAGACGGCACCGTCGGCGTGCTCGACCACGAGGACGCACACACCCTCGTCGAGTTTGCGCCCGTATTGATCTTCGAGAAAACCGCGGTCAACCTGACGAGCGGCGAGGGTCCAGCTACCGTCGCTAGCCCGGGCGATACGCTGCGTTACAGCCTGCGTATCGAAAATGTGAGCGCTACGACGGTCGATAATTTCCGCATTGTTGATGAGCTCGACAAACTCAATGCAATACCCGCGTTCGCCGCAGGCACGTTGACGCTGGTGACCGTGCCCGCCGGCGCCGACACGAGCGGTACAATTGCCGCCGGCGGCGCTGCGGGCACAGGTCAGCTTGACGTCGCTAACCTGAGCCTCGGCGGCCTCGGTGACAGTCTGTTGATCGAGTTCGAAGTCGACTTGGCAGCCGTCATCGCCAACGGCAGCTTCGTCTACAATCAGTCCGAGGCCGTCTACGCCGGCAACCCAATTGCGTTGAGCGACGACCCCAACGTCAATGGCGCGGCAGATCCAAATGTCGCTGGCGACGAAGACCCGACACAGATTCTGATCGAGTCTGCGCCTTTGTTCCGCGTCGAGAAAATTTCATCGTACATTACGGGTGATCCGAACGTTTTGCTTGCGGGCGAGACGCTGCGCTACACGATCACGGTCCGCAATATTGGTTCGGACAACGCGGACGGCGTCGAACTCGTTGACTTAATTCCTGCCAACACAACTTACGTCGCGGGCAGTACGACCTTGAATGGCGTCGCAGTTCCGGATTTGAACGCGGGCGGCGCGCCGCTGACCGACGGTATTTTGGTCAACGCGCCGCAGGACGCGACACCGGGCGTGATGAACGCCGGCGTGGCGGATAACGTCGCGACGATCATTTTTGATGTCGTGGTTTCTCCGGATACGCCGGACGGCACGGTCTTATCCAACCAGGCATTCGTCAGCGCCGTCGACTATGGGATTGCGGATCAACCGTCCGATGATCCGCGTACGGCGCTGCCCGACGATCCGACACGCGACGTCGTCGGCAATTTCCCGCTGTTATTTGCGCCGAAGTCTGCCGAGCTCGAGGTGGACCTGGGCTCGCCTGGGATAGTCGATCCGGGTGACGTACTTCGCTATTCGATTACGATTTATAACAACGGCACAGTCGCGGCAACAGCAGTCGATCTGACTGACGCAGTGCCGGCGGACACGACCTACGTTGCCGATTCGGTAACGCTGAACGGTCTGCCGGTCGGACAGCCTGATGGCGGCGTGTTCCCGCTTATCGACGGTATTCCGATTAGTTCTGCGGACCTGACGCCGCCACTACCCGGCGACGGCGAAGGCACGCTGAACCCTGGACAATCCGCCGTCGTCCAATTCGACCTGCAGGTAAACGCTGCCGTGCCGTCGGGCACGCTGATCACGAACCAGGCTGTCGTCTATAGTGCCGAAGTCCAGAACGTGCTGACCGACGGCGACGGCAATCCCGCGACCGGGCCGGAGCCGACCATCGTGGTTGTGGGCGATGCCCAACAGCTTTCGATCATCAAGGACGTATCGGTCGTCGACGGCGGTCCCGCGCTGGCTGGCGCCACGCTCGAATATGTCGTGACCGTGCGAAACGTCGGGGCCGTGCCCGCGTTATACGTCGTGATTACCGATGATCTTGACGTCCCGATACCGGGCTACCTGACGTACGTTGACCAGTCCGCAACGATGAACGGGCTCGTCGATGGCGTCAGCTTCGCCGGTACGACCATAACCGCGGACTATTTCACCGAGTATGGGCCACTGAATCCGGATGAGACCGTTACGCTGCGATTCCGGGCGATTATCGATCCGAACCTTGTCGCCGGCACGACGGTGACCAACACGGCGCGGGTGTCATGGAATGACCCGTTGCAGTGGGAGGAGGCGAGTGTCTCAATCGATGTTGGCGCCATGCCGGATTTCGGCACGTTAAGCGGCAACGTTTGGCACGACGCCGATCACGATAACACGCCCGATGTTGTGGAACGTCCGCTAGAAGGCTGGACCGTAGAGCTGTTGCGCGATGATCAGCCGATTCGTTCTACGCTAACCGACGCGGACGGCAACTATCAATTTGCCGCGGTACCACCAAATTACCTAAGCGGCGAGATTTACGCACTACGATTCAGCGCACCGGGTGCCGGTATCAGAACCGCGTTGCTTGGTCGCACCGACTCGGACTTCACCGATGGTTTGCATCTCATCGATGAAATAGTGGTGACGTCCGGCAGCAATCTGTTGGCGCTAAACATGCCTGTCGATCCAAACGGCGTCATTTATGACTCTGTCGCAAGGACGCCAATCGCCGGGTCCACTGTCTCGCTGATCGATGCGCGCAACGGTGCAAGCCTGCCGAGCGCCTGTTTCGACGATCCCAACCAGCAGGGACAGGTCACCGTTGCCAACGGTTACTACAAGTTCGATCTCAATTTCTCCGATCCCGCTTGCCCCGCCGGCATCAACTATTTGATTCAGGTTGTGGCGCCGGATGGCTCTTATGTTGCTGGCGTTTCCGAGCTCATTCCGCCGTCGTCGGATCTGACGACACTGCCGTTCGATGTACCGGCATGTCCGGGTTCGGCGCTTGATGCTGTTCTGGCAACGGCCAATCATTGCGAGGCGCAGCCATCGGAATTCGCACCGACTCCAGCGATACCGGCACGAAGCGCAGCCACGAATTATCATTTTTTCCTCAGGCTTGACGACAGCCAGTCGCCGGGTTCAGCTCAGCTATTCAACAACCACATACCGCTCGATCCAAGGCTTAGTGGTGCCGTCGCGCTTACCAAGACGACGCCTATGTTGAACGTCACCCGCGGTCAGATGGTGCCGTACGTAATCACCGTCAGTAATTCCTTCGGCGTTGACTTGCAAGACGTGAACGTCGTCGACCGATTCCCGGCCGGTTTCAAATACGTCGAAGGATCCGCTCGTTTCGACAACGTCGAGACAGAACCCACGGTTGTCGCGCGCGAGCTGACTTGGTCGGGTCTCTCTCTCGCGCCGGACGGCCGGCACGAAATTAAGTTGCTGCTTGCCGTCGGAGCTGGTGTTACCGAAGGCGAATTCGTCAATCGAGCGCAAGCCGTTAACGCACTGACCGGTACAGCAATGTCAGAAGAAGCGTCTGCAACCGTTCGTCTGGTACCGGATCCGACCTTTGACTGCACCGACCTGACTGGCAAGGTATTCGACGATGCCAATCGCGATGGGTATCAGGACTCCAATGAGGCAGGAATAGCTGGCGTAAGAGTGGTGACGGCCAGAGGGCTCGCCGCGACTACCGACAGCCACGGGCGCTATCACATGACCTGCGCCATCACACCGAACGAAAGTCGCGGCAGTAACCTTGTCGTGAAACTCGACGACAGATCACTACCGAGCGGCTTCCGCGTGTCGACCCGCCCAGTACAGGTACAGCGCGCTACACGCGGTAAGGCGCTGCGTATCAATTTTGGGGCGTCGATTCATCGTGTTGTCGGCCTCGATATTGCGGACGCCGTGTTCGAGCCGGGCACGGTGGAGATGCGAACTCTGTGGCGGCCGCGAATCGATCTGCTGTTGAAGGAGCTGCAGAAAGGCCCA